>Ga0181521_10003405_pt1 | contig 18711 bp, 10 predicted proteins | sample PEATcosm2014_Bin_32_FD_119764 | JGI IMG/M metagenome (GOLD analysis project Ga0181521, IMG submission 119764) | Peatland microbial communities from MTU Mesocosm Facility, Houghton, MI, USA - PEATcosm2014_Bin02_60_metaG | ecosystem: Environmental > Terrestrial > Soil > Wetlands > Peat | place... | reverse complement strand
AAGCGATGGATGCCGCCCAGTTCTTCGATGGCAGTCCGCGCCAGTTCTTCGGGATCGTCTCCCTGGATGACCGCCATCTCGGGCAAAGCCGCATCAGCCGCTATAGTATGACTGCGCTTCAAATTGACGGCCAGCTCGGGCTCGGGGCGCTGGCTGTGTTCGCTCAGCCAGAGCCCGAGGCCTGCGGTTCCGGCAGCGACTCCTCCCAGGCGGAGCAGTTTGATTAACGCTTCACGACGGTTGAGTAAGCTGCCCTCCGTCAACGGCATATTGCTTTGACCTCTTTGCTTTTGCGCAATAAGTAAATTCTAATCTCGTTCTGGTGGCAGCACCTATGCAGTTCGTCACAATGCCGTGTGCGAAACAACCGGCGTCGGCCGTAAGAGCGGCTCTGACGCTGATCGGATTCAGCGCCGTCATCGGCCAGATCGTTCTCATGCGGGGGCTTATCGTCGTCTTCAACGGCAACGAGATTTCGCTGGGAATTATGTTGGCCACCTGGCTCTTCTGGACCGCCGCCGGCAGCAGCCTGAGCAGCCGTATTGCACTGGGCGGGAACAAGGCTCGCCGGGCGGTCGCCGCGCTCGAATGCCTGCTCGGCGTCAGCCTGCTGCCGACCATCTGGGCATTGCGCGCCTCCAGAACTTTTTTTCAGACAGTGCCGGGCGAACTGGTTGGTCCGGTGCCGATGCTGCTTACATCCCTGGTATGTCTGAGCCTGTTTTGCGTCGTCGCAGGGTCGCTTTTCGTGGTTGCGACCCGGATGTACGAACAGGAGTGCGCCGTCTCTGCTCGCGTCGCTGCCAGCTCGGCTTACTTGCTGGAGGCCGCTGGTGCCGGCTTCGGAGGGATCCTGGCCAGCATTGTGTTGCTGCGCTTTCTTGAGTCCTTCCAGATCGCGACCGTCGTCGCCCTCCTGAACCTATGTATGGCAACAGTCTTGTTGTTCCGGATGAGCCGCAAGCAGCTTGGGGCCGTGACGGCGGCAGCGGCGCTTTTCGCCATCCTTCTTCTTATGTATGTTGCACCGTCGTTGGACAGGTCCGCGCAGGCGCGCCTGTGGCGGGGATTCCACCTGGTGGGATCGCGCGACTCGATTTACGGCAACTTGGCGGTCATTGAGACTGGCAATGAAACCGGCAATATGGAAACCGGCAACATCCGCAGCATTTACGACAACGGCGTCATCCTTGCCAGCGCGCCGGACGAGAACGCCGCCGAAGAGGCGGTTCACTACGCGCTGCTGGAGCACCCGGCGCCAAGGCACCTTCTAATGATCGGCGGCGGCGTGAACGGCAGCATCGCCGAAGCGCTGAAGCACACCAGCGTCGAGCGGATCGATTACGTTGAGCTGGATCCCGCACTCATCGACATGGCGCGGCAGTTCTTTCCCGCGCAGTCCGCTCCTATTGTCTCGGATCCTCGGGTGCACGTGCACTACGCGGATGGCCGGTACTTTCTCCAGAACTATCTCCGGCACTATCTCAAGACGGCTGGCGACACATTCGACGTGATCATTCTTAATGTGCCCGACCCGCAGACCGCGCAGTTGAACCGGTTCTACACGGCCGAGTTCTTTCGTTCCGCTCGCGATCACCTCGCGCCCGGCGGACTGCTCGCCTTGCAACTGCGCTCGTCGGAGGATTACATCAGCCCCGACCTGGCGGAATTCCTGCGCTGCATTCACCACACCCTCCGGGAAGTCTTCCCTTACGTTGTCGCCATCCCAGGCGAAACGATCCACTTCTTCGCCGCTACGCGGCCCGATGTTCTGACGGACAATCCCCAAACGCTGATTGCAAGATTGCAGGAGCGGAATCTGAAGACGCAGTATGTTCGGGAATACTTCATCCCATTCCGCATGATGCCCGATCGCATGGAGCAGGTTGGCGAGCAACTGCGGCCGCTGACCTCGACGCCCGTCAATCGCGATTTCGAGCCGATTGCCTATTACTTTGACGTTGTGCTGTGGAGCACGCAGTTCAAGTTGGGCTATTCCCGCTGGTTCCGGGCCGCCGCGCACATCGCGTTCACCAGTGTCATCGATGCGGTCCTGGGTATCTTATTGTTTGTGGCGGTTCTTCTGGCGTTTGTGCCCGCTCGCGAGAAACGCGCCCGTTCTACCGCAGCGTACTGCATGGCTGCGACCGGATTCACACTGATGGCTCTGCAGATTTTCCTGCTGCTCGCATTCCAGTCCGTTTACGGTTACGTTTACCACCAGCTCACAATCCTCATCGCCATGTGCATGGCAGGCATTGCCTTCGGAAGTTGGCTGGGCATCCGCCGCATTCGTTCCAGCAATAGCCCACCCTGCCGCACCATGTCAACCACCCAATTCCTGCTCGCCCTTTCTGGTCCTGCGCTGATATTTGTGGTTAGCCTGCTGTCGAAGATTTCCGGGACGGCGACAACCTGGCTGGTTGCGCAGTTTGTCTTCCCTGCTTTGGCCGCTCTCTGCGGAATGCTAGGGGGCTATCAATTTCCTATCGCGACGGAGATCTACCTTTATGACTGTGACAATAACAATGACAGCAGCGGTCGATCAAGACTGGGTGCACTCTATGCCATCGATCTGCTGGGCGGATGCGCGGGCGCGCTTTTGTTGAGCAGTTACCTCATCCCGGTGTTTGGTTTCTGGAAAACGGCATGGCTCAGTGCGGCGGTGAACCTGGCGCCGGCGCTCCTGGCCGCGCGGGTAAGCCTGGAGGCAAAGATGTCTCGGGCATAAGCGCTTGCGGCCGGTTCTCGCCGAATACCACCGCCGTAAACATGAAGATGTCTGTGTTCTCATCCTTCCAGCAACCGGAGCGCATACCCGCTTTGGCGCAGGTTTCTTCCAGGAACTTCTGTCGATCCCATTTTTCTTCCACCGGCACCTGCGGAAGCAAAAGACCCTCGTGCGCGCCGTTCTTCATGAGCAAACCGTGCTGGCCAACCTTGATCTGTCGAATGTCCAGCACGCGCCGAAGGGGCGACAGCACGGAGACTTCATACTCGAGTTGCGGCAACTCCGAAGCAGATACCGGCTGGAATCGGGGATCGCGGAGGGCGGCCAGCGTGGCCGTGTCCCGCACGGTCATGTAAAGGGGTTTCTCCGCGGAGGTATAGCCGATGCAGCCGCGCAGTTCTCCCGACTTTTTCAACGTCACGAACGCACCGCGCTCCTGATTCAGCACTTCGCTTGCGCTCGCGGTTGGTTCATACGCCTTTTTCTCCCGCACCGCGTACTCCACCGACTTGCGAGCCAGCGCGAGCAGTTCGTTTTTCTCGTGGCCATTCAATGAGAATTGCGGTTCCACTGTCTTTCCGCTTTGAGTTTTCAAAAAGACGTCCGCGCTGTATCCGACCACGCGCGAGTGATCGCCGGTGACGTCGCCTGAATTGGCGTACTTGAGCACCACGGCCTGGTTCGCTCCCATGCGCTCGGCGGCAATCATTGCGGCTACGATGGGAGCGCCGCCACAGGCCTCCCATACGCGCGCCTCGAAGTTCCGCGACATGCTGAAGTAGTCCCACGCCTGCAGTGCGTTCAGCGTTTTATGGTCGATCTTTACAGCTTCGTCGTAGGGGTGATAGTGCGACAGATCGGAACTGGCCACGATCAGCGTGTCTTTATCATTGCCCTGGATCAGCTTCGCCAGAGCCACACCCAGCGCACGACTGCTTTCATAACTCTGGTCTCCCATGACGATGGGCACGAGTTCGAAGTCGCCCAGCAACCGCTGCAACCACGGCAACTCCACCTCGATCGCATGCTCAGCGCCCTCCTTGGTGGCAGTGTGTCCCTGGCTGGAAAGTCGGATCGTCGGGCTCATACTAGCCAGCTGCTTGGCAAACGCCTTGTCTACCCGGACTACACCCAGCGGCGTCGCGTAGGCGTCGCCCTCATAGACGGAAGTGAAATCGAAAGCCTCATAGTGCGACGGTGCAATCACGACCACTCGCGAAAACTTGCGCCCTTTCAGCGCCGCGTACGTGTAGGCAGCGACGGGGCCGGAGAACTGATAACCGGCGTGCGGGGCAACCACCGCGAGGATCGGGCCGTTGATCGGCGGCGGAGACGCATGCGCCAACATGTCATCCATCATCGCTGTGAGTGCCTTTGGGTCGGCGGGATAGAAGCCGCCGGCGACACCGGCTTGTCGCACGTTTTGGGGATCGGCAGCACGGACGTGCTGCAGTGCCGCAATCGCCAGGACGGCGATGAGCAGACCTGCCAGCCAATATATTTTGGGGCGCATCTTTATGTTCATATGCGAGATATTCATATGCGAAAACTCCTCTCGCGCTCTCATGCGTGCCAAATACCAGGGATCGGCTGTCCGCAGAATGGGCAACCGCCATTGCGGATCAGCATCCGGCTCGCCGTGAACCCCACGCGTTCCACCAACATGCGGCGGCACTTCGGGCAGTAGGTATTTTGCGCAGGATGTCCCGGCACATTGCCGATGTAAACGTAGTGCAGCCCCTCGGCGTCGGCAATCGCCTTGGCACGCTCCAGAGTGGGCACCGGCGTGATGGGCAGGTTCTTCAACAGGTATTGCGGATGAAATTGCGTAAAGTGGATCGGCACATCCACGCCCAGGTTTGTCTTGATCCAGCGTGCCAAGCCTTGGAATTCGGCATCGCTGTCGTTCAGGGTTGGCACCACGAGGTACACGATCTCGGTCCACTTGTTCATCTTCCGTAATGTGACCAGCGAGGCCAACACCGGCTTCAACTCAGCAACGACCACATCCTTGTAGTAGGACTCCGTGAACGCTTTCAGATCGATTTTGACCGCATCCATCTTTCCGTACGCCTTCTTCAGCGCCTCCTCCTGCATGTAGCCATTCGACACGACCACGCTGCGGACGCCGGCTTCGTGACCGGCATCGGCCGCATCCATCAGGTACTCGCTGAAGATCACCGGCTCGCTGTAGGTGTAGGCAATCGTCGGGCAGTCGCGCTGTTTGGCCAACTCGGCAACCAGCTTTGGGGGCGCGTAGTCGGCAGGAACCTGCTCTGGACGCACCTGCGAGATGTCCCAGTTCTGGCAAAATTTGCAGTTGACGTTGCAACCAGCCGTGGCCAGCGAGAAAGCGAGCGTCCCCGGCAAGTAGTGGAACAGAGGCTTCTTCTCGACGGGATCAATGTGGGCGGCGCACACCCGCGAGTGCACCAGCGTGTGGTAGGTTCCTCCGCGATTCTCCCGCACGCCACAATAGCCGCGTTCGCGATCTCCCACCGTGCATTCGCGCGGACACAGCTTGCACTTGATCTTCTTGTTTTGAAGTTTCTCGTAGAACTTCGCTTCGACGGTGAATCGCGAATCATCCTGCTTCTCGGAACCAGCCCACGCGGGGGTCGCACCGAGGACGGCGAGCTGGGCAAATTCGCAGACGCCTAGAGCCGCTCCTGACATCAGGGCGCACTCCAAGAACGAACGGCGATTGAGCGGGCGCGACACCGGGCTGCGCTCGCCGCGAACAGCGAGACTCTCGCCCGCGGCTGCGCCGTCGACCGGAACCGTCATTCCTTCTTGCGCATCGAACTCACGCGACATGTTGAACCCTCAATCGCGCACCCTACACCTCGACAACCGCGATTCTCCTGAGATCGTTCGTGCCCAGTCGATGCTGTGCATCGGCGGCGGTTGCGATGTAGTGTGGCGCTCTTTTATCGCCTTCCAGCGTCTTCAGTCCCTTCTCGGCTCGCTTGCGCTCGATGATTTGCCAGCCGGTGTAGTCGAGCGCGACGGGATCTTGTGAAACGATCAGGGCATTGTTCTTCCAACTGTATTGCGGTTTGTATCCCGGTCCGCCTTCGAAGCAGGCCGTGGTCGCATCGCAGATGGTCAATCGCATCCTGGTTCTGATTTCTGGCAGCATATTCAAATCTGCGATGTACGGATTGCAGCCGTTGGGGTGGTACTTGTTCGGGTTATGAATGACGCCATACATGTTTTTCAGGGCGATGGTTACGCCGGCGCCGTCATGGTCTTTCAGCACAGGGACATTGATCAGGACGTTGCAGCGTTGCGTCAGAATCTTCGACAACCGGCTGCCAACACTGCCATGTGTGACCAGCTCTTGTTCGTAATCGACTCGATCGGTGCCGAAGCATTGCACACGGTTTTCGCTCGTCGACACATGGAATCCAGCGTGTTCCAGTTCGTCGCTGTCGCGGTCCCAGACCACGATATCGTTCGACTGGATTCCGGCCTCCTGCAACCGCTCGCAAATGGCCTCGACGAGCGAAAGGTTGCTGGAAAGACCCCGACCTCCAAGTGCATTCACTTTCAGTCCCACCGTCTCACCCGGGTGGACCAGCTTCTTCCACGTCTCGATCGGATTATCGCGGTCGAAAAGAGATTGCATGGCGCGATCCAGGAGACTCAGCATGCGGCGCGAATCCACTGTGGCGCCCGTGCCGCGCAGCATGGCATCGCGCGCGATCACAACCCTGGATTTCGCGAGCGCCGCTTCTTGTTCTGCTGCTCGGAGCAGTTCCATCCTGCCGCTGGCGCCGAGAACCGCAGCGCCAGTGAGGCACTTCTTCAGAAAATCCCGCCGACTAGTGCTGCGCATTGCACTCATAAGGGTTCTCCAGTGAACCCACGACAACGTCCGAGGATCCTCAAGCTACCTATACCGCAATCCGTGTGACTTTTCAGTAACGAACGGCACTTCTTGCGATCGTCACCTGGCAAGCCGCGGTTCGATACCGTACCCCAGTTGCAAAAGTGCCTGCGGTGTTTCCGTCGATTCCTCAAAGGCAACGATTCGCACCAGGTAAGCTCCCTTGCGGAAGACCAGGCTCTGGCTGGATAAGCGTGCCTCGTCTCCCAGTTGGATCGGTTTCACATCGCCAGCCGGCTCCGATTTGACAATCTTCTCGGCGCCCTCCGCGTTCCCCATGGTGTAGATGTCTACTACCACGTCGACCTTGTTCTGGAACTTGTAGTCGGTCGTAGACACTCTCTGGACCCCAGCCTTCAAGTACCGTTCCGCGTCGCCGTCGATGTACTTCCACAGGTCTGCCGCCGCGAAGGTCCGTATATCTCCCGTCTTCGCCCAGCCCGCAACCTGATTGGACGCAGGGAAAAATGATCGCTCAGTCATCGATTGACGTTTGCAACTGGCGTCCAGGAGCAGCGCGACAGCAAGCATGACCAGCAGCACTCCGCGGGTTTTCACCTCGGCCTCTCCTTGCCATGGTTCATCAGGATCTGGTTCAGCAGGATCTGGTTCGTTCGCGATCGACTCTCGCCGATGCTGGTCACGTACACTGCCGGGCGATCCTGAACCGGGCAGGCGTATTCGCACGCCCCACAGCCCACGCAGAGATGAGGATCGACAAACGGTTGTTTTACCTGCTGCAGATGGCCCTCCGCGTCCGCGACTTCGGCGGGTTGCAGATAGATGGCCTTGGGCGATGTCGGACACCACTCCTCGCAGACAATGCACGGTGTTGCCATAGCCCAAGGCAAACATCGCCCGCGATCCAAGAACGCTGTCCCAAGACTGATCGGCTTGGCGTCGCTCGGGACCCGCGCCTCCCAGCCCTTTTCTTTCGCCGTGATCTCCCAGATTGCGCCGGTAGGACAAACCTCGGAGCACAGCACGCAACTGCTCTCACAGTAGCCAATCCGCGGCACCATGACCGGCGTCCAGAGGCCTTCCAAACCCGCTTCGGTCAATGTGGGCTGCAGCGCGTTGTTGGGGCAGACCTTCATGCACTCACCGCACCGTATGCAGCGCGACAGGAAGTACTCTTCGCCCAGCGCGCCCGGAGGACGCAGCAGCCGCTCATGGTGCTCAACTGCGAATCCGGGCGTGCTTCTCAACAGGGGAACCACGACCGCTCCCGCTGCCAATCCGGTGAACACCTTCCGTCTCTGCAGGTTCACACCGATGGACTTTTGGGCGGGGAAGAACTTGAACTGCAGGCCGTGTTCCGGACACTCATCAATACAGTTCAGACAGAGATGACACTCCGGCTGACGCCACGGAACTCCTCCGATCGGATCGTCGCCGCCCTGGCAGCGCAGCAGGCAGCGATTGCAGTCCTCGCACCGCTCCGGGGTCTTGACCAGTCCAAGAATTGACCAGCGCGATACGATCCCGAGCAGAGCGCCCAGTGGGCAAAGCGCCCGGCACCAGAAACGGGTCACGCGAAAATTCAGCGCCAAAAGAAAGATGAAGACGAGCCCGAGCCAGACGCCTTGCCGAAAGTACGGCTGTTTGAAGCTGAGCAGCAGCCTTCCGAAAATGAAATGCAACCCGCTGCCCGCCGCCTGTACCAGTGCAAATCTGCTATGTTCCATCGCGTGCAGCACGGCGTTCAGGGCATAGTTCGTTCCCGGCAAAATGGATAGGCCGACCGAGCGCACCAGCAACGAGAAAGGATCCAGCCATCCGACGATCCCTGTGCCGAGCACGGCAGCGATTAAAGCCGCGACCAAAATGTAGTACTTCGTTGTCTGCCAGCGCTTGTACCGGTTCGATTCAATCAGTTGTTTTCCACGTTTGCGCTCGGATGTCAGGCTGCTGAAGAAGTGGTGGATTGAGCCCAAAGGACAGATCCATCCGCAGAAGAAGCGTCCGAGCAACATCGTCGGAATCAGAACCACCAGGCTCCACAACAGGCCGTGGTACAGGGCGCGGCTGGAGAGCGCATTCGACAGCGCCACCAGCGGATCCAATTGAAAAAACAACTGCACCGGATAAGGAAGCCGGATCTCACTCCCGCCGGCGTGTAGCGATCCGCGGAACTCCGTGCGTAGCAGAAGGAACAGGAACAGTGAGAAGAAGATAATCTGCGAAAGCCAGCGCGACCTTGTCGGTTTAAGACGCACCGCGTACTCCTTGCATCTCCGCGCACCGGATCGCCGCAGCGCACACTAAACCCTTGGCACTTTCTGAGTGCCCGATGCCGCACTGTTAATGTTCTGCCAATCGACTTCCGCTTTCTGTGATCAAGATCACTTGTTTTGGCCCGCACGGCCCGGGCTCAATCTGTGCGGCTACCCTCGTGAATGGAATCCCGGAAACCGACGTCGGGGGAGTTCCGCGTTTGGCTCTGGGTGGGCACTGTTTGCGACCGGTCCGCTAAAGAGAGTCCCCCCTAATTGCGATTTCAAGTTATCATTTCAGCGAGACTGGCGTTGGTACCGCCGATTGTGACCTCGGGAACATGACAAATCATTGGGGGGAAGGATGGCCATCAACTTTGTGCACACACGTGACGGAAGCGACGACTCCATACGCTTGCAACCAATAGAGCGCCTAAAAGTATATTTGTTCGGGGTAACTGTGTTGTTCGCATCGTTTGGGATGGGTGAGGCGGTCTATCGACTCTTGTTTTCAGAGTTTGACGGCGCAACCGATCGTATTCCGGTTGAGGCGCTGTTTGGTTTGGTATTTGCCTGGCTTGCCACTAAGTTCGTCGGCGACGTTTACAGAAATCGCAAGGAGAGAAGCGCAAGGCTCAACTTCATTTGGGCTCGGAATCATCAAATACGAGGCGCTTTGGAAGGCATCACTACGGTCGCCCACCCATTGAAAAACCAGCAATCGATCAGAGTGATCCGCGAAGAAGTCGATAGGATTGAGTGGGCGCTTAAGGAGATCTTGCCGGGATAAGCTTCTCGAGCAAACTGCAACGGGAATAGCGCTTTTAACAGCGCCGGGTGCCTCGCACGATGCCGCCCGCAAGACCTCGTTTGATAGAATCGAACCCGTGGCGGTGTAGCTCAGGTGGTTAGAGCGACGGTCTCATAATCCGTAGGTCGTTGGTTCGAGTCCAACCGCCGCCACCAAATTTAGGGGCAGTTGTCAGCTGTCAGTCCTCGGGTCTCATTCGAACCCGAACCACTTTGGGACGGACGATCCGGCCGGTCGCTGGCGCGGTTTCTTCGCAGCTTCAGGACCGCGAGACTTGAAGTGCCTGCTCTCTCCTGATCCCTTCTGTTTACCAGGAGTTACTAACCCATATTTAGCTATCCCCCACCCCCCTACCCCCCCCCACCCCCCCTTCCCGGTATATTAGAATCATAGGGTTAGCGGGAAGCCTCTGCAAAGTATTCAGGAATAATGACTTATATGGAAAGTATTCCGGAATAAGGACTTAGCTCGACTGTCCCCACTTTGGGTGCTTCTTGTTGACTCCAAAGGTACTATCCGGCGGCACAAAATTCTAATATCCCGTCCCTTTAGAATCATAGAGTTGGCTGGAAATTCCTTTCAAATCTTTGAGTCTACAGGAGTTATACGTAGAATAATTCCTGAATAAGGAGTTCGCTTGTTGGGCTCACTCGCAGGATTTCGGCAGGGGGCTTGACAGCTGACTGCCTCAACTTCGTGTTTTCAAAGAGCCGACTAGTGGGGCTGGGGAGCTTCGAGGGCCGTCTTGGTTGACGGGTGCACCTCTTCCCTGCCCCAATCAGACCACTATTGTCGCACGCAGCGCGTTGGAGGTCTGTGATGGCGCCACGGCTTGGGCGTGATGGTGGTCCTTGACAGGGCCTTCGCTGTTATCGAGGGACCACACTTCAGAGTTGGGATGGACGCGAAGTCCGGGCCGCCCGCCCGCTTTTCAGCTGCATGCAGTTTGCCTCATTCTGGCGGTTTCCCCTAATGCCATGAACGGTGGGGACGCGCGTCTCGCGAGCCTGCCCTGAGCGGAGCCGAAGGGTCGAGCCGGGCGGGAACGCCCGGCTCTCCACCAGCACGACAAGTCAGAACGAATACTTCAACGAGAACTGAGCCAGCCGCGGCGTGCCGACGGTTTGGGTGATCTTGCCAATGTTGGGACCTTGCTCTACGTCGGCAAAGCCAAAGTTTAGCGGGTTTTGGAATGACGGATGGTTGAACAGATTAAAGAACTCGGCGCGGAAACGCAGATTCTGCCGTTCGCCGATCTTAAATGTCTTGCCCAGCGTGAAGTCGACGTTCACCTGCTTCGGGCCGATGATGCAATTGCGCGGAGAGTCTCCAAAACCGGTGGGAGGTGTCACCCCAGGTACGACAGCTCCGGCGTTCGGGACAAGTCCCACTGGTTGATACGCGGCAGGCTTGACCCAATTGGCGATCTTAGCCTGGAGGTTACCCGAATTCAAAGCGTTGCCGCAACCGAAGCCAGAAGCGAAATCGGCCGTAGCTATATTCGGGGTCGTTATATCGTATGCCAGTCCGCCAGCCGAATCCTGAATCGTGATCGGTGTACCCGATTGCCCGACGATCACACTGTCGACCTCCCAGCCACCGGCAACATACCCCACTGCATCGTGGCGGTTGTTCATGAAAGGCAGGGCGTAATTGAGACTGGTAACAAAGCGGTGACGGCGATCAAAGTCGGAAAGGCCTCGCGAGGCGGCTCCACTGAGCTGATCGTTGACGCGCGTGATGAAGGCGACGCTGGCGGTGGAAACGTCATCGATCGACTTGGACCACGTATACGCGCTTTGCAAGTAAAGTCCTTTTGAGAAGTGGTGCGAAACGGTGGCTTGCAAACCGTTGTAGTGGGAATCGGAGTTGGGCGCGAATGCCTCAAAGGCACCGGGATTAATCCCGACGTAGAGCCCTCGCGCCGCGGCATTGGCGACTGTGTTTTGAGTGATCACGTACTGGGTTCCGCCTTGCCCGGTCACGGTCAGCGAGCCGCCCGGTGGAATCACGTTCGCCTGGCCAGGATCAGCGGTCGAGCGGAGATGCGTACCCTTGGTGCCCACGTATCCCAGTTCGAGCACCCAATTCCCCCCCAGTTGGCGTTGCACCGAAAGGTTCCACTGCTGCGTGGTGGGCACAATCCAGTGCAGGGGAACGGCAAGACCGATGTAGTTGAAGGCGGTGCCGGAGAACGATGGACTCCCGTTCGTGGCAGGCTGTCCGGCCGGGGCTCCCGAGAAGCCTGTAATAAAAGAGGGGGTCGGCAAGTATTTCGCGCTGGGTGGTGCACCCAGGGGCGGTAATACTCCGGCGTACATGCTGGTCAGGCTCTCGTAGGGGGTCTGACCGACAAGAATGGACACGGGATAAAACGGAGGCGAAAACGACAGGTTGTCCACGGCGCCAATGTCTTCGCGAACGCTATAGATGCCATAGCCGCCGCGAACTACGGTTTGGTGCTTTCCGCCGATGTCATAGGCAAAGCCGATACGCGGCTCGATGACGGTCGAGTACTCATTATTCAGGGCGGCGTTGTTCAGCGTGCCGGTGAGGCCTGGTATGCCGTACTTGTTCGCGCACTTCGGATACACGAAAGGAAAGCCGCTGGTATTGGCGTTCTCAGGAATCGTGTTGCCCAAATGGCAGAGACTGTCGGAGGCCGCGCCTACCCATTCCGTGCGCAGCCCGAGGTTCAGCGTTAAATCGGGCCTAATCCGGTAATCATCCTGCGCGAAAGCGCCAAAGGTTGGAATATGGTAATCGTGATTGCTAGCACCGCTGCCTCCTTCAGCAACGAATGGCTGGCCCAAGAGGAAGTCCTGGAAATCCCAGAGGCCGGCGGGGTCGGTACCAGGGGCGAAGAGCAACAGAGGATTGTCCAGCACGGGGAGATTGCGACGCACCGTAGTGCGGTCGATTTCCCCACCGAACCGGAACGAGTGGTGCGCGTGCGTCCAACTCAGCGTGTCGAGCCAGACGAAGGAATCCGACAACGCCGATTGCAGTTGATTGGGGAAAGGCCCAACTTGGTAGCCGCTGCCGAGAAACTGCAACCTGTACATGTCCGGTTGCCCGTATCCGTTGTTGATGCCCAAGGTGCCCGGCGAGGTCCCAGGAGGCGACACGTTCTCTAGGGAGTCGCTGATAACGTTCACCCCGAAACGAAACTCATTGATCAGCGCGTTACTGAACGAGTGCGTCTCCGCGATGCTGCCGAACCGCCCCCGCAGCGGGATGTCGAGAGGGAAATTCAGGTCGGTAGCGGCAGCGGGGTAGCCCGTCTGAACCTGTAAGTTGTCGGCGCCGAAAGGTTGGTAGGTTTCCGAATCGGACCAGAAAAACCGCCAGGACAGACGATCCTTGCCCTGGTTGAAATCTTTATCCCAGTTGGCGGTGAACTGATCGTCCCTATAACGCCCCGGGGTGCTGATCGTAAGCAAGCCAGTGTTGGGTATGCCAGTACTGGGATTAGTGCCGGGCGTGCCGACGCTGGGAATCAGCCAGCCACCGCCATTCCCAGGTCCAAACTGAGTGCCCTTGGTATTGAGCAAATTGAAGGCTACGGGATCCAACCCGCAGTCGACACCTGTGTTCGTGGCATAGGAGGGCAGGCCGGTTGGAAAGAAGGTGTTGACCAGAGTCGTGCAATCGCGCGCTGTCGGCAGCGCCGTAAGTGGAGCGCCGCTGACATAAGTTCCGAGCGAATCGCCGCTACGCTGGCGCGTGCCCTGGTAGTTCACATAAAAGTACCCCAGCTTGGCCTTGTTGCCGACGGGTCCGCCGAGATCGCCGCCGAAAATATTCTGCTTGAGCACAAACTTCCCGAGAAAGAAGTCCTCGGCATCCAGCTTGCTGTTGCGGAAATATTCCCAAACATCTCCGTGGAAGCTGGAAGTGCCGCTCTTCAGGATCGCGTTGATGTTGCCCCCGCCATTGCGGCCCTGGGTAGCGTCATAGAGGCTGGTGCCGACCTTGAACTCTTGGATCGAGTCGGGGTTGGGAACCGGTGTGTACGTGAGTTCCCCGAACGAGTAGTCGGAAGCCGAAACTCCTTCGATCAGATAGTTGTTGTTATCTTCTCTTCCGCCGTTGACGTCGATCCGCACATCGCCACGGCCCAGGGCGGCAGCGTTGTTCAAGCTGGCAGAGGCGCCCGCCGAAAGGTCGAGCAACTGCTGGAAATTGCGCGTGGCCAGCGGGAGGGCGTTAAGGGACGTGGAACTGATGGATTCGCCCGTGGTGGCATCCGTCGTATTGACTTGTTCCGCCTGGGCCTGGACTTCGACAACTTCCTTCACCGCACTCAGTTTAAGAGTCGCGGTTATGCGCGTCGTTTCCGTGATCCGCACCACCACGCCGGGGAACTTGGTGACGGGAAAACCCGCCGCGTTCACTTCCACCGTGTACGCGCCTACGGGCAAGAGAGTGGCTGTGAACGACCCGGATGTCTCGGTCTTCGTTTGGCGCAGGACCTCACCCGTGGCTTCGCTGGTAACGCTCACCTTGGCGTTCGCGATTACGGCTCCAGACGAGTCCTGCACCACGCCACTAATGGCGCCGGTGGCTCCGCCTTGCGCGAAGGCGAGCGAACCGAAGCACAGCGACAGCGACAGCAGCACAGCCAACTTTCCAGTCATCGACATAAAGTCCTCTCAATGGATGGTTTGGAATGCCTAGAAAACAGAACTGTTTTTAAAAGCGAAATTAGATACGGCAGGACGAGCACTGTCAAGAAAGATTTGTTTCTGAGCCGGGCCAGCAGCTAAATTTCAGGACCGACGCATTTAAATTTTGGATGCAAAGAATACCAGCTTGATCTCGGTCTAGTGGTTTGGCGATACGAACCCCGGCGCGGAGTAGTTTGGCAAACCAACCTCCGACGACGGCATCGCTGTACGAGTAAGAAGTCGTCTCGTCGGCGAGCGGCACTTCTTACGCCAAATGTCAGCCCAATGTTTCAAATACTTACGAGTGCAGTGGCTACCAGACCTATGAGTAACTGAAGATCCGAAATGCGCTACGCTACCAAATTCCGTAGATCTGTCGCAGTCCTGATCGGTTGGGCAAGTACAATTTCAGGGTTCCTGGGCAACTTTTCAGGGATGAAGCAGGTAGTTCGAAGCAACGTCGCGAAACGCAGCCAACTGTTTCGTGCGGGTGAGGTCGTCCCACCCCAGCTCTGAAGCCATCAGGTCGGCGACGGCGGGCGCCATGGCGAGGGCGGCGCGCGAATTTAAGAACAGCGCGCGCGTGCGCCTGGCGAGCGTGTCTTCCACGGTGCGGGCCATTTCGTGACGCGCCGCCCAGATCACCTCCGCTTTGACGTAGGGCAGCGCCGCATGCAGCGGTTCGCTGAGCCGTGCGTCCGTCGCGATGAGCTTGCGAATCTCGTGCGCATCTGATCCGTAGACAGCCAGCGAGGGGAAATCTTTCGCAGCCTCTTCTTTCGCAACTTCGTGGAAGCCGTGGATGTGCAGGTGGTGGGTCGCGCATGGTATGTCCGGCAACTGCGCGAGGGTTGCCGCCTGATCGACACAATCCTCGGCCATATGCCGGTAGGTCGTCCATTTTCCTCCGCAGACGGTGAGCAGGCCGGAGCGATCGATGTGGATGACGTGATCGCGCGACAGCGCCGCCGTGCTGGCCACGCCGGTGGCGCGTACCAGCGGCCGGATGCCGGCGAATACGCTCAACACATTGTCGCGCGTGGGTGCTTTCGCCAGGTATTGTTCAGCGGTCGCGAGGACGAATTCGATCTCCTGCTCCATAGCGACGGGCTCGAGCGTGGCGGCGGCAATGGGCGTGTCGGTGGTTCCGACGAGCGTGTGACCGTGCCATGGAATCGCGAATAAGACGCGGCCATCGCTGGTGTGCGGAACCATGACCGCGCTTTCACCCTGCAGGAAGCTGGATTCGAAGACCAGATGAATGCCCTGGCTGGGCGCGATCATCGGAGTAGCGGAAGGCTCCGCTTGGAGCCGAAGCAGGTCGCAGAAAGCGCCAGTGGCGTTGACCACGACCTTCGCGATCGCGCGAAATTCGTTGCCGGTTTCGACATCGCGGGCGCTGACACCATCTACAAATCCCTGAGCGTCTTTCGTCAGTCCCGTGACCTCGACATAGTTGAGCAAGGTGGCGCCCTGCTCGAAAGCGGTGACCACCATGTGGATGAGCAGGCGGGCGTCGTCGAATTGTCCATCGTAATAAACGGCGCCGCCGCGCAGGCCTTCGGTCTTCAGTGTTGGCAGATGTTCGAGCGTCTCTTCTCTGGAGAGAATGCGTGAAGTTCCAAAGCCGTATTTACCGGCGAGCAGTTGATACAGCTTCAGACCGAGGCCGTAGAATGGAGCCTCCCACCAGTCGTAGTTGGGCACGACGAAAGCCAGATCGTGCACTATGTGGGGCGCGTTTTGCAGAAGCAGTCCGCGCTCCTTGAGCGCTTCCATGACGAGGCCGATATCGCCCTGCTCCAGGTAGCGCACGCCGCCGTGCGCCAGTTTGGTGCTGCGACTGGAGGTGCCTTTGCCGAAGTCGCTCTGCTCGAGGAGCAGCACATCATAGCCGCGCGTTGCGGCATCGATAGCAACCCCTACGCCCGTGGCACCGCCGCCCACGACAATCATGTCCCAGGCTTTGGGATGGGCTTCGATACGGCGCCACATGTCGGAGCGATTCATAGTTGCTGTCTTTGCCGCGGAGAGCCGGTCCACTTACTTCGATTCTATCCAGTCGAACGAGCGCGTCACCGCTTTCTTCCAGAAGTGATAAAGCCGCTCGCGAGATTCTTCATCCATCTTCGGCTCCCACCGCTGATCGACTGCCCAGTTGGCGACCAGTTCGTCGGTATCCTGGAAGAACCCGACTGCCAATCCGGCGGCATAGGCGGCGCCGAGAGCAGTGGTCTCCTTCACCATCGGACGAACTACCGGCTTCGCCAGAATGTCGGACTGGAATTGCATCAGCAGATCGTTCATCACCATTCCGCCGTCGGCGCGCAGCACGTCGAGCGTAATGCCAGAGTCGTTGGAACTGGAACTGGAACTGGCCATAGCATCGACCACTTCGCGCACCTGGAACGCTGTCGCCTCCAGCACGGCGCGGGCGATGTGGCCCTTGTTCACGAAGCGAGTCAAGCCGGCAATCACGCCGCGCGCGTCGTCCTTCCAATACGGTGCATACAAGCCGGAGAAGGCGGGAACGAAGTAAACGCCGCCGTTGTCATTCACAGTGCGGGCAAGCGCCTCAATGTCGGAACTCTTTTCAATGAGTCCGAGGTTGTCGCGAAGCCATTGCACGAGGGCGCCGGTAATGGCGATGCTCCCTTCGAGCGCATAGCATGCCGGCTTCGTGCCGAACTTATATGCCAGCGTAGTCAGCAAACCGAAGTTCGAGAGGACTGCCTTCTCTCCCGTGTTCATCAGCATGAAGCAGCCGGTGCCGTAGGTATTCTTCGCTTCTCCTGGCTTGAAGCAGGCCTGGCCGACCAGAGCGGCTTGCTGATCGCCGAGATCGCCGGCGATGGGAACTCCCGCAACCGCCGGCAGCTTCGCCGTGCCGTACGCTTCGCTGCTCGAAACAATCTTCGGCAGCATCGCGATCGGAATGCCGAAGTCTTTCAATATGTCCCGATCCCACCGCAGCGTGCTGAGGTTCATCAGTTGCGTGCGGCTGGCATTGGTCACGTCGGTCACGTGCACGCCGCCATTCGCTCCACCGGTGAGATGCCAGATCAGAAAAGTGTCGATATTGCCAAACAGCAGATCGCCGGCTTCGGCTTGTGCGAGTGCGCCCGCAACACTTTCGAGAATCCAGCGAATCTTGAGGCCGCTGAAATAGGTAGCGAGCGGAAGGCCGGTCCGGGCGCGATAGCGATCCTGTCCGCCGCGCGCGGCGAACTCGGCCACCGCGGGAGCAACGCGCGTGTCTTGCCAGACAATCGCGTTGTAAACGGGCTTTCCACTTTGTGCCAGACGACCGTGGTTTCGCGCTGGTTGGTGATCCCGATCGCAGCCAGATCTTCCGGCCGGAGCCCGCGAGCTTCCATTGCTTCCTGGATGACACCATCCGTGCGGCGCCAAATTTCTTCTGGATCGTGCTCGACCCATCCCGGTTTGGGATAGATCTGCTCGTGCTCCTTTTGAGCTGTGCTCACGATGCGTCCGGAACGATCGAACACTATGAAGCGCGAGCTTGTCGTTCCCTGATCTATGGCGCCAATGTAACTTGCCACCGTTGGTTTCCTCCTTCGTTGCCCAGGTGCGTACCCATCCCGCTTTCTTCGTCGCTCGCGAAGTCTGGATTCTAGCGCCGGCGCTCGCTTGCAGGCACAGCAATATTGGACGCGCCCAAACAGACGCTGAAGTCTCCTGTGTCCCGTAGGGCAGGAGAACGAGCTCACTCTGCGGGCTCTCAAAGGCGGCAAATGCTGAGGATTAAAGGAGTTAGCTACAATCGCGCGGGCGGCCACATCTTTCGGTAACTCGGTGCGGATCCTCATTGTAACTACCGGTAGCACTAAGGTGGACTGTGACGCGCAAGGAGTTCATGGCATCTTACTCAATAACGATGTGGGGTTTGCGGCTCCCGGCAAACCAGGAATGGTGGGGATCTGATGAAGAGTCTGGGAAAAGTCATACGGTCTGTGCAAGCCTTTGGCCGCGAACTGTCGCGCCGGTCGAATGCGGCTGAAGCGAAGCGCATGCCCGCAATCGGCGTGGCCCTGGGCGGAGGCTTTGCCCGCGGCCTCGCGCACATTGGGGTGCTCAAGGTCCTCGAAGAAGAAGGCATCCCGGTTCGCATGATTGCGGGCACCAGTGTAGGCGCAATCATGGGTGCCGCGTATTGCAGCGGGCTCACGATTGAGGAACTGGAAGAAATCGCCCACAAAGTTCGCTTCACTACCTTCGCGCGCTGGACGCTCTCGCGCTACGGCTTCGCCACCAACGACCGCATGGTCTCGTTTCTCGCGCGCACCTTGAAGGTGCAGACATTTGAAGAGTTACGCATCCCTCTGAGCGTGGTTGCAACCGACTTCAACACCGGGAAAGGAGCGGTCTTT
>Ga0181521_10003403_pt1 | contig 18717 bp, 19 predicted proteins | sample PEATcosm2014_Bin_32_FD_119764 | JGI IMG/M metagenome (GOLD analysis project Ga0181521, IMG submission 119764) | Peatland microbial communities from MTU Mesocosm Facility, Houghton, MI, USA - PEATcosm2014_Bin02_60_metaG | ecosystem: Environmental > Terrestrial > Soil > Wetlands > Peat | place... | reverse complement strand
CAACCAGGTGAAAGGTGGTCTTGCCCAGATCAATGCCAACGGATGCGATGTTCATACGATGATCCTCCTGATGTAAACTGCCGAGCAAAATCCTACTCGGCGGCGGACCATCTCATTAATCGCAATTACGCTCATTCATCGCGGTATCGAAGGCGACCGGGGTTGGTCCCACTACTTGCGGTGCCGTTCCCTCAATAGAATCAGCCACTTTTTCGGGTAACCAACGCGGGTGACGGGAGGGTGGTGTCCTAATTTGACAGGACAACACCGACGACAGTGCGTTGCAGCGGCAATCCCCCGGGTCTAGGCTGCTTAATCAGCTATGAATCTTAAAACCTCCCCCCACCACCTCAAGTCGCATCATGCAAGTTCATTGGCCGCGGCAGGTATCGTCCGTAACCAGCGCCGGAGCAAACGGATGGGCCTCACCGCCTCGGTAGGCTTGTCGGGCGAAGACTGTCAAAAATGCTCGTTTACCATGCCTGCCCGCGCCACCAATCTGAATAAGCACGGCGCGGCCGTGCAGATCGCTCGCGACCTGACGGTCGGCTCGGTCGTGCAGGTGCGAAACAAGAACGGCGGCCAGGCTTCTGCGCGTATCGTTGCGCTGCTCACTGCTTCCAACGGGGCTTCCACCTACGCCATCGAGTTCGTCGAGCACGAAGGCGGCGCAACCAATTTCTGGGGCATCAGCTTCCCGTCGGGGTCACATCTGATGAGTGGTCAATGCCAAGAGCCACAAAGCTAGACGGTTAACTGATGCAATATCGATTACACTCAAAATCCCAGGTGGGCTATTTAGCGGGTTTCGGGCGCAGCGGAGTGAAGCCGCAGGGTTTTTCAGCGGCGTCCCGACATCTTCAATCGGGTTGACGGCGCGCGCAGCGGCTACACTTCTCTCCTCCATCCGCGTGCCGATCTTCGACAGTCCGGAATCCTGAAAAAGAAGAACAACTAGTGCACCGGTTTGACGTCAGCCGCGCGCGAGTCGTCCGCCATCGCCAGCACCTGAGCCATGAAATGAACGAGGCGAAACTTGTCGGAGAACGACGGCTCGCCTTCCATCGAAACATGGCTGATGGCATGGCTGATGAGCGCGCCTCTCAGGACTTTGGCAGGCACGTCCTGTTGCAGCCAGAGCAATTCCGTGGGCGGGATCACGTTGTCGGCGGCTCCGTGCAGGAGAAAAACCGGAACGTGCAGTGAGGCCATGTGTCCGTGAGGGGAAACGGGAAACATCTCAGCGTGATGGCGGACGATGGACTGCTTCATCTCGCCAGCCAGCGCATCCACGTCGTGCTTGTACAACAAATCCATTTTCTGGCGGGAGGGCGGGCTCAACCGTTCGCTCTGCTTCCGCGAATCGTCAACCTGTTCCCAAAGCAATAGGCGGAGAGCTTCACGGGCAACCTTGAGGTCGGCGGGCGGGAAGAAATCTTCCACATGGGAATAGATCAGAACCAGCGGGCCGTATTCGTGCGCTGCCATTTGCAGAATGGTGCCGTCAGGCCGGGGGATCGTGTTTGCGACGAGAAATTCCGAGACGCGCTCCAGATCGTCATGGGCTCCAACCGAAACCACAAAACGAATGTAAGGCTCATACTGCGGATCGCAGGCCGCCAGAAGCGCCAAGCCCCCGGCGAAGCTCAAGCCGAGCACGCCGACTTTCTGACCCACATCCGCAGAAAAGCTGCGGGCCGAGTATCCGATGAGGACAATGGAATGGCCGTCAATCTGATAATCGGCGAGAGCGGCCAATTCCGGCGTCAGAACACGGATGCCGCTTGCCGACATGGCGCGCGCAAACCTGACCAGGCGCGGCTCGTCGATGCCCAGGTGATGCACGCCATGCACGATGACGATTCCAGGCGCGTGGGCAACACCTTTGGGAATGTACAGCCGAGCGCGGATCGTTTCAGACGGGGTAGCGACATCCGTCAAGGTTTCCACGACGGGATAGGTGCTAAGGCCCGCGACTATGCCCGACTGATTCGGATCCTGAAATCGCAGCAACAGACCGGCGGCGCGGAGGTGTGTGAAGGCCGGATGGGCGAGCAGCAGGAGAATGAAGAAGACGACGAAAACTACGAAAATGGTTGCGACCCGGCGGTACTTCCTTTGCGCGGGAGGCGCACTTTGCAATTTGTTGGCAGATGAGTCCAAGGGTCGGAGTTTAGTATGCAGATTCTTCAGGGTTCGGACAAGGATGAAGGTTGAGGGGCGGGCTGTCCTGGCTAGGCTTCTTTCTCCCCTTCATCCGCGATGCCGATCTTCGACAAGCGATAGCGCAGGGCGTTTCGCGACAAACCCAGCAGGCGCGCGGCCTGGCTCTTGTTGCCATTGGCGCGGCGCAGAGCTTCCTGCACCATTTCGTCCTCCCACTGCTCCAGCGTCAGACCTTCGGGGAGGAATCCGGCGGTTCCATTGGCCGTCTTCGCCGGACGAGTGTCCAGATGAATATCCGGCACGTCGAGCACGCTCCCTTTCGCCAGCGCGCACGCCCGCTCCACGATGTTCTGCAACTCGCGCACATTTCCCGGCCAGTGATAATTCACCAGAATCTGCATGGCCTCGGGCGTGATGCTCTCGACCGGCTTGCCGGAATCTCCAGCAAAGCGGGAGATGAACAGATTCACCAGGTCAGGAATGTCCTCTTTGCGCTCGCGCAACGGCGCGATGTCAATGGGAACGACATTCAGGCGGTAGTAAAGATCCTCGCGAAACGTCCCTTCCTCGAGCGCGGCCCGCAAATCGCGGTTGGTAGCCGCGATCAGTCGCACGTCAACCTTGATCGTCTTCGTGCCGCCCAGCCGTTCGAATTCGCGCTCCTGCAGCACGCGTAACAATTTCACCTGCGTGGCCGGAGGCACATCGCCAATCTCGTCGAGAAACAGAGTGCCCTTGTCGGCCAGTTCGAATTTGCCCGGCTTGCTGGCCGCGGCACCGGTGAATGCGCCTTTTTCGTAGCCGAACAATTCACTTTCCAGCAAGTTCTCTGGAATCGCGGTGCTGTTGATCTTGAGGAACGGTCCTCGCGCGCGCCGCGATTTCTCGTGAATCGCACGCGCAATCAGGTCCTTGCCCACTCCGCTTTCCCCGCCCAGCAGCACCGTCGAGTTAGTCGGCGCCACGCGCTCGACCGTGGCCAGCACCTCCTGCATCTTCGGGCTGCGCGCCACCACGTTGGGATGCGCATAGCGCTTGCCCAAAGCTTCGCGCAGCTCCCGGTTCTCTTCCCGGAGATTGCGGACGTCCAACTCTTTATGGATGACCATCCGCATCTCGGCCAGGGAGAACGGTTTCAGGACATAATCGCTGGCCCCAGCCTTCATCGCCTCGACCGCAGTCTCGACGGTGCCGAAGGCCGTCATCACGACCACGGGCAGAGCTGCATTCTGCCGCTTGGCGGCCTGCAGAAACTCGAGACCGTCCATGCCGGGGAGCTTCAGGTCGGTCACGACCAGATCGATGGCGTTTTCCCGCAGCAGCTTGAGGGCGGTCTCGGCGTCCCCGGCGGAAAATGTCGCGAAGCCATCCTCGCCGAGATTCAACTCGAGCAGGCGGCGCATTTTGGCTTCGTCCTCGACAATGAGTATGGCGGGCATCAGCGTGCCTTTCTCAATCTGCTTGCTCCTTCACGAGATCACCAAAGGAGCCGGCCCTGCGACCGGCGCGGTTCCGTCCGCAGCGGGGAAGAAGACGACAAAGCAGGCACCGGCTCGCTGATGTTCGGCTCCCTGTTGTTCATCTCCCGCACCATCTCCCGTTCCATCTCCCGCGCCCACATCCTCAATCCGAATCGTTCCATGATGTCCATCCACAATCTTGGACACGATGGAAAGCCCCAGCCCGACACCGTCTTTCTTCGTGGTCACGAACGGATTGAAAATCTGTTCCCGCAACTCGCGCGGAATTCCGGGCCCGGTGTCTTCGACTCGCACTTCGACGCCTTTGCGCTCGCCGAATCGCGACTTCGCAACTTTCATGCGCAGCCGCCCGCCGTTGGCGCTCATGGCGTCGTAGGCGTTCTTCACCAGGTTGAGAAAAGCCTGCTCGCACAGAGTTTCATCCAGCGCCACCAGGGGCAAGTCTGGCTCATATTTCTTCTCGACCTGGACCGCCGCGCCTTTCCACAACGTGGCAACATCACTGAGCGCGCGATCCACAACCGCGGTGATGTCCTGCGGCGTCAGTTCGGCATGAAGCGGCCGGGCGAAATCCAGAAATCTTGTGACCAGACCGCTCAGCCGGTTCGTCTCGCTGGAGATATAGCCTGCCAGTTCAGTCGCCAGTGGGTCGGACTTTCCCAGTTTCTGGCTCAGCATTTCGGCCGAGCCCTTGATCACTCCCAAAGGATTGCGAATCTCATGCGCGAGCCCTGCGGAAAGCTGCCCCAGCGCGGCGAGGCGCTCCGATCGCCGCGCCTCAGCCTGTGCTTGCTCCAGCCGTTGATTGGTTTCGGCAAGGGTTTCAGCGGTTTCCTGATAGCGCCGGGTCTGGCGGCGGCTCTCGACCACGTAGCGGTTCACGACCATTGCGGCGAGGAAAAAGAACAAAATGCGGATCGCCAGCAGTTCGTAGGTTTCCTCAGTGACTTCGTATTCCTGCAATGCGGGATATAAGTACGAGCAGTAAGCGGCCGAGGCCAGGACCGTCCACAGCAGCGTGGCCAACGGTGCAAAGTACTCAGCGGCTGTAACTATCGGGACGTAGAAAATCGGGTAGTAACTGCTATTGATGCCGGGCTCACCAGTGTGGTCAATCAGGATGGTAGCTAAGGCAATTTTCCAAAGTACAACGCAGGTCGGGCCTCGCGCCGGCCACCGCGCAACCAGCCAGCCCTCGGCCAGTTGCACCACGCCGAAAGCCAGCAGGATCTCCTGCTTATGAATCTCCTTTTCCGGGGGCAGAATGGCCAGCCCCGCCAGGAACGCCAGCCACAAAACATCCATCCAGTTGAGGGTGGGACGCTTGGCTTCGGTTTTCGCTTCGGTCATGGTTCTGCCACAAAAAACTGCGCCGGGAGAGGTTGCCCCGCCCCCGGCGTTAATTCTATTCGCTGTCCGGTTCGCCGGCGCATCATGCGAACCCTATCACACTGCAAGCTAGCCGGTCAGCGTCAGTGATTCTTTTTGGGCGGCTCCGATTTCGGCGGTGCCGAAGGCTTCGGTTGCGACTCGTGCTGTGCCGGTGGAGGCGGAGTTGGGCGCTGTTGCTGCCACTGGTGAAACTTCTCGGCCTGTTGTTGTTCCTGCTGCTCGTTGCGCTCCTGTACCGGAGGCGTGGGCCGCACCAGCGGATGTGTCTCCTCCGGGGCAGGTTTGGCTTCCGGGCGCGGCGGCGGAGTGTACTGCCGGTTCTCGGGCTGCGCATTCCGATTCTCCGGCGGCGGAGTTCCCTGTTGTTCGTACACCCGGGGTTGGGTCTGCGGCATGGGCTTCACCTGGGGGGCATTCCCGCCGCTGGGCTGGGAAAACGGCTTGAAGCCTTGCTCGGTCTGCTGCGGTCGCCCGCCTTGATTGGCCGGAGCGGGCCGCGTCGGTCCCGCCGGTCGTACCAGCAACTGCTGATTCAGTCGTCCACCAGCCTGGGCCTGTTGTTGCTCGATGGGGTGGGGAGGAGGAGGCGGCGTTCGCACCGCGACGACTGGCCGGCTGATCACGGCTGCCGGCGGCCTCGCCGTCACGGGCCGTCCGGAACCAACTACACTGGCACGAACCGGCTCCTCCACCACGATATGCGAGACGGGCGCCGACGCGACTTCCCGCGGGTCTACCCTCATCACGTTCTGCCCCACCGGACGCGCGTTGACAAATGTATCGTGCGAAACCACCGTCACTGCGTTGTTGACGTGCTGGTTCACATAGGTAATGTTGTTGATGGTCGTCGTCTTGTTCACGATCACCGTGTTGTACACGTTCGTGACCCTGGTGATGTTTACCGAAGTGTTGGTGATGTTCACGTTGTTCACGTAGGCGCGACTCACGTGATATCCGGGAACGTAGACCTCTCCCGGCCCTAACGGGAACCAACCTACGCCAACGCCGGCAGAGAAGTGGAAGCCGGGGCCGCCGCCAACGAAGGCCACCAGCGCCGGGGCCCACACCGGCCGGACTACGACCGGCCCCGGCACCCAAAACCATCCTCCGCCGACGGACGCCCAGCGCCCGTAGTGGAAGGGAGCGAAGCCCCAGGGTTCGTCCTCAACCCAAGTCCAACCCCAGGGACCGACCCAGACCCAATGACCGAAGCGATACGGAGCCCATCCCGCAACCACCGCGCGTGGCCTCCAGCAGGAACCGTAGCCGGCGACGTAACTCCAGTCGCCGTATTCGTCCAAATCTTCGTAGCCCGTCATCTCGCGCGAGACGTAGTTCGCCGAGTCCGTTTGATCTTCGCGATCGTCGCGCTGAAACGCCCAGTCATCGAAGCCGTCGCTGTCGGGGACTTGGCCGAGGTCATAATCGAGGTGGTCGCTGCCCGTGAATGTCGCCGACTGACCGGCGACCACGGTGTAGGTGAATCCACCGCCGGTAACCCGGCCGTGACCGTGCCACACGGTGGTGATGGTCTGACTTCCGTCCTGGCTCACGTCCACGCGGTATTCGCCGGGCTGCAGAAGAGTGAACGCGATGTTCGGGGTGTCAATCTCATACGTGTCGTCATCATCCACGTGGCGTACGCGCACAATCAGCGATCCCTGGGCCAGGCGAATCTGCGTGGTGAGGTCATCCAGCGCCAGAAAGGTAATCCCGGTCTGCGCGCCCAATCGAATCGCCGCCGAGCCCACGTGAACTTCGGCGCGTGAGTCTTCGTCGGCCCACAAATCGTCGCCCGCCACGATCGGGCGGTTAGGAACGGCTGTGACCCAATCGTCCTCCCCCGCCGGCCGAAATGAAACTAACCCCTGCGAGTAGTTGAGCCGCGCCACGCGGGCCGGAGGATCCTGACTCTGATCCTGATCCTGATCCGGTGGTTGATCCTGAGCTTTCGCTATGGTTGAAACCTGCAATAGGAAGACAATTCCAGACAATAGAATCATCCAGGCCCACGACTTGCGTGTTTTCATAATCTGCCTCGACACAATATGGATCGGTACACCATGATCTTACCTGCATCCCTTTAAACACAATAGAGACGGTTTAGTTTCCCGGGAGTGAAGTGCTGGCGCCGTGCGGGATTAGGGGCGTGAAGCACAGCGGCGGGCGGGACTGGCAGGCCGTGGCGAAACTCAGAACGTAGATTCAGCGTTTGAAGGCACAATAAAACGCCGTGCTCACGGTATGCCTGAAGGCATACCCTGATACGAATCGTACTTGCACCACGGGCTGAGAGAGGATTGTCATCCTTCGCGGCAGGAAACGCCGCTTAGGATGACAATCCTTAAACAGCGCGGCGGTTCAGTCTTTCAGCCTCGGCCGCGCGCAGGCGTCCACGATCTTCTTCGGATCAATCGCGTCGCGGTCCACTTGCTCTTCCATGATCTTGCCATCCTTGCCGATCAGGAAGTTCACGCGGCGCGGAGCCTGGTATTCGTCTTTGTAGATTCCGTACTCGTGGGTCACTTTGCCGCCCCAATCGCTTAGCAGGGGGAAGGTCACTTTAATTTGGTCGGCGAAAGCTTTATTGGCGAAGGCACTATCCATGCTTACACCCAGGACCTGGGTGTCGGCGGCTTCCAGCGTTTTCAGATTCTGCTGGAAGGCTTGCATCTGCTTCGTTCAACCACCGGTGAACGCGAAGATATAGAACGCCAGCACGACGTTCTTCTTGCCCCGGTAATCGCTTAGCTTGACGTCTTTCAGATCGTTGCCGTCAAAGTACTTCAGCGTGAAGTCCGGCGCTACGTCCCCAACTTTGGGCATGCCGGGATCATCCTTCTTGCCCTGTGCAAACAGCGCGGACGTTGTCAGCAAACCAGCCAACAGCAAAGCCGCCAGAATGGCGGAGCGTCTTCTGTGCATTGAACCCCTCCCCACAAGAACTATCGTCTAGCATATCCGGCCTAAGGCTCCCGGTAAACCCGGAAGTACCCTCTTCTGAGATCTTTTCACATTGCCCAAACGAGCAGCAAAACAGTAAAGTTCTGGTCGGAGCCAGGGACACGGATTCCAGCCTCCGGGTCAGGCTGGCCCGAAAGACCATGGGCATTGCTACACTGAACGACATTTTCTTCGCTGCGGTCGAACGCCACCATGACCGCATGATGATGCACCGCGAGGCGGGAAAATGGCTGCCCATCACCTCCCGTGAATTCGGCCAAAGCGTGGCCCGCACCGCCCGCGGGCTCAATGCCTGGGGCATTCGAGCGGGCGATCGCATAGCCATCCTCAGCGAAAACCGCCCCGAATGGCCCATGGCCGACATGGCCAGCCTGCTTCTTGGCGCGGTTACGGTCCCGCTCTACACCACGCTCACCGCCGAACAAACTGCGCTTATGCTGAAGGACTCCGGCTGCCGTGCCATCTTTCTTTCGTCTGATCAGCACTTGCACAAGGTGCTCTCGATTCTTCCTCAGACGCAAATCGAAAAGATTGTTGTGATGGACCCGGTTGAATTTACCGGCGATCTCGCCCCCTTCGCCGGCCGGTGCGCAACCATGCGCCAATTCACGCTGCAGGGCCCGGCGAATCTCGGCCGTGAACTCGAAACCCGGGCACGGTCCATCGGCCCCGACGATCTGGCGACGATTGTCTACACCTCAGGCACGACCGGGACTTCCAAAGGAGCGATGCTGACTCACGGCAACCTCGCCTCCAATATTCAGTGCTCGATGCTCGGCTTTAATATGCATCCCGGGCAGACCAGTGTTTCGTTTCTTCCCCTCTGCCATATCACGGCCCGCCACGTGGATTTCGCCTTGATTTACCACGGCGTGACGCTGGCCTACTGCCCCTTCATCGAGCGGCTGCCGGCGAACCTGCTGGAGGTGCGGCCGACCATCTTTGTCGGCGTGCCTCGCGTCTACGAAAAAATCTATGCGCAGGCGGAGCAGAAAGCCAAAGGATTTCCCCAGCGCTCGATCTTCGACTGGGCGCTCTCCGTGGGACGAACGCACAAACCCCAGGTTCTGGCCGGGCAGACTCCCACATCGATCAGTTGGAAGTTAGCCAACAAGCTTGTGTTCTCCAAGATTCGCGAAGGCCTGGGTGGGCGGGTCGAGACCTTCATCTCCGGCGGAGCGCCGCTGGGCCGCGAGTTAGCCGAGTGGTATGCCAGTGTCGGCATCCGCATTCACGAAGGCTATGGCCTCACCGAAACCTCACCCGTGATCGCGGTCAATACTTCGGTGAACCATCGCATCGGCACCGTGGGCAAGATTCTGCCGAACCTCGAGATTCGTCTGGGAGAAGACGGCGAAATTCTGGTGCGCGGTCCGTCCGTCTTCAAAGGCTATTGGAATCGCCCGGAGGAAACCAGGACCGCCCTGGTGGATGGCTGGTTCAAAACCGGTGACATCGGCGACGTTGACGTCGATGGATATCTTTCCGTCACGGACCGCAAGAAGGATCTGATCAAGACTTCCGGCGGAAAATTCATTGCTCCGCAGCCCATCGAGAACGCGCTCAAGCTCAATGCTTTCATCGGAGTGGCCGCCATCCTCGGCGAAAAACGCAAGTTCCCGGCCGTGCTCATCTCGCCCAACTTTCCCCTGCTCGAGGATTGGGCGGGCGCAAACGGCATCGCTTTTTCGTCGCGTGCAGAATTGATTGCGAATCCAAAAGTGCAGGCGCTCTACGACGAGATCATCGAAGGCATTAACCGGAATCTGGCTCGTTTCGAGAAGCTGAAGCGCGTGCTGCTGGTGGCCGACGAATTCTCCGCCGGCAACGGCGTGCTGACGCCGACGCTCAAACTCCGCCGCCGCGTCGTGGAAGAACGCTATCGCCGCCAGATTGATGAGCTTTACGCGCAGGCGGAAGCAGCGACGCTACCGCAGTAGGCAACAAGCGGCCTTCATTCGAATGCTAGTGCGCGGAATCCTGCCTTCTCTTATAGGTGCCCACTTCTCTGCCACCGCCGCCGATCATGAGCCGGTCAGAGGTGACAGTGATTTTCCATAGCTGCGGAACTCGAGGTCCTCCGAGGGCGGCACAATCGATGCGGATGTGCTGGGAATCGGGGAAGTCGTAAACGCAGGAATGATTCTCGGACGGGCTCTTCATAGTCAGAGTATTGTCAGCGTTGAACTGCAGAGTCTCCTGCGTGCCGTGCACCTCTTCCCAGCTGCCCACCACAGCTTCTTTCAAGTGCTGGTCAGCCACGTGCTGATCGGAATGGCACGCCAGAAGCAAGAGCGCAATACTGAGAGGCAGGAATGCCCTCCGCCAACATTTTGCAGAACCCGCGTGTTTCATTCGCTGCACCTCCATCGCATCTCCTGGCGCTGGCATGATTTGTGCCTGAATGCTAACACGCGTCTGTGTCGTGCGAGCCCTACAATATTCGCACCCCCCAATTCGTCTACATCGGTAGATGAGGGACGCGGCGAGCGTAGTACGGATAACGGAGCGCATGAGCCTCGAACAGGACCGGCGGATCTCCGAGGTGGTCAGGCGGGAGCAGTCCCGGCTGGGCAAGTTCATTCGGCGGCGGGTGCCTGATCCGCGCGATGCTGAAGACATCCTGCAGGAGGTCTTCTACGAACTGGTGGAGGCGAATCGTCTGCTGATGCCGATCGAGCACGTGACCGGCTGGCTGTTCCGCGTCGCGCGCAACCGCATCACCGATCTCTTCCGTAAGAAAAGGCCGGAGAGCTTCAGCGATGCCGCCGTGGCCGGCGACGAAGAAGAGTTGCTGCAGGTGGAAGAGTTGCTGCCGTCGCCCGATGCCGGTCCGGACGCTCTTTATGCCCGCAGCGTGCTCCTCGACGAACTCGAGTTTGCGCTCGACGAACTGCCAGATGAGCAGCGCGAGGTGTTTGTCGCGCACGAGCTCGAAGGGCGCAGCTTCAAGGAGATGGCCGCCGAAACCGGTGTGAGCGTGAATACGCTGCTCTCGCGCAAGCGCTACGCGGTGCTGCATCTGCGGGAGCGATTACGAAGCATTTACGACGAGTTTACGAAAGCATGAGGAACCGAAGATGAAGAAAAAATGGATCTATATTGTTCCGCTGGCGATTCTGGCGATTCCGCTATTTATCGCCATCGGCGGTGAACTGGTGATGCATCTATGGAATTGGCTGCTGCCGCCGCTTTTCGGCTGGCGCCTGATCACCTTCTGGCAGGCGCTTGGGATTCTGGTGCTGTGCCGGATCCTCTTCGGCCGTATGGGTGGCCGCGGGTTCCACCGCTCCAACTTTCGCCGCCGCATGGCCGAGCGCTGGGATCATATGACACCCGAGGAGCGGGAGCGATTCCGCCAAGGCATGCGCGGTCGTTGCGGCTTCGGCACGCCGGAGAGCGAGAGCAAGCAGTCATGAGCGGGGCCGCACAATTCCCGGTTCATGGAGCCCCGGACGCCCTCGTCCGGGGATGGGCCTGCGAATCTAACTCCTCGACAAACGTGCCACCTTTGGGCGGACGAGGGCGTCCGCCACTCCACAAGCGCGGGTGCTAACGTTCTCTCTGCGACAGCCCGCTAGTGCTCACGCGCAGTACTTTCATTACAATAGAATCTATGTCGGATTCGTTAATCATTGCTGGACGCTCCTTCCGCTCCCGGCTGATCGTGGGCACGGGAAAATACAAGTCGTTTCAGGAAACCGCGCGCGCGCTCGAAGCCAGCGGCGCCGAGATGGTCACGGTCGCGGTGCGGCGAGTGAATCTCGATCGCAGCAAGGAGTCGCTGCTCGACTACATTGACGCGAAAAAGTATTTCCTGCTTCCCAACACCGCCGGATGCTATACGGCAGACGAGGCCATCCGCGCGGCGCGACTGGGCCGCGAAGTTGGCTTGTCGGATTGGGTCAAACTTGAAGTCATCGGCGACCAGGCCACGCTCTATCCCGACGTGCAGGCAACTTTGGAAGCAACGCGCGTGCTGGTAAAAGAGGGTTTCACAGTTCTGCCCTACACGTCAGACGACATCGTTTTCGCCAAGCGCCTGATTGAGGCTGGTGCGGCCACGGTCATGCCGCTGGGCGCGCCCATCGGCAGCGGCATGGGAATTCAGAACCAGGCGCACATCCGTATTCTGCGCGAAATGATCACGGGCGTGCCGTTGATTGTGGACGCGGGAGTGGGCACGGCCTCGGACGCAGCCATCGCCATGGAACTCGGCGCTGATGCGGTCCTGATGAATACCGGTATCGCCAACGCGCAAGATCCCGTGCTCATGGCCCAAGCGATGCAGCATGCCGTCCTCGCCGGACGGCAGGCGTACGAAGCCGGCCGCATGCCGAAGAAATTGTACGCGACCGCAAGTTCCCCGCTGGAAGGCGTGGTGAAATGAATTGAGGAATTGGGAAATTGAGTAATTTGGAAATTGAAGACCCGGAGTTCGGTTCTTCAATTACACAATTACCATTTCCCAATTGCCCAATCCTCCCGATCTCTTCCCAAAAACAAAAGGGCAGCCCGAAAGCCGCCCTCAAATTCAGCAACGGTCCAGCTCAGAGCATCTTTGCGCTGTCTACGTGGATGGAATCACCTTTCACCGTGCCGGTCACGGCGATGTGATGTCCCTCATGCCCTTTCAGGGCGTCAGGGTTCTCCACGCTCAGAACCTTCTGATCGCCATCGGTGACGACGACCATCTTCGCGCCGGCTTTGCCCAGACACGCCTTGGCGCACGCCGAACCCTTCTCGTTGGCGTCCTTGACACCGCATTTGCTATCCACAACCCACCCGTTGACGGTTGCGCTCTTTCCCATGTCGTCGAACGCTATTGCCGACACGGCAAGCAGGAAGCACACAGCAAGACAGATCAGCAGCACTTTTCTCATCGCCGATTTTCTCCTTTTCGAAATTCGCTTTCTGGAAATTCGCTTTGCGGTCCCACGCCGCAAGCCCCACAGCGCGACGAAAATGGCGTCTCAGCGAACAGCCATCTCGCTCGATTGGAATGAGGTAGGGGAACTATACCACAGGAGGCCAAGGAGGTTGTTAGGACAAGGTAAAATCCACAGCCGGAAGTTGTAAGCCCCGGGAAATGCAGTTTCTGAACTATTTTTTCGCTGAGTGATTGGCCGGCGGCGCGGCTTTCACCGGAGCCGGCGCCACGTACACATACTCTCCCTGCTTGGCGTAGCCCAACTGCTCGCGCGCTTCTTTTTCGATGGCCTTCTCGTCGCTCTGCAGGCCATGAATCTGCTGGGTGTAGCGGCTGTTTTCCTGCTGAACTTTTTCGATCTGCTTCTGCAGCGCTTCATACCCGGCGCGTTTCTGGCGGTAAACGACCATCCCGTTGGCGCCGAACATGACATGCACCAGCAGCGACGCAGCCACGACGAACACGGCAATCGTCGCGATCCTGCGCCGCAAGGCATAGAGACGCATGGCCAACGGCCGTATGCGCACGATCCACGAGGCGGCCAGCGCTTCCGCCTTGGGCGCACGCTCGACCATCGCCCGCAGACTGTCCTCGGGCCGTGGAAATTTCGTCATGTTGGAGAACCGCTTCACTCGAAGATCCAATGCTTCGCCGCCGTGCTCAATTCCTCCAGGCCCTTCTCACTTCGCGCTTCCGTATACACGCGCACCACCGGCTCGGTTCCCGACAACCGGTAACAGACCCACGAACCATCGTTGAAAACCAGTTTCAATCCGTCCGTGCGAACGACCTGGCCCACCGGGTGTCCGCAGAACTGCCGTGGATTGGCCCTCAACTTTTCAGTGAACTTCTCCTTCACCACCGGCGTCAATCGGAAGTTGTCGCGTCTCGGGTAGTAGGAACCAACTTGGTTACATAGCGCCTTCAGTTGTTCGCCCAGCGGCTTCCCCCGGCGCGCCACGGCCTCGCAGCACAAAAGGCCGGCCAGCAGACCGTCTTTTTCCGGGACGTGATGCCGTATGGACAACCCCGCGCTCTCTTCCCCGCCGATGGCAATCTTGTCCTGCATGATCAGTTCGCCGATGTACTTGAAACCCACGGGAGTCTCGTGTAACTCCACGCCATGTTTTTCCGCCAGGGCATTAATCAGATTCGTAGTCGCGACCGATTTTGCGACTCCATTCTTCCAGCCGCGGCTCTCGACCAGATAGTCGAACAGCAGGGCAATCACGTAGTTCGGCTGTAGAAAGGTTCCGTCGGCATCAACAATGCCGAACCGGTCGGCGTCGCCATCGGTGGCGATGCCGAGTTGTGCGCCCGTCTCACGCATCTTTTTTCGCAGGTCTTCCAGCAGATGATCGTCCGGTTCCGGCGCGTGGCCGCCAAACAGTACATCGCGATAGTCATGCACTGTGGTCACCTGCACTCCGGCGCTGCGCAGCAGTTCGTCGGAGTATCCACGCGCCGCGCCCCACATCGGATCAAATGCAACGCGCACGCCCGCTTTTCGGATGGCTTCCAGATCAATAATCTCTCCCAGCCGCTTCAGATAGGCCGGCTTGGGATCGAGCGACTCCTTTTCGGGCACTCTTTCCGCCGATTTCGCCGCGGCCGTCCTCTGCATTGAGGAAGCGCTGTCCGCGGCGGCGATTTCCGCTTCGATTTTTCGGGTAACCTCGGGCAGAGCCGGACAGCCATCCGGCGTCGAAAACTTGATTCCGTTGTATTCCGGCGGATTGTGCGAAGCGGTGAAATTGATGACTCCGTCCGCCTTCATTTGAATCACGGCGTAAGCGAAGGAGGGAGTGGGCGCCGGCTCGGCTACCACCAGCGGGGTGATTCCTTCCGCCGCCAGGATTTCCGCCGCCATGGAGCAGAACGTCTCTCCCAGAAACCGCGGGTCGCGTCCCACGATAACCCGTGCCCCGTGTGGCTTCTGCGAAGCCACATAGCGCGCGATTCCGTTCACCGCACGCCGTACGTTGGCAAACGTGAACTCCTCGGCCATGACTGCCCGCCATCCTGACGTGCCAAACTTGATTTGCGCTTGCATGATCTCCTCACTCGACTGCAATCGAATGCTAAGCTTTCTCTCGACAGCCGAAGCTGATGGCTCAGCGCCGACGGCTGATTTTATATGACTGACAAACGAATCGTCCTCTCCACCGCCGGGTCGGCAGACGAGGCCCGCAAGATCGCGCGTTACCTGGTCGAGCGCCAGCTCGCCGCCTGCGTCAACATCATCCCGCAGATCGAATCCATCTATCGCTGGCAAGGCAAGATCGAATCGAGCCAGGAATGCCTACTGCAGATCAAGACCAGTGCGGACCAATTCCCCGCTGTCCGCGACGCGATTTGCGAACTGCACTCCTACGAACTGCCCGAATGCATTGCGCTCAGCATCGAAGACGGCAGTTCCGAATACCTGGACTGGCTGGGAGACTCGCTGGGCGGCGACACGGCTCCGTGAACTTCTGGGCTGGCTGGTAAGCCGTGGAATTCCATTCGCGGAAGATTGTCGCTGGTCATTCGCAGGCAGGTTTGCCACAAACGGTCTCAACTCCTCGAGGCTGGTCCATCCATGCAGATCCGTGGCCAAGAGGTTCTTGCTAGATCGCGTGCAGCGCCGCACCCAGGTCCTCCAGGATGTCTCCCACATCCTCGATGCCCACCGAAATCCGCACCATGCCGTCGGTGATGCCGATGGCCGCGCGCCCCTTCGCCCCGAGTCCGGCATGCGTCATGGTGGCGGGATGCGAGATCAGCGTCTCGACTCCGCCCAGCGACTCGCCCAGCGAGCACACGCGCACGTTCTTCAGCAATTTCTTGGCGTTTTTCAGCGAGCCGGTCTCAAACGTAATCATCGCGCCGAAGCCGCTCATCTGGCGCTTCGCCAGCGCGTGCTGGGGATGATCCGCCAGCCCCGGATAGAACACTTTCTTGACCTTCTTGTGCCTGGCCAAGAAGTCTGCCACGATCCGCCCGCTGCGATCGTGAATTTCCATGCGCGCGGCCAGGGTTTTGACCCCGCGCAGCACCAGCCAGCATTCGAAGGGAGAAAGAATCGCTCCCGCCGCCTTCTGGAGGAAGGCCAGCTTTTCGGCGTGCTCTTGCTTCGCGCAAACCACCACGCCGCCCAAGCCGTCGCTGTGTCCGTTCAGAAACTTCGTCGTGGAGTGCACTACCATGTGCGCGCCCAAAGCGAGCGGCTGCTGAAAATACGGCGACATGAACGTGTTGTCCACCACCAACGTGACCTTCTTGCCCCGGCAGATCTGGCTAATCGCCGCCAGATCGCTGACCCGCATCAGCGGATTGGTCGGGGTCTCGACATACACCATCTTCGTATTCTTGCGCAGGGCGCGCTCGACGTTCCCGGCATCCGTTGTGTCAACGTAAGAGAATTCCAATCCGAAATCGGCCAACACCTGGTTGAACAGCCGCGGCGTGCCTCCATACAGATCATTGCCGCAGACGATGTGATCCCCAGACTTCAGCATGCTCGCAACGGCATTGATCGCCGCCATGCCGCTCGCGAACACCCGCGCCGCCACGCCGCCTTCGAGCGCCGCCAGATTCTCTTCGAGCCGCATGCGCGTCGGATTCGACACGCGCGAGTATTCATATCCCTTGTGCTCGCCGATCCCTTGCTGCACGTAGGTCGAGGTCGCATAGATAGGCACGGTCACCGCGCCCGTCAACGGATCCGGTTCCTGCCCGGCATGGATGGCACGCGTTGCAAATCCGAAGTGTTTGTTGTTTTTCATGATTGATTTACGTGAGTCCGAATCGGGAAGATCCGTTGGTGTCAGCTTGAAGTGGAACTCGTATCAGAGCATCGCTTCAGCGATGCCGTCCAACAGCGAAAGAAACGAACGGCTTCAGCCGCTGGCTTTGCCCTCCGCAGTCGCAGCGGCTAAAGACGTCGTGCGCTGCGTGCGAGAGCGGCCTGCCCTTCGACTTCGCTCAGGGCAGGCTCTGAAGGCATGCCCTGATACGACTCTCTCTCCAAGCACAACCAAAATCCTGCCACGACCAGCTGTCTTAAATCCCGCCCTCGAAAATCTTCTTCGACAAATAGCGCTCGGCCGAGTCCGGAATGATGGTCGCCACGCGCTTACCCGCTCCCAGTCTCTGCGCAATCTCGAGCGATGCGTACACCACCGCGCCGCCGCTCGATCCGGCCAGCACGCCCTCCTGCGCCGCCAGCAATTTCACCGTGGCAAACGCATCGTCATCGCTCACCATCATGATTTCATCGCACACCGAGCGGTCAAACGTCTCCGGGATGAAGCTGACGCCGATGCCCTCTACCTTATGCGGCCCCACTTCCCCTCCACGCAGTATGGACCCCTGCGTCTCAACCGCAACCGTCAGCACGCCCGGCAATCTTTCTTTCACATAGCGTGCCAAGCCGGTGAATGTCCCGCACGTGCCGCAACCCAGCACGACCGCGTCGATTCTGCCGTCCATCTGCTCGTAGATTTCGCGGGCGGTGGTTTCGTAATGGTAATCGGGATTCGCGGGATTCTCGAATTGCCCCGCCATAAATGCTCCGGCATCGCCCGCCACCAGTTCCTTAGCGCGGCGGATCGCGCCCTGCATGCCTTCCGCATCCGGAGTGCGCACCACGTCGGCGCCCAGCGCCCGCATGATCGTCACTTTTTCCAGGGAAAAATTTTCCGGAACGAACAGCTTTACCTTGTACCCGCGGTTCACGCCGATCAGCGCCAGCCCAATTCCCGTATTCCCCGCTGTGGCCTCGACAATCGTCCCGCCGGGCGCGAGCTTGCCTTCCCGCTCGGCGCGCTGGATGATCCCAATGGCGGCCCGGTCTTTCACGCTGCCGCCCGGATTCAGATACTCCAGCTTGGCGAATAGGTCGGCCGATCCGGCTGGGACCAGACGTTTCAATTGCAACATGGGAGTCTCGCCGACCAGCTGGGTAATGTCGTCGGCAACGCGCAGGCGGGACATTGCAGGATTCTTCGTCAGCACGTTACAGGGTACGGTGAGAGTGCGGAATCGTCAATGGAACTTGGCTCTTAGCGAAGCGGCCCGCCGGTACTAATGTCACCCCACTGTCTTTTCGATCATTCAAATTCAAGTCTTTCCCCGCTTTTCCGATACCCAGAGTGTAGCCCATCGCTGAGGAGCCCGCATGAGCCGCCGAATGGCCGTACTCGCCCTTCTCTTCTTCAGCGCAGTTCCGACTGGCCTGCGCGCGCAAGAATCCAAGCTCTTGGACCGCACGGTTCAGTTCCACGGGTTTGCCTCGCAGGGCTTCGTGTATACGGATCAGAACAACTGGCTGACTATGCATACCAGCCAGGGCAGCGGAGCGTTTACGGACTTCGGAGCGAATGTCTCAGTGCAGATCACGGACAAGTTTCGCGCGGGTGCGCAGGTTTACGATCGCAACCTCGGAAATTTAGGAGAATGGCATCCTTCGCTCGATTGGGCGTTCGCCGACTATCGGTTCAAGACCTGGTTTGGCATTCGTGGGGGCAAAGTGAAGACGGTGGTCGGGCTCTACAACGACACGCAAGATCTGGATTTTGTCCACACCTTCGCGCTGCTGCCGCAGAGCGTTTATCCGACGGATCTCCGCGACACCATGATTGCCCACGTGGGCGGCGACATTTACGGCAGTTTTTCCCTTAGCAGCCCGGGGTGCAAGTAGCGGATTTCCTGCACGCCGGGCGACATAGTCGGCTACGCGATCTCACGAAACACTTGGCAAGGGACGCGGAGATTCGGCTTTTGCAAAACCGCGTCTTATTT
>Ga0181521_10003400_pt1 | contig 18725 bp, 27 predicted proteins | sample PEATcosm2014_Bin_32_FD_119764 | JGI IMG/M metagenome (GOLD analysis project Ga0181521, IMG submission 119764) | Peatland microbial communities from MTU Mesocosm Facility, Houghton, MI, USA - PEATcosm2014_Bin02_60_metaG | ecosystem: Environmental > Terrestrial > Soil > Wetlands > Peat | place... | reverse complement strand
GATGGCGCCGATTCCCGCCGAGAAGCCGGCAACCACCGAAGGCGGGACCATGGCCGCGAACCTGCCGAGACGCAGGACGCAGAATGCCATCATCAACACCGATGCGACGATGGTCACTTTCGCCGCGCCGCCGAGGCCCTGCGATCGCACCGCCGCCGCGATGAAAGGAACTGTAACGCTGGCCGTGCCCCCGATCAGCACCGGGTTCCGGCCCAGTATGGCCGTGATCGGCGCCGTAACGATGGACGTCACGACGCCGAGGATCGGCGGCAGCCCCATCAGGGCCGCCATCGAAAGGCCATAAGGGAGCGCGATGAGAGCGGCAATCATACCGCCCGCGCAATCTCCGAAAAAACGCTCCCAGGTATATCGCCCTGTTGCGCGGATCATGGGGCCCCAAAACTACGCGTTCATTACTTTGGAGAAAGCCGTCTTGAACTTGTTCATTTCGTCCTGCGTGCCGATCGTGACACGGACGTACGTTGGCCATGCCTTCCACACGCGTCCGATGTAGATCTTCTCTTTGCGCATGGCCAGCACGACTTCGTTGCCCGGCCGCTTCACATCGACCATGAAGCAGTTGGAGACCGAAGGAACGTAGGTGAACTTGTTTTTCTCGAGATAGCTGAACACGTCTTCACGCACGTTGCCCATGATCTTGCGGCGTTCCGGAATCAGAGTCTTTACCTGGAGGCTCGCGCTCGCCGCCGCCATACCGGTGATCGGCAGCATGCCCGCGCTCCATCCGCCCTGCTTCGCGATCAGGTCGGGACGGCCGAAGATCGCGCCGGCGCGCAGACCCGCCATACCGTAGATCTTCGAGAAGGTGCGCAGAATGATCACGTCCTTGTCGGCCGCGACCAGATCCGAATTGAAGAACGCATTCGGTGCGATGTGCGTGTAGGCTTCGTCGATCATGACGACCGAGCCCTTCGGCTTGTTCGCGACCAGCCATTCGATGTCGGCGCGCGAGGTCATCGTGCCCGTGGGATTGTTGGGATTGCAGATGTAGATCAGGCCGGCGTTTGGAACTGCGGCCATCGCCTTCACATCGTGAGAGAAATCTTTCCGCAGAGGAACCCATGAGGTTTTGGCGCCGATGAAGTCCGCCGCGCGTCCGCCCGCTTCATAACCAGGATCGGCAGCCACGAACGGCTTGGTCGGCGAGCAGAAGCCAATAACGGCCTGGTGCAGCGGGGCGCTCGATCCGGGATAGATCCGGATGTAGTTTTCCTTCAGCCCCTCCTGCTGAGCGAGCAGGCTGACGACCTTGTCCGTTTCACCGTACAGGTACCGTCCGCCGTTGGCGGCGATCTTGTGTACGGCTTCGAGCGCCTCGGGGCAGGGTCCGAGGGGGTTCTCGTTGGCGTTAATGATCACCGCGTCGGGCGGCATGTTGTCCACCTTCGAAAGCTGCGCCATCGCGGGTTCGTTGTAAAACGGGAGCGTCGATCCGGCTGCGACCAGCGTTGCCAGTTGCGCAAACGACCTGCGCGAAAAACCACGCTTCAGTAAATCTTTCTGTTGTTGGGCGGTGAGTGTCACTATAGTCTCCTTAGAAAAAACAAAAAGCCAAGGCAAAAAATTGGACTTACGAAAGCACTGCAAAAACAAGTCCCGCCTGGGCGGGGACGAGCAGCGACAGAACAAGCTTGTAGTTAGATTTTCTCCAGACGGGGAGAAAGGCGGGTTTTGAGGCCCGGTGGCTTGCCGATTCGGGCGGAAGAAACACGGTCAATCCGCTTTAACTTTGAATGACAGCCGAGACGAACTTACATTAGCGCAGCCGATAATGAAAGTCAACTTTTGCCGTCGCCCGCCGGGGTTCCATTACCCCCCGGCTTTCGTGGCTTTTCCCGGCATCGAAAACGCTTCGAGCACTTTAGCAGTGATCTCATCGATCATCGCCGGCATGGCGGCGTCGAGAGCCACGGTAACCGCGGCGCGCACCTGATCCGGATCGATCACCACAACCGCGCGCGACGCACCCGCCGGGCGCGGCGTCGTCGCCGAAGCCGCTGCCGCCGTTGAACGCCGCTTCGACCCGGCCGCGAACCGGCCGATCGCCTCCAGCAGCAGACTGGCTTCGAAGGGTTTCTTGAGCACGCCGTCGGCGCGCACACGATCCACTTCCTTCTCGTCGACCGGCTCGACCGCGCCCGCCGTGAGAAAAACCGGCGCGCCTCCGTTTTTCTTCACGTAATCGCACAGTTCGTAACCGGAAACCTCCGGCATCGAGATGTCCGCAATGATGATGTCGGGCTCGGCGTCCTTCAGGCGAAGCATCGCCACCGCGCCGTCGCTCACCGTGATGACTTCGTGCCCTTCGTCCCGCAGTATCCGCTCGCCCATGCGCTGTGAGTGCGGGCTGTCGTCGGCGAGCAGAATCCGGCTCATCGCGTCGGAGGGGGCGCCTGAGACGGAATCGGCGGAATCGCCGGAGTTGCGACCGGCTGCCCGGTTGTCGTCACTGCCGGAGCCGCTGCGTTCTTCGCCTGCTGCTTCTTCTGTGCTTTGGCCTGCTTGTCCTGCGCCTTCTTGATCAGCTTCAACTGATCTTTGCTCAGCGGATGATTGGTCGGAAGATTCGCGTCCGCGGCCGCCGTAGTCTGGGAGGCCAAAGGCGACGACCCCGCCGCAGGCTGGGGCTGCCCATTCGATTGCACGCTGGCTTTCTGCTCGCCTACGCCCGTCCCTGCCCCCGGAGCCGGTTGCTGCCCGAGGCGCGCTTCCGGATTCTTGTCGATCGCCGCATCGGTGGTCTGCCCAAGCACGATGTCGCTGACGCCGCTCTGCACGCCTGCGGCAACGGACGGTACGCTGACCGGCATCGGGGGACGCAGACTCTCCATCGCCGGCGCTCCGCTCTTCGCCGCCAGGTACGTTTCCGGGCGCGTCTCGAAAGCGCTAATGGCGCGATGCAGCATACCCGGCTTCGTACGGCTCGCCAGCTCCTGTTTCTCGCGCTCGTAGGCCGCCGGATCCGCCGCGGGCACTGGCCGCTTCATGGCGGTCAAACGCTCCTTCGCCGCCGCAACATGGAGGCTCAGCGGGTAATCCTTTACCAGCGACGACAGTGCGACTGCCTCTTTGTCCTCAAAGCGGTCGCCCATATGCTTGTATGCCGCGCCCAGATCCCAAAGCGCCTCATCGGCCCCGCTGTAGAGCGGATACTGCTGTGCAACGTAGGCGAAGCGGCCCGCCGCCGCCGGGAAGCTGCCCTTGGTCTGATAGAAATTGCCCGTGCGGAACTCCTTGTCGGCCAGCACTTCCTGGACGTTGCGAAGCATCTGCTTCGCCTGATCGGTGAACTTGGAATTCGGGAACTGCACGATGACCTGCCGGCACTCGTCTTCGGCACGCTGCCCCTGCGCGTCGTCGCGATCCGCCTTTTCCATCTGTTTGTAATGGATGTTGCAGATCTTGTACTGCGACTCGGCGGCTTCCTCCATGTTGGGGTAAAAGAGGATGAAGTCCTTGTATTCGGCCTCGGCCTGCGCCAGTCCGTGCGCGCCGCCTTCCCGGAACCAGCTGTCGGCGATCGCGAGCTTGGCTTTAGCGAGGAATTCGCTGGTGTCGTACGTGTTGATCAGCGTGTTCAGGGTCAGGCGCGCGGCTTCGTAATCGCCGTGCTCGATGTTCTTGACCGCCCGGTCGAACAGTACCTTGTCGGGCTGGAGCGTGTCCTTCGTGATGGGGGTTTCGTACTTCTTGTGTCCGAAAAAGCCGAAACCGGAAAGCAGGAAAAACGAGAGCACTCCCGCCGTCAGAACGAAATATCGATCGCGTTGCTGCATCTGTGACCTTTGATTATGACTTACTAGACTATAACCGCCGTCGCATGGGCCGCGATGTGTTGCATCTCTTTCACTGTTGCGGCCGCATCGGCACTGTGAAAGACCGCGGAACCCGCCACCAGCCAGTCGCAACCCGACTGAACGATTTCAGCCACGTTGTCCCGGCTCACGCCTCCGTCTATCTCGATCGCAAACCCGAGACGGTGTTCGCGGCGCGTCTCGTCCAGCCGCCGTATTTTACGCAGTGCATTCGGAATGAACTGCTGCCCTTCAAAACCTGGATTCACGCTCATGACGAGCACGTAATCGGCCACGTCCAGGATATCCTCCAGCAGGCTGACCGGTGTCGCCGGATTGAGCACAACGCCCGCCCGCGCGCCCTCGCTCTGAATCATGCGAATGGTGCGATCGAGGTGCGTCGCCGCCTCATAGTGCACCGACACCTGATCGGCGCCCGCTTCGATGAACAGCGGCGCGTATTTGTCGGGATCGGTAATCATCAGGTGAACGTCGAGCGTGAGATTCGTAATCTTGCGGATGGACTTCACGACGGGCGGGCCGATCGTCAGATTGGGCACGAAATGGCCGTCCATGATATCGACATGGAGCATTTGCGCCCCGCCGCGCTCCACCTTCGCAATTTCTTCCCCCAGCCGGGCGAAATCGGCCGAGAGGATCGATGGAACTATTTGAACCATTTACGGCGTCTCGGCCAATTTTATCACGTAAGGCGCGCCGCCCTGCCGCTATTTCAGCTTGTCCGCGACCTTCGCCAGAGCGGCATTCGCGCACGCCGCATCCTTGTCACCGCCCGGCGCCCCGCTCACCGAAACGGCGCCGATCAGCTGGTCGCCCACCTTAATCGGCACGCCTCCCACGGCGTTGATCGTACCGGGTATGACCGGCGGAGCGGCGGGTGTTCCGGCGGGCTGGTTGGCCGGCGGACCCGACGCGCGTCCGAACGCCATCACGCTGTTGGCCTTCATCCGGCCCACTTCGACAGTGGCCATGGCCGCCCCGTCGTCCCGCAGAAACGCCTTCAGAATGTTGGCGCTGTCCACCACCGTGACCGTGACCTTGTAACCATCGGCGCGGCATTTCGCCATCGCTTCCTGGGCGATGGTCTGGGCCACATCGACCGTCAGTACTTTCGTGGTAGGCAGGCCCTGCGCGAAGGCGCTCCCCGCGAACACGGCGGCGGCTAAAACGGTAATCTGGGTTCTCTTCATATTCATTTCTCCTCAGCAGGCGTGGAGGTAGCGGGTCCCATACCGACGATCTCGAGCACGCAGTCCCCGTCCTTGGCGCCGTCGTAGTGAATCTGTTTACCGTAGTGCGTAACGAAGCTGCCCGCGGGCATCGGCACCATGCCGTCGGGATCGTATTTGGGACCCGTGTTCACCCACCATGTTCCCGAGATGACGGTAATGAACCGGTCGTTTGGATGAAAGTGCGGGCGGCTGTTGTGATGCGCGTGCCATTTGTTAAGGACGATGTAGAGGCCGGGTTTATTGGGATCGCCCACGAGAACGGCGGTAGCAGAACCGGACGCGTTCTCGACCCAGGGAATCTGCGCGGGCAATTTGAACGCGAGCGCCGCGGGATTGAGGTCGCCCGCTCTGACAGGCGCCAGCCAAACGAGCATCGCAGCCAACGGAACGGCGTAGCGAGATGTAAACATAGTGCTTCCCTCCTGGCTTCATATCCTATCTCGGGCGGGCGCCGAAATCCAAAAAAGTTCTCTTGCACGGCGGCCGATTTTCTTCCGAAGCCGCGCTTCCGCGTTGCGGAGCGCAATGCCTTCACCGCTCCCGAACTGCTCGATTCCGTTTCGGATGGCGGCTGTCGCTTCGGCGCGTTCCAGACGGTCGAGAATCTCCTGGTAACTTTCGGCGTCCTGAACAACTAGTTCCGCGCGGCCGTTCACGGTGAGCACGAGGGGCGTCTTCTGCTCCTTCAGCCGGCTTACATAGCCTTTAATGTTCCTTTGGAACTCGGTCACTGAGCGAATTTCCCGCAGATCGATCATTCGGACACTCCAGCATGCTTAAAGCAGGAAATTTCATGCTGGCATTCTCGGGCGGGCGCCGAAATTCAAAAAAAATAACCGTATACCCGACTTCAGACACAGTCAGGACACATGCAACGCCGGCGCGTTTGTTCGGTCGCGGTGCGGTCTTACGACAATCTCGACATCCTGGTTGAGCGCTACGAGAAAACGCAGAAGGCGCTCAACGGAAAACTGCCGGAACTCACCGCGCAGCATTTTCGAGATATCTGGCTGGCGAATGCCGAGCAATTCGGCAGCCTCAACCTGCTTCAGTCTCCGCGTTTTCATGATCGTGTCGATTTTGAACACGAGTTGCGCCTTGATTAGGTGCTCTTCGGCATTCGGCACGCCGATATCCCTGAACACGTTCCCGCTGCCGGTGTCATATTTCTTCTTGATCATGCTTCCCTATTCCTGGCAATCCGTTCCGCCTCGCCCAGGCGCTGCCGAATCAGCTCGATCTCGCGATGCGGCGTCTCACTTCCGGTTTTCGATTTCTTCTGGAAGGCGTGCAGCACATACAGCGCGTCTTCGTATCGCAGCGTATACACCGCGCGGAATGTATCGCCGCGAAAGTCCTTGACCACCTCCACCACACCTGCTCCGCCAAAGCCGCTCAGGGTCTTCGCGTCGCGATGCTTGCCGCCGCGCTGCGCTATGTACAGGGCATAGCCCATGTGATCCTGCACAGGTTTGGGAAACTCCCGCAAATCTCTGCGGCTGGACCCGACCCAGATCACCGGCCTGAGGGGCGGTCCTTCAGTCACTGGCAAAGCCAATATGGTGAATTTACTATATCATGCGGGTGCCTGGCGGAACGCCGCCGATGGACATCTCAGTCCGCGACCATCAACTCCCCGGGCACGATGGGCCTCGTCCTCGGCAGCAATCCGGCCCGCGCCGCCCAGCCCAGCGCCGCCAGCGCGGCCACGTAGACCGCCAGCTTCGCAATATCCGCGCTGTGCGTGCGCGGCAGCGCCTTCCAGAGAATCAACAACAGCGTCTGCGCCAGCGTCACTGCCCACACGGACCCGTAGAAGTAACGCCGCTCCGTGCCTTCACCTTTGGTCGATTTCCGTACGCGCGGCAGCACTCCCGCCAACCCCAAAGCCAGAATCATGAAGTACACCGGAAAGTACGCGATGTCGTAAATCTGTGCGAGCACCCACTTCCCGGTCACCACCGCGACGACCAGCCCGGTCAGGTTCAGCAGCGCGAACGTCACCACATCGCTCCACGCGAACGTGTAGCAAAAGCGCCGGTAGAGCGGGTTGGGCTTGTCTTCCGTGAATCGCAGAATGTACGGCCGCGGCTCAACGCCCGGCAGTTTCCCGAAGATCCCCGCCGCGCCGGTCGCTGCCATCACCGCCAGCAACCACATCAGATTGCCGCGGCTGGGACCATGCGCGAAAAGGTCGAATGTCAGCGGACCCGGCGCAAGAAAGAATACCCAAATCCAGATCGGCCAGTGCGCGACCCGGTACATTATTTTGTTCCGCTCGCGAATTTTGCGCTGGCCCGCGTACTCGACTCGCGTCGAAGGCATTCCCGTTCAGGATATCTTGCCGCTGCCGAAGATCGTCCCGTGACGCTCTTTCCCAAGGGCCGTGACAATCGCGCCGCCCACGAACACGACGCCCGCCGTCATGGCCATCGTCGTTGCATACGACATGTGCTCGGCGAACAGCGCCTGCACCACTACGATCGAACTGGAAATCAGCACGCCGCACTGATACGCGAAACCGGGCAGGAAGCCGCGCACATTGTCCGGGGAGAGCTCCGAAAGGTGGGCCGGAATCACGCCCCAGGCGCCCTGCACCATAAACTGCATCAGGAACGCGCCCGCAATCAGAACCGCAATGTTGGGCGAGAGCACCCACAGCGGAATCATCGCCACGGCCAGCAGGAGCGCGGTGACGATGGAGCGCCTGCGCCCTTTCAGGTCCGAGTAGTAACCAAAGAACACGCCGCCGAAGATAGCGCCCACGCTCGCGATCGCCGAGATCATGGACCGTTTGGACGCGTCGAAGTGCCAGTAGCGCTGCAGGAAAGTCGGGTACATGTCCTGCGTTCCGTGCGAGCTGAAATTCATGAAGGTCATGAGCAGCGCCATGTAGAAAAAGAGCTTCCAGTTCGAGAGAATCGCGCGCCGCAAAAGGCCCCACGTCGCCACGCGCGACTCCTCCCACACTTCCGATTCCTTGATGCGCATGCGGACAAAAATCGCCAGAATCGCCGGCAGCCCGCCCAGCAGGAAAAGCGGTCGCCACCCAAAACGATCGACGAGAAAAAAATAAGCCAGCGCAGCCAGCAGATTTCCCAGCGCGTAGCCCTGCTGCAGCAGGCCCGAGAGGAGACCGCGCAAACGAGGCGGGACCTTTTCCATCGTCAGCGATGTCCCCGTTCCCCACATGCCGCCCATGCCGATGCCGAACAGGGCGCGCAGGATAAGGAACGTTCGATAACTCCCGGCGAATGCCGTCGCCACCTCGGCCGCCGAGTAGAATACCAGGTTAATCATCATCGGAAGTCGCCGTCCGTAGCGATCGGAGAGCAATCCGAAGAGAAAAGCGCCGAACGGGCGGAACATCAGGGTGATGGTGATCGTGACCGCCATCTCCGCGTCCGAGCGGTGAAAATCTCTGCCGATTACGGTCAGGCAATAGATGACCAGGAAGTAATCGAATGCATCGAGCGTCCAGCCAAGAAAGCCCGCGGCCACGGCGGCATTCTGGTCTGTTCGCGTTTGCTTGCCAACGACGGGGTTCGCAGCGCTCACTCGCATGATTGTATCCACATGGCCGCGCCCTTGCCGCGTTCAGACCGCGCTATCCTGCACAGCATGAGCCACGTTTACGAATTGCGCATGTATTCCGCCAACCCCGGCAAGCTCGACGCCGTTGTCGCCCGCTTCCGCGACCACGTGGAGGGAATCCTTCCGCGCTACCACCTGAAGAGTGTCGGGTCCTGGATACCCCAGGAGAACACAAAAAATCTGTTCATCTATATCGTCGAGCACGAGAGCCGCGAGGCGGCCGAGAAAAACTGGGCAGCGTTCCGCGACGACGCGGAATGGAAGAAAGTCAAAGCGGCCTCGGAAACCGATGGCCCCCTGATCGGCTCCATCGAGCGGTACTTCATGGATCCGACCGCATTTTCGGCCCTGAAATAGGATATTGTAGACCCATGAAAACCACGCACCTTCTCTCCTTTTTATGCGGCGCGCTGGCCGTTCTCGGCCTTGGCATGATCGGCCAGTCGAACGCGCAGTCGCCGAATCACGTGTACGAACTTCGCGTCTATCACGCGAATCCCGGCAAACTGGACGCGCTCGTGGGGCGCTTCCGCAACGACACAGAACGAATCTTCAAGAATCACAATATCCACGCCATCGGATATTGGGTACCGGAGGATAACAAGGATAACCTCCTGATTTACATCGTGCAGCACGACAGCAAAGCCGCGGCCGACAAAAACTGGGCGGCATTCCAGGCCGATCCCGAGTGGACGAAGGTGAGAACCGCCAGCGAGGTCAACGGCGCTCTCAACGATCACGTCGACCGTACGTTCATGGACCCGACCGACTTCTCCCGCTTGAAGTAGGATGCGCGTCGTTGGCATGTTCGTGGCGGGGGCTGTGCTGGAGGCAGCGCTGCTCGCGGCCACCGCGTCTGTGCCTTATCTCGCCGAGGTGGCGAAGTGGCGCGCCGACTACGAAGCATCGCTCAAAGCGCCCTACGGGTGGCTTTCTGTCGCGGGATTGTTCTGGCTGCACGACGGCGCTAACGTCGTCGGTTCGGACCCGAAGTCCGATGTCGTAACACCCGCGGGCACGCCGAAGCGCGCGGGCGTCCTCCGCTTCGCGGGCGGCAAGACCACCTTCGAACCGCAGGCTGGCGCGGGTGTGCTCATCGGCGACAAGCCGGCAGGCAAGGCTGAATTGAAGCCCGATGTATCCGGCCATCCTGACGTCATCCGGATCGGTGCCGTCTCGCTGACTGTCATCGTGCGCGGTCCGAAGACCGGCGTGCGCATGCGCGACCCCAACGCAGAGACCCGGCGCACTTTCACGGGTAATGTCTGGTTCCCGGCCGATCCGGCATGGCGCATCAAAGCGAAGTGGGTTCTGTATCCCGAGCCGAAGAAGATCACCATCACGAATATCCTCGGCATGACCGACGAAGAGCCTTCGCCCGGCTACGCCGAGTTCACCGTTAAAGGCAAAACGCTCCGGCTGGAGCCGGTCCTCGAAGACAACGATCTCTCGTTCTATTTCAAAGACGCGACCAGCGGCAAAACGACGTACCCGCCGGGCCGCTTCCTCGATACCGACATGCCGAAGGGCAACGAGATCGAACTGGATTTCAACAAGGCCTATAATCCTCCCTGTGCGTTCACCGCCTATGCGACTTGCCCTTTGCCGCCGAAGCAAAACGTGCTGGCGACGGCTATAGACGCCGGTGAGAAAAATTACGGACGCAGTGAGTGAATCCGATTGACCCTGGTGCTGGCGTCCCGCTCTCCGCGCCGCGCGGAGCTGCTTGAAGCCGCGGGCTGCGCGTTCACCGTACGCGCCGCCGACATCGACGAAACGCCTCTCCCGGGTGAAGCCCCGCGCGATTACGTCCTTCGCATCGCCGAAGAGAAGGCTCGTGCTGTCGCGGCGACGGAATCCGAAACCGTGCTCGCGGCCGACACTTCCGTCGTGCTGGACACGGAGATCATGGGGAAACCGAACGACGTCGCCGACGCCGCCCGCATGCTGCGCGCCCTCTCCGGACGAAAGCACGAGGTTCTGACCGGCATTTGTCTGAAGCGCGGCGAGCGCCTGCTGCGCGACGTCGCTTCGACGGCGGTCTGGTTCGCGCCGCTCGGCGAAGACGAGATCGCGTCCTATGTCGCGTCCGGCGAACCGATGGACAAAGCCGGCGCCTATGGCATTCAGGGCGTGGCTTCGCGCTTCATCGAGCGCATCGACGGCTCATATACCAACGTGGTCGGCTTGCCGGTGGCGCTGGTCTATCGGCGCTTGCGTGAGTTCAAGGCATGAATCGCAGGCGGAACCGCCTGCGCCACAAAACACAAACTCTGTCACAGTATGGGGCAGGCGGTTCCGCCTGCCGAGCCTTAGCTGCGATTCTTAGTTCTTCAGCGCTGCTTCGACCGCTGAAACCAGCTCGCGCGAAAGCGGTTCGACGGGCGGTTCGAATCGCCTGATGATTTTTCCGTTGCGGTCGACCAGGAACTTGGTGAAGTTCCACTGGATTTCTTTGTCCCCGGCCGTCAGGAACTGGTAGAGAGGCTCTTTGTCGCTGCCCGCTACGGAGATTTTGGAGAACATCGGAAATGTCACGCCATACTTCGATTTGCAGAAGGCGCCGATCTCTTCGTCCGTGCCGGGCTCCTGTTCGCCAAAATTGTTGGCCGGGAATCCCGTGATGACGAAGCCCTGATCCTTATACTTCGCATAAAGCGCCTGCAGGCCCTCATATTGCGGCGTGTAGCCACACTGGCTGGCCACATTCACGACGAGCATTACCTTGCCTTTGAAGCTGGCCAGCGGCGTGGGCGTGCCGTTGAGCGCATTCATCGTGAAATCGTAGATGCTCGAGGCCGCGAAAGCGGTCACGGCGAAGCAGCAAAGCGCGGCGGTCAGAGCAAGAGTTTTCATGAGCGTCATCTTACTACGGTTTCAGACGGCGTGCGTCTTGTCCCTGGAGGGCTGCGAGCAAGTCCTTCACGGATTTGCCCGTCACCGGATCGCGCAGGTCCGGCTGAAGTTCGGCGAGCGGCGCGAGAGTGAACCGGCGCTCGCGATAGCGGGGATGCGGAATCTCCAGTTCCTCCGTATTCACGACGGCGTTGCCATAGAGCAGGATGTCGATGTCGATGGTGCGCGGGCCGTTCACCACAATCCGCCTGCGTCCGAGTTGTCTCTCGATGCGATGGATGCGGTGAAGCAACTGGCGAGGGAAAAGATCGGTCTCGAACTCGGCGGCAAGATTCAGAAACCAGCGCTGGTCGCGCAATCCGACCGGCTCGGTTTCATACAGACTCGATACGCGGCGCAGGCGAAGACCGGGCCCTTTCAACGCGTCGAGCGCGGATTGCAGCAGGGCTTCTCTGTCGCCGATGTTCGATCCGAGTCCGAGGTAGACGATTTTCAAAAAAGCCCCGGCTGGCCGGCGCCTCCGAAGCGGCGCGGCACTTTGAAGTAATCGAAGGCGCCATCGGTCGCAATGCGGCCGCGCGGCGAGCGGTGCAAAAATCCGAGCTGAATCAGATACGGCTCGTAGACCTCCTCGATGGTCTCAGATTCCTCACCGATCGAGGCGGCGATGGTGTTGATGCCGACCGGGCCGCCGCCGAATTTTTCGAGAACCGTCCGCATGATTTTCTGGTCGATCTCGTCGAGGCCGAAGCGGTCGACTTCGAGAAGATTCAGCGCAGTCTCCGCCACGCCGCGATCGATGCGGCCGTCGGCGCGCACTTCGGCGTAGTCGCGCACGCGCCGCAGCAGCCGGTTGGCGATACGTGGAGTGCCACGCGCGCGCCGGGCGATTTCCGCCGCGCCTTCCGCGTCGATGGGAGCGCCGAGGAGCCGCGCGGAACGCTCCACGATCTGCACGAGTTCCGGGACATCGTAATGGTTCAGGCGCAGCACCAGACCGAATCGTCCGCGCAGAGGCCCGCTGACCAGGCCCTGTCGCGTAGTCGCGCCGATGGCGGTGAACTTCTGCAGCGGAATGGAATGGGTGCGCGCGCCGGGGCCCGTTCCCACCAGAATGTCGAGATGGAAGTCTTCGAGCGCCGAGTAGAGCATCTCCTCGACATCCGGCAGCAGCCGGTGAATCTCGTCGATGAAGAAAATCTGGCGCGCCTGGATCGTGCTCAGGATGCCGGAAAGATCCAGTTTCTTCGTCAGAACGGGTCCGGAGGTCTGCTGAAAGGGGACGTCAAGTTCCTGCGCGATGATCGAGGCGAGGGTGGTTTTACCCAGTCCTGGCGGGCCGTAGAGCAGCACGTGATCCATGGCTTCGCCGCGTTTGCGCGCGGCCTCGATGGCGATGCGCAGATTCTCCTTGAGGCGCTGCTGGCCGGTGAAGTCGGCGAGACGCCGGGGACGCAAGCCGGCTTCGAACTGGCGTTCCTCTTCGTTTTCCGTGGCTGAAACCAGGCGTTCCGCGGACATGTTAACCAACGGCGCTCAGCGCGCCAGCTCCAGTGCTTTGCGGAAGAGCGGCTCGAACTCTTCGGGTGCGCCGGCCGCGCGCGCTTTGCGTACGGCCGCTTCCGCCGCGGGCCGCGCGCATCCCAGATTCAGGAGAGCGGAAAGCACATCCTCATCGAGCTGCGAGAGCGACGGTTTCGCAGCGGCATCGTCTCCGGCGGGCGCGGGCAGCTTATCGCGCAGTTCCAGCACCATGCGCTCGGCAGTTTTTTTCCCGACGCCGGGAATGCGCACGAGGCGGTCGAGTTCGTTGCGGCGGATGGCGTTGAGCAGGTCCCCGGCCGGCATCCCGCTCAATACCTTGACCGCGAGCGAAGGGCCGATGCCGCTCACGCCAATCAGCTTTTCGAAAAGGTTGCGCTCGTCCTGTGTCAGAAAACCGTAGAGCGCGAGGGTATCTTCGCGGACGTGTGTGTGAATGCGCAGAGTGGTTTCGCCCCCGGCATCCGGCAGCTTCGAGAAGGTCGAGATCGGGACCGTGACGTCGTAACCGACGCCGCCCACATCGAGGATCGCCTGATTGGGATGTTTCTCGATCAGGGTCCCGCGCAGCAGCGCAATCATGAGTATGGCGTAATTGTACATGGCACGCCGTCGTTTCTTTGTCGATCACGTCCACCGCAGGCTGGCGGAAATCACGGGTCCGGACGCCCATCATCTGACGCGGGTGCTGCGCGTCGAAGCAGGCCAGCAGTTCGAGATCACCGACAACGAGAGGGTCTGGCTGGCAGAAGTCGAAACCGCGCGCAAGGATCTGGTGCGGTTCCGGGTTGTCGAGGAGATCGCCGCAGGGCCCGAACTTCCGGAAGTGACGCTGTATCTCGCGCTCATCAGGTTCGAGCGATTCGAGTGGGCGGTCGAGAAGGCGACGGAGCTGGGCGTCACGCGGATCGTCCCGGTAGACGCCAGCCGCACGGAGCGCGGATTGTTCGAGGGTGCGCGCAAACGCGTGGAGCGATGGCAGCGGATCGCGCGCGAGGCGAGCGAGCAATCGCGCCGTCTGCGCGCGCCGGAGGTGGCCCAACCGATACGCCTCGCGGAAGCGCTGCAGGATGGGTCGGCGTATCGCTGCTGGCTCGACGAGCAACCGGGGGCGAAGCCTCTGATGAGCGCCTTTTCGCCGGTAGAAGGCGACTCCTGCGCGCTGCTGATCGGCCCCGAGGGCGGCTGGACCGATACCGAGCGCGGGGAGTTTTCACGTGCGGGATGGACTGGAGCCTCGCTCGGTCCCACGGTCCTGCGCGCCGAAACGGCGGCATGCGCGGCGCTGGCGGTGGTTAGTCAGATGTGGGCATGCGCGACCGCTGGTGGACGGTAAGGAGAGAAGATTACTCTGGAGAGGGGTTCCGATGACGATTGACCTGAGACCCGAGCAGCAACGCGTGATCGACTTGGCCGTCCGTTCCGGTGCGTATCGGAATCCCAGTGAGGTTCTCGATCAGGCGTTAGAGATCATCCGCGAGCAACTTGATCTTGAAGACTGGATGTTGGAACAGCGCGAAGCCATCGCCGCCCATATCGGGAGGGGTTTTGCTCAGGCCGAGCGCGGCGAATTGATCGATGGGGACGCGGCGGTTGAGATGCTGCGGCAACGGCGCACCGAGCGGCTGAAGCCGCAGGAATGAATGCGCCGTTTCAGTTCACTCCGCAGGCGACGGAAGACCTCGATGCTATCTGGTGGTTCATCGCGGAACACAGCCAGGACGCCGCCAGCCTGGTGGAATTGGAAATTGTAGCTACCTGTCGGCGGCTGGCGAAACATCCCCTGATGGGTACCAAGCGGCAAGACATAACACCGCTGCCGGTGCGCTTTTGGACCGTTTCAAAATTCCCCAATTACGTAATAGTCTATCGGCCCGAGACGTTCCCGTTGCAGGTGATCGCCGTGCTGCACGGCAAGCGCGACCTGAAAGAGATTCTGGAAGGGCGGTCCTCGTGAGCACTCGGGCAACGGTGCTCGTACCGGCTACAACTTGCCGCGCTGGATGCTGGGACTGAGGATCGGGCCGCGCCGCGTAAGGATGCGGAAAGACAACGATAAACTGATTATTTTCAATCACTTGAATTGATAGTCGGGCATAAAGTGACGTTATGTTGTACTGTCCGAGGGGCCAGCATCAGCTAACGCTTGCTGTAGTTTTCTGTATGCTCCCGGCGGATCACCACGGACAGGCGGGATTATGCCTATATGGTGAGCAATCGATGTTATGAGGTAGTACTGATCGCGCATCAAGTCTATGGCCTGAAGGCTTGAATACGGTTTGGGAATGTCGTCTGGTTTCAGGCTTTTAAGGCACACCGGGATAATCGCAGATCCTTGAAGCCATGCAGCCCCGCCTCGAAATTTACCCAGGGCCGGGCCACAGACTCCCGACTAAGCATCAGCACAACAACGGCGGCACTCTCCAGCGCGTTCTTGATACGCTCAAGCCATTGTTCGCCAGCGAATATCGCCCATTTATCACAAGAGACAAAAGCGTTCACGTGCAGGACCTCCTCGATAAATTTCTGCACGGCCTCAGCTAACTTTTGCTCCTCGTGAACAAAACTGATAAATACCTGAACTCTTCCGCTGGGAGCGCTGACGGCTCCGGGCAGGGGCAGAATGTCCATATCACAACATTTTAAGATAGGAACGGCTCGAACCACTCGCGAATTGCTTGCCGCATGATCGCAGTTAAGCCGTCATGAAGGTTGAAGATGCGGGACGATCCGGCATCACCAATAACAGGGTAAACGTTTATTTGTACGTCGCCGGTGTGCGTTTGCAGCGGCGTGACCATGCATTGAATTTGCTTTCCCTTTTCAGATTGGATGCTCTTTAGAAAAGCTGTTACTTCATCGCTGCGGCCCATGCCCTCAGTCTACTGCTGTTGACGTGAGTGCCGGTAAAGCGTTGTCCGGTCCACGTTCAAAAGCGCGGCCACGTCCTCGCGGCGCTCTCCGGCGTCGACCAACTTCCGAGCGTGGTCGATCTGCTGCGCCGTGAGTTTCGGTTTGCGTCCGAATTTTACCCCCAGGCGCTGTGCATCCTTCACCCCGGCGCGTGTCCATTCGGCTGGCCCATACACCCCCGACACCTGTACGCCGATACAATCGGATCAGGTGTAATGGCTGCTTCCCGCGTACTCGATTTCATCGTCATTCTCGTCATCGTCGTCACGCAGGTTCTGATCGGGCGACTGCTGTTCATCGATTGGAAAGCGCGCTTATCGGCGCGGAGATTTCGCCTGGCATTCTCCATTCTGCGCGTGCTGTGGGCCTGCATCGCGGTTGATATCGTAATCAACCGTCCGACGATCATTTTTTACACGGGCTGGGTGCCGGCGCAGGTGCGCAGTTTTTTCGCCGCCATCGCCATGGTTTGGGGTTTTTCCTCCGCGATCTCGCTCGGCATTTACTTGCTTTACCGGTTAGCGGCGCGCGGCATTCCGGCGAATTTTTCACCTGCGCGCCGCGGATTGGTCCATGCGGCCGGGGTTGCGTGTATGACTGCGCCGTTCGCGCTGACGGGATTTGGCGCCATCGTGGGACGAATGGATTTCCGGGTGCGGGAAAGCGATCTGCCAATTCCCGGTCTGCATCCGGATCTGGAGGGCCTGCGCATCGGGCAGATCAGCGACCTTCACGTCAGCCCGTTTCTCAGCGTTCGGGAGGCCGCGCGCGCGGTCGACATGACCAACGAACTGAAGCCGCACCTGATTGTGTTCACCGGCGATCTGATTTCGGAACCCGGCGATCCGCTGGATGAGGCGATTCGGGAACTGGTGCGTCTGAAGGCCGAGGGCGGTGTTCTCGCGTGCCTCGGCAACCACGAGCGTTACGCGCGATGCGAGGGCTATCTTGTGCGGGAAGCGGGACGGCGCGGAATCGAATTCCTGCGCGGCCGGGCGCGGCAACTGCGGTGGGGCGGCGGCGTTCTGAACGTAGCGGGCGTCGATTATCAAAGCATCGCGAATAAGAATGACTATCTGCGCGGGGCCGAAACGATGGTTGTTCCCGGCGCGGCCAATCTGCTGCTTTCGCACAATCCGGACGTTTTTCCCGTCGCCGCGCGGCAGGGATACGGCGCGATGCTGGGAGGCCACACGCACGGCGGCCAGGTGACGGTTGAAATCCTCAACCGGAATCTGAATATCGCACGGTTTTTCACGCCCTACGTAGCGGGGCTGTACCGGCTGAACGGAGCGAGCGGCTATGTCAACGCCGGGATCGGCACGATCGGCATGCCGGTCCGGCTGGGCACGCCGCCGGAGATCACGCTGTTGCGGTTGAAGCGAGCCTGACCGCCAATGCGCTACCTCGTCATCACCGACCTGCACAGCAACTGGGAAGCGCTGCAGGCAGTTGTCGAAGACGCGCGAGGCGAGTACGACAAGGTGGTCTGCTGCGGCGACCTCGCCGGTTACGGACCCGATCCGAACCCGGTGCTGGACTGGGCGCGCGGCAATCTCGACGCGGTGATTCGCGGCAATCACGACCGGGCCTGCGCGGGCCTCGAAGATCCGGAGAGTTCCAATCCCGTGGCGCGGACCGCCGACCTGTGGACGAAATCACAACTGACAATGCGGAATTCAGAATATCTGCGCGGATTGCCGGCGGGTCCGCTGACGATAGACGATTTTCAGATCGTGCATGGCTCGCCGCTCGATGAAGACGAGTACCTGGTATCGTTCGAGGACGCGCGGAACGTGTTTGAGTATGTGGAAGCGGCCGTGACATTCTTCGGACACACGCACCTGCAATGTCTGTTCGGGTTGGCGGGCGGGCGATACCAGGCAATCGGAGGTCCCGACCCATGGGAGCGCAGGACGAAATTGCCGCTGGACCGTGACGGAGCTTACCTGATCAATCCGGGCTCGGTGGGCCAGCCGCGGGACCACGATCCGCGCGCGGCGTATGCCTTGTTCGACAGCGAATCGTGGGAGGTGACGCAGCGCCGCGTCCGCTACGATCACGAAACGACACGCCGCAAGATCGAGGCGGCGGGCCTGCCGGATGTGCTGGGAGCGCGGCTCGAATTCGGGCGTTGAAGTAAGTTACTCGAAACGAAGGGCGCGCATGGGATCGATCCGCGTTGCGCGCCGCGCGGGAATCCAGCAAGCGCCGATCGCTGCGCCCATCAGGAGCATCACCACCGTGAGAATCGTCTCCGGATCGTGCGGAGTCACGCCGAATAACTGGTTTGCGAGGAATTTCCCCAGCAGCAGCGCGCTGGTGAGGCCTGCTGCGAGCCCAGCGAACACGGGCGCCAGGCCGCGCCGCATCACCATGGCAACGATTTCGCCGCGACGCGCGCCGAGCGCGGTCCGAATTCCGATCTCAGCGGTGCGCCGCGCGACGGCAAACGAGACGACTCCATAGATGCCGAGCGATGCGAGCACGAGCGCGGTAATCGCAAACGCAACGGCCACGTACATCTCGAATCTTCGCGGTGCGACCGATTCATCGAGAATCTGCTCCATGGTCAGGGCCTGCGGGATCGGCATTTCGGGGTCGGCCGATTGAACCGGAGGCCGTCGCGCGAATCCGTCGAGCCGGCTTTGAGCGATTCGAGCGGCACTGTGCGGGAGAGCCGCCAGGCGGGAAGCAGGCCGCACGCGATGGTGGGAAATCCGATGGCGAGGGCGGCGAAGATTGAGACGCG
>Ga0181521_10003398_pt1 | contig 18734 bp, 21 predicted proteins | sample PEATcosm2014_Bin_32_FD_119764 | JGI IMG/M metagenome (GOLD analysis project Ga0181521, IMG submission 119764) | Peatland microbial communities from MTU Mesocosm Facility, Houghton, MI, USA - PEATcosm2014_Bin02_60_metaG | ecosystem: Environmental > Terrestrial > Soil > Wetlands > Peat | place... | reverse complement strand
GCGGGAATCGGTGGCAGTCAGTCTCTCCGACCGGGAAGAAATCGGATCAACCGCCCTGGGTCAGGGGGTTGCCATTCCCCACGCTCGCGTCAAGGAACTTGACCGAATACAGGTTATCTACATCCGACTCAAACTGCCGATTCCTTTCGATGCTCCGGACGGCAAACCAGTCTCCGACATTTTCGTCCTTCTGGTACCCAAGCATGCCACGGAAGAGCATCTCAAAATTCTGGCCGAAGCATCAGAGATGTTTTGTGATCGGCACTTTCGCGAACAGTTGCACTTCTGTAAGCATCCGCAGGAGGTCAAGCGGGTCTTCGAAGCCTGGCCCGAATCTCCGTCATGAAATCCGATTGCCAAGCCGGGGAAATCCGAAGATTCCCCAGCGCTTCAGAAGTCGTCGATTTCAACTAATCGGTAGTCCGAAAAGACCCGCCAGGTCACGGCAGTTCCTGGATCGTCCGGATATCCTGACCAGGCGCGTGCGGGGGCGTAACCGAGGCGTGCCGCACCGTATGCGTGCTACTAACCTATTGAGTGTTTTACGCCCGCATGAGCGCACGATTGATGGTCGCCTCGAGCCGAGCTTTGTATAGGTGGCGTTGCTTTTCAATAAGGCTCTGCGGGTTTTGAAATTGTCTGTCTCCGCCCCAAAGAGTATTCGAAGGATTTGATATCGATTTTTCTAACATCACCATATCGGAGTACCGCAACGAGGTTTACCCATGTTTTGCGCTCACGGTCTGCTTACAAGCTGCGGGAAGCTGTCATTGGTGGTCCGGTAGACTGCATACTGTCAAAGGCTTCGGTTAGGAACGGCCGTTCAGGGCTTTTGCGGCATTGCGGTCAGTTCGGTCCGGAGTCGGTCAAGGCTTTTATTGTCCGGCGCGCGCGCCGCTCGGGCCGGGACACGCTTTCATGAAATGTGGCCTACTCGCTCTGATGTTGTCGGCGTTTGCAGTCCTGGCGTTCGCCGAGGACGCGGCGCCGGACAAGAGCAACTACACCCTTTTCGATCCAACCCCCGCGGCAGAGATGCGCAGCTTCAGCACCGATCGACCGCCGAAGGCCAACAGTCCCTATACGGTCGACGCTGGCCACTTTCAGTACGAGACCGACATCGTCGTCTATGGCCATGGCAACACCGACGGCGTCAAGACCCAGGACTGGACCGTGTTCGATCCGACCCTGAAGCTGGGTCTGACCAATACGATTGACGCGGAGCTGCAGATCACGCCCTATGAGTCCTTCGTAACGGAAAGTGCCGGCAATACGACGAGCATCTCCGGAATTGGCGACACCTTCGCGCGCCTGAAGATCAATGTACTCGGCGATGATCAGGGACCCGTCGCGGTGGCGCTCTTGCCCTATGTCAAGCTGCCTACGGCGCGGTCCGGGCTCGGCAACGACAGCGTAGAAGGCGGCCTAATACTTCCCATCAGCTTGAGCGCGCCGGGCGGCTTCACGATAATCGTGATGCCGGAAATCGACTATCTGAAAGACACCTCCGACAGCGGCTACCACGGCGTCTTCGACTTCCTGATCAATGTCAGCCATCCGCTCACCAATCGTTGGACTTTCTATACCGAGGTCTACACCAGCCACTCATTTCAGGCCCAGAACACGCCGATCTACACCCTGGATGAAGCTATGACCTACGCGCTGGGCCCGAACTTGCAGCTCGACTTCGGCGGCAATTTCAGCTTGAACAGTGTCGCGCCGCGGGTCCAGCTCTATACGGGTCTGTCTCAGCGGTTTTGATCTGTCCTCTGGAATGTAGGTACTGTAGTTGTGCGGATACCGATAAGGCGATGTCTGCGTTGCGACTTGCTTTGCGGCGAATATTTTGGATTGCCGAATGACGGAAGTGGCTCCGGCACTGCCGATGCGGGGGCTTTGCGTCAGCTGTCAAGTTTCGAAGCGGACTGGTTCGAATTAGGCCAGACTGCTCGGCGAACTGCATTGAGCCGGGTCTTCAAAGCTCGATACGCGCCAACAGTTCGACGATCCGATGGTACGGGATGTGGAAGAACTCGGTGGCGTCGGCCGCATTGCGTTGGAGCCAGCCAAATAGCCTGCGGACCAGCGGATTCAAGCGTCGTTTGCCCGCACCCGCCCTCGCGATCAACGCACGCGACAGGAAAAAAGTGGTTTGCATCATGTCAAATCCCTGGCCGCCGGCCCTGCATTCGGCGAGCGCAGCCGGGATGTCGGGCTGTTGCATGAATCCGTAGCGCAGCACGATTCGGTAGAAGTTCCCGCCCAGCTCGGTCACGCTGGCCCGTTCGGAGGCGGCCACGCGTGGCACCTGTTCCGTCTCGACGTGGAGAATCACATTGCGTTCGTGTTGTACGTGGTAATGCTTGACGCTGTGCAGCATCGCTACCGGCACGATGTCGTTGCGGCGTGACAAATACACTGCGGTTCCGTTCACCTTGGTTTCTTTGGCCATCGACCGGATGAATTGCTCGAGCGGCATCGTCTCGCGCTCGAGCTGGCGCATCATTGCGGCGCGGCCGCTTCGCCAGGACTCCATCACCAGAAAAATGAGTGCCGCCGCAACCAGCGGCACCCAGCCACCCTCGGCCACCTTGGTCAGGTTTGCGGATGCAAACGAGGCGTCGACCAGCGCCAATGACCCGGCGACCGCGATCGCGACGATAGGCGCCCATTTCCACTGTTCGCGCATCATCTTGTACAACAGGAGGGTCGTGAGCAGCATCGTGAACGAAACCGCGATCCCGAAAGCCGCTGCCAGCTTGTCCGAGGAGCCGAAGCCGAGCGTCAATCCGAGCGTGAAGATCATCAGCAGCCAATTGACCGAGGGCACGTAGATCTGTCCATAGCCGGTTGCGGAGGTCTGGGTCACCTTCAGACGCGGGCACAGGCCGAGCTGGATCGCCTGGCGCGTCATGGAAAAAACGCCGCTGATGATCGACTGGCTGGCAATGATGGTGGCCGCGGTCGCAAGGGCCACCAGCGGCAGCTGCAGCCAATGCGGCCCAAGCAGGAAAAACGGATTGTCACCGTCGGGAACGGCGCCCGCGGTGACCAGCGCCGCCTGCCCCGCGTAGTTGAGAACCAGCATCGGCAGCACGATGCCGTACCAGCTCATGCGGATGGGCCGGGCGCCGAAGTGACCCATGTCGGCATAGAGCGCCTCGGCGCCGGTTGCGCTCAGAAACACGGCGCCCAGGACGGTAAAGCCGGTAAAACCATGCGTGGCAAGATAATGCAACCCATAACGCGGGTCGAGCGCCAGCAAGATCGCCGGGTGCGTCAGCACGCCGATTGCCCCCGTTACTCCGATGGACAGGAACCACACGAGCATCACCGGCCCGAACAGGCGGCCGATCACCGCGGTTCCCTTGCGCTGCAGCGCGAACAGGCCGACCAATACCAGTACCGCCAATGGCAAGATATACGGCGCCACCGCGGGCGCCGGTAGCTTGAGCCCCTCGAGCGCGCTCAGCACCGAAATGGCCGGAGTGATAGCGCCGTCGCCATAGAGCAATGCCGCGCCCAGGATGCCGATTGCCACGAGGCCGCGCCGTTCCCGGCCTTTTAATGCCAGGCGGGCCATCAACGCCAGAATGCCACCCTCGCCATCGTTGTCGGCCCGCATCACGAGCGCGACATACTTGATCGAGGTCGTGATGATCAAGGTCCAGACGATCAGCGAAAGCGACCCAGACGCCACGTCCGGGGCCGAGCTGCCGGCCCATTCGAGTACGGTCTTCAGCGTGTAGAGCGGGCTGGTGCCGATATCTCCGTAAACCACGCCGAGCGCGCCGAGCATCAACGCCCCAAGCGGTCCGGAAACTTGGTGCGGCGGCGATTCCGGATGAGCGGTCGTAGAGGAGGCCATAATGAACGCGGATTGCCGTTTTGGGGTAACGGCGAACCGAAATGTACGCAATTATCGTCCGAACGCCCGCGCAGTTCCAACTGCTTCGAGCGGCGAGGCGGAGCGCTCGCCTATGGTCGCTTTGGCGGACCGCGAGTGACTGTTATGCGACGATTGGCGTTACCGGTCAGGTACGCGCCTTGGCGACGAACTAGCTTCGGCACAGATTGTGCCTCGCAGCCGGATCGCCGTGCGATGCAAGAATGCGCGTGGGCGCTCTATATGACGTCGCGCCTCGTGGTCGAACCGTACGATCAGCTGTAGGTTCGCTGGGCGTACGTCGAGGCTCCGTTTGAACTCCGGCACACTCGGCACTCGGAACTTTGCCTTGATCGCTGACCGGGATCTTGCTAAGAAATCAACGAGTTCAACCTGAGCCGCACCAAAAGAGCATGCCTTGACCGGCATTTCCGAGGCGCATTGCGGTCGTTGAATGTCCGCAGTACTTCGCGATCGTGAGACCGAGTTCGGCCAACTCCGGACATCCTGATGTTGCTCCGAAACCGGACACGGTTGGCGTTCCTTTGAGAGTTGCCACTCTCGCGCATCCAGCTCGATGTTGCTGCCTCGGAACGAATCGCCGCTTAGCACCGCTCATCTTCTAACGGGTAAGATGCAGCCTGTCATTGGGAGTAGCCGCCCACCACCGAGTGGGACCCGCGTCAACATACTTGCCGCTTTCGGCATGGCGCGGGTAGTTCCTAGGATCTGGCGAGACCTTTGACCGCATTGCCCCGCATGGGCTGGGGGAGCAATGCGGTCATCGGTTAGCCGGTCTCGGAGCTTCCCATGCTGCAGGCTTTTCTCGTTTCGACCAGCGTCGTCGCCTTCGCGGAGATCGGCGATAAGACGCAGTTGCTTTCCCTGATTCTGGCAGCGCGCTATCGCAAGCCACTTCCTATCATTCTCGGCGTCTTAACTGCCACGCTCCTCAATCACGCCGGAGCCGGCGCAGTGGGGACCTGGCTGTCGGGTGCGTTGAGCCCAGCCGTTCTGAATTGGGCCGTGGTTGCATCGTTCATCTTCATGGCCGGCTGGATCTTGGTGCCGGACCGACTGGAGGCCAGCGAAGTCGCTGTGCCAAAGGACGGCTTTGGCGTCTACGGCACGACGGCAATCGCTTTCTTCATCGCTGAAATGGGAGACAAGACCCAAGTGGCGACGGTTGCCCTGGCCGCACGCTTTGACAGTTTTTATGCCGTCGTCGGTGGTACAACGCTCGCCATGATGATCGCAAACGTGCCGGTTATTTACTTCGGAAAGCATTTCGCGGACCGGCTTCCGGCCAGAGGCGTGCACATCGTCGCCTGTCTGATCTTCGTGATCCTCGGCGGGCTCGCCCTGAGAAACGCACTGACGCAAACATCTCTCTGACGTCGTTCAAAACCATCAAATCCCGAATACCCGATGGATCTTTTAACAATCTTCGGCCTGTTCGCGGTGACGGCCATGTTGGTCTTTTACGCCCTCGAAGACCACGATTCTCGGTTCATCCTCGGCTTTGCAGGTGCCTGCGCGCTCGGCTCGATATATGGATTTCTGCAAGGTGCATGGCCGTTCGGAGTGGTCGAGGCCGTCTGGATAAGTTGATGCCCGTTCATTTGATTTTCAATGGCCGCCTCCAGAAGACGCGACTGACTCCTCCGGGTTGATCTGCGCCAGTCATGAGAAGATTTACGAACGCCGAAGCCAGTCGTACGATTCGGGAACGCCCATCGCAGACCGTGGCGACGGTCATAGATCGCCCGCTAGCAGATATCCGGCCGCCCAGTGAAATTCACCGGGAAGCCGACATTCGCGAGCGCACTCTCGCTGGCGGTGGACATTGGCTTCTGGACATATAAGCTTGGATCTCTAGTGCAGTGAAGGTGTGCTGGCACAACTCGTCGACCGCCGAGGAATCGAAGGTGGCATAGTGGCCTGTCGGCGGATTGCATCCCTACACGAGGAGACGTGATGGGCTTGCTCAAAGTTGCCGCGTTGTTCGCGGTGACAGCAGTAGCGGAGATTGTCGGGTGCTACCTGCCGTGGCTCGTTCTCAAGCAAGGCAAGACGGTCTGGCTTCTGGCGCCGGCGGCACTCTCGCTGGCGCTGTTCGCATGGCTGCTGACTTTGCACCCAAGCGCGGCCGGACGTACGTATGCGGCGTATGGCGGGATGTACATCGTGGTTGCATTGCTATGGTTGTACTTCGCAGATGGGGTGGCGCTCACTCGCTGGGACGTGGTTGGAGCCGCCGTGACGCTGATTGGCATGTCGATCATCGCGCTCCAGCCGTCGATTGAAACCTGATCTCTGGGCAGGGCCGGCAGGTTGGAGCTGGTCCCGAAGCCGTTGCAACGATCGCATACTTCACCGCGAAGGTCGGCTTCTGCTTGTTTGAATGGCGGCTTCCCGCGAAGGCCAAGGTCCGGTTGGGGTCAGGCACTGACGATGGGTGGGCCTGGGGGCGGCGGTCCGCTTCCAGGTTGGTTGCTGACATCTGTTGCCGGCGTCTTAGAGAGAGACAACCGCTTTGGACGCCTCGGCGGGGCTTAGGGATGCGTCGCGCTCAAAGCGTGCGCGCGCGCAGGCGAAATCAGCTAGCTCTGCCATTAGGCCTTTTTGCCGAATAAAATTTTCCACAAGAGCGACTTGCGTTTCGGAATTCCACGCCTGCTCGGTGCACGCAGCTACCCAGCGCCGCTCCGCGCGTGCCGCGCATAGCGCGTCAGTGACGTTACGGTCAGAGCCTAGAAGCTTCGCCCGGGGCCAGTAGATCCGGTCGTTGGCACCGCGAATTACGTACGATTCGTGGTCACGGTCGGGTAACTGCGCCGCACCGCGGAACAGACTTCGGAAACGTTCGCGGTCCGGCTGGGCGCCGGCGGCAACAACCGCTACGACAATACCTCGACGGTCCAACGGGCGCCCATACGCACGTTGTACCCAAAGCACATGATCATTGAGGCGAAAAGGCATCCGAAAGACCAAAAGAGAATTCGTTTCAGGAAAGCACTTGGTGTCGGAAAAAGACCATAGACCGCAGGCAGCAAGCATGGTGCCGCGACTTCGTTTGGTTTTGCGATAAATCAGCCGGTCATCGTTTCTTGTCGCGGGTTAACCCATGGAGGGATGCGTGAAGCAAAACGCCTAAATCCGATGTTCGCCTCGTGCCGTGTAATCCGCAAATTCTCCCACCAACGCGTCAAGAAACTGGCTCGCTGGGCGCTTTTCCGATCGGCGGTGGTTGTGGCCACCTTGCGAGATCTGGCTGCCTTCTTCGCGGTTTTCTTCGGTTCATCTGTTGCGTGGGGCATGAGATCAGATTCGGAGTTGCGGCACTGCGCTCACGACGACTCGATCAACGAACCGATGAGAACCGCGGAGATTATGCCCAGGCCGATCGCCCGTCAAACGGTAATCGTTGGCTGCGTGCAAGAAAAAAATTGCTTGCACAGATCGATAATGAATCACCGCGGGCGCGCAAGCTCGCACATCATTGAATGGAAAAGAGAAACGATGGTGCGCGCAAAAGCACGCTAGAGCTATCCACAGCGTTATCCACAGGAGCCTGTGGAGAACATTGCGTCGCACCCAGGTATGTGGATTCGAACAATCAAATTTGGGACAAACGAATCGTTTTCGGAAAATTCGCGCCTTGGCGACGAACTAGCTTCGGCACAGATAGAGAATACCCAACGCAGTGTCAGTGCCGACTAATATTGGCGCAACGGCGTCGAGCGTTCCGTTACCCCCTCCGATCACGATCATGTCCGGCTTCACGACAATTGCACGTCGGACTTCCGCAACGATCTCGGCGGGCCTTGTTCAGCCTGATTTCTGCCTCAAGTCCAGCCGACCTCGAGCGGCCTGCGAGGTCTTCGGAAAATCCGCCGATTCTTTGCGAACCCGAGGACGTGTTGACGATGACCGAAACGCGGGTGACATCTATTCGGCCAGTCGGAGTGACCCTATGTCCTGCTGGTGCGCGCGGGCGAGGCGCATTGCGATCAGTCCCAGCGTCGACCATGCGATCGCCTCGAGGATCGTGTCCATCAGGTCCCTCGTGTAATGAAATCAGAGATACACCCGGCGCAAGCATACCGGCCCGAACATCAAGATTCCGGCGGCGGTCGCATCGTTATGTCGTTGCCGTGAGACGATCCAGAAACAAAAGTAACACCATGTGGGGACATCGACACAGGCCGATCGAATCAAGACCTAGCGTCACGCCCAGGACACATGATCAGACTTCGCCCTATTGTTCGGCGAGGCGGCGTGGATCCTCGAATAGACGGGCAGTGACGGCCCCAAAGACGATGCCGCCGATGTGAGCCAGATATGCCACGCCCCCCGACTGCGTGTCCGCGACGACGCCAATACTGAGAAGCTGGATAAGAAACCAAAACCCAATCAGAAGCGCGGCCGGTATCAACGTGATCCGTACGAACCAGCCAATAAGGAGAACGGTGCGAATTTTATCGCGTGGGTACGTGACCAGAAACGCACCCATCACCGCTGCGATCGCTCCGCTCGCACCCAGATAGGGAAGCGCGCCTCCGGGATCGGCTGCAACTTGCGCGAGCATCGCCACGACTCCGCCGGCGAGGTAGAACACCGCGTATCGCAAGGGATTCATGGCGTCTTCGATCTGCGGGCCGAATGCCCAGAGAAACACCATGTTGCCCAGTATGTGCGACCAGCTCGCGTGCATGAACATGGACGTCAGAATGGTGATAAAACGATGGCCCGCAGCAATATCGGCCGGGACAGCTGACCATTGCTTTACAAATGCATCGCCACCCGACAGTTCAAGAATGAAGACAATTACGTTTATCGCGATGATGAACGTGGTGACGATGGGAAAACTTATATGGGGCCGCGATTCATCCGTAAGTGGAATCATGTTTTCTTTCGCTCTGGGAATTGCGCGAATCCAATCCTAGCGGAAGCTAACCGTCTGTGGGGTTTTAGGGGCGATAAAGGCGCGCTGATCTTTCTCGGCGGATACAGTGATCGGTTCAGTCCAGCTGATAGCCGGCGAAGAACCAACGTTTCACACGCTAAAAAACAAGGAGATGGGCGACGGTCGCGCACGCGAGTGCGCCCAGGACGGGAGCGGGCACTGCCACGAAGCCGAGCCAGTCGGCAGGCGGGAAATGGCGAAGCGCGACGGCCAGACCGAATGCGGCAGGCGAACCTACCAAGCGCAGCGAAGGAGGCTGGTCTTCCAAGAAATGCGCTGTGCGCATGATGAAGATCACCAGTATTTGATTCGCGACGGGCGCCAACCCGGATATTTGATCGGCCGCTCCAAAGGACATCGAGCGCAACCGCGCAGCGAAATCCCCGGAAACCCTCGCCACGCATCCTCCTTTTGGAGAATGAGTGACAAGACCTTGAGAGAGATGGCTCTCGTTGCGCTTCGAGCGCAATCCACACACTTACAGCTGATTGACCTGGCCGGCGTATTGATATGAAAGCATTTCGCATGCTCGAAGCTCCGCAGCCACCAAAGCTTCTGGATGTGCTCAAGCCTAGGGCGCGATCCGGGCAGGTTTTGATCAAGCTCGGCCGATGTGGGTTGTGTCACACGGACCTGGCCATTATGCGCAAGTCGGGGCCAATGCGCGGAATCAAGCCGACGGTTCGATCCGCATTCCATAAGTGAGAAGCGTTCGGCCGGCGAAACTCACGTCCTAATAAGTGTTGAAGTGCATCCCCTGAAAGGGGGGCGTTGAAGGGCTTCAGCGCGGGGTTCCGCGATGGAGACCGAGGGCAGTCCGCAGGACGCAATGCGAAATGTAAAACCTTCATAAGAATGCGGTAAGGGCGAACACTTATTTACTCCGCGGCCAGGCGGCATATCGTCGTATCCGCTTGGCCGAATCTGTCTCGATCTTGGCCGAAGCGAACCTTTAATTCTTGCACTCGGCAGCCAATACTTACATCGTGAACCATCACACATAGGAGAACGACAACATGGGCCAACGTATTGATCAGTTCTGCGAAACCTTGCGAGTCAAGCTCACGAACGTTGACAGCGGCATCGGCGCCCTCAAAACCAAGATCGACGGGAAAGCGCAAAACGCGGAGCAGGATGTCCGCGGCCATCTCGAGAAATTGCACAAGCGCATCGAGCAAGATCGCAGCAGGGTTTCCGCGGCTCGAACCGAAGTGAAGAACTGGGTGGAGGACCGAAAGATCGCCACGGCTGACAAGGTCGCCGAATGGAAAGCGAAACGCGAAACAAGCAAGTTACAAAACCGGGCCGACAACGCCGAGCGGTACGCCGCGGCCGCATTGGAGGCGGCTCTTGCGGCAGTGGATGAGGCCGAGTTCGCGGCGCTGGAAGCGTGGCTCGCCCGGCAGGACGCAACATCTGCGCAGACCCAAAAGATGTAGGCCTTGATCCGTTGACTTGAATCTAGACCAATCGCACTCGTTCGCAATCAATTGCAGGGGGAACGCAATGAAAAACACAAGCTTCATGCTGCTCGCCGGCCTCGCTCTAATGGCATCGAGCATTGCGCATGCGCAGGTCGCCGGATCCACCCTCGTTGGCATTGAGGCGGCGGAGATGCGGGAGGTCGCCATGGGCTGGAGCGCAAAGCGCCAGGTGCTCGGGCAAGCGGTCTATAACGATAAGAGCGAGAAGATAGGCGCCGTGGACGATATCGTCATCGCCCCCGACAAGGCGGTTTCGTACGCGATCATCGGAGTGGGCGGCTTTTTGCACATAGGCAGGCACGATGTCGCGATACCGGTGGGTCAGATCAAGCTTGTCGACGGAAAATTCGTGCTCGCCGGTGCAACTAAAGAGGCCCTCAAGAACATGCCGGCCTTTGAATACGCGCCACGCGAGCACAAGTAAAGGGGAGGGGACGTGACGCACGCTCGGATCGGCGCGGCCCACGCAGCGCATGACCGAAGCGTTCCAAGCGGCCGCGCAGGGCGCCCGGCACGTCCGTCGAGCGCCGGTCACGGCCCAGATCAAACCAATCCAGATGATCGGAGAAACACAATGGCCTCACTTAAATCGGATCGCAGCAACATGCAACGCGCCATCAGCGACGCGCTAGGCGCTCACTGGCGGCTTTTCCTGTTCCAAGGCGTGGTGATGATCATCCTTGGCGTACTCGCCGTCGCGGTGCCGGTGGCCGCAACGATCGCAGTCGACATCTACTTCGGTGCGCTCCTGCTGATCAGTGGCATCGTGGGGCTTGTTGCCATGCTTTCGGCGAAGGACATTCCGGCATTTCTGTGGAGTCTGATTACGGCAGCTGTGTCCGCCGCAGCCGGCGCACTGCTGATCTGGAAACCCGTCGAAGGTGCGCTCTCGCTGACAATGCTGCTAACGGCTTTCTTCATCGTCGAGGGCGTTTTCCAGATTGTGACATCGGTCGCCTACCGCGACGTCATAGGCAGCTCCTGGGGCTGGATGCTTGCAAGCGGCGTTGCGGACCTGGCGCTTGCCGCGATCATCCTCCTCGGCTGGCCGGTAACTGCTATTTGGACCTTGGGCTTGCTGGTTGGCATCAACCTGCTCTCATCGGGTCTGGCGATCGTGATGACTGCATTTGCCGGGCGCAAGGTCGCGCAGGATGTCCTGGGGCCCACAGCGCTGGCGCATCGCTGAACCGCGGCCGTCCGACTCCTCCTCGAAGTCACGGCTCTGAGCCGATTCCGGGAATCGATGCGTGCTTCGGCGGACGGATGCCGTATACGTGTTTGAAGGCGACTTACCATGAAACAAGCACTGGTCGATGTCGCGTCGCTAGTGCTAAAGATCGGATTTAAGCACTTCATGTAAGAGTCATTGGTCTGACACCGCAGTACGTAGCGGTCCCTAAACTCAACAAAGAAAGGCAACAGTCATGGTTGATACCAAGGTCAAAGAGGCGCTCGACCACGTTCGAGCAGGTGCGCAAGAACTGCATGGCACAATCAGTGATGCCGCGGCGAAGCGCGGCGGAGCCGTAAAGGCCGATCTTGAGGCCGTCGGACAAAAGGCAAAGGCGGTCGCGGAATCTGTCAAGAGCTCCATCGACACACAAAACGAGGCCGCAAAAAAGCTCCTCGCAGAGGCCGCCACGCATATCGAAGCGGTGCAGAAGCATGCCGCTGAGGGCCTGAAGAGTACTGGCCACGCATTCGAGGCATCGGTCAGGCAAACCCTCGCCGGCGCGCGCGCTTCTGTTCAAAAGGTCAGCGAAGCCGTGGCTGCAATGCGTTCGGCTGAATCTACAAAAACCCGCAAATAGGAGATCTTCATGCATAACTACATCGCTGTGGTCTTTGACGACACAAGCAAAGCGTACGAGGGTCTGCACACGCTCTGGCAACTCGACAGCGACGGTGAAGTCACTGTGCACGGAACTACGGTGGTCCATCGTGACGACTGGGGCCAGTACCAAGTCGATACCAAGGAGACGCACCCCGCCTTGGCAACGGCCGTTGGCGTAGGCGTAGGTGTCCTGCTCGGCGCTTTGGCGGGACCGGCCGGAGCCGCGGTTGGCGCCGCTGGGGGAGCGGCTATCGGCGCCGCGACGGGAGGCGTGGTTGGTCTTACTGCAGATCTGCCTCGCGCAGACACTCGCGATCAAGCGGCCGTCGAGACGCGGTTCGTTCTTGGCGCTGGCCAATCTGCCGTCATCGCCGACGTGAGCGAAGACTGGACGTCCCCGATCGATACGCGGATGCGCAGCCTTGGCGGAACTGTCTATCGGCGTTCCTGGAGCGCTCTACGAGACGATGCATGGTTCGACGATAACATCGCGAGCTATCTCTACCCATACGAGTACATTCCGCCCAGATATCCACGCGATTAGCGCTAGTAATCCCGCCTATTAATAAATGGTGGCCTCGGTGCCGGGTTCGGCGCCGAGGCGAATCAGCGGACTGTCGGGTAGCGCTGGGCCGGTCAGCAACCGCTCCGCTTGCGCTCAGTCTCCGGGGATGTCGTTGGGGTGCATTGATCGTGAGCCCCATTGAAGTTGGCCGCAGCGAGCAGCCGGGCACAAAACCCAGCTGGCGTGCGCGACCCCCTGTCCGCAATGGTCAGCCGTCAAGCCGGAGTCGCGCGTCAACTTCACATTAGCTCAGCGCCGCGAAAGTCCCCTAATTTCGAGGGGCGCACCCTTTGTCCAACGACGAAAAGCATGGCGGAAATTAGCTGCGTCACTGAACCCCAAGACACCCGCTATATCCTCGACCGTCAATTTTGTATCGCGCAGATACTTGATCGCCACATACGTTCTCAGTTCGTTCAACAGCTGACGAAAGGAGGTGTTCTCCTCGAGCAGCTTACGTCGCAGCGTGCGTGTGGTCATATGCAGGTGCTTTGCGATCGCGTTGAAGCTTGTCGGACGCACCAAATTGACAAGAAGAAGTTCACGCACCTTGCCGGCAAGACCGATGCGAAGTTGCAGCTCCTCCATCAGATCATCACACAACTCCGTGATTGCCAAATAGGTGATTTCATTACCGAGCGCCGGCGCGCCATCTAGCCATGCTGTGTCGAAGACGAGTTTGTTTTCCGGCTGAAGATAGAGTACCTCGCATCCAAAGGTCTTTGCATACGATTGTGCGTCTCTCGGCGGACCGTGGGTGACATGAAGCTCACGAGGGACGAATGAGGGAGCCATTACGTCACGGTGCAGTGACACGTGAATGCCGAATTGCAGTTCAACCAGAAACTTATAGAGAGGCGCATCGACTCGCGGATGCGGTATGGGAACAATCGTCCATACTCCCCGATCGTCTTCTTCCTTGAACGAGACATCGGCGAGCGGCGTTGCGAGCTCGTGATAATTCTCAGCGAAGTGCATGGTCTGACGGAAGTTTGTGCTGCTGAGGATTGCGAAGCCGTACATTCCGTACGAGGAGACATGAAATCTCAAGCCTGCGTGAAACGCAAAGCGCGGATCGCGCGATAGCCCCGCGGCATTGCGATAGCATTCAACGATCTGATTCAATGAGACGCGCGTTGCTGGGGAAGACAGCGCGGTCTTTGATATATGAACGCCGTTTAGTGCATCCTTGGGCGAAATCCCGTCGGCGCCGAGCGCCTCCACGATCGTGCTGAGCTTGACGACGGGGTAGATTTTTTCATTCGGTCCGACCTTGATCATCCTGACTCCGTCGAATCGCCCACCATATCATAGCGTGGCTGTTAGCCCACACGTCCTTCGGACATCGAGCACCGTGGGATGTTAGCCACCAGGGCGGTCGCAGAGCATCGCGGCAGGGTTGATCTCGGGTGTCGCCGGGCGAGCGCTCAAGTGCATGGATGCAGAGTTCGTCCGAACGGCGATTTGGAATTGAAGGCCCATTCCCTCGTCTATCGCGTCGAGCACGAGGTCGCGCGCCTCATTGCGGTGGCAGGCTATTGCCGACCCCCGAGGCAATGGTGAGCTCGGCGTTAATCTCGATCTCGCGTGGCGGCGGCGAAGAACCGAACTCGAGCACACGACCGCGCGTGCGCGCTACCGTGCGTGGCAAAGCGGATCTGCTGCCTGTGGGTATTGGGTGTATTCCGGATCCGGAATTTTGCCGAACGAGTGTCGGAGGGGGATTTGCGCACCTTGGGGGCCACGTCTGCTTTTCGGAAGCGAGTTTTCGCGGCCGAACTTCTGCAACGGGTCGACCACTGCCGTTGAAGGCACCTAGCGCCATCGGTCAGCTTGCGGCGTGTCACCGGTCATTGGCGCTTTGAACGACAGGTGTGCGCTGCATTGCAGCCGGTGTTCCGTCATCATTGCCATGCTTTCCTTGCTCGCGAAATCGGGAAGCACATACATCACCGAGGCCGTCATGATGTCGCGCACGGCCGTTTCTTTCGACGACCGCGTCATCGGCATGATTTTCCGTGCGTAATCGCGTTCAGTGATAACAGAATCGGGCAATTTTGCTGGCCTGAACGGCGCAGGGTCTCGATTCCTTCACACCGCTGCGGACAGGTAGCGTGGTCGGCGTTCCATCTCGTTGATACGTATCAATATCGATGCGCCCGCAGGTGCAGTCATGGTGCATTGCGGTCATTGAATTGTCCGCAGCACATCGCAATCGTGAGACCGGGTTCGGCCCAGAAGCGGAAGTCGGCAGTCGCCGCCGAATCTCGCTAGGAGCCGCCATCGATTGTGTCCGTTGAATTCGGGGAATCTTGGTGGTCACCCTGAAGGGCGATTCGCGCTGACGCAAGAAAGGGGTGCGAAGGATTCCGACTGGAAGTGTCGATCCTCGCCTGTGGAATCTACCGTTACGCAGGCATTGCTTGGCGGAAGGTGCCTTCGAAGCTAGTACGCATCAGTGCTCGCGGTCGATCTCCCGGTTTGCCAAACTTTCAGTTCGCGGCGGTTAGTAGGCAAGATTGTGGCCGTACGCCGGACTTTAGCTGCGGCATTGCCGCTGTCCCTGATGGAATGCGCTTGTTGGCTTCTCATTTGCTTCCGCGCACTCGAAGTGCTGCGGTCATTTTCGGCTTTGCCAACCACGGTCTTATCTGTTTTTCTGTTTTTGCCATCAATGCGTGATCGCCTGAGCAATCGGTGGCGACCGGGCCAGCGCGGCAGTTGGGATTTCGACTCTGCGCGCTTGGAGCAAGAATAGGATGCAAAGCCCCGGTCGCTTGGGGCTTTGCGCTAGCGGACGCCGGAGTCTCAGTTTGGCACCACCACGGTGTCAATGACGTGGATGACGCCGTTCGACGCCATCACGTCTGTCTTGATCACGTTGGCGTTGTTCACCTTCACCCCCGCAGGAGAGACGTTGATGGTCAAGAACTCGCCTTCGACCGTCTTGACCTGCCCGCTCTTGACGTCGGTAGCGACTACCCTGCCGGGTACGACGTGATAGGTCAGCACCTTCGTAAGTGCAGCTTTGTCCGCCAGAAGTGCGTTCAGCTTGTCGGCTGGAATCTTGGCGAATGCGGCGTCAGTCGGCGCGAAGACGGTGAACGGTCCCGGGCCCTTGAGGGTTTCGACGAGACCGGCCGCGGTCAGCGCTTTCGCGAGCGTGTTGAACTGGCCAGCACCGATCGCGGTGTCGACGATGTCGGCTTTCGCCATTGGTGCACTGGCCGTAGTGTTGGTGTAGGACATGCTGTCCGCGCAAGCGGCGGACATGCCAGTGGCGAATACGGCTGCGGTGATGGCTGAGGCAAGAATAGTGTTTAGATTGGACATGCTAGATCTCCTGATTGAAAGATGATTGCTGGAAATATGACCGGGGGTCCGGACGGGAAATTGCAAGTTGAGGCTCAATCTCTACGGGATGCCACCAGGCCCAAACGCCGAAGAAGATGCCGTAAACGAAATCGAGCAGCGCGAGCACCAGCCGAAACGATGCGATCGTGGTGAGCCAAGCGAATGCCGGAAGTCAACGCCAGACCGCGCGAACGCTGCCGCGCCCGAGACGAACGAGTCGTCCGCCTCGCGCACGTGGAATCGACTCAACACCATGGGTCGATCGATTTCGGCTACGAAAGTGCATAAAGGTGAAGCAGCCGCGGGCGGGATCACTCAGTTCATATTGACAGCGTTACCGGAGTGCGCGACGCCAATCGGTTGAGCTACTGGGTACAGCCCCGGGAAGAGCTCGCGCGAACTTTTTGCGGCAAAGCTAACCGGCAGTTCACCGGCCTTTTGTGCCGCTTCAAGCTCGGCCTTGACTTGCGCCCGGGTTAAGCCCGGGCTTGCTGGTGTTCCGGCCCCTTTGACCGTGACTCCAAGCGCCCCGCGGTTGATGATTTCACCGGCAGCGGTGGCACGGGCGAGTTCCGCGCGCGCTTCGTCTCGCGTCAACGTCGAGGAACTTTCGTCGGCCTGCGGTACATGCCAGGCGTTGTTCGATGCAAAGCTCGCAGCCGAGCTCAGGGCCAGCGCGACGGCGGCAATGATGGTCTTTGTGTTCATAATGATTTCCTTTGAGTTAGATGGAAACGTTTGAGTCACTGCTCCGGTTTCGCATTGAAATGCGGCCGGTGTGCCAGATGTACCTTTCAGGCGGTTCGTTGATTTAGACGGCGACGCCAGAAATCAAAACACTCGCTTCGGCGATCAGCGCCGACGCGAGGACCATGACCATGATTGCAATCAAATAGGACTTCGTCTCAATTGAGCTGGACATGCGAACTTCCTTTCGTTTGAGCGGTTGAAGAAATAAAAGCCATCCCGGAGCTTTTATGCGCGGCATGACATGGATGGATTGTACAATATTCGTATAAATTAGCAATTTATGTACAAGTAAAACCTTCGCTATTCCTTCAATGTAATTTCACGACATGATATTTGTATAATGTTTGCATACATATGGTAGGGATGGTTTTAGCGCCCTGGCGCGCCTTCGCCGCAATTGGAGAAGAAAATCACGTTGAATCAAGCACCTGAAGCCGAAGGAGCATCTGCGGTGAGCTTCTACCCCATCCGCACGGTCTCCAACCTAACAGGGGTGAATCCGGTCACTCTCCGCGCATGGGAAAGACGATACGGTCTGCTCAAACCCCATCGCACAGTCTCCGGCCACCGTTTGTATACGCAGGAAGATGTGGACCTCATCAATGAGGTCGTGCGCCAGCTCGATGCAGGGATCAGCGTCAGCCAGGTTAGGGTTTCTCGGGCCAAGCTACACGCGACCGCCCTTCCGGAGGCGCCGGCCCCGGACGCCTGGGCGGGCCCTTTATTGAGCATGCTTGGTGCCATCGGGCGCTTCGATGAACAGGCCGTGGAGCAGACCTATGATGAGGTGCTATCGCTCTATCCCTTGGACGTGGTGCTCAGTCGCCTAATCGTGCCGCTGTTGCGTGAGCTGGGTCGGCGTTGGGAGAAAGGTGGAGAAACGGCTGTTGCGGAAGAGCATTTCTTCGGGGTGTATCTGCGCAATAAGCTGGGTGCCCGCTTGCACCAGCGGGGGGCGAAGGGCATCGGAGTGCGCCTATTAGCCGCGTGCCTTCCCGGCGAGCACCATGAAAACGGCTTGTTGTTGTTCGCTCTCGCGGCCCAGGAGCGCGGTTACCGCGTGGTGATGCTTGGCGCCGACATGCCGCTCGAGGAGCTTGCCACTGCCGCCCATCATGGGCGCGCGCGTGCGATCGTTCTCTCAGGTTCCACCACGCTGGTCCATGACGCCGTCAATAACGGCTTGCCCGCCCTGGTGCGCGCTACAAACGTGCCGGTCTTTCTTGGCGGCCGCACTTCGGTCTTGCTACGCGACGCTGTCGTAGCCGCCGGCGCCATACCCCTCGGGGAAGAACCACGCCCGGCGCTGAAGACTCTCGACGAGACACTGCGGTACGCGTAGCTCTGATGTCGAAACGGCCGCTGCTTGTCTTGAGCCAAGAGGCCGTTCCATCCGGCGTTGGTAGATTTTTTTCGCCCCGTTGTGTCTTAAGGGCTACACGACCGTCCGCTTCTAAAAACCGCGACAGACCGGTTTGGGTCGTGTGCCGGCGATGGTGCGCAATTCGTTCCTGAGGCCGCTTTGAGACTGTCTGCTGTCGTTGGTGTAGCGAGTGACCGGAATGTGCTCCATTGCGTACTGTCATGCACAGTCCTGTACAGAGCGGAGCAGCGGACGAATGGATCGGCAACAAGATTAATAATATCAATGCATTAGGCGGAATCATTTGCCTGCGAACCGAGCGCATCAAACTCTAATCCCGCCGATTTTGTAACAGCATTGGGCAAAAATTCCGCCTTACGAAATATTTGTTACTGAATCAGCGCGACCACCCAAAAAAAGGATGGCAAATTCGCTAAGGCATTGATTTTCCTGTCGTGTCAGCGGACTGCAAATCCGTGTAGGCCGGTTCGATTCCGACCCCCGCCTCCAGTCTTCAGCGTTGCGC
>Ga0181521_10003397_pt1 | contig 18739 bp, 17 predicted proteins | sample PEATcosm2014_Bin_32_FD_119764 | JGI IMG/M metagenome (GOLD analysis project Ga0181521, IMG submission 119764) | Peatland microbial communities from MTU Mesocosm Facility, Houghton, MI, USA - PEATcosm2014_Bin02_60_metaG | ecosystem: Environmental > Terrestrial > Soil > Wetlands > Peat | place... | reverse complement strand
CCTCGGCGCGGGCGGCGTCGGCGCCGCGGATCCGATCGACGATCGCTTTGGCCGCATCGGAATCGAGCTGGTTCAGGATCGCGACCGCGCGCTTGACCCCGCCGTTGCGTTCGCCTTCGTCCGCCGGCGGCCGATTGCGGAAGTTCTCCTCGATCGCGCCCAGGATCGCGTCGAGCGCGGTCGTCGGGACGCGCTCGCTGCGCGCCAGACGCTCCACTGCGGCGCCGCGCAACTCGTCGGGCAGATGAGAGAGCACCTCCGCGCCATACTGCGCCGGCAACTGCGACAGAACGATCGCGACCGCCTCGGGCCGCTCGGCCTGGAGCAGCCCGGCCAGCGCCTTGGGTTTCACCCGCTTCGACATCGTGGCCCAGTAGTCCTGGCGCGTGATTCGCTCGGCATTCTGCGGCCCAAGCGCGAGCACCAGCGCCTCCTTGAAATGACTCGCGCCCTGATTGTCGGCGGCTTCGAGGAATTCCTTGCCCACTGCCGCGAGCTGCGCCTCGGTAGGCGGACCGCTCTGCGCCTGATGCTCGAAGACCTGCTTGAGCCGAGCGAGCTCGCTGGATTTGAGATGCTTGAACACCTGCGCGAGCACCGGCTTGTCCAGCGCGCTCATCAAGAGTGCGGCCTTGTTTACGGCTTCGCTGTTTCCGACTTCCTGATCAGCCATGGCTCGTATCCTTCCCGATCGACGTTTGAGACTATTTCGGTAACGGTCGCCACCAGGCGGCCGTCGAGCTTTGCGACGGAGGCGATCGCGAACGGCCTGCCGTCCGCCACCAGCAGAATCGACGGGCCGGATTCGTCGAGCTCGATCTCGAACCGGTCGCCCGCGCCAAAGCCGGCCAGCACGCCGGCCGGGATCTTGAGGGTGGTCGCGACCGCGGAAAGCTCGACCTCGACATTGGCGGCATACTCGATGGTGGCCATATTTATCTGACTCGCGAGGACTTGCCCCGCCGGGCCTCGACGGTGAGCTGCCGCCGATCGATTCCAATCTTCACGCGGCCAAGCCTGACGCCGTCGGCTTCGAGCCAGGCGTCGGCGCCGTCGGGCAGCACGATCGAATCGCCGCGTTTCAGCACCGCGATTTCGCGGATCGGCACACGCCAGGAACCCAGGATCACGCGGGTACGAACCGGGATTTCGCGGACGATCCGCGCCACCGCCTGCGATCCGGGCGCGGGGCGGGAAGCGCCCGCCAGCTTCTTGACCAGCTCGATCATTTCGAGGCTGGTCGCAATCGAAAGCCTGAGCGCGCTGCCTTTCTCTCCGACCCGAAAACGGAACGCGATCAAGCAGTCGTCGGGCGCAAACAGCCGCAGGTCGTCGATTTGCTCGCCGACGCGAGTCACCTTGAGCTTGCCGATACCTTCGCGCCCGTAGACCTCGGCGAGGCGCTCGGCCAGTTGATTCAACACCTGATGCAGCAGACCGCTTTCGAGCGGCGAAAACGAAACCGGCGTACCCTCGGCTGGAGCCGGCGCGCCCAGCCGCGTATCGACCAGATCGCGCGCCAGATCGATCCCGAGCATGAGCATGCCGACGACCGGCGTGTCTTCGATCGCGAGAAAGGCGATTTGCGCCGCGCGGATGGTCTTGCCGAAACGGCCGAAGTCCTCGAAGCCGAAGCCCTCGAACGCGACCGCGCCGCCATCGTCGCCTCGCTCCAGAGGACCGCGCGACCATTCGGCGGCCAATTCCTGATGGATTCGCTCGAGTGCGCCGCGATCTTCGGAGCCGATCACGGGACGCCAGAGCTCGTAGCGCTGCGGCGCCGGGGCGGAATGCGGCTCGGCCGTTCGCTGACTCATGCCTTTTTCTCCGGCGGCCTGATGATAATTTCGACGCGGCGGTTCAGGGCGCGCCCGGTTTCGGTTTCGTTATCGCCCACCGGCCGATAGGGGCCGTAGCCGGTGATCGCGAGATGTTCGGGATCGATCGGCGAATTGGCGATCAGATAGCGCAGCACGGTCGCGGCGCGCGCGGCCGACAGCTCCCAGTTGTCGCGGAAGCGGTCGTTGTGGATCGGCACGCGATCGGTGAAGCCGTCGATTTCCATTAGGTTGGGAAGCTGGGAGATCATCTCCACGATTACGGCCAGGACCGGGATTTGGCCCGCTGAAATCTGATCGTCTCCGCTGGCGAAGAAGCGCGCCGCCGACAGCGATACGACCAGTCCTCTCGGGTCCATCGTGACCGTGACTCCCGAGTTCGGGAACTTTGCGATCGCTTTCTGCAAATGCTCCATCACCATTCCCAGGTCCCGCACCGTGACTATCTGGTCGGCGGACGGCTTGTTGCCGGACATCCCCGCGTCGGGGCGTAGACCGCCGCGATGAGGCCGCGCGCCCAGCTCGCTCACCATCGCTTCGAGGATCACCGCGCGCCTCGCTCCGGCTTGATTCGAGATCGCGTACAGCAGCACGAACAGCGCGAACAGCAGCGTGATGAAATCCGCGTAGGAAACCAGCCATCGGTCGTGGTTCTCATGCGGCGCCTGTTCGTCGTTCTCTTCCATCGGGTTTTCACTCAGGCTGCCGCACGCGCGGCCGGCTTGGGCTGTTCAGTGCCTGGCGCTGCCGCCGGACGCGGCTGCTCGGTCTGGACCTCGTGCTTCGGCGCACCGCCGCCCTGCAATCCTTCGGTGAGCAGTTGCCTGAGCGCGACCGGGCTCATCCCTTCGCGCATCGCGCGGACCCCGGTCACGACCATTTTGTCGAGCTGCTTTTCGGTCTTGGCGCGGGTCCGGATTTTTCGCGCGACCGGGAACGCGACCAGGTTCGCGATCCCGACGCCATAGACGGTGGCTACGAAGGCGGTTGCGATTCCGCCGCCGATTTTGGAGGGGTCGTTGAGCTCCTGCATGGTATGGATCAACCCGATGACCGCGCCCAAAATGCCGAAGGTCGGCAAGTAGCCGGCGGCCGCTTCGAACACCTCGGCGCCGGCGTTGTTGTGCTCGACCCGCTCGTGATAGCTGCGCTCCATGATCGCGCTCACGGTCTCGATTGGCAGGCTGCTCACCAGCAGCTTGAGACCGGTCGCGAGCATTCCGTAAGACTCCGAGTTGGCATGGCTCTGGAGCCGCACCGGACCTTCGCGGCGCAGGATGCCGGCGTAATTCACGATCCGATCGATCAGATCGAACGGCAGCGGCGCATCCTCGCTGATTACCTTCCTCAGATCGCGGACCGCGGCGTGCAGATAGCGCGGCGAGAAAGACAGCATGCAGGAGGCCACGGTCGCGCCGATAACGATCAGCGCGGCGCTGGTCTGCAGCAGGCTGGTGATGCTGCCACCTTCCAGCCATTGGCCCAGCAGGATACATCCGGGGCCGGCCAGGATGCCGACTGCACTGGCGATATCGAGGCGCGACGGCTTCTCTTGCACGTTGGCACTCACTTCGACAGCGCGGTGGCCGGAGCCGGATCAAGCGCCATCATCGGAATTGATACCTGCGGGGGAATCGATATCTGCGCTGCGTTGGCTCTGGGCTGCCTGCGCCGCGAGAGTCCTGCTCTGGTGATGTGATACTGGAGCGCGCGCGTCCCGATCCCGAGCCTGCGTGCAGCCTCGGCGCGATCTCCGCCGGCGGCCGCGATCGCCTTGAGGATCATCTCGCGGCGGGCGTCTTCGCGGCTGCTTTTCCAGGCGCTCACCTGCACCGGCTCTCCGGGCGCCGCGACCATCAGATGGCGCCTTAAGTCGGCGATGTCGATGAAGGTGTTGCCGGTGGCGAGCGGCGAGATTGCCAGCCGCGTCACCAGCCCTTCGAGCTCGAGCACGTTGCCGGGAAACGCATAGTGCGACAGACTCTTGAGCGCCATCGGCGTGAACGCCCGCTTCGGGTTGGCGCGGCGCAGGAAGTAGCGCGCGAGCATCGCGATGTCGCCCTGGCGCTGGCGCAGCGCCGGCACCTCGAGGCTGAAGACGTTGAGCCGCCAGTAGACTTCCTTGCGGAACTCGCCGCGCTCGACCATCGAGGTAAGCTGCCGATTGGTCGCCGCCACGAACCGAAACGCCGCCGGCGAGGCGCCGTTGTGAGGCGCCGGCGTGCGCTCGGCGGTCTGAAGCATCCGGAGCAGCTTGAGCTGCCCCGCGTCGCTCAGCTCACCCAGCTCATCCAGGAATATGGTCGCGTCGAATCGGGCCGGCTCGCGGTTCAAGGGCGGATTGACGGTCCGGACCGATTTGAGCGCCTTGAATACGGTCTCGGCCTCGACGTTCTCGAGGCTCGAACAGTTGAGCGCGAGCATCAGCGTGTCGCAGCGGCTGGCGCTGTGGATCAAGCGGGCGAGAGCCGACTTGCCAACCCCGATCTCGCCGCTCAACACGACCGGCACCTGACTGGTCGCCACGCTCATGGCGCTTCTGATCACGCTGAGCATCCCGGTGTCGCCGGCGAGCAGCGGCGGGCTCAAGCGCAGGGCGTGCGAAAGTACAAAGCAGGCTGCGGTCTGCCAGTTGTCGGTCGCGAAGTGCGTGTACGGGCGCGAAGGCTCGCCCGACTTGCTGGTCAACTCGATACCGAGGACCTCAACGCCGGTCGGACGCGCGCCCAGAAAGTCTACATATAGAGACGCATGATGCCGCTGCGCGTAGGGAACGACCTCGAGCCCTGCGTGGGTCAGGAAGTCCGCCATCCCTTCGGGCGCTCCGGTACCCAGACAGACCGACCGCCTGGGCTCGGCGCTCTCGCGCACCGCCGCCACTCCTCCCCCGTCGAAGTCCATGGCGAGCTACCGCAGCCCCGAAGGGCGAGCGCCCTGAGCCGGATTGATCAGATCGATGATCTTGACCCCGAGCTGATCCTGGACCACGACCACTTCGCCATGCGCGAAGAGCGTCCCGTTGACGTAGACCTCGACGGGGTCGCCCGCGTGGCGGTCGAGCCGGATCGTCGTGCCGACGTCGAACTCGTCGAGGATCTCGCCGAGTGTCGCGACGGTTCGGCCGATCTCGACATGGAGCGTCATCGGGACCTGGCGAAGCGCGCCGAAATCCAGCCCTTCCCGGACCCCGGTCCCGGTCCCCGCCTGCGATGCGGCGGGCTCTGCGCGAACGCCCTCCGGATTTTCCGCCGGCTTAGGTTCTGCCTCTGTCGCCATCTGTGCTTTCCTCCATAAGAATCGGTTGCACCAGGAATCGGTACCACCCCGCATCCTCGACTACAGTTCCGAAAAACAGCGCGCGGTCATTGCATCGCAACGCCACGCGCGGAATGTCACGTCCGAGCTTCTGGATCAGAACCACGCTGCCGGGGCCCAGCGATCGAACTTCGCCCAGCGACATCGCGAGCGATCCGAGCACTGCGCTCAGTTCCATCCGCGCGCCGAGCAGCGCGTTTCTGACCTGATCGGTCCCGCGCTCGACCGGGCGCCTCTCCTGGCGTGGCGGCGCAAGCCGGTCGCGGGCCTGGATTACGATCGGAAGCGGAATCGCGAAGGCGAGCTTCGCGCTTGCCCCGGCGATCGTGCATTTGACGCTGGCCACGACCAACTGTTCCGACCCGGCGCCGCTCTCGGCCGCCGCGGTCGCGCCCTCCGAGCTGAAGAGCACGTGCAGTCCCTCGCGATTGGCAAACAGGCCGCTCAAAACCCGCTCGACCGCGCCGATAAAAACTTCGGGTGCGACTCGCGCCAGCACCCGGGATTCGATCGGAGTCAACGCAGGTGAATCGGCCGCCGCGGCCAGGCTGGCGACATCGCCGCCAACCGCAGCTTTTATGATGATGGATGCCAGCGCGAGATCGATCTTCAGGATGATCGCCGGCTCGTCGCTGAATCCAAGACTGGTAAAATGATAGGGCTTGGGCTGGGCGAAGAAGTCGCCGGAAGACTCCAGCTCGAGCTTCTGTTGCTCGACGCTCACCGGATGGCCGGCGATCGCCGACAGGCCTTCGCTCAAATCATCGAACAGCCGCTCGCCCAGAAGGCGCAACTGGTGCAACTCGGCAGGCTTCAACCCCCAAGTTTCGGATAGTGCTGAAAGCAGGCCCTTATGCATCGCGAAGGGCCTTTGTGCAAAGTCAGTGCCGCCGAAAAGGTGTTTCCCTGTGGGCTGGTCGTATGAGCAGCTAAATGAGTTTCACCGCATTTTGAGAGGACTGCGATGGTCCACTCGCGCCGCGGCGCGCGCGACCGGTATTGCAGCGCTGCCACTCAGTCGCATCGATGCGTTAAAAATGCCAATGCCAACCACGCAATATAACGCCGTTTAACAAATGGAAGGAAAAGTTGCTTCCTGGTAGACCCCGCCGGCCGGGCCTCAAGCCGCCTCCCCCGCAGTTTCCAGATAGAAGCCGGTAGCATCAAGCGCTGGCCAGACAAAGGAAAAGGAGAAACGGATATGAGTCTTAGCGTAATCACCAACATTGGGTCATTGATCGCCAGCAACGAGCTGACGAACAATCAAGCGGCCCTCAACCAGACGACCGCCGAGCTTACGAGCGGCAAGCGGATCGTCAATGCCTCGAACGATCCGGGCGCTCTGGTTTTGGCGACCGAGGAGCAGGGGCTACTCGGGGCTTTCGGCCAGGCCCAGAACAACACCGCCAACGCGACGTCGTTCCTGCAGACCGCCGACGGCGCGCTGAGCAACATCGCCAACCTGCTGCAGACCGCGCAGCAGCTGGCCACCGAGGCGTCTGACGGCTCGTTCAGCAGCGGCCAGTTGACGGCCCTGGACAAGCAGTATCAGGCGATCCTCAACAGCATCACGCAGATCGTCAATGGCAGCACGTTCAACGGCACGTCGTTGCTGCAAGGTTCCTCGATCACCTTCCAGGTCGGAGCGACCAACTCGAGCAACGATCAGCTCACGATCACGCTGCCCTCGGTCGCCGTCAGCACGCTCTCGCTCAGCGGGACGGATCTGACCTCGCAGACCGACGCCCAGGCCGCACTGGGAAAAGTGACCACCGCGCTAGCGACGGTGGCCGGCGCGCGGGGCGCCCTTGGTGCGTCGGAGCAGCAACTGAGCGCGATATCGAGCAACCTGCAGTCGACGACTCAGAATCTGACCAGCGCGTTGTCGACCATCCAGGACACCAATGTCGCGCAGACCTACGCGACCTACACGCAAGAACAGGTGCTCCAGCAGATCGGAGTGCAGGTCCTGCGTCAGGCGGATTCGGCGCCAACCCAGTTGGTAGCGTTGTTCCAGTAGGCAGGAGGACGGGGGAGAGGTGGAGAGCCCGGCGAGCGGGTCGGCCAAGCCACTCGCCGGGCGCGGACCTAAGGATCCCGAAACGGCCAACCAGGCATAAGGCATTTTTCCGATGGCATCAGCGGCTTCAGGCGTAACGTTGCAGGGTTTCACGGGCGTGAACTTCAGCCAGATTCTCGATTCGGTGCTCGCCAACGCGCAGGTTCCGATCACAAATCTGCAGGACGAAGTCACCACCGAAAATACCGCGATCAGCACGCTCGGCCAGCTCAGCAGCGACTTCACCAGCGTGCAGTCGGCGCTGAACGCGATCAACCTGAGCCTGAGCATTCCGCCGGTTGCCGCGACCGCGTCGGACGGCGCGCCGTTCACGGCCCAGGCTTCGGGCGCAGCGCTGGCGGGAAGCTACGCGGTCACGGTCGCGCAACTGGCGGCGGCCCAGAGCATCGCATCGCAAGGCTACGCGAGCGAGACCGACAGCGTGGGCACCGGTACGATGACCATCAAGATCGGCGGCGTCGCGACGCCGATTACGATCGACTCCAGCAACGACACGCTCGACGGAGTTGCGGCCGCGATCAATTCCGCGAACCTGGGCGTAACCGCCCAGGTGTTCAACACCGGACTCGCCGGCGCACCGTACCGGCTCGAAGTTACCAGTAAGTCGACGGGTGCGGCCCAGTCCTTCTCGATCAGTTCTAGCCTGACGGGTGGGACTGCTCCGGACTTCGTCAATGCCGAGGTCGGGCCGACTTCGGGCTCGATCAGCGGCACCTCGACAGCGACCGTCGGTGGCACCTACACCGGCGACCTCACGCAGGGGTATCAGTTCAATGTGACCTCCGGCGGAACGCTGGGCAGCGATCAGATTACGATCGCGTACAGCTCGGATTCCGGCGAGAGCGGCACCATTACGGTGCCTTCGACTTACGCGGCGGGAACGCCGATCGACCTCGCGGACGGGCTCACGCTCTCGCTATCCGCAGGCACGCTCGAAACCGGCGATTCGTTTTCCGCCGCCGCTTTTGTTCCGACCATCAGCATGGCGCAGGACGCCAAGGTTCAGGTCGGCAACCAGATCGTGACCTCGGGCTCCAACGCGGTCAGCAACGCGATTCCGGGCGTGACATTGAATCTGACCAGCACCGGCGGTCCCGCGACGGTCACCGTGGCGGCCGACAGCAATGCGCTCGCGAATCAGATCAGCACGTTCGTCAGCGCGTACAATCAGTTGATCGGCGACGTCCAGACCAACACCCAGGCGCTTCCGAACCAGACCCCGCCGCCGCTGGCCGCCGACGGCGGCCTGCGCAGCACGCTCTTCAACATGGGGCTCCAGCTCGGCAACGTGAATCTCGCGAACCTCGGGATCAGCATCAATCAGCAGAGCGGCCAGCTGGTTTTCAGTCAGTCGAACTTTCTCGAGCAGGAAGCGTTGAATTCGAGCGCGGTGACTCAGGCGCTGTCGGGGGTTTACTCGGCGCTCTCGCCGGTGGTCAACGACGCCTTGACTGCAAACACGGGCGTGATCGCCGCGGAGACGACCTCGCTTCAGAATCAGGTCACGCAAAACACGCAACAGATAGCGACGCTCAACCAGCAACTCCAGCTGGAGCAGACCCAGTTGGCCGCGGAGTACGCGCAGATTCAGGCCGTCGTCGCGCAATATCAGAACATCGCCCAGCTTTTTGCCAGCAGCAGCTCGAGCAGCAGCGGAAGCTCGACCGGCACCTCGATACCGGGATCGAATCTGTCGATTGGGGCGTGATCGGAAGAGGGATCGCCAATGAAACTCACGCAAGCATATACACAATGTCAAAATATCACTCTCGAAGGCGAGACCGCTTTCGAGGAGCTGTACACGCGGCTTTCCCGATGGACTGGTGAAGCTTCGGCGAAACTCGAGAGCGGCGACCTCGCCGGCTTCGAAGCGCTGGTCGAGAAGTGCGTGGCGTTGCTCGGCTTCATGGATAGCTGCATCGACCTGTCCGGCAACTACGACATCGCCACGCGCATCCTGAGCCTGCATCGCTTTCTCATCGGCGGGCTGGTGCGAGCGAAGGCCGAGCGCAACGGCGCCGCGCTGACCGGACTGCCGGAGGTGTTCGTATCGCTGTCGGAGATCTTCGTCGCGATCCGCGACAGCCGGGCAAAGAGCGACGGCGCCGGAAAAAGCGATCGGTGAAGTCCGCCCCCGGTTAGGTCACATTAGGCGAGCCTCAGGACGCAAACCCTGGCCGGGCGCGCTCAAGACCGGTCTAGACAGATTAAATCTCACCCAACCCGCGCGAGCATTTTCCCAACCCGTGCGCGCCATGCAACCGAACCAGTTTTAGGGCTGCCACATGGCCGCTCGCGCATCGGCCAGCGTTTCACCTGCCGGCCAGTCGCGGCGAGCGCGAATCGCGCAGCTCAATGCCCAATGAAATCGAAGGCTTTCAGCGGAAGTCGAGGCTGGTAGGGGCTGGCTGCGAGCCGATCCCATAACTTCCTTCGATGGCACTCGAAAGCGGGCATGGCTGGTGCAATAGAGCTGCGAGATTTGCGTTCGCGCGGCGAATCCATTCAATGACCGCGGCTTTGTAATGGCAGCGGCTTTGAGAAGGGATCCCTCCGGCGCGAATGCGGGAGACCAAATGAACCGCCAACAGCGCAGGGCCTCGGCAAAGCGCGCTTTGCAGCAGCCATCTGTACATCCGGGCAGAAATTTATCCGAAATGGCGAATCTCGGCATCCGGCAGGCCGTGGAGCTCGGACTCGCCGGCAAGCCCAGGGAAGCGGCCGCGGAGTATCGCCGCGTATTATCGATACAGCCGGGGAACGCCGTCGCGCACTCCAACCTCGGATGCGTCTTGAGCGAGCTGGGCGAGTTCGAGCCGGCGGAAGTCCATTTCAAGCGGGCGATTGCGCTGCGGCCCGGTCTCGCCGATTCGTACGCGAACTTTTCCTACCTGATGCTCAAGCGATGCAGCTACGAGGAGGCGGAGAATCTCGCCCGCAAGTGCATCACGCTCGACAGCCGTCACGTAAACGGCTGGATCAATCTCGGCTGCGCGATGCGGGGGCTGGGCCGGCCCACCGACGCCCGGCAGGCGTTCCTGACTGCCACGCTGCTCGCTCCGGACCGGGCGCAGGCCTGGTGTTTTCTGGGCGACGCTCACTTGGTGGACCAGGAAATTCAGCTCGCCAAGGAATGCTTCGAGCGGGCGATAGCGATTGACCCTCGCAACGCCGACGCGCACGGCGGTCTCGGCGTCGTGCTCACGTGCAGCCGGGATTGGGACCACGGAATCGCGAGCCTGGCGCGCGCACTGTCGATCGACCCGCGCAACGTGAAAGCGCTGATGAACATGGGCGCGGGACTCTACATGCAGAGCCATCCTGAGGCCGCCAAGCACGCGTATCGCAAGGCCGTCGAGGCCGCTCCCGACAACGACGCCGCGAAATTGAAGCTCGCCACTATCATGCCCCTGATCGTCCGCTCGGATGCGGAACTGATCAGATGGCATCTGGGTGCGATCAACGAGTTGAGCGCGCTGCTGGAACACACACCGCTCAAAATCGCCGACCCGTTCCTGGAAGTGAACTTCACGAATTTCCACTCCGGCTATTTCGGATTGAACGAACTCGAAATCAACCGGACGCTGGCGCAGGTCTTTCTGAAAGCCTGCCCGGCGCTGGCGTGGACGGCGCCGCATTGCGAGAGCTGGACGAAGCCGGAGCGCGTGCGGGTCGGAGTAGTCACCGCGTTTGCCCAGGACCACATCGTCCACGAGCTTTTCCAGGCGATACGGCAGCACTTCGATCGCGAGCGCTTTGAAGTGATCGCATTCACGCCATGCCGGCGAGGCGCGCAGTCTCCGGCCGCGGCCGCCGAGGCCGATGCGGCGCGCATATTGCCGGCCTCGATCTTCGAGGCGCGTCAGGCCATAGCTGAGGCGCGACTCGACGTGATGTTCTACCTCGACGTTTTCGTCGACCCGTTCATCTACTTCCTGAGCTTCGCCCGCCTCGCGCCCGTTCAATGCACGACCTGGGGCCATCCGGTAACGACCGGACTGCCGAACATGGACTACTTCATCTCGGCCGATGACTGGGAGCCCGAGCATGCCGATGCGCACTACACGGAACGGCTGGTGAGGCTCCGCGAACTGCCGATGTATTTCGGCCGGCCGCCGGTCCCCGAAAAGTCGCTCGACCGCGTGCAGCTCGGACTTCCGGCGGACGCGAAGCTTTACACCTGCATGCAGAGCCTGTTCAAGCTGCATCCCGACTTCGACGAGGCGCTGGGGTCGATCCTGCGGCGCGATCCTAAAGGTAGGATTTTGCTGCTTACGGGAGAGCATCAGAACTGGAACAAGATCTTCGCCGAGCGCTTCAGCGCGCGATTCGCAGACGTGCTGGACCGGCTGTTCTTCACGCGGCGGCTCTCGCGCCGGGAATATCTGGCGCTGCTGATGGAATCCGACGCGGTCCTCGACCCGTTTCACTGGGGCGGCGGCAACACCACGATCGAGGCGCTGGCCGCCGGGATTCCCGTACCGACGCTGCCGGCGCCTTATTTGCGGGGCAGGCTGACCCTGGGTTTCTATCGCAAGATGGGCCTCCCAGAGCTGATTGCCTCGAACGCGCAGGAATTCGTCGAGCTCAACTACCGAATCGCGAACGATCCCGATTTCCGCGCCGCGATGAAAGCCCGGATCGAGGAGCGCCTTCCGCTGCTCTATGGAAACATGGAAGCGATCCGCGAGCTCGAAAGATTCTTCCTGCGCGCGGTCGAAGCCGCAGGCGGAGGGCGTTAAGCTCAGCGGATCAGATCTGGAAGTCGCCTTTGCGCGGCCGCCGGGTCTTTCGCCTGGCCTCGTCGGCCTCGCGCTCGAGCTCCTCGAGTTCCTTTCGCACCTGTTCGAGGCGGCCGCGAAACTCGTCTGCGTCGATCTTGAGACCTACTCCGCAGCCGGCGCATGCGAAATGGGCCGGCGCGTTTTGCTCGAACTCACGCACCAGGATCGGATTCTTGTGACCGCATTTCGGGCACGCGATGTCGACGGTTTCATCCTCGAACATTTCAGGCTCTCTCGTATCGAATACACCGATTGGTTGCGATCGCGCAACAATCCTGCCGCTCGCCTGTAGCGCAACCGCGCCGGCTGTGCCTTTTGCCAATAGTCAGTCCGGCGATGCATACCATCACTCGCGGGCCGGTCTGTTTGCACTACTCATCTTTTGATGACTCAGCCGGAGTCAAAGTCACGGACCTGCGCGAACCTGATCGACACCGCCGCGTCTGCGCTTGGGTCCGGCCATGATCTTGCTAATCTTCCTAGCCGTCCGGATTGGAGGGGAAAGACATGGAAGTGATGGCGGCCGAGGCGACAGTCCGTTCAGAGCTACATCTGGAGATCCACGAATATGTGAACCGGATGTTCACGGAGCAGACGGTCGAGGGCGACAACGGCCTCAACCGCATCTTTCCGGCCAGCCTCACGCCGGAGCGCGGCGCGGTCCTGAGCGCGGTCTGCCGCGCGATCAAGCCCCGCGCCACGCTCGAAGTCGGGATGGCCTGGGGCGTATCGACGCTGCTGATCCTCGAGGCGCTGGCTGAATCCAACGTGCCGGCGGCGCCTCACGTCGTGATGGATCTGGCGCAATCGACCTTCTATCACAACGCGGCCAGGCTCTCGCTGAAAAAACTCGGGCTCGAAAACTTCGTCGAGTTTTACGAAGCGCCTTCCGAGCTGGTCCTGCCCCATCTGCTGGCCAACGGCCGGCGGTTCGATTTCGCCTTTATCGACGGCGATCATCATTTCGACTCGGCCTTCAACGATTTCCGCTTCGCTCATCTGCTGCTCGTGCCCGGCGGAACAATACTGTTCGATGATGCGTGGGGCGACAGTGTCTATCTGGTGAGGCGTTATGCGGAAACGAATTTCGGCTACAAGCCGGTAAACGTCGCGTGCCCGATACCGATGTACAATGGGCGCGCAGCGCTGTGGGCCGTCCAGAAGCCCCTGCAGCCGGTCGAGCGCGGAAGCTGGGAAGCGCCGATCAAGCCGTTCTTCAACGAACTGATCCCGCGCTTTCCGGGCGTCGTGCCCGAGTTGCTCGACAATATGGTCGGCGAATGCCGCGCGACGCGAATCGTGATGAAAGGCGGCCTCGACATTCTGGTCGAAGCCGCGGCTCAGCGCGTGCACGCGGCGGTCCGTCAAATTGACGACGTGGTTCGCGTCGCTGAAACCTTCGCGGCTCTCGCCGTTCCCGAAACCGCCGCCGAGACTCATCGGCTGCTCGATTCGGTCACGCGGGCCTTTGCTTCAGCCCAGGAGCATCACGATCCTTCGCAGCTCGAACGAGCCGCAGCGGCGCTCGAGAAGCTCAAGGCCATCTTCAGCCTGAGCACGGCGCCGGACGCGATCGCGCGTCAGTCCGCGGCCTGATTCGGGTTTGGCGCTGCGCTCGGTCCCCCAGACTATCGCTCCGGATGGATTCCGGATCCCGGCCAGCCTACGCTCGGACTTGCAACTGAGCCGTAAAGGAGCCGGAGAGCATGAAATGCAACGCGATCGTCGTCAGGAAGACCGGCGGCCCCGAGGTGCTCGAATTCACCGAGCAGAGCGTTCCCGAGCCCGGTCCCGGCCGGGCGCTCGTGCGCCATCGCGCGATCGGGCTTAACTTCGTCGAGATCTATTTCCGCAGCGGCGTGTATCCCGCGCCCGCGATGCCGTTCACGCCCGGCACGGAAGCGGCCGGTATCGTCGAAGCGATCGGCCCCGGCGTCAGCGAAGTTGCGGTGGGAGATCGCGTAGCCTACGCGACCGGTCCGTTCGGCTCTTACGCCGAAGCGCGCGTGATACCCGCCAACCTGCTGGTCAAGTTACCCGACAACCTCGACGAGGCGACCGCCGCGGCCGCGATGCTCAAGGGACTCACGGCCCAGTACCTGCTCTTCTCCACCTACACGGTGAAGCGTGGCGATACGATCCTGGTGCATGCCGCCGCCGGCGGCGTGGGACTCATACTGTGCCAGTGGGCCAAGCATCTCGGCGCAAAGGTGATCGGCACCGTCGGCAGCGCGGAGAAAGCGCGCATTGCCGCCGCCAACGGCTGCGACTATCCGATCAACTACAGCGCCGAAGACTTTGTCGCGCGAGTGAGAGAGATTACGGCCGGCGCGATGGTCCCCGTGGTGTACGATTCCGTCGGCGAGGCGACCTTCATGAAGTCGCTGGATTGCCTTCGCCCGTTCGGACTGATGGTGAGCTTCGGGCAAGCGTCGGGAATGGTGCCTCCGTTCAGCATCAACCTGCTGAGCGCCAAGGGCTCGCTCTACCTCACCCGGCCGACGCTGCAAACCTACGCCGCGACTCGACCAGATCTGGTGAGGCGATCTGACGCGCTTTTCCAGGCGCTCGGCAGTGGCATAGTTCGATGCGAAATCAAGCAGCGGTTCGCACTCCGCGACGCTGCCGAAGCCCATCGCGCACTCGCCGCCCGCGAGACCACGGGCTCGAGCGTGCTGATTCCGTGAGTGCCGCACCCGGGGTCCTTCGACTCGCAGACTCGCTCAGGATGACATCCAAAGAAGGAGCAGAAAAAAAAGAGATTCTATCGTTCTCGACTTCTCCTGATTGTCATCCTGCGCGAATCCGCGAGTCGAAGGACCCCGGCTGTCATCCTGAGCGAGTCTGCGAGTCGAAGGACCCCGGCTTTTTCCTATGCGATCCCATCCCGGCTCAGGTCGTTCCACTTCGGGTTCATGGATTCGATGAGCCGGGTTTTCTTCTCGCGTCGCCAACCCTTTAGTTGCTTCTCCCGCGCGATTGCGGCTTCGATATCACCGAACTCCTCGAAATATACCAGCCGGTTGATGTGGTACTTGCTCGTGAAGCCGGGCGTCAGTTCTTCAACATGCTCTAACACGCGCCGCTCAAGATCGTTCGTCACGCCGATATAGAGTGTTCGCGAGAGGCTGGCGAGGATGTAAACGTAGTAGCTTCGATCCGCGGCGATCATAAAAAATTCGGGATAATTCGCCCTTCGGCTCACAGCTCGCTCAGGGTGACAATAGCGCAACGCTCGCTTAGGATGACATTCGGGAGGAGTTCGGGACCAGTTTCTTCTGCTCTGCTTTTCTCTGGATGTCATCCTGAGCGAGTCTGCGAGTCGAAGGACCCCGGTTTGCTTCCTACGCGGCGCCGTAGCGTAGCAGTTGGCCGGAAGTTACGCCGGTTTGATTGTCGTCCTCGATCGTGACCTGGCCGTTCACCATGATGCAGCGGTAACCGGCGGCCTTGCGCACGCGGCGCCATTCGCCGCCCGGCAGGTCGCGCGCGATTTCCATCGGCCCGACGTGGAGCTGGTCGAAGTCGTAAACCACGATGTCCGCCGGCGCTCCTTCGCGCAGCAGGCCGCGGTCGCGAAAGCCGGCGCAGAATGCGGGCAGAGCGCTGAGCCGCCAATGCGCTTCCTCCAGGCTCAACATCGAGTGCTCGCGCACTAGCCGCTCGAGGAACTCGGTCGGGTACTGGCCGCCAGTGAAGAATTTGGTGTGCGCGCCGCCGTCGGAAACGCCCGGGATAAGATAAGGACAGTCCAGCATCTCCTTCATATAATCCATGTTCTGGTTCGGCCCGGGCGCGTAGAACTCGCTGCGCAAGTCGTCGGCCACGGATATATCGAGCATCGCATCGACCGGATGCTTTCCGCTGCGCTCCCCCGCTTCGCGCAGAGTCAGGCCTTCATACTCCTTTAAGTCCTCGCGCTCGACGCTGGTGATGAAAATCTGATCGAACTCGGAGGTGATAACGAACGGCACCTGCGACTTGAGCGCCGCGCGCCGCGACGGATCGCCGAGCTTGGCCTTACGTTCCGCAGGGGTGCCGGTGGTTGCGTCGCACCAGGCCTGGCATTCGTCGAACAAGTTCCAGTTCTCGAACGTAAACGCCATCCCGGTGTCGGCGGTGACCGCCTGCCCATAGACGCGCAGGCCGCGCTGGCGGCAGCTCTCGAGCCACGCAATCGTGCCGCGATGGACGAAGGGCAGATTGTCGCGCGGCTGAACGACATTGTAGAGCACCGGACGCCCGCTCAGCTCGGCTAGTTTCTCGAAGTGCTGGATATCGTGCTGGGAGTCCGCGCTCGCGAGCGTCATCTGGATGAAACCCTCGTTGCGCCGCCCGAGCACGCGCGCGAGCGCCAGGCTCGTTTCGTCCGACATGACGTCGGAGACCATCGGCGTGCCGTCGAAATCGCGCTGCACGCAGGCCGGACCGTTGGGGTCGAGCCGCTGCGCGGACCATCCGCACGCGCCGGCGTCCATCGCCTCGTCGAGCAGGCGGCAGATCTCGCGCTCCTCCTGCTCGGTCGGCGGCCGGCGTTTCGCCTCCTCGAGGCCCATCACCCATGTCAGCAGCGGAGAGACCGGCATATAGGGCAGGATATTCACCGCTTTCGGACGGCGCTCCACGCTGTCGAGAAACTCGGGAAACGTGATCCAGTCCCACGGCATCCCGGCCTTCATCGCAGCGAACGGAATCGCCTCGACGCGCGTCATCGTGAGCATCGCGCGCTCGCGCGCCTGCGGACGGACCGGCGCGAAGCCGAACCCGCAATTTCCGATCACGATCGAGGTCACGCCGTGCCAGCTCGAGATCGAGCAGTACGGATCCCAGAACAACTGCGCATCGTAATGGGTATGCAGATCGATGAAGCCCGGCGCGACGATCATGCCGCCCGCATCGATCACCCTGCCGCCATCGGTAGATCCCAGCCTGCCGATTTTCGCGATCCGCCCGTTTCTGATCCCGACATCGCCGCGAAACCGCGGCATCCGCATGCCGTCGATGATCATCCCGCCGCGAATGACCACATCGAATTCCGCCATGACATGAGCCTCCTCAGGCTGGAGATCGCGATCGCATCCCTGCGATCTCAATCTCATTTGCACAATCGCTATGTCAATCCGTACGCCGACACGCGCCGCGGCCTACTAGCCACTTGCCGGAATGAGGCTGCGCCAGCGGCGGCGGGCCGTGTCCAGCTCGGCGCGCGGCCCGGCCGGGTATCGAGACAGGTGGGCGGGCTCCGGATGCTTCCCGCGCGCGAGTAACGACAGTATCGCGCCGCCGCGGAGCGTGCCGGTCTGATCGAACGAACGGAGCACAGGCTGCGGCGCGCGAAGTGCTGCCAACGCCGAAGCGAACGCCTCATTGGCGGCAAACTGGCCTTCGACGATGATGTCGCCGCGCGCACCCAGCATATCGAGGCAGTAGTCAGTCATCAGTGCGCAGTACAAGGCGGCCAGCGCGGCGCGCTCTCGCGGCATCGCGGGAACGCGCCCCTCGATCCGGCCCGCACAGGCCCGAAACGGGCCGCCCTGGTCCGAGAACGAAGGTGTCGCTAGCGCTCCCGTCGCGAGCACCGCTTGCAGGTCCTCGGCCGAGGGGTTGGCCGCGAGCGCATCTTCGCCGCAGATCGCGGCGTATTCGCGGCCGCCCATGAAGCGCGCGGTCGGCACCGGATTCCCGAACGTATCGACGTTGGCCAGCGTGTCGCGCCGTTGGTCGAGCGCGTCCAGCGAGCCGCCATGCGCCATGATCACGATCCAGGTGCCGGTGGAAACGACACAGAAAGGATCCTCGCGGGTCGCGCGATGCGCCAGGTAACTGGCGTTGCTGTCGTGAATTCCGGCCAGCACGGCGCAAGTGGGCGAAAGGCCGGTGGCACTCAGGATTTCAGTCCGCGGCGGCCCGAGCGCGGTCCATGCCTTGACCCGCGAGCCGAAGCGAGAATCCCAACCCATCGTTTTCGCGAAAGCCGAGAAGTCGCTCTCGCGCGGCGCCCAGAGATCGGTGTGGCAGCCGAGCGAGGTCGGCTCCCACGCGCGCACGCCGCACAGCCGCCACGCCCAATACTGCGGGTAGCAAATGATTCCCGCGCGGCTGAATTCGGCCGGGAAGTTGCGATGCTGCCAGAAAAGCTGGCGACCGAGGTTAAGCCCGGCCGGGAGCCGGGGCGAAGCTGTGTGCGCGAAGTCGCGCGCGATCGATTCATACTCGGAGTCGATTTCTCCTACTCCGTCGAACTCATAGTCGAGCACCGGCAAGGCGAGTCGCTCGTCTTCGATCAGGGCCGCGCACGCGCCGTGCGACACCGGCACGATCGAGTGAACCTCGAACTCGCGCGCGATTCCCGCGAGTCCGCTCACGAGCCATGCGAACAGATCGTCCACGTCGAAGTGCGGATATGGCGGCCCCGGCTTAACGGGATTGGAGCGTTCGACCGAAAACATCGCGCCGCCGCGATCGTCGACCGCGCACAATCGCACCTTGCTCTTGCCCACGTCGAAGACCGCGCTGGCTCCCGGACGGCTCACACGCGCAGCTTTGCACAAAGCTCGCGACATTTCCCGCAATTGAATTCCACCGCCTGCCTGCTACGATCCCGGCGTGGTACGCGACTTGTGGGACGAAGCTGCGGCGGAGCGGCTGCCGCAGCCCGACGCGCTGCTTTACCGCTCCCATCTGCTGGGCTCCGATCTGCAGGTGACGAATTTCGGCGGCGG
>Ga0181521_10003395_pt1 | contig 18747 bp, 18 predicted proteins | sample PEATcosm2014_Bin_32_FD_119764 | JGI IMG/M metagenome (GOLD analysis project Ga0181521, IMG submission 119764) | Peatland microbial communities from MTU Mesocosm Facility, Houghton, MI, USA - PEATcosm2014_Bin02_60_metaG | ecosystem: Environmental > Terrestrial > Soil > Wetlands > Peat | place... | reverse complement strand
TCACACACGGCTATCTAGTGCGGGAGACCAACCACCGTCGCCAGGTCGTCGAAATCCTGCGTCGGTTCGACCTGTTCGGGGCCATCGCCCCGTTCGGCCGATGCCTCGAGTGCAACGGCGTGCTCGAACGCGTGGCGAAGGAGGAGGTGGAACATCGCCTGCCGCCCCGGACACGGCGGGACTACAACGACTTCTCGACGTGCCCGGACTGCAGTCGGATCTACTGGCAGGGTTCGCATTATGACCGCCTGGCCGCCCTGGTGGAGGACATCCGCCGCGCCGGCACGACGCCGAGTCGCACTTAGCACGTCCCCGTCGCCACCGGTGACGGCACTCAAGCGGCGTTGGGGATGGCGCGGCGGCGCGCCTTCGGTCTGCCCATCGTCGTTGCCATATCGCCTCCCAACCCGTCCGGAGAACCGGGGGAGGCTCAGAAACTGGTCCCTGAGCGGTCAGCGGAGGCTTTGCTACCGAAGTCTTGGCGCCGCACTAACGGCTACTCGTGCGCACGAGATCGCCGAGTCTGGCGCGGCGTTCGCGTCGACCGACGCTGGCGCAAGAGCGTCGATCTGTCACGGTGGACCTGCCGAGACGGGCCGCGTTCAGGGTGACGTTCTGTTCACCACCGCCACCGACCGATGCTTCAGCGGTGCTCGGAGACCGTGGCGATCATCCTCTGTCCTGGCAGCGAGATCGACAGAACTATCCTGTCGCTGCCGTCAGCCAGGCAAGAGCACACGAACGCACTACGCCCCCCTCTAGACCCGCACTCCCCACGTCGACCCTCTGGCACGAACCCCTCGGGGGTTGAGCGCGTCCTGGCTGTGGACCCAGCCACGGTTGGGCGGAAGCTATGGGGATCAGCCTGCGCGGAGCGTCTTCAGCCGCCCTGGCATGCAGGCCGTGTCAGATCACCATCCGACGGCGCCATCAAGAAGCTCACGGATCAGGTCCGCATGACCGTTGTGCCGGGCATATTCCTCGATCATGTGGACGTAGATCCATCTCAGAGAGCACGGCACCCCGCGCCGTAGACCCGTGTCGTCCAGGGTGTGACGCGCAGCCGCTTCACGGCTGTCCTCGCACTCTGCCTGCCAAGCGGCCAAATCGTCTTCCCAGCTCGCGTCGTCGAGCGGCACCAGCTCGCTGTCCTCGACGGAGGAGTCGTACCAGATCGGCGGCGTGTCCGGCTGAGAGAGCAACACACGGCGGAACCAGTTGCGCTCGACCTCTGCCATATGCCGTACAAGCCCATGCAGAGACAATTTCGACGTGGCAATCGGTCGCGTCTTGCGCAGGACGTCTTCCAATCCCTCGCACTTCAACAAGAGAGTGGCGCGGTGGAACTCGAGCCACGCTTCAAGCATCTCGCGGTCCTCGAGGAGGAACGAGGGTTCCGCTCGCCGGGGATCCTGCAGTTCTTCCACCATCTGTTCACCCTTCTCCATTTGTCAGCGCGTACCTGTCGGCCTGTAGGACAGCGGACACGCGAGCGTATTGCCGCCAGCTGGACCACCTGTCGCTCGTGGGCAGGCGCGCGTCATTCGATTATGAGATCTGACTTGGGCGGCCCTGTGCTGATGGTGGCGAATGCTTTGTCGATCAGTGGGGGTGCCGTGAGGCCATGCAACTCGCGCCTCTGTGTGTCAGGGCGAACGACATCCGGGTCGCCCAGCAGTTGGGGCTGCTGGCGAGCTTCCCACCTCTTGGCGTGATCTTGCTGCTGGTGATCGGTGTGATCCACCCGACATTCACGGTCGCGGTCGAGTTCGCGGCCGGACTGCTGGCGATCGATGTGTTGGCATTGCGAGTCGCCTCCGGAGTATTCGATCGGGAGCGACTCGTGACAGGTGCCAAGGCGGCCAGATCTTGAGGCGCTGAGGTGGCTGAGCTCACTCGACGACGATGGCGAGCTTGCCGAGGGTGCCGGCGGCGAAGTCGGCGAACGCCTGGGGTGCGTCAGCCAGCGCATAAGTGCGCTGGATGGGCACGCGGACCGAGCCGTCGGCGACTGCGGCAGCGAGCCTGTCGAGGGTCGCCGTGACCGGGTTGGCCATGATCGGGAAGACCGTGAGGTCGCCCCGGCCGACCAGGTCGGCGGTCAGACCGAGCGTGGAGGCGAGGCGCCCGCCGCTGCGGACCACGGTGGCGATAGTTGGGCCGTCCCCGGCAAAGTGCAGGGCGGCGTCGACGCCGCCGGGTTGGAGGGCTTTGACCGCAGCCGCGAGGTCACCGCGGTAGTCCACGGCGTTGTCGGCGCCGAGCTCGGTGACAAAGGCGCGCTCTTGAGAAGTGGCGGCAGTTGCGATGACCCGGACGCCTTTGGCCTTGAGCAGCTGGACGGCGATGGCGCCGACGCCTCCCGTCGCGCCGGCGACGAGCACGACCTCGGTTCTGTTGGGGGCGATGGCATCGACGGCGTCGATGGCGGCCGTGCCGGCCAGGCCGAGCGCTCCGGCCGTGGCCAGCTCTACGCCGGCAGGCACCTTGGCGACGAACGCCGCTGGGGCGGCCACGTGCTCGCCAAGGCCGCCGTCACCGAGGTAGGGCCTCATGACCACGCCATAGACATCGTCGCCAGGAGCGATGCCGTCGACCCCAGGGCCGATGTTCTCGACGGAGCCGGCGAAGTCCTTGCCGAGCACGACGGGGAAGCGGTGCTCCATCATCGCCTGCAGGTAGCCGTTGGCTACGGCCAGGTCGAAGCCGTTGACGGAGCTGGCCCGCACCCGGACCAGGACCTCGCCCTCGGCAGCCTCCGGGATAGGAAGGTCGCGGTGAAGCGTGGGCTGAGCGCCTTGTCGGGCGATGGCGATTGCTTTCATGGTGTTTGTTTCTCCTTTGGTTGTAAAGGTGGCATAAGTGTTAAAGCGGTGGTGGAGGCACTGGTGAATTTCATGATCAGCCTTCGTCCGGTTGGGAGCAGAGACGCAGCCGGGCGCTATTTGTTCGCATGGCGAGGCTCATGCGGCGAGGTGTCGGCGGTTTCGGTCCTTCGGTCGCTGTCTCGGCCCGCATCCCATCGATGAACAAGTGCACCAGGCGCGCCGACGCGGTGCCGGCACTGCCGTGAGTCCGCTCCACCAGCCCTGCGTTGGCCATCAGCAGTACCAGTACGTCCTCTGGATTGAACTCCGCCCGCAGCGCCCCAGCCGCCTTGGCCCGCTCGAGGAGCGTCACCAGCCCGGCGAAGGCCTGTGCGCGGAGCGACTCGATCTCGGGCGCCGCGGAGAGGTCCATGGTCACCAAGTCGGCCAGTCCCCGGTCGTTCGCCTGCATCGCCGCGATAGCCGTCAGGTAGGAGCCCAGCCCTGCCCATGGGTCGGGATCGCCGAGGGCCGCCTCCACGGCGGCGACGTGGTCGGCCATCTGTTCGGCGAACACGGCTGCCACCAGGTCAGCGCGGCTCGGGAACCGCCGGTAGAGCGTGGCGTTGCCAATCCCAGCCCGACGAGCTATCTCGTCTAACGCGACGTCAAGGCCCTGCTCTGCGAACACGGACCGTGCCGTGTCGACTATCGCTTTGCGGTTGCGGGCAGCATCGGCTCGAAGGGGCATCATCGTCACCAACGCCGCACAAGTGGGGACTATTCCCCATTTGGTTGATCTGAGTCACCCGACGCCCGACGGGACGCGTCGTGACCGCGAGGCCGGATCCTCAGTGCTCGTAGTGATACCTGGCCTGGAGGACTACGACGTCATCGCCGTCGACTAGGTACACGAGGCGGTGCTCCTCGTCGATCCGCCGCGACCAGCAGCCCTGCAGAACATGTTTCAACTGTTCGGGCTTGCCGATCCCCGTCAGCGGATCGCGCAGTACCGCGTCAAGGAGGCGATTGACCCGCTTGTTCGTGGTCCGATCCGTCCCTTGCCAGTAGAGGTAGTCCTCCCAGCCGTGTGGCGTGAAGACGAGACGCACTATGTGATCTCGTGCTCTTCACGTTGTCCATCGAGCGACTGCCGGAGGCTCTCGAGCAGGCGACGGGCGTTGGCCGGAACACGGAGCAGGTACGCCGTCTCTTGAAGCGCGTCGTAGTCCACCCGGGACATGAGGACGGCATCGCCCCGCTTTGAGGTGATCTCGACCGGCTGGCGGTCGTCGTTCACCTGCTCGATCAACGGGAAGAGGTTCTTCCTCGCCTCGCTCGCGGTTATCGCCACAGCCCCCTCCTCTCCGACTGGTACGTCATATGGTACCAGTGTGCAGCGCCTCGCCGAACTCGGCGGAGCTCGGCCGTCGCTCGCGGGCCCCGCCTGGACTCCGCGGAGTTGCGAGAACCCTCGTCTCGAGGCGCTCGAGGTGAGGTGCCTCCGGCCTCGGCAGCTTGATGCGGAGGCCGGGCTTACTCTTATGAGGGAGTACATCGTCCTCGGCAGAGAAGGCGGCTTCGCGTTGGACAGGAAGGCCCTTGTGATTGCGAACAGTCGCGGAGCGCTCCTTGCGCCCCAGTAGCCGCGCGCCGTCTCCTCCAGTCGACTCTCCGGGCTCGTACGCCGTCACCGACGTCCTACTGCTCGACGCAGGGGTGAAACAGACCCTGGCCGCGGCCCGCTCCTTAGGCAGAGCCGGCCTACGGTTGGCGCTGGCCGAGTGCCGCGACCCCGCCGGGGGCCCAAGGCCACCCGCTTTCTGGTCCCGCTGGGCCTCGACCACGACACTGTTGCCGGACTTCGGCGAAAGCCCGGACGAATTTGCAACGGCGGTCCTCCGGTGGGTCAAGGAGAAACGAACGACCGTGGTCGTGCCGTCGAGCGATCAGTCGATCGCTTCTCTCCGTCCGTGGCGGTCGCAAATCGAGGCGCATACTGGCCTGGCCATGGCGTCCGAGGAGGCCTTGGCCATCGCGGTTGACAAGCAGGCGACACTTCGAGTTGCCAGGGACCTCGGCATCGCGGTACCCCGGACAGCAGTGGTCAACTGTGTGGACGAAGTTCCAGCGGCAATGGCCGAGATCGGCTACCCGGCGGTGATAAAGCCGCAGTCGTCGTGGCTGCGAGACTTTGGCGGCAAACGCTTGATCTCGTCTGCGGTGCTCAATGAACAGGAGGCGGTCGCAGCCGTCGCGATATTGCAAAGATCGGGAGCACAGGCTCTCGCCCAGCAGTTGCTACGCGGGCGCCGAGAGGGGCTCAGCCTCTTTCGCGCCGGCGGCGAGGTAGTCGGCGCATTCGCCCATTTGTCATTGCGCACGACTCCCATGCTCGGCGGTGCCTGCGCAGTGAGGGAGAGCATGCCGATGCCGAGCGACTCGAAGGCGGCCGCTGTCTCCCTGATCGACGCCATCGACCTCGAGGGCTATTCCCACGTCGAGTTCCGTCGCGACGCTGACGGGCGTCCGCTGCTGATGGAAGTAAACGCTCGTCTTTCCGGCTCGATCGAGCTTGCTTCGCGATCGGGAGTCGACTTTCCTTTGATGCTCTGGCAATGGGCGACGGGGGCTCCCGTGCAAGGATGCGTCACGTACCGTACTGGTGTCCGGCTGCGGTGGCTCGCCGGTGACGGACGTTGGCTGCTCGAGACCGTGCGCGGGCCCGGCCGGCCAGATGCCGTGCCGGCCGGCCGCGCCGTGGCGACATTCGCTCGAGATTTCGTCCGGCGCAGCGCCTACGATTTCGTCGACATCAGTGACCCTTTGCCTGCTGCGGCCGAGCTGGCCCGGGTCCTGTCCAGAGCCGGTTCCACCCTTGTCAAGCGGTCGAGACGGCGCCCGCTGGTCGTAGCTGCACGTAACCCAAAGGCGATTTCGGACCGAGAGAAATGACAAGAGAAGAGACCGACGTAGCGATCATTGGCGCCGGCCCGAACGGCGTTGCCGTCGCTGCCCAGTTGGAGGCATCGGGAATAGAGCGGAGGATCTTCGGCTTTCCCTTCGCTACCTGGCGAGACCGGATGCCGAACGGGATGCTCCTCAGATCGGAGCCGTACGCATCCGACGTGGCGGCACCCGTCCCGGGGTTCAGGGTGCGCGATTACTGCCTTTCGAACGGGCTGCCGTATGTCGAGCGCAAACAGCCCCTCAGCCGTGAGACCTTCCTCCGCTATGCAGACTGGTTCACGCGCACTCTCGTGGCGGACGTCGAGCAGGTCCATGTCACCTCGCTCCGGCACGAGGAAGGGCGCTTCCGGCTTTCGACCGAAGACGGTGGCCAGATCCGGGCCCGACGCGTGATCGTCGCGACAGGGATAATGCCCTTCGCGTTCCTGCCTGAGGTGCTGCGATCGCTGCCGGCGGAGATGGTGTCGCACAGCTCGGCACATTCAGACCTGACGGCCTTCCGGGGCAAACATGTCGGCGTCATCGGAGGGGGGCAGTCTGCCCTCGAGACCGCCGCGTTGCTCCACGAAGAGGGTGCCGAAGTCGAGCTGATCGCCCGGGAGGAGGCGATCATGTTCAACAAGCCCGTGCCCGAGACCACCAGCTTTTGGACCTCGCTGCGCAAGCCTGTCAACCCCTTGTGCGAGACCTGGCACTGCTTGGGCTATTACGCGCTCCCTGACGCGTTCTGGGCGCTGCCCGAGCGCTTGCGGGTAGAGAAGGCCCGGACCGTCCTCGGGCCGTCGGGGGCCTGGTGGCTGCAGCAACGCTTGGAGGGGCGCGTGCCGCTGCGCCTGGGCTACCGGGTCGTCGACGCACGCCCGGTTGGAGATCGAGCCTGCCTTGCCCTCGAGGGCGAGCGCCGCGAGGAGGTGACCTACGACCACGTCATCGCCGGTACGGGTTACAACCCCGACCTGGACCGGCTGGACTTCATTTCGTCCGAACTGCGACGCTCCTTGAAGCGCGCTGGAGGCGTGCCTGCGCTGTCACGTTCGTTCGAGTCTTCGGTTCCGGGCTTGTTCTTCGTGGGGTCCCCGGCAGCCCCCAGCTTGGGCCCGTCCATGCGGTTCATCTCCGGGACACGCTTCACGGCTCGGCGGCTGGCCAGGCGCATGAAGGCGGGCAAGGGTAGGGCGGACGTGGGAGCAGAAGCGCCTCAGCGCAAGTGAGATTCGGTCCCTGGCGGCGCTCCTGACGCCTTCATGGCCGGGCGCCACCGGTCTGAGAGGCGAATTCGGCGGATCGGGTCGCCGGCGTGTTCCGGGCGGTCCTTGCTGGTAGCGTCCCATCTTCAACTAGGTGTGCTGATACAGGGGGGAAGGCTATGTCTGAGGTTGTCGTCATCGAGTTCGACGCGCCGGAAGTACTGGAGATCTACAACTCGGTGAATCGCGTTCTCGGCGTTGATCCCGAATCCGGTTCGGGCGACTGGCCTGCTCCTTTGATCAGCCATGTCGCGGGCGAGTCCGGTGACAAGCTGATCGTCGTGGAGGTTTGGGAGTCGAGGGCGGACCAGGAAAGGTTCATGCAGTCCCGGTTGGGCCCTGCGTTCCACGAGGCGAACGTGCCTCAGCCGACGCGTGTCGAGTGGTTCGCCAAGGCCGGAGAGATGCATCGCTCCAGCCGTCTGTCCCCGGGGTAGCGTTCCACGAAGCCTCGGATCTGTGCAGCATGGCCAGAGGTCGATTCCACTGACCGTGCCGCACGGCAAAGGCGATGAACCGTCCAGGGAGGCGAAGATGATCGTTCATTCGCGCGTCGAGAGTGCTCACCTTCGTGGCAACCTGTTGCAGGATCCGAGCGAGCGGGACCTGTTCGTATACCTGCCGCCGGGCTACGAGGACTCCGAGTGCCGGTACCCCACGGCGTACCTTCTCCATGCCTTCGGTGAGAACGCCGAGCAGCTCGTGTACCCTCCGACGGACGGGCTGCGATGGAAGCCTCCGATCGAGGACGTTCTCGACCCCGTTTTCGGCCGTATGGGTACTGCACCGATGATCGTCGTCATCCCCGATGGCGCGACCCGCTACGGGCACGGCCAGTGGGTGGACTCGCCAGTGAACGGGAACTTCGAAAAATACGTGCTGCACGATGTCGTCGCGCACGTCGACGACAACTACCGGACGCTCCCGGACTCGCGCAGTCGCGGCGTGTTCGGCTTCTCGTCGGGAGGCTTCGGGGCATGGAACCTTGCCTCACGCAACCCGGACACTTTCGGCGCCTTGGCGATGCTCTCGGGTGACTCGTTCTTCGACGTGACGCACAAGATGTTTCTCTATGACTACCTGAACAGCATCTGGCCTGAAGCGCCAGCGGGCCTCGTCGAAGGCAACGATCTGTCCTCCGTCGTCTACGCGTGCTCTGCGTGCTACTCGCCCAACCCGGACAACCCACCTTTCTACGTCGACCTTCCTGTCGCCTTTCCGAGCGGCGAGCTGATCCAGGAGGTCTGGGACCGTTGGCTCAGCTTCGATCCCGTCGTCAATTGGCGCGGCCGTCTCGACAATCTCTGCAAGTTGAACGGCATCCTCGTGGATGTGGGTTGCAACGACGACGCCTACCTGCAATGGGGCCACCGGCTTCTGAGCCACCGCCTGCGCGAGGCAGGCGTCGCCCACGAGGCCACCGAGAACACGGGCAATCACGGCGGCCGTACCCGTGAGCGTTTCCAGGTGGCGCTCCAGTGGCTGGCGCAGGCACTGGCGAGTAGCTGAGTCGGCTGGCGATCTCCTCGAGGTCCCGTTAGGCGGGCCGGAACGAGCCGATGATGGTCCGCGCAACCGAGCCGTCGCCGGCGAGGCCGACGGTGAGCGTGACGATCCTCCGGGCACCTGGCCGATCGATGGTGTAGAGGGCCGGCCCGAAGAGGGTGTTGTCACCGGGGGAGAGACAGATCTTCAACGTGTGGATCCGAGCACACGGTGCCGGAGTCGGCCCGGTGATGTACTCCGTGCCGTAGAAGCTGAGGGGCGGAGAGGAGAGGACGGCGCCTTCCTGGTCGAACAAACCATTGGTGAGGCCGAGGGCCGTCCCGCCTGCGGACACGATGCCCATTCCCGTGATGGAGGGCTCACCCCCGGAGTACAACAAGACCGTGCTGGGCTGCATCCACAGGGGGCCGTCGCTTCCGAGCTGCGGGAGTCTCCGCGCCCAGTGATCGACCGACCAGTTCGACGGCACGGCGAATTGCAGCCCGTCGGCGATCAGCCACCCCCAGCCCGCCGGGACGGCCGGTGCGGGAGTGAGCTTGGCGAGGGCCGCCCGTGCCGAGTAGGTGAGGGTGTGCAGGACCGCCTTGGCCGCCGGGCCCTCGGTGTAGATGACAAAGCCCAGCGTGGGAAGGGACATCTCCTGCCATTTCCCAACGATCCTGGGGCCGTCGACCGTGATGCGGTTGATCGTCTGATGCCTCAGCGCTTTGGCGCCTCGGAGGGAGGCGGGGTACCAGACGAGGACCGTCGTGTCGGACCGCCCACCTGCACAATCCGGCCTCGCCGAGTTGTTCGGGCTGGGGCTCGTGTAGATGAGTGTGACCGGCCCCGGAAAGCCGGTGGGGCACTGAAGGGGCGCTGACTGGGTGTACCAGACGTCCCAGGTGGGACGTACCGCCATCTGGATGTAGCCGAATGAGAAGGGTAACCACCCGCGGGGCACCGCGGCGGCGTCGACGGCCGCGCGCTGGGCTCGGAGCGGGCCTGCGGCCGCTCCGCCCGCCTGAGCGCCGAGCCAGGCCACGCCGATCAGCACCGCGAGCAGCAGCGTGACAGCCAGCCTCGGTCTCTTCGCACGGCATGCCCTTGGACCAGGCCATTTGGCTCCTGAGTCATCCGTCATCGGGACCAAGATAGGACCTGCCCTGCCTCCGCGCCGTTCTCCGGCGTTCAGGGGAGGCCTTCGCCATCTCCGAGTTGCGTCTCGCTTTGCGGCCGTGTGCCACCTGCAGTCGCCGGACACCGCGCTCGGAGCCCGGCGTGCTGACGCTCGGCTACCTGGCTCGCGACAGTCGCGGTCAAACCTTCGTCGTCGTCGTCCTCACCGAGGACACATCCAAGCCCGTCCAGGAGTCCGCTGCCGTCGAGATCCAGGCCCTCGATGTCATCTCCGGCGCGCTCGGACTGATGGGCTGATCGGCGAAGCCGGCGCCACATTTCTCCGCCACGGCCTAGGTTGAGTGACACAGGAGTCGGCCGGGAGGCACTACTTACGTACAATGCGAAGCCGCTGCCAGACCGGCCTGGCGGCTGGGCGGGCTCGCCGATGACAGGAGTGTGTCAACTGCAATGCCAGGGATGAGCTCCGGGCTTTCGACGAACAATCCCACTGTTGTCTCCGCCTTTCACTCCCTGCTCGGGCACCAAGCAGTGATCGCCGTTGTCATCCTCGCCTTGCTCGCGTCGGCCTGGAACCTGCTGCGCGCCGCGCAATTGCGGCGCGCGAGAGCCGGTGGGCTGTCTGCCGGTGCCTGGCCCTGCCCGGAGGCGGCCGCCCGGCGATTGCTCCGGATCGCCTTCGGCCTCATCTGGATCTTCGATGGCCTGCTGCAGGCTCAGCCATCGATGCCGCTCGGCATGACGAGCCAGGTGATCGAGCCGACCGCGGCGAGCTCGCCGTTATGGGTGCAGCACCTCGTCAACACTGGGGCGACCATCTGGAGCAACCACCCGATCACAGTGCCGGCCTCGGCCGTGTGGATCCAGGTCGGTCTCGGCATCTGGTTGATCGTCGCGCCCCGGGGCTATTGGTCACGGCTCGCCGGCGTCGCGGCTGGGTTCTGGGGAATCATCGTCTGGATCTTCGGCGAGAGCTTCGGTGGGGTCTTCGCCCCGGCACTCACGTGGGCCTTCGGGGCCCCTGGAGCGGTTGTCTTCTACAGCTTGGCCGGGCTGCTCATCGCCCTGCCCGAGAGAATGTGGTCGAGCCCGCGGCTCGGCCGGGCGATCCTTACGGTCATGGGTCTCTTCTTTGTCGGCATGGCAGTCCTTCAGGCCTGGCCGGGGCGGGGTTTCTGGCAGGGCCAGCTTGGCCACAACGCAGTCCCGGGAACGCTCACCGGAATGGTGCAGCAGATGTCGGCGACGCCCCAGCCCGCGTTCATCTCCTCGTGGCTGGCCAACTTCGCCGCCTTTGACGCCGCTCATGGCTGGGCCGTGAACCTGTTCCTCGTGGTCTGCCTCGCCGCCATCGGGATCGGCTTTTTGGGCAGGCGAGCCTCGGTGGTGCGCTTCGCCGTCTGTGCCGGGATCGTCTTGTGCATCGCAGACTGGGTGCTCGTCGAGGACTTCGGTTTCTTCGGTGGGGTCGGAACCGACCCGAACAGCATGATCCCGATGTCTCTTGTCTTCGTTGCCGGTTATCTGGCGATGACACGCGTCCCTGTCGTGGTCGACGCGCCGCATCCGAGCACCATCGCGGTCGGCGACGGCTCGTCGTTCTGGGCACGGCTCGCCAGCCGGCCGGCGTATGCCTTCCGCTCCATCGCCGCTCTGGCCGCGATCGGGATCATCCTTATCGGGGTAGTCCCGATGGCCGCGGCCTCTGTGAACCCGAACGCCGACCCGATCATCGCCGAAGCAGTCGACGGCCCGCCGGGTGTCGTCAACGCCCCGGCGCCCCGGTTCCGCCTCGTCGATCAGAACGGAGCCACGGTGTCGCTGCAGAGCCTTCGCGGCAAGGCGGTCGCCCTCACGTTCCTGGATCCCGTCTGCGTCTCGGACTGCCCGCTCATCGCCCAGGAGTTCCGCCAGGCCGACGGCCTGCTCGGTTCGACCGCCCGCAGGGTCGCGCTCGTGGCCGTCGTGGCCAACCCGGTCTACCGTGCGGGCGCGTATCTGGTCGCTTTCGATCGCCAGGAAGGTCTGCAGCAGCTCTCGAACTGGCACTTTCTCACCGGTTCGAGCTCCGAGCTGAGACGGGTCTGGAGCTCGTTCGGCATCCAGGTTGCCTTTGCCCCCGGTGGCGCGATGATCGCCCACAGCGACTTTGCCTTTGTGATCGACCCGAAGGGGCACATGCGCTACATCCTCGACAGCAATCCGGGCCCCGGTACCGAGGCCTCGAAGTCCTCCTTCGCGGTGCTGGTTGCCAATGAGCTCCGGGCCGTGCTCGGATCTTGATGATCTCCAGACCTCATTCCACGCGAGCGCGGTCCCGCCCGACATGGCGCTTGCTCACCGAGGTGATCGCTCTGGCGGGACTCGGTGCGTCAGCCGTCTCGGGTTGCGGCGCTCCGCCCACTGTCGGCTCGGGCGCGCAGGCGAGCAGCCCGGTAGTCCGCGCCTCGCTGGCGACCTCGATCGAGACCTCGGCGGGCTCCTGGGCGACCGTCCCGATGGGACACCTCGACCAACCCTTGAACACGTTCTGGCAGCTCTTCTTCAGACCGCCCGGTGCCGCCCTCTGGTCCGACAGAGCCTCGGCGCTTGCAGTCGCCACCAACGGGGGCCTCGTCGTAGCGACACGACTTGGCAAGTTGCTAGCCGTCGGCATTCGACCCGTCAACCGCCTCGACTACTCGCCGCTCATCGTCACCTCCGACGCGCGCTCGTGGCTGCCCGCTGGCCCAATTGGCGCGCTCGCCGATGAGCCCGACGCGCTGACGATCGCCGCCGGGGGCGAGGCGATGGCCCTCGTGAGTGATGGCAGGGTCACGCGGGTGCTCGCGAGCCCGGGAGGACTGGCTAGCTGGCGAGAGATCGCCACCGAGAACGAGCTGACGACCTCGCAGGCCGGCCGCGCCTGTGGCCTGGTCTCGTTCACAGCCGTCGGCTACGCGGCCGGGCAGGGCCTCATCGGGGCGAGCTGTCGTCGTGACGGCGAGGTCGGCATCTTCGCCGCGCGCCGGGGCGCTTGGCGTCTCGTCGGGCCCAGGCTCCCTCAGTCGCTGGGCAGCTCGAGTGCCGAGGTGCTCGGCCTGCAGGCGACGACTCGTGGCCTGTGCGCGCTCGTTGGAGTCACTGACGGGCGCAGCACCGAGGTCGTTGCGGCGTGCACGAGCGGCAGCGAATTGAAGTGGCGGGTCTCACCGGCGTTGTCTCTGGCTGGGCCGCAGCACGTGGTCTCGTTCGGCCCTGCGGGCAACCTGGGGCTGTACGCCTTGATCTCGGGCTCGGCGCACCGTGACATCCTCGCTGTCCTGGGCGAACAGGACATGAGCTGGCGCACCTTGGTGTCGCCGCCGGCGCGAACGGTCGTCGTGGTGTTCGCTCCCGCGGGAAGGGTGGACGCCCTCGCGGTCGACGACACCTCGTTCACGGACTGGATGCTTGCCGGCGGTGCCGCCTGGAGGAAGGTGCAGGAACTTCATGTGGCGATCCAGTTCGGGTCCTCGGGCTGATTCACTCCGACGAGGATCCGGGGGCGTCGTGATGCCCCGGCAGTAGCCTGAGGCAATGACCGGCACCCGAGCCAAGCGGGGGCGGGACGTGAAACTGCCCGACATCGAGGAGCTTCGCTTCGATTTCGCCGAGCGTGAAGATCAAGCGCGAGATCCGGTGAGCACGTCACGCGGTCTTGCGACGCCGGCGACGCGGCCAACAGAAGAGCCGCTCAGCGACTCAGGAAGGCCGCCGACGCTCTCGGTCGTCGCCCCCGAGCCACCCGCGGAGCCGGGAGCTGCATCCGACGCGGCGCTCTCGATAAGCGAGTTCTACATCCGGGTGAAAGGTGCGCTCCGCGAGACCTTTCCCGGCGAGGTCTGGGTGACAGGAGAGATCCGCAAGGTAACCGTGTCTCGGGGGCACCATTACCTGGAGCTTGCAGACCGGCTCGACGGCCTGGACCGGCCTGCCTCCGACGGTCCGGCTGCGGCTCGCGGTGGCCTGCCTCGCAACGTGAACGCCACGCTCGAGGTCGCGTGCTGGGCCCGGGACTGGCCCGTCGTGCAATACGAGCTGGAGGCCGTTGGAGTCGAGCTCACCCCTGGGCTCGTGGTGCGGGTGCGCGGCACTGTGACCGTCTGGGAAGGTGGAAGCAAGCTGCGCTTTTCCATGACCGCCCTCGACGTCGAGGCTCTGATCGGCGGGATCACGGCGGCTCGGAGACGATTGCTGGGCACGCTCGCTTCCGAGGACCTTCTCGACGCGAACCGGCGCCTGCCGCTGGCCTTGGTCCCGCTCAGGATCGGGCTTGTCACGAGCCCAGGCTCGGAGGCCTACCGAGATTTCACGGGTCAGTTGGAACGATCCGGGTACTTGTTCGACGTCCGTTTCGAGCCGTCGATCGTTCAGGGGCCCGAGGCACCGGCGCAGATCGTCGGCGCCTTGACGAGGCTCGGCGCGTTCGCGCCTCAGCTCGTGGTCGTGGTCCGAGGAGGCGGCGCAAGGGGCGATCTCGCGGCGTTCGACTCCGAGCCGGTCGCCCGAGCGATTGCCGGGGCGCCGTTCCCCGTCTGGACCGGTATCGGGCACACCGGTGACCGTTCGGTTGCCGACGAGGTCGCGCACCGAGCGCTCGTGACCCCGACCCAGTGCGGCGAGGCGGTCGTGGCCGTGGTCGCGGCCTACCTCGAAGGCGTGGACCGGCGCGCGCGACGGCTCGCGCAGCGAGTGGAGGCTCGGCTCGACGAAGCGGGGCGGGAGCTCGTCACCTCCTGTGCCTCGACCCGCCGGGTGGCCCGCCAGGCCCTCGAGCGTTCGTCGCTGAAGCTTCGCACCGCCGAGGCGCGCATCGGCAGCGCTGCCCTGGTGGCGATCGAACGGAGCCAGGGACGGTTGGTCAACCGCGCCCAGAGGTTGGCCAGCCCGTCGTCGCGGCACCTCGCCGTGCGAGCTCAGCAGATCGCCCATCGCCGCGAGCTGCTGCAGCTTCTCAACCCCCGGCACCAGCTGGAACGAGGTTGGTCGCTCACGCGCGACGAGAGCGGAAGTGTGGTGCGATCGCTGGCCTGCCTGCATCTGGGCGAGAGGCTGATCACGACCTTCGCGGACGGCAGCGCAAGCTCGGTCGTCGACGACATCCGACCGCCGGTCCAGTCCGCGGCGATCAACGGAGAGACAGCGAACGACGGAGGAATCCCATGAGCGCACCCGGTCCCGTCAACTCCGTGCCGGTCGGCGATCTCGGCTACGCCGACGCGTCCGACGAGCTTGACGCGATCATCGCCGAGCTCGAGGGCGGCGTCATTGACGTTGACCTTCTCGAGGTCCGTTTGCGGCGAGCGGTCGAGATCGTCGAAGAGCTTGACCGCCGGATCCGTGGAGCCCGGGAGAGGGTCGGCTCGCTCCTGCCGCGGCTCGAGGCCGTGGGCCAGGACTCGGCCCACGAGGACGAGGGCAGGTAGCAGTACCAATAGCGAGCTTCGCCGAGGCCTTGGCGCTCACGCGGTCGTGAGCGGGCCGCCGGGACCTCTCCGCCGGGAGCCGCGTGCCGGACGGAGCCCGCTCACCACCTCCTCGACGAAGGCGCGTGTTGCTGCGTCCGGCTCGTGAAAGCCGTAGGCGGCGCGTTCGACAAGCGCGGTCGCGGCCGGGAGCGAAGCCGTCGCGGCCGGGCCCGCCCGCCACCTGGCGAAGTTGCCCAGACGCGAGGCGTACTCGCCGAGAGTCTCGGTCGCTTGCCTCCTCAGGCCCGCCGCCGCGCCCCGGCGTTCGAGCTCAGCTGCGATCTTGCCTACCCAGCCCGTGGGGCGCCTTCGCCGACGGCGCACCTCGAGGCTGACGAGCGCGCCGGCCGCGACTGCGCAGAGGGCGCCTCCGATGGGTGCCCACGGGAGATTGCCGATGGCATGGCCGAGGTCGGAGAGCAGCACGGCACCGGGGTCCGGCGGCTCCAGGGCCACTTGCGCTGTCGGATCGAAGCTTTGCCAACCGACGCCCGGGAACCAGACTTGCACCCAGGCGTGCGCGTCCTTGGCCTGGATCTCGTAGAGGTCGCTCAGAGGATCGAAAGGCCCCGGCACGTACCCGATCGCCTCGCGCGTCGGCACCCCGAGCGCGCGGAGCATGACGGCGAGCGCCGTCGAGATCTGCTCGCAGTAGCCCACCCGGGAGCCGAACAGGAACTCGTTGACGGCATCTTGGCCGGGGAGCAGCGGTGGGATGTCGGTCGAGTACCGCAGGTGGACACCCATCCAAGCCTCGAGAGCGGTCACTTTCGCATAGGTCGTCGTCGCCCGAGCCGCGCTCACTATCTGGAGGGCGAGCGCAGCTACCCGCTCGTAGCGTCCCGGTGGGAGCTCGAGATCTGGTTCGAGGGCGGCCGAGCCCAGAGGGGACTGGGGAGCCTGGATCTTCGCGAGCACGCCCGGTGCCAGCTCGGTGTCGGTGGAGATGACCGTATAGACGGTGCCTGGGGTCATCGCGATCGTGGATCTCATCGAGCCGTCGGCGCCGACCACAAGTGAATGTTCGGGGAAGTAGACCTCGGTCGGATCGGGGGTCGCGAACAGCAGGTTCGCGATCGGTTGCGCCACGTAGAACGTCTGGACGTTGATCGGCCCGTACCCAAGTCCCTCGTCGGAAAGGCTCGGGACCGCTCCGCCACCGGCTTGAACCTGCAGCTGGGCGAAAGAGCTCAGGGCAGAGCCCACTTCGAAGGGCGACCCGGTTGTCAGCTGCACGATCCTGCCCGTCGGCGGCGAACGTTTCCAGTTCTGGCCGTCCCATGTGTCGTAGGTCATCCCGAGGAAGTAGCCGGGCCGGTCTGCTCGCACTCGCATGATGACCTCGTTGCCGAGCGTGCCGCGGGTGGCGATGTCGAGCTCGCTCGCGAAGCCGAGGTAGCCGCCGACCCCGGTCCTCCCGCTCGCCTTGCCGGGCTGGGCAGGCTCGGTCGACTGGGCCCCGGTCCCGGTGACACCACTGGGATCTTGGAGGGGAAGGTACGAGATGAGCGAAGACGGCAGAGTGATCGCCTGGGCGGCTCGGGGTGCCGGCAGGAAGACCAGGAACCCTGCACCGGCAAGCACGATCACAAGGCCAGTGATCGCGAGCGAGCCCAGCGCAAGGGGACCGGCTCCTCCCGTCATCGAACGCCATGAGCACCCGAGCGCGACGAGGCAGGCTCCGAGCCAGATTGCCAGGTAGGCGAGGAATCCCACGGAGACCGCTTGGGCCGCTCCGAGAGTGAGGAGCGCGCCCGCCGCGGCGAGTGAGAAGAGCAGGTCCCGTCTTGCGGGCACGTCGAAGGAGTGAATGACCTGCACCCAGACGAACAGGCCGGTGAGTGGGACCTCGATCGAGGTCAGCTGGCCGACGTGGGCCGCGTTGATCATCTGGAGGACGAAGGAGGCGAAGATGCCGAGCACCGCGACAGCGAGCAGGATCTTCACCCACTGCCACGGCCTCGTACGAGTCCTGTACGAGAACGCCATCCCGGCCACGGCCCCTGCCGACGCGAGGACGGAGGTGACGAGCGATATCTCCCCCACCGCGGCACAGGCGAGGATGCCGGTCAGGACAGCGACTGCGGTCGCGATCCGGAATGTGACGGAATGTTCCGGCGGGAGAGGAGCGTTCGCGCGCCGGATCATCTCGACAAAGCCGACGTGCGAGCGGCCTGCCGCGCCCCGGCGGCCTGCCGCGCCCCGGCGGCCTGCCGCACCCCGGCGTCCAGCCGCACCCCAGCTGCCCGCTTGGGGCCCCAAGTCTGAGCTTCTCGGCACGCCGGTCTGCCTAGAGCGCATCCGAGGAGGCGACTGAGCGGGCAAGGCGCCGCCCGGCTGAGAGGCGGTCGGCGACGGGGGCGATGACCCTGCCGGTGACCTCGGTCGTCTCGAGAACGATACGGCGACCGGCGTTCAGTTGCACCACGATCTCTCCCATCGCGTCCTCGGCGAGCCGGTCGGCGGCGTCGAGGTCTCGGGGCAGGTCGACGACCATCCAAATCGGGTCGTCTTGGCGGCTCTCGGACTCGCGGATCATGAGGTCACCGGTGTGGGCGCTCGCATGCCAGTGCACGCGGCGCCGGCCGTCGCCGTGCTGGTAGGGGCGAACACCCCGCAAGTCTCCGGTGAGCGTCGGTCGTGGTGGCCCCTGACCCTCCTCCGGTGTGAGCATCTGGCGCAGCTCCGAACCCCGCTCGCGAGGTTGCGGCGCGACATACACCGGGCGCGTGAGCTCGAGGACTTGATCGCGCGACCACCACAGCAGGCCCAGGGGCGCGGCAGTCGCGACGCGGACGGTGACCGTCGAGATGACGCCCCGCCGGGGCGGCACGATGACGAGAGGTGCAGGGATCTTCCCTGTGAACAGCAGAGGCGTTCCTCCGACCGACCGCGGGGTGCATCGCATCGATCGATTCCCCACCACGTTGAGCTCCACGGCGGAGCCGGCGATTGCATCAGTGGGGGACCCTTCACAGATGAGCGTGAGCCCCGGCGCCGCAAACGCCGGGGCGAGCAGGCCGAGAAGCAGCAAACCGGCAACCATCGCGCCCACGGTTTGCACCCAACCGGAACCGCTCGCGTGCGCCACGCCGGCCCAGACCAACAACAAGACCACCGAGCCTGCCACCGGTCCGACGGCGCGCTCGGGGAGTGCCAGGTGACGGACACGCTGTCTCGAGGCCTTCGGACTGCGCGCTCGGCCTGCCGCCGGAACACGCCGGCGGGAGCGCCCTTTCATCAGGGCCTCGGCGATGCAACTCGCTCGAGGATCGCCTCGACTGCCGCGATCCCTGCTTCGAAGGCGCCGACAGGAGCGGCATCGGTGACCAAGCGGTGAGCGAGCACGCTGACCGCTACGGCTTTTACGTCGTCGGGAAGCACGAAGTCCCGGCCGGCGATCACGGCGTGTGCACGTGCGGCAGCGAGGAGGCCGATCGCCGCGCGGGGGCTCGCTCCGAGGCGGATGAGGGGGTCGGCGCGGCTCGCTCGCACGACGGCCACGGCATACCTCGCGACCGCGTGCGCCACCGGAACCTCGGCGACGGCCGCCTGGGCGGCTGCCAGGCCGCTTGGCGTGCACACGGGCAAGAGCGAGGAGAGCGATGG
>Ga0181521_10003392_pt1 | contig 18754 bp, 10 predicted proteins | sample PEATcosm2014_Bin_32_FD_119764 | JGI IMG/M metagenome (GOLD analysis project Ga0181521, IMG submission 119764) | Peatland microbial communities from MTU Mesocosm Facility, Houghton, MI, USA - PEATcosm2014_Bin02_60_metaG | ecosystem: Environmental > Terrestrial > Soil > Wetlands > Peat | place... | reverse complement strand
GGTGATGGTGACCGCTTGAGCAGTGCTGGGTGTCCCCACCTGCTGGCTGTTGAAGGTCAGGCTCGAGGGCGCGGTGTTGATCGCCGCACCCACCCCGGTCAGAAGGATGGTCTGCACCCCGCTCCCCGAGTTATCGCTGATGCTGATGGAAGACTTGCGCGGGCCGGCAGCGGTGGGCTTGAAAGTCGGCTGAATTACACATGCAGCATTGACTGCCAAAGATAGGGGGCAGTTCTGAGTGAGGCTGAAGTCGCTGCTGTTCGACCCGGCGATCGCAATGCTGGCGATCGACAGCGCGCTCACACCCGTGTTGCTCAGGGTTACCGTGCCCTTAGGACTGCTTGTTCCCAAGGGTTGAATGCCGAGAAATACAGAACTGGGCGCAAGACTCGCCGCCGGGGCGATGACGAATGCCTGAATTCCCAGGGTGTGCACGAATGAACCCGCCGTAGCCGTCAGCAGGATGTTGTTGTTCCCGCTGGCCGCCGAGGACGAAGCGCTTATGTTGAGAGTGACTGGCGCGCTGCCGCCACTCGCAAGGGTGACGGGGGACGGGGCCGGGCAGGTGATACCGGAAGCCGCAGTGCAGGTGAAGCTGACCATACCGCTGAAGCCATTCATCGAATAAACATTCACCGTATCCGCTGCTGCCGAACCGCCCGCTGTAACCGGAACAATCGTGGCCACCGGCACGATGGAGAAGTCGGAGAGCGGGCTGGTGATGGCGTTCAGGATAGTGGATGACGGCGCATAGACCCCGTCGCCGGAGTATTGGACGGTAATGAGGTTTGTGCCCTGGAAAAGACTCTGGCTATTTAAAGTGGCCGAGAAGGAAGAACTGTCGCCGGCCCCAGGACTGATTGCCACTTCGCTAAGACCGTATCCCGAGGAGAAGAACAGGACAGCGCCGGTGGGGGCGGCCTTTCCGCTCTGACCGGTTACCGTTCCGGTGACGGCGATGCTAGTGGTTGGCGAGATGCTCCCGGTGAAGGAGGCAGCGGTTGTGGAGGCAAGCAGGCCACTGGTGGCTCCCACGATGGTTACACTGAGGGCGCCGCTCGAGGCGGCGGTGTAATTCGAATCTCCGCCATAACTAATCGTGACGCTGTAGGTTCCGGCGAGAGTGCTTGCCGGAGCGGTGATGGTGGCCACTCCTTCGGGGGAATTAGTCGTCGGATCAACCGCCGCATGCAAGGCAGCCGAAGTGGGCACGCCGGCGGGGAAACCGCTCACGGTGACGGTTCCGGTGGGCGCGGCCGCGGGATTGGAGTAACTAATGCTGAATTGGCTTTCGTTGGTTAGATTGGCGCTGTTTTCCACCTGAATGGTGAAAACCGTCGATTGGCCGCCTTGGTACGTGCCGGAGGGCGTTTGAGCTGCGCTGGACAGTGCAACCACCGGCGTGTCTTTGACAATGCTGAAGGGAATTGCGGCAGCGCTGGAGGCGGTGTAGCTGGCGTCTCCGGAATACCTGGCGGTGACCGAGTGGGCGCCGACACTCCAAGGGGCGTTATATTCGGCGTCGAGTTCGGCGTTGACCACGGCGGTGTTGACGGTGATCCCGTTATCGGCGAAGGTTACGGTGCCGGTGGGGAAGGTGAAGGTTGCTGTGTTGCAGCTTGCGGGTGGGGTCGCCGGGACGAAGCATTGGTTGTAGTAAGTGGTTGGGTACAACTGGGCGGCCAGGATGAGTTGCGTGCCATAGACAGCGGTGCTTCCGGGACTGAGGGCGACAGTACCGGTGGCCGGCGTTGCCACGTCCAGGATATTGAAATAGGTTGTGCTGGCTTCAGGGTTGACGGTGATCTGGGCCTTCGCGGAGGCGCTGGAGGCGTTGGTTGTGTCGCCGCCATAGTTGGCCCAGACGCTGTAGGTGCCTCCGGGCAGATAATTGATGCTGCCGGTGAAGGATCCGCCACTCAGGGGGAAGAAGGTCTGACCCTGGTTTTGGGGCTGGGTGCTGTTGGTCTCGATGGCCACGTCGCCAGTGGGGGTGGCGTTGCCGGTCCCGGTGACGGTGCCGGTGAAGGTGAGCGACGTGCCGTGGGTAATGGTTGTTCCTCCCGCCGGCGAGGTGAGGTTGAGGGTGGTGCTGGCGAACTTGATGCTGCTCCAGTGGGTAACCAGGAGGTTGGCGTCGATGGTGCCGAGGCCAGTGGCCAGGTTATAGCCGGCGGTGGCGTTATAGTCGGGCGTGGCGCCGGTGCCGATCTGGCCTTCTTCCGCAGTGCCGTAGGTGGGGTCGGTGACGGTGATGGGGTTGTTGACGGCGATGCAGTTCGGCGAGCTGGGCGAAAAGGCGCAGGGCATGGAGTTGGTGCCCTGCGTAACGTCGTGGAAAGCGGCTGGAAACTGCGTTTTCAGCGGATACAGCACGAAGTTCGCCTGGCCCTGGCGTCCGTGCTCTTGATTGACGAGCGCCATGATGCCGGCGAAGGACGGCGCCGAAGCCGAGGTGCCGCCGACGCCGGTTATCTGAACGAGATTGCTTCCCGAAGGCAACTGGCAGTCGCCATCAGATGCGCAGGTGGGAATGTAGCTAAAGTTGGCTCCGTCGGCCGCATAGAGCGAGACGTCGGGGATATCCCGGACCCCATCGGCAGGAACGCCGGCGCCGGTTTGCCACGCCGGCTTCGGGTAGCCGCCGGTGCAGGCTCCAGTTGTTGTGGAAACCAACCCACAGCTACTGGCTCCGCCGCTGCCACCGGCGATGGTAGTAGCGGTGGAACCGCTGATATCGGTGTAGTAATTGATGGCGTTCAGGCCATATTGACTGTCGTTCCAGGGCTGCTCGGGAATGACCTGGAGCAGCGAAGCCTGGGGGAGTTGGGTGGGAGTGGTGTTCCAGTAGGTTCCTAATTGAATGTTGAGGAGGGCGAGATTGTTGTAATCGCTGTAGAAGAAGTCTGTGCCGCCGACGGCGACGTTGTAAGGCGTGGAGGCAAAGCCGCTTACGGCAAGTCCACCGACTGCATAGTACTGGGAATTATCGTTGTCGCAGCCAGCCGAACCGTTGTCTCCGGCGGAGACCATGACGGTGGTGCCCTGTGCGGCGGCCTGTTCCCAGAGCGAATTGAGGAAGCTGTTTGTGCTGCTCAGGCCGGTTTCGCAGGCGCCAAAACTCAAGCTGATGACGGGGGCGATGTTGCCGTAGACGGCGTGCTCCATGGCGAGGATGAGGCCGGATTCCAGAGCGGTGTCGGCGGCGATGACCAGATCGACGGTCGCCGCGGGGGCGATGGCGGCGGACCATTCGACATCGAGGTAGGCTTCACCTGAGTCGAAATTCGGGCCATCGGGGTTGTTGATGCCGTCGATGCCAGGGTCATTTCCGTCGATGATGACCTGGGGCGGATTGGGGCTGAGGCCAAAGATGCTACGAAACTGGTTGACGAGATCGATGTTGACGTTGGAGTCGTTGACAATGGCGATGGTCTGGTTGGAGCCGTTGATGCCCGCGGCGTAGAGCGGACTCAGATCATACTGTTTGGCGTAGTCGGCGGGAGCCAGCGGAAAGGTAACCCCGGAGCCGTTGCCGTAAGTCCACTCCGGCTTCGCCGTGTGGGTCTGGGTGTTATAGGTGGCCTTGCCGAGAACGCGGAGGTAATGCTTCAGGCGGAAGTTGTTCAGCGAGACGAAACCGCCGACGACCGGAGCCAGCGCCGAGGGTATCTGCGGAGCGCCGGCATTGGCATGATGGGTCTCGCCATTGACCACGTATTTGTGGATCTGGGTATGGAAGGCGTCGCGCATCTGCGCCACGTTGCCGGAGAATTCGATGACCTGTTTGCCGGGCTGAACTTTGCCCACTTCGAATCCGTGCGCGCCCAGCCATGATTGGACGGTGGCGATGTCCTGGTCGGAGGGGCCAAACTGCTCGCCGAACTGCTCGGGAGTGAGCCATTTGTGATAGCTGGCCGAACCGGGCGTGTGCATGTCGCGGATGAGCTGCCGCAGGGTGGCCTCCTGCGCCGGGCTGCGCTTCAGCACCAGGTGCAGGCGCTGAAGCGGCATGCTGTCGGGCGCGGCTCCGCGATCATTGGCGGCATTGGCCAGCGGATGAACGGTTCCCTTCAGGGTCACGAGGGTGCTCTCGTCGATGGCAGCGGCGATGCGGTTGACCGCGAGCGGCGGCTGGGCGGTCTGCGCGCAGACCGGAGCGGCCAGGAACGCGGCTAAGCCCAGGGTTGTGGCGACGAAGAGTCGAGAGGAGCGAAAGCTGGTGGGTAGCATGGCAATCCTGTCCCGTCATCGGGCAATGACGGGAATTCCCAATTTGGACCTTCGGGGGTTTCTACATCGTATGCTTCTTCTGGCTTCGACACAAACGAATTTCCTACCAGAATGTAAAGGCTCTTGTTGCCAGGCCATCCGCGTCCTGGTGCGAGTGTTCGGGGTTGGAGTGGCTGGGGTAGGCGTAGTCTGGTAATGGGGCTGTGCAGGAGGAAAAGTGGCAAGTGAAAAGTGGAAAGTGAAAAGCAGTCAGCACTCAGGACTCAGCGAAAGTCGCATTGTTGCGATGGCTGACTGCTCGCATTGCTCTGACCCCTCCAGACGCGCAGTAGGCGATTGGGAAGCAACAAACTTGAGTAAGGAGACTGTATGAAACAAAAGAAGGTAATCATCGTCCTCGCCGTGTGTCTCGTCCTCGGCACCACCAGTTTTGGCGCCTCCCAGTCAGTCACCGGGAGCGAGCATTGGGTGGACAACGGGGCCATCCGGCTGTACGTCTGGGAAAAGTATGTGGGGACCGCCAAAGATAAACCCATCATCGTCCTGGCCCACGGCTCCGCAACCGCGGGCAAAGAGAGCTTCGACCTTCAAGTCCCGGGCAAACCTACCTACAGTCTGATGGACGTGCTGGCCCAGAACGGGTTCGACGTGTTTGCTCCCGACGTCCGCGGATTTGGCCGGTCCACCCACCCAGAGGGCCACATGACCACTGCCGAGGCCAGTCAGGATCTCAATGCAGTCGTGGACTATGTGCTGAAGCTCCGAGACGTCAAGAAGGTCAACCTTCTCGCCTGGTCGTGGGGAACCCAGTATGGCGGAATGTTCGTGATGAGCCAGCCGGCGAAGGTGGAGAGGTACGTTTCCTACGCGCAGATGCACGTTAACAGTCCCGACCTGGCCAAGCGGCGGGCCCGCATCGATGCCTTCCGCCAGAACGCCTATATCACCATCCCGGAAGCGGGATGGAAACCACGCTTCTACTCCATGGCTCCGCCTGACGTCAGTGATCCCGAGGTAGTGGATGCATATGCCAAGGCAGCCGTGCAAGTCGAGCTGAAATCACCGACCGGGCCGCAGCTCGATATGGTCACCATCATGCCCATGCTCAATCCCCGGCTCATGCCGGTTCCGGTGATGATCATTCACGGCCAATACGATGACGTTGCTGACCTCGACGGACTGTTGCCTTTTCTTCGCCCAGCTCCCTAATCCGAGGAAACAGTACGTTGTCGTGCCCGATGCCGGCCACATGATGCATCTGCAGAAAGGGCATCGGCTGTTTCAGCACGAGGTGATTGCTTTTTTCATCGCCCCGTAAAACATCGCGCGGTGTCACCAGGCTGCGGCCAAGGAACCTGTACAATACCGTCTGCTCGGCAGCGCGAAACGGAAATGCTGATGCAAGCAGGGGAGGATAATGCCCGAGTCGATTGACTGGCCGCGATCGCGTCCGCCGCGGCGCCGCAGCCGTTTGCCCCTCATTCTTATTCTCATTTTCCTTGCCGTTGTCCTCTTCGGAGGCCGGTCGGCGCTCTCGTATTACGTCGACGCACTCTGGTTCGGATCACTCGGGTACGGAGATGTATTCTGGAAAACCCTCCGGGTCCAGTCGGTGGTCTTTACAACATTTGCCGCGGCCACGTTCCTCATTCTGTACGGATCGTTCCTGGGCCTGAAGCGGGCACAGTTCACCGACCTGCCGAGCGGTAGCACCATCTTCATCGGCGGACAGCCGGTCAGGCTGCCCGTCGAATCCATCGTGCGCCTGGTTGCGCTCGGCGTCTCCCTCGTGATTGCGGTTGTGACCGGGACCGCCATGATGGCGGAGTGGCCAGCCCTCGCGCTCTATTGGTACGCGCCACGCATCACGAGTGGCGCTGTAGATCCGATCTTCGGCAAGCCGCTGAACTTCTACTTGTTCACCCTTCCCGCGTGGCAGCTGGTCAGCGGCTGGCTGATCGTGCTGGCTGTGATTACCTGTGCGCTGGCCGGTTTCTTCATCCTCATCAGCGGCGGCAGCCGGGCCCTCGCCGGACGCCGCGACAGTTACCTCCCGTTGCCCTGGCGTGGGCTCTCCATCACGTTTGCGTTCCTGTTGCTGATCCTGGCGATGCGTGTCTATGTCGGCCGGTTCGAGCAGTTGCTCGAGGACCACACCATCTTCGCCGGCGTCACCTACACAGACGCGCACATCATGCTTCCAGGCCTGCTCGTAGTCTGTGCGGCGCTCGTCGTCGGCGCGGCCATCGCGGCCGTCAACGCCGTCTCGCGGCCACGCGTACGCTGGTTGGTCGCGGCGATCGGTCCCGCCGCGGTCTGTTATCTCGCCCTTCAGCTCGTCGGCTGGTACGTCAGCAGCTTTATCGTCAAGCCCAACGAACTGGTTCGCGAGCGGCCCTACATTGCTCACAACATCGAACTGACGCAGCAGGCCTACGGACTCAACCGGGTCTCGCAGCGCGAGTTTGCCGCGGAGACAACCGTCGCGGCGATCGACCCGGCGAACAATCAGGCTACGCTGCAGAACATCCGGCTGTGGGACTGGCGCGCCCTGCAGGACACGCTGCGTCAGATTCAGGAAATCCGCACCTACTACGACTTTCCCGATATCGATATCGATCGCTATGAAATTGACGGCACGCTTCGCCAGGTGATGCTGGCCACGCGCGAGCTCAATGTCGACAAGCTGCCGGAGAGCAGCCGCAACTGGATCAACGAAAAGCTGATCTACACCCACGGCTACGGTATCACCATGAACCCGGTGAATGGGTTCACGCCGGAAGGGCTGCCGACGCTGATGCTGAGCAACATGCCCGTGCAGAGCACGGTGCGCAGCCTCACCGTAACCCGCCCGGAGGTGTATTTCGGCGAGCTGACCAACACCGACGTGTACGTAAAGACGCGGCAGCAGGAATTCAACTACCCGCAAGGCCAGAGCAACAGCCTCACCTCGTACGAGGGCAACGGTGGCATCGTTCTCGGCGGCTTCCTGCGCCGCATCATCATCGCGCTCGACCGCGGCGATCTCGCCAAGCTGCCCTTCAGCGATGACGTAACCAAAGAGAGCCGGCTGCTGATGCGGCGCAACCTGCGCGAGCGCGTCTCGATCCTGGCGCCGTTTCTGACTTATGATCCCGATCCTTATATCGTGGTCGGGGATGATGGTCGGCTGTCGTGGATCATGGATGCGTTCACCATCTCAGACAGCTATCCCTACTCGCGCCATTACAATCTCGACCGCAATCCCATTAATTACATACGGAACAGCGTCAAGGTGGTCATCGATGCCTACGACGGGACGACGACGTTTTACGTAATTGACCCGGAGGATCCCATCGTGGCGGCGTACCGCCGCCTCTTTCCCAGCTTGTTTAAGGACGTGGCAGCGATGCCGCCAACGCTGCGTAAACACCTGCGCTACCCCGAGTTGTTGCTCAAGCTGCAGGCGAGCGTGTACGGCCTGTATCACATGACGGATCCGGAAGTGTTCTACAACCGCGAGGATCTGTGGACGGTGGCCAGCGAAGTCGGCATGAGCGAGGGTGGCCAACAGACCACGCAGGCGATGGAGCCGAATTTCGTGCTGATGAAACTGCCGGGCGAAACCGGAGTGGAGTTCGTGGAGATTCTGCCGTTCACCCCATCGAACCGGAATAATCTGATTGGCTGGATTGCCGGGCGCAGCGACGGCGCGCATTACGGCACGCTGGTGGTCTACGATTTTCCGAAAACCAAGCTGGTCGACGGACCGCTGCAGGTGGAGGCGCGAATCGATCAGAACGCGCAGCTTTCAGGACAATTGACGCTGTGGAATCAGCAAGGCTCGCACGTGCGGCGGGGAACCTTGCTGGTGATTCCCTCCGGGCGCGGGCTGTTGTATGCGGAGGCGATTTACCTGCAGGCGGAGCGGAGCCCGATGCCGGAGTTGCGTCTGGTCGTGCTCGCGCTGCAGGACCGGCTGGCGTATGGACCGACCTTCGAGGCGGCGATGGCGGCTCTTTTTGGGGGAGGGGCCTTGTCGACCAGCGCCGCGGCTGCCCCCGCCGAGCCTGCGCAACGCGCGCCCGCATCGGCCGCCGCGCCCCAGCCCGCGGCGGATCTCAACGCGCTCATCGCGGAAGCCGCCAAAGACCTGGCCGACTATCAACGCCTGACGGCCGAAGGCAAGCTCGGCGAGGCTGGACAGAAGCTGGAGCAGTTGAAGCGCACTCTCGATGAGCTGAATCGGCGCCAAAGATGATTCCCGTGGGGACTTTGCAGCTTTCTAGCCCGGATTATTAACCAACCCGGAGCAGCCCTGCACAACGTGTCAGGGCACGGTTTCGATCCGTGCCCTCACGCCGGCCCGCGTTAATGCACCCTGTATTCCTTGTAGAGGTCCAGCCGGTTGATCACGCCCAGAATCACCCGCGTGTAGGCCGCATACTCATAAAGACCTTCGTCGGAGACTGACATAAGCGCCGCCCGCCGCGATTCGCGCACCGTCTCCAGATCGGCGGCGGTCAGTGTGGCGATGGCGCTGCGGATGAACGGCTCATCGTCGGCGATGCCCACCACCGGGCTTTCCTTCTTAAGCTCCGCTGCCAATTGCTCCGCAGTCCGCGGCAGTGTGTGCAGGCGCACCAGCACCTGCTCTCGTGAGTAGGTTGGGATCACGTTGCCAGCCGGCGCGTGGTACGCGAGCGCCTCGACCACCTCCTTCTGCACATACTCGGGCAGGTTGTCGATCCCGGGCAGTCCGGCGAGGGCGCGATAGCTTTCCAGCGTCATGTTGAGCGCAAGCTCGAGCGCTGCCGTGCCGCGCACGTCCGCTTCCTTGGCTGCCAGCAGCGGAACCAGATCTTTGTCGGCGCGCTCCGCGCTCATGCTCCCATAGAGGAAGATGGCGCCGGTCGCACGGTCCACCGTCAAGGAGCGCTCGGGGATGTCGCCATCCACCTGGGGATAGCGCATGTATTTTTCGGCCAGCGCGCCGGTGTCCACGCCGTGCTGCGCCAGCTCCAGCACCAGTTCAACGTAGCCGGCGGTGTTGATCTCTCCCAGGTCGCTGCGCCCGGCGGCCTCGCTCACCACCGCCAGCGACGGCTGGGAATCGTCCAGATGCAGCAGCAGGCTGGCGCCATCGAACAGGAAAAAGGAGTCGCTGCTCTCTGACTTCAGCATTTCCCGCAGGCACCGTATGCCGCGCTCGCCCTGCGACTCCGCCAGCTTACGGAAGCGGTCGATCTGTTCTTCTTTTGCGGTTTGCTGTGGCTGGGAGAGCTTGCTGGGACGGAAGCCGTAGGTCGCCTTCTTGAGCGCCTGCAGTTCGGCGCAGCCTTGCCGTTGCGCGGCGGCCGCGGCAACCAGCAGCAGGAGAGACACGAAAATCGGCGCGAAGCGGCGTGGCTGGCAGACTGATGGCATCTCGCCTCGTGGCGGGCAATCTGCTCAATGTATCACGCCCGTTTGTTAGAATAGCGGCGTGGGGAATCCTCTATTAGAGCGCAAGATCGAGAAGCGTCCTGACCGCGTGCGCCTGAAGGGGCGCATTCTTTTTCTTACCGAAGATCCTGAGCTGATCAAGCGGCAACTGGCGGGTGAAGACCTGCCCTGGGACACCGCCAACCCGCAGAACAATCCCAAGCTGCGCGATGACATTTCCACCGACGAGATCACCCCGGCGCACATCTGCTTCTACTTCGACGAGACCTTGGGCGAATTTCCCTACACTGGCCTGAAGTGTGGCAGCGAGCTGCCCATCAAGCGCGGCGAGGTCAAGCGCGGCGGCTTCGTGTGCGCGGTGAGCGGCAAGCGGCGCGGCAAAGGCTCCAGCCGCGAGCAATCGCCCTACGCCGAGCGCGCCGCCGGCATCCAGCTCGTGATCGCCGAGAACATCGAGCGCATCTACAAACAGAACTGCCAGAACCTGGGCGTGCTGACCTCAACCGACTTCGGCCTGATCGACAAGCTCCGCCGCGGCGAAGAGATCGCGCTCGCCGAACTTACCCGCGGCGAGGACGACATCACCCGCCAGATCATCGAGCACGGCGGCCTGTTTCCATTCAACGTCGCGCGCTTACAGAAAAAAGTGTTTCTGCCGGCCATCACCACGCCCGCGCGCCCCATGACGCTCGCGGAGAAGATTTTCGCCCGCCACATGGTTGATGCCCAGGGACACGCCGGCGTAGCGTCGGTCAAGCCCGGCGACTCCGGTTTCGCGCGCACCGACCAGCGCTTCAGCCACGAGTACGTCACGCCCATGGCCGCCATCTTCTACGATCATCTCGTGGGCAAGGACGTTCCCGTCAACGATCCCGCGTCGATCCTCTTCTTCCGCGACCACCTAACGTTTCTCGACGAGGTGATTTCGCCGGAGAAGCGCAAGATGGGCCTGCTCGACCTCGCCGGCCAGCTCAAGTTCAAGCAGGAAGACTTCGCCCGCGAGCGCGGCATCAAGCTGCACGGCGAGCTGAAGGACCGCAAGGGCTCGGAAGGCATCTGCCACTCCATCATGCTGGAGAGCTACGCGCTGCCCGGCCAGTTGATCGTGGGCTCGGACTCGCACACGCCGCACTCGGGCGCCATCGGCGCAGTCGCCTTCGGTATCGGCACCACCGACGTCTTCAATTCGTGGATCACTAAAGATGTCCGCGTGAAGGTGCCGGAGTCGGTGCGGGTGGTCGTCCGCGGCAAGAAGCATCCCAACGTTGCCGCCAAGGATTTCATCCTGAAGATTCTCAGCCTCGACTACGTGCGCAGCGGCAAGGCGCTGGCCAAGGTGATCGAGTACGCCGGCGAGGCCATCGAGGACTTGAGCGTCGACGAGCGCGCCACCATGACCAACATGGCGGCCGAGATCGGCGGGTTCACCGGCATCGTCGCCCCCGACCGCAAGGCGGTGGACTTCCTGGCGGAGCGCCGCGGCACGGACCGCCGCGTGGCCGAGAAGATGATCGAGGGCCTGGCGAGCGATCTCGGCGCGGAGTACGCGCACGTAATCGAGCTCGATGCCACCGAGATCACGCCCATGGTCGCGACGCCCGGCGATCCCGGTAACGGCAAGTACGTGCGTGAACTCAACACGCCCGTGCCCATCGAGATCGCCTACGGCGGCACCTGCACCGCGGGCAAGAATGAAGACATGGACATGTACGCCGCCGTGCTCGCCGATGCCCTGCGCCAGGGCAAGCGCGTTGCCGAGTCGGTAAAGTTCTACATCCAGTTTGGCTCACAGGAGACGCGCGAGTACTGCGTGCGCAAAGGCTATCTCGACGTCTTCCACAAGACCGGCGTGATGGTGATCGAGCCGAGCTGCGGCGCCTGCATCAATGCCGGCCCGGGCGCCACCAGCGGCCCCACGCAGGTGGTCATCTCGGCGCAGAACCGCAATTTCCCCGGCCGCAGCGGTCCGGGACAAATGTACCTGGCCAGCCCCTACACCGTCGCCGCCAGCGCGGTCGCGGGGTACATCGTGGAATACCAGCCGTTGGAGCAACTGGTCTCGGCTTAAACTCCCGTTCGCTGCACGCAGGCGCCGGACAGCCCCGGCTTCTTACCGTCACCTGCTTTGCTGATTGTGGCGGGTTCATCTGCTAAAATAATCTGTTCGCAACGCATTTATTCAAGCGACTGAGGGGGAAGCAAACTTTATGGCGTATGTGATCGCAGAGCCCTGCATCAACACCAAGGACACGGCATGTGTGGACGCCTGCCCGGTCGATTGCATCCATCCCAAGAAGGACGAGCCCAACTACGCCACGGAAGAGATGCTCTACATCGATCCGGTGGAATGCATCGACTGCGGCGCCTGTGTGCCGGTCTGTCCAGTGTCGGCCATCTTCGCCCTCGATGACCTGCCGGAGAAGTGGAAGGCCTTCACCGAGCGCAACGCCAAGTACTACGGGCGCTAGCGCCGCGCGTTTTCCCGGACGCCCTCAGGATTCCCGTGTTTTGCCGACGCGCAGTCTCGCGAGGGCTGCGCGTTTTGGCTTTGTTGGGGACAGCAATTGGCATTTAGCCCGGCTCCTGAGTTGCAGGCCAAGTGCTAATTGCCAAAGGCTAAGTGCTCGGCCTTGACCGCCCTCGACTCCATCCGCGAATACTGCCTCTCGCTCCCTGGCGCCACCGAGGGCATCCAGTGGGAAGACGCCCTGCTGTTCCGTGTCGGCGGCAAGATCTTCGTATCGGTGAGCCTGGATCCCGCCGCTACCGATCGTATCGCCTTCAAGTGCGATCCCGAAACCTTTGCCGAATTGCTGGAGCGGGAAGGCGCACGCCCGGCCGCCTACCTCGGGCGCTTCCAGTGGATCGGACTCCGCGACTTCAACGTCGTGCCCGCCGCCGAGCTGCGCGAGCTGATCCGCGCCTCGTACGAACTGGTCAAGGCGAAGCTGCCCAAAAAGAAACCGACTGCCCGGCGCGCCCGACGGTGAGGTGGTGTCTTAAATTAGCGCCGTGCATTACAATCGAGGTTTGCGCGGAGCACTCCTGCGGCGCTTGTAATCCGGGCGTTTCATGGCACTGAAGCAGTCCGAGGCGATCGTGCTGCGCAGCTATCCCCTGCGCGAGGCCGATTTGCTGGTCACCCTGTTCACGCGCGCGGAGGGCAAGCTGCGCGGGGTGGCCAAGGCGGCCAAGCGGTCGAAGAAGCGTTTCGGCGGCGCGCTCGAGCCGCTCACTTACGTGCGGCTCTACTGGGAAGAGCGCGAACGGCAGGAACTGGTGCGGCTCGATTCCTGCGAGGTGCTGGATTCGCCGCTGGCCAATGAGGTGGATTATCCGCGGGCGGTGGCGCTGGGTTACATCGCCGAGGTGCTGGACGATGTGCTGCCCGACCGCGAGGCCAACGACGCCATGTTTCGCCTGGCGCTCTCGGTGCTGGAGCAGTTGCGGGTGGGCGCCATCTGGATGCCGCTGACGTATTTCGACCTGTGGTCGGTGCGGCTGATGGGCCTGCTGCCCGAGCTGGGGGGTTGCATTCTCTGCGGAACGGCGCTGAACGGGCATCGCGCGTGGTTCCATCCGCTGGCCGACGGCCTGATGTGCGCCGCGCACAAGCGGCTGGCGTCGTCGGAGATGTCGAAGGAGTCGCGCGCCATTGCGGCGGAGATGTTCCGCCGGCCGGCCGAGAGTTTTGCCGGCGACCCCTGGCCGCGCCAGCGTGCCGCCGACCTGCGCAAGTTCCTGGCGCAGCGCATCGAGCGGCACCTGGAGAAGAAGCTGGTGACCGCGGGGATGCTGGAGAAAATCGACTGAAGCTGCCAGCTGCTAGCCTCTAGCTTCTAGCTAGTGGCCAGGAGCTAGTAGCTAGCAGCCGGGGGCAAGTGACACAATCCGATAAGAACACGCCGCCCACCTACCAGGACTTGATCCTGACGCTGGAGAAATTCTGGGCGGACCGCGGCTGTGTGGTACAGCAGCCGCATGACCTGGAAGTCGGCGCCGGGACCAGCGCGCCGGAGACCTTCCTGCGCGTGCTGGGGCCGCAGCCGTACCACGTCGCGTATGTGCAGCCCTCGCGCCGTCCCGCTGACGGCCGCTACGGCGACAATCCCAACCGTCTCTACAAGCATATGCAGTTGCAGGTGATCCTCAAGCCGCCGCCGGCGACGGTGCAGGAGCTCTACCTGGAGTCGCTCACCGCCATCGGCATCGACCTCCGCCAGCACGACATCAAGTTCGAGGAAGATAACTGGGAATCGCCCACGCTGGGCGCCTGGGGCATCGGCTGGCAGGTGATGCTCGACGGCCTCGAGATCACGCAGTTTACCTACTTCCAGCAGTGCGGGGGTGTGGATCTCGATCCCATCTGCGCCGAGCTGACCTACGGCCTGGAACGCATCTGCGCCTTCCTGCAGGATGTGGACTCGGTGTACGACATCGTGTGGGCGCGCGATCCCGACACCGGCCGCGTGGTCACTTACGGCGACGTGCGCCACGCCGACGAGCTCCAGTTCTCGGTATACAACTTCGAGCGCGCCAACGTGGACTACCTGTGGAAGCACTTCGACTTGTATGAGGCCGAGTGCCAGGAACTGCTCACTGCCTATCGAGCGATCAGGAAAGACGACAAGACATCCGCCGAGGCCGTCGCCCGCGAGAAGCGCCGTTTCCCGCTGCTCGCTGCCTACGATCTCTGCCTGAAGTCCTCGCACCTGTTCAACCTGCTCGATTCGCGCGGAGCTATCTCCGTGACCGAGCGTGTGGGGGTGATCGCGCGTGTGCGCAACCTGGCCGTCGGCGTTTCGAAGGCCTATCTCGACCAGCAGGGAACTGCCGCCGCGGAAGTTGCCGAGCGCAAGCAGCGGCAAGGAGCCGCCGACTGATGCCCGACTTTCTGCTCGAGATCGGACTGGAAGAAGTTCCGGCGCGAATGATCGACGCCGCGCAGGCGGAACTGGCGCGTCGCGTGGGCGAGGTGCTGACTCGCGAGCGGCTCACGTCAGATGGCAAGCTCGAATCCTTCTCTACGCCACGCCGGCTGGGGCTCTTGGCGCGCGGAATTGCCGCCTCGCAACCGGATGCAGATGAGCAGGTTCTTGGCCCATCATTAAAGATTTCATTTAAGGACGGACAGCCCACCCAGGCAGCCCAGGCTTTCGCCAAGAAAGTCGGGCTTCCGGTCGAGAAACTGGAGAAGGTCACCACCCCCAAAGGCGAATACCTGACTGCCAAGGTCACCAATCGCGGGCGTCCGGCGGGTGAGGTGCTCGCTGGCGCGCTGCCCAAGGAGATCGCCGCGCTGTACTGGCCGAAGAACATGTTCTGGCGCTCGAAGAACGAGCGTTTCGTGCGGCCGCTGCGCTGGCTCGTGGCGTTGCTCGATGAGAACGCGATTCCCATGGAGCTGTTTGGCATGCCGGCGCAGGCGGGCACGCGCGGCCATCGCATCCTCGGCAGTGCAACCACCATTCCGCGCGCCAGCGCCTACGAGCAGACGCTGCGTGAGGTGAAGGTGATCGCGAGCCGCAGCGAGCGCGAGCAGCGCATCCGCAAAGCGCTCGACGCTGCCACCCGCGCGGTCGCCGGCGCGCGCTGGCGCGAAGACGCCGAACTGCTCGACACGGTGGTCAATCTGACGGAGTGGCCCTCCGCGATCCTCGGCAACTTCGATCGCGAATTCCTCGAACTGCCGGAGGAAGTGCTGGTCACCGTGATGCGCGACCACCAGAAATATTTCGCGGTCGAGGACGCGAGCGGCCGGCTGGCGCCGCATTTCCTGGCCGTGCTCAACACCGAGGGCGATCCGGCGGGCATCATCCGCCACGGCAACGAGCGCGTGCTGCGCGCCCGCTTCAACGACGCGCGCTTCTTCTGGCAGACCGACCAGAAGCGTCCGCTGCGCGAGCGTGTTGCTGATCTGAAGAAAGTCACGTTCCAAAAAGACCTCGGCAGCTACTACGACAAAACCATGCGAGTGCAGAAGCTGGCCAGCCTGATCTGCCAGAGCCTGGAGGATGCGGACGTCAAGGTCCGCCCCGGCATCGTGCACAAAGCGGCGTTGCTGGCCAAGACCGACCTGACCACCGAGCTGGTGAAGGAATTCACCGAGCTGCAGGGGATCGTTGGCGGGCTGTACACGCGCGCGCAGCAGCTCGATCCCAACCTGAACGACGACCAGCGCGACGCCATCGCCGCCGTCATCTACGATCAGTACAAGCCGGAGTCCATGGAAGACCGCGTTCCGCGCACGGTCGAGGCCGCCGTGCTCTCCATCGCCGACAAAGCCGATTCCATTGCGGGAATGTTCGCCTTGGGACTGCAGCCCACCGGGTCGAAGGATCCATTCGCACTCCGCCGCCAGGCCAACGGCATCGTTAAGACTATTGCCGACCCCAAGCACAAGCTGCCGCTCAGCCTGCGCCACCTGTGGTCCGACGCCCTCACCGGCTATGAAGGTTCGGAAGCCAGGAAGGCGTTTTCAGCGGAGGCAGGGCTCGACGACGCGCTGGCCGGATTTTTCCGCGAGCGTATGGAGCACTACCTCCGCGACGTGCTCGGCCTGGAGTACGACACCGTGAATGCTGTGCTGGCCGCCGGAGCCGACGACGCGGTGGATGCGGTGGCGCGCGCCCAGGCGGTCGGCAAGGTGCGTGATTTGCCCGATTTTCTATCGATTGCGGCTGCTTTCAAGCGTATCAACAACATTCTTAAGCAAGCACAAGAGAAGGGTCTCAAGACGGCCGCTGATTTCGATTACTCCATAGCGACAGAGGAAGAGAAAATACTCCGCGCAAAAGCTGAACTTCTGGCGCCGCGCTTCGATGCTGCTCGTGAGAGCAGAGATTACGCCGACGCCCTCATTCAGCTTTCAACTCTTCGGGAGTCCGTTGACAACTTCTTCGACAAGGTAATGGTTATGGTTGACGACGATCGCCTCAGGGCAAACCGCCTGGCGCTGCTGCAAAACTTGCTGCGGAGTTTTTCCACCATTGCCGATTTTTCCGAGATCGTTACCGAAGGAAAGGGTTCATAATACAAGTTTACGTTTCCGGGCCAGTTCGCACTAATCCGCAATCCTAGAGAGGAACAAGCCATGAGTACAGAAACACTCCCCGTCCCCGCTCCCACCAAGACTGCCTCCCCTACCAAGTACGTCTACTTTTTCGGCGGCGGCAAAGCCGACGGCAACGGCAAGATGAAGGACGAGCTGGGCGGCAAGGGCGCCGGCCTGGCCGAGATGACCAACGCCAGCCTGCCCGTGCCGCCGGGCTTCACCATCCAGACCGACGCCTGCCGCGAATCCATGCGCGGCAAGATTTCGCCCGAGGTCGATCGCCAGATGCAAGAGGCGCTCAGCCGCCTGGAGCAGCTCCAGAAGCAGAAGCTGGGCGCGGGCGAGAACCCTCTGCTGGTCAGCGTGCGTTCCGGCGCCAAGTTTTCCATGCCCGGCATGATGGACACGATCCTCAACCTCGGGCTGAACGACCAGTCGGTGGAACCGCTGGCCAAGCGCAGCAAGAATCCGCGGTTCGCCTATGACTCCTATCGCCGGCTGATCCAGATGTTCGGCAACGTGGTGCTGGAGATTCCCAAGCCCGCCTTCGACGAAGTCTTCGATGGCATCAAGAAGAAGAAGAAGGCGAAGCTGGACACCGACCTCGACGCCGCGGCGTTGAAGGAAGTGATCGCCGAGTACAAGAAGGTGGTCAAGAAGCACGCCAAGCGCGACTTTCCACAGGAAGCGCACGACCAGTTGGTGATGGCCCGCGACGCCGTTTTCCGCTCCTGGAACAACGATCGCGCCAAGCACTACCGCCGCATCAACAACATCTCCGACGACCTGGGCACCGCCGTCAACGTCCAGGCCATGGTTTACGGCAATCTGGGCGAGACCAGCGGCACCGGCGTGGGCTTTACCCGCAATCCCGCCACCGGCGCCAAGGAGTTCTACGGCGAGTTCCTGATGAACGCGCAGGGCGAGGACGTGGTTGCGGGCATCCGCACGCCCGTCCACATCTCCGAGCTGCACAAGATCATGCCCGACGTCTACAACCAGCTCCGCGACATCACCACCCGCCTGGAGAAGCACTACCGCGACGTGCAGGATTTCGAGTTCACCATCCAGGACGGCCGCCTGTACATGCTGCAGACGCGCAACGGCAAGCGCACCGGCATCGCCGCCGTGCGCATCGCCATCGACATGGTGAACGAGGGCCTGATCACCAAGGAAGAAGCCATCTTCCGTGTCGATCCCAACCAGCTCTACGATTTTCTGGTGCCCAAGCTGGATGAGAGCGGCAAGATCGAGGTGCTGGCCACCGGCTTGCCCGCGTCACCGGGCGCGGCCATTGGACAGATTGTTTTCACGGCGGACGACGCCGTCACCAAGGCCGGTCCCAACAAGAAGAACCCGGTCATCCTGGTGCGCGCCGAGACCACGCCCGAGGACATCCACGGCATGGAAGTGGCCAAGGGCATTCTGACTTCGCGCGGCGGGATGACCAGCCACGCCGCCGTCGTCACCCGCGGCATGGGCAAGTGCTGCGTGGCCGGCGCCGGAGACGTGCAGGTGGATGAGCACGCCAAGGAAATGCGCGTCCACGGCCAGGTGTTCCACGAAGGCGACTGGATCTCGCTCGACGGCACCACCGGCCGCGTGATCAAGGGCAAGCTCAATCAACTGGAGCCCTCGCCCGACGATCCCAACCTGCAGAAGTTTTTGGGCTGGGCGGAACCCTTCCGCAAGATCGGGGTGCGCGCCAATGCCGACATCCCGCGTGACGCCATCCAGGCGCGCGCCTTCGGCGCCGAAGGCATCGGCCTCTGCCGTACCGAGCACATGTTCTTTGGCGAGGGCCGCATCCAGCACGTGCGCGCCATGATCATGGCCGACAACGAGAAGGACCGCCGCGCCGCACTCAAGAAGCTGCTGCCATTCCAGCGCGCCGACTTCGTCGGCCTGTTCCGCACCATGGACGGACTGCCGGTCACCATCCGCACCCTCGATCCGCCGCTGCACGAGTTCCTGCCCAAGCGGGAAGAGCTGATGGTGGAGATCGCCGTGCTCGAAGCCACCAAGCCCAAGTCACCCAAGCTC
>Ga0181521_10003391_pt1 | contig 18754 bp, 15 predicted proteins | sample PEATcosm2014_Bin_32_FD_119764 | JGI IMG/M metagenome (GOLD analysis project Ga0181521, IMG submission 119764) | Peatland microbial communities from MTU Mesocosm Facility, Houghton, MI, USA - PEATcosm2014_Bin02_60_metaG | ecosystem: Environmental > Terrestrial > Soil > Wetlands > Peat | place... | reverse complement strand
TCGATCCGACGCCGCTGGCATCCACCAGACTGGTCCACGCGTGCAGAGTTGCCCCCAGAGTCCCGCCCGAGGCGTTGTCCCGCGTGATCGTGTACGCCCATTCGGTGGCCCCGGCCGAATCGGCCGCCAGATAGCGTGCCCCCACCGCGCGCAGAAATCGTGAACCGCTGAACGCGTCGTTGACGTAATTCCAGCGCAGATGTCCGCCAAACGGGAACGTCACCTGCGTCAGTTCGCCCGCGCCGGCCGTGTCATACGCGAATTGGTATTGATTGGCCGAGACTACGTCGACGGTGGCGAGATGCGTTGTCATCATTCCCGCCCAGTTCGGATCCGCTCCAAAGGGCGGACCGAGCGACGCACCGGCGTACCCGAGATTATAGTTTTCGCTGGTTTCAATCGGATTTGTGATCGAGATCAGATGCGGCGTCGGCGAATCCGTGTTGTACCCGAACGTGTAAGTGGCGCAGTTCATCGTATTGGGAACATATGTGTTCACACATTGGGGAGCGCGCACGTCTTCGATATGGGCGATTCTGGCGCTGGTATTGATTTGCGTCGAGACCATGCCGGCGCCGCTTTCATAGTTGAGGACCACCTGATTTCCCGAAACGTCTTCGATAATCGTCGGGTACATGGTTCCGGCGTCCGGTTCGGCCCCGGCCGAGGTGCAGCCCATCGTCCAGAATGTCCCGTCCCTGAAATGCAGAACCCCGGCATTGGAATCGAACCACACGAAGATCCCCTGCTTCGAAGACCAGACGCCGTTGTTGTTCTGGTCGAGCCGGTATTCCGCGCCCGTCGAATCGGTATAGATGTAGTGGTCCACACCCGTCCAGTTGGTCGCATAGTAGGGCGTGATCGATCCGATCTGCAGCTTCCACCCGAACCCGTAGCCCACGTCGTTACCGAGCTGCCAGTTCACGCCGTTGTCCTGCCGCCAGTTTTGCGAGTTGTAGGTCAGGCCCACGGGAACGGTCCAGCCGTTTCGCCCCTGCGGCGTCACCAGGGGAACTGAGAAGTTCACATTGCCGCTCAGCGTATCGATCTGCTCGCCCCCGCCTCCCCAATAGCTGCCGGTCGTATATACGCCGGTTCGCCGCGGGTCGACCGCGCCGGCCGGAGGCGTCGTGACGGTTATGGTCGTCGGCGCGCCCAGATTCGAGTGGTAATCCATCGCCTGAATGGTGTATGTGTACGTAGTCGAAGGCAGCACCGTGGCGTCCGTGAAAGGCTCCGCGGTCTGGGAGGTTCCTATGGGCGTGCCGTTGCGGGAAAGAAGGTATTGGAATACGCCGATTCCGATCGGATCGTCCAACGCACCCTGCCATTTGAGGGAGGCCGCGTAAGGAAGCAGGCTCGTGGCCACGCTGTCCGCCGGAATCTGGTTGGGAGGCACGCTGTCGTGGTGGCCGATCTGATAAGTAGTAAAATTTGTTGTGCCGATGAGGCCAATTCCGCCGAAACCAGGGTAGCCGGTGGTCACGGGAACGGTAAGCACCATCACGCGGACGTTGTTGATGAACACCCAGAGATTGCTGCCCCATATGCTCGTTCGGAACGTCATCCCGTCGTTGACGGTGATCGATGTGCTGGCGAGCAGTGTGATGGTTCCGTTAACGCACTGGTTGATGTTCAGCGTTGCCGGGCCAGGCGGCTGGTAATTATTCCCGGTTATGTCGATTTCCGCCGAGATGTAGCTGCCCGTTCCCCCGGGCTGGAGGTACGGAGTGGCTCGCATGAAATGAATAAAGCCGCCGGCCCGCTTGATGGAAAGCTGACTTTCGACTTCATAGTCGTTCGGGCTGCCGGTAGCGGGGGCGAACCAGGTGATGATGTTGTAATTGACTCCGCCGTTCTCATAAAGCACGCCGCACAGGTTGCCGACTCCATTCACGCAGCTGTCCTCGTAGGTGTATTGGCCTGAGCAGAGCGCGGCGCCGCAGAAAGCCAGCAGAATCAGTCGCGTTTTCACTGGGCTTTTCATTGGTCGTTTCATTGAGCCACCACCTGGATCGAATCCAGCGTGAAGTCCTTCTTGTACTTCTTCATCTCGGCCTCAATCGCGTCGGGTTTATCTTTGCCGATCTCAAAGACCCGGATCTCGGGACGGGTATCCGCCAGAATGCTCGCGAAGGCCACCCGATCAACCGCAACGTAGTGAACGATCGCCATTTTCCCGTCGTCCGTGATCTGCGAAGACCACGCAAGGATGCCTGAACGCGCCCCTGCGGCAGTCGCGGAGGGACTCGGCGCTGTGGAAGAGTTACCCGCGGCCGTCGCTGTTGTCGTTGGCCCGGATGCAGGCGCACTTGCAGTCGATACGGCACTACTGGCGACAGGAGCATATTCGGGAAGAACCGGGTCGCCGCTCTTGCCCGATCCCGTGAGGTGCACCAGGCAAATCAGCCGATGGTAGCGCTGCACGGGATCGACGGCGTGCTGAGCCGAGACCATTTCGCTGAAACCGAAAAGCAATAAACAGAAAGGGAGCGCGCGGAGTGACATTTCGGACAGAATATTAGCGAAGCAGGTGCGCTGTCTACAAAATTCGCGTTCTGTTTTTGGAACAATTTCTCAGCGCACTCTTCGCGCGCGGGATTCCTCCCCACATGCGCGATAAGCAGCATGTTGTACCACCTTGTATTGCGGCCACGAAACCGAATACTGGTGGACATGGCACCGAGCCCGAACACATCGCGTGGTCCTCACGCGATTCCCCGTGGCAACCCGACGAAGGAACGGGTTCTCGAACTGCTCGCGGAGTTTTTCTGCCTGCGGACCAAGGACGCGGCGGCGCTATTGCGCAACCGCGACATCACGGAGAACGACGCGCGTTCTGTCCGCCGCACATTATCCATCCTCCATCGCGACGGGTTCCTCTGCCGTCTTGATCTCGGCGCGGCCAGCGGTATTGCCAATTATGTCTACGGCCTTTCGGATAAGGGTGTCGATCACGCGTGCGAGAACGGATATTCAACGGCATCTACCAAGACGCTCGACGAGCATTCGCTCCGAACGCTGGACGACGAACTCGAAATATCGGCCTTCCATATCGCCCTCCAACGGTTTTCCGAAGCATCCGGCCTTGCGTACTCGTGGCGGCAAACGGACCTCAAGCACACGGTCCACCCGGACGCGTTCTTCACCGTCCAAGATCCGCGCGACACCAGCAAGGAATTCTGTTATTTCCTTGAGATCGAACGGGCGAAGTTCGGCAATTACCGCGACGGCGAGCCACAGATCCTCCGCAAGCTCGGCGCATTCTACGACTATTTCAATTCCACTGATTGTGAAAAGGAATGGGGGTTCCGCCAGTACCGTGTCGTCATCGTCCAGCGGACGGACGCCCGGCGCGAGGGACTCTTGAAGGCGTTACGCGCGCACTATAACCACCGGATGTTCTGGCTGACGACCGAATCCGCATATCGGGAAAACATCGGCGGCGCAATCTTCAGAACGCCGAAAGATGACGTTTCGATCGCTTTCTCCTTCCTTACTCTCTGACTGCCGGGGCAGTACGATTCATCCGATCGCTCGAAAGAGCGGGCGGCTTATCATTCCCGCCCCCTCCGCACATGCCGCAAGGCGCGGAGACCGGAGACGGCGCACATTTTCCGGAACGCCATCGACGCGGTTCTTGAAACCCACCGGCACCCGAACATGCTTCCCGTCGCCCGGTTCATCATGGACAGCGCATTCGCTGAGCGTCTTCTGGTGCGCTGCAAAAACCCGACCGTGAAGTTCTTCTATACCCAATACTTCAAGGAACTGAAGCCGCAGGACCGCGCGCGGGCATTCTCGCATCCGCTGAACAAGGTGGAGGAACTGCTGCGCCCCGGACTCCGGGAGTTCCTCTGCCAGAAGAAATCCCTCAACTTCGTGAACATCATGGACCGGCAAAAGATCCTTCTTTGCCGGGTACCCAAAGGCATCATGGGTGAGCGTCCGGCGCGCGTCTTGGGTTCCCTCATCCTCTCGAAGATTAATCTCGCGTCATTCCGGCGGAAGAAGCGGAATAAGCCCTTCTTTGTCGTGATTGACGAGATCCACAACTTCACGGACGGCATCGATTTCGAAACGATGCTTGCGGAATCCCGGAAGGCCGGTGTCCATTACATTTTCGCGACGCAGACGACGGCCCAGATGCGGGACGAGGCCCGGCGGATCTTTAATGATCGGATCGCATTCGGGAACGCGTCGCACATCTTCTCGTTCCGGGTTTCGGGCGAGGATTCCGATCTGATCGCGAAGAACTTCGGAAACGAGCATACGGCGCCGGAACTGGTCCTGCTCCCGAACTTTCAGTTCAAAGCCCTCACCATGGATAAGGACGAACCGATGCCGAGCGACCGGGTAAGGCTGATCGACCGGCCGGCAATGAACGGCGACGAACTTCCGGCCCGGAAGGCCATCGCGTGGGCATCCGCGAATCCGAGCGTCTCGATGATGGCGTTCACCACCTCGATATGCGGGATGACTTGGTGGGTTACGGCTCAGAGCGGCAATGGCGCCAACAGAGAACACCGCGTCGTACGGCAGGGGTCGGCGGGTGGCTGCGTACCCAATGCCGATCATGTCGGCAAACCGTGGAACTGTTCGTTAGGCGGGTTCGTTAAGCGGGGCAAACCGAGCCCCTAAAGCTGATACGCTGTTCGTACATGCGCGCTGCCAAACTCACGCTTCTCCTGCTGCTGACGCTCCGTGCGGCTCTGTTTCCCCAGACTCCGAAGCCCCTGATGCCCGAAGACCTCTTCCGGCGTAATGTCGGCACCAGGGAGCAGCAGAACAAGCAGTTTCCTCCGCACAAGATCGTCGGCAATCTCTACTATGTCGGCACCGAAAGCCTGGCGTCGTTTCTGATCGTCACGCCCGAAGGCAACATCCTTATCAACAGCGCTTACGAAGCCACCGTGCCCGTGATCCGCGACTCCGTCGAAAAGCTGGGCTTCCGTTTCGCCGACACCAAAATTCTCCTCGGCAGCCACGCTCATGCCGACCACATGGAGGGAGACGCCATGGTCAGGGAACTCACCGGCGCCAAACTCATGGCCATGGCCGAGGACATCCCGGCACTCACGAAAATTACTCCCGGAAACAAGCCGCACGTGATCGACCGCGTCCTGCATGACGGGGACGCCGTCACGCTCGGCGGCACCACGCTCGTCGCGCATCTCACGCCGGGTCATACGCGAGGCTGCACGTCGTGGAGCATCAGGATTCCGGAGGGCGACCGGACTTACGACGTGGTGATTATCGGCAGCATCGGCGTGAACCCCGGATACCAGCTCGTCAATAACAGGGATGTGCCGCAGATCGCGGACGAGTATATGCGCAGCTTCAAAGTGCTGCGCGGCTTGCCATGTGACATCCCGCTGGGTTCGCATCCGGCCATGTACAATCTGGCCGAGAAATACGCGAAGCTGGGCAAGGGCCCCAACCCGTTCATCGACCCCGAAGGCTATAAGAAGGAAATCGACATCAACGAGCAGGCGTTCACGCTGCGACGGGCCGAGCAGTTGAAAGCTGCCGGCCTGTCTCAATGAGACCGAACGCTTTTCTTATCAAGAGCGCCATTGCCGCGGCTCTCGGCGGGCTTCTGTTCGGCTTCGACACCGCGGTCATCGCGGGCACCACGCGAAGCCTCGCCGCTCTTTATCACCTGACCGCGGCCGGCCTCGGCCTCACCGTTTCCAGCGCCCTGTTCGGCACTATCCCCGGAGCCCTGTTCGCCGGAATTTTGGGTGACCGCCTGGGGCGGCGCGACGGTCTGCGCATTATGGCCGTGCTCTACATCGTCTCCGCGCTCGGCTGCGCCTTCGCTCCCGGCTGGTATTCGCTGATAGGCTTTGCTACTTCAAGGCCGCATACTCTTTGCGGGGCTTCGAGCGGCAGAGGAATATCGGGATCGGCGTCCTTCCAGAACGCGAAGAACTGCTCGTAGGTCTTCCTGGCGCGGGCGGAGTCGCCCATCTGCTTCGCCGCGCATGCCAGGCCGACCTGCGCCGCGGCGTACTCGGGTCCCCAATTGGCGCCCTTGCGGTCGACCATCAGGGAAAACACGCCGGCCGCTTCCGGGGCCTGGCCATCGGCAAGCAGCGCCAATCCGCGGACATAGGCCTGCGGTCCCCTGATCGGTGCAGCGCCGTTCACGGACCGTTGCTCGGCGAACTTCTTCTGCGCCGCAGCGTCGCACAGCGCCATGACGATGGGTGCCGCGCCTTTGGTGGCATGGGGAGCGCACTTTCCGAACAGCGCATCGCCGGTTTCCCCGCCATTGAGAATTTGTTGCGGAGTGATTTCAGACGGATACTGGCGCGCCAGTTCCAGGCTCTTGCGGACCAGTTCCGCAGCTTGCCCGGCATGCCCGAGCGCGTTCGCGTTGACCGCCTGCGCATTCAGCGCAAGTGCCTCCGCCTGGCGACTCGCGAGCCACTGCGTTTCCCGCTGCTGAGCGTGCTCGTCGCCTTGAGCGTACCCGACCTTGAGGAGGCGCGTATGAGCTTGGGAGCCGTCGAATCCGTTCGAGATGGCTTCCTGCGGCATGGCCTTGGCGTCGTCGGGCCGATTCAGGTCCAGCAACGCTGTGCTTGAGAGCGTAGGCCTTCTCAATTGGTTCTTTCGCGCGACCTCTGTCGCCCAGATTCGAATACTGCAATCCAAGCACCGCGAAGGCGAGCGCAACTTTGGATCGAGCTCGGTGGCGCGCCGGTACAAGGGGATGGCAGCTTGTGGTCTCGCCGTCCTCGTCCACTCCTCGTCACCCATGTAAAACGCCTGGAGAGCCTCCAGCGAGCTGGTGGTGGCCGGGTTTTGATACGCGCGGTTCTCACTTTGTATGCTGCTGAGCGATTCTCCGAGTTTGGCGCGCATCGAACCGGTAGCCCGGCCCAGCGCGTCCACAAAATGCTCTTTGTTGGCAGCCTCGGTCTGCTCGCGGGCGAAGGTCTCGCCGGTTTGACAGTTGACCGCGTCAAGCGCAATCAGGTACCGGGAGCCGAGCGCCGCGATGGAGCCTTCGAGCGTGGCCTTCTGGCCTTCCCGAATGCAAATGTCGCGCGCCATTTCGCCGGTGACACGGCCATCGGGTGGACGGCCCGAAAGCTTCATGGTCTGCCGGACTTCCGCGTCGTCCATGGCCTTGACGAACGGCGATTGCTGGAGCTGAAACGCCAGCGCCTGCTTCAGAGCGCTGTCGAAAACCTTATCGCCGGTTTTGTTGTCGAAGCCCGCAACCACCAGCACATCCTGATCGGTTAGCTTCGGCTTGGCATGCGCGCGTTGTTGCCGGAAGAACGCGGCGCCGGCTACACACATGACCGCGTTGGAGCGCGCCACCCTTTTGGCTGCCGATAACGCCTTTTTCACCGCGCGACTGGTGTCCGGTTCATGAGTTGTTCTGCCGCAATTGTGTGTGTGAGTTTCCTCGCGCAGACGCGAATCGATTGATCGTGATATCACCCACTGCACCGAGTACGCAGGCCTGAATGTCTGTCAATGCCAAAGGATTCAACATTACACACTTTTGGCAGGTCATTTGCGTCGCAAGAGGGTAACGAGGCAACCGTCATCGTGCGAACCGAGAAACGGCTGGACCAGAATCCGCTAACTCTTGCTGCACTCCTCTGCTTGATCGTGCCCGCGTTTGGTCCAGCCCAATTGACAGATCGCTTCGAGCTGTCTCCCCGCGCGCCGGAGGCGGAGCGCATCGTCGGTGTTGACGCGGAGGAGATTGCGTCTCCGGAGACAGCTTTCGTGAGCGATGCTCCCCCGGGCGTAGCTCTCTCTGAGTCCACGTCGCAGGATGCCATCTTACCGGGCGTATTTTTACCGAACTCCGCGCGGCAAGAGGAAACCACGAGAAACGCGGCAGCACCGTGCCTGGGGCCGGCGCCGATTCTCAGATGGCAAGACTATCAAGGTCCATTCCAGAAGGTGGTGGGAGTCTTCGCCGGGAAGCTGGAGCTCAAATCCGCGCATCCTCCACATTACAAGCCCGGAACCGTACTGTGCTCACTGGAAGTGAAAGACAAGTTCAGGCTGTTCGTTCGGGATACGTTTGATCCAATCTCATTTCTTGCGGCCGCCTTCAACGCGGGTTTGGATCAGGCATCGAACCGGGACCCCACGTTCGGACAAGGCGCCGAGGGTTATGGGAAACGCTTTGGCGCCGACTTCGCCGGGCAGACAACGTGGAGGTTTTTCACGGATTTCGCGTATCCGACGATCTTCTCAGAGGACCCTCGATACTATCGCCTGATCCATGGCAGCGGCAGGCAGCGCTTCTTCCATGCGGTCGAGCATACTTTTGTCGCGCAGCGCGACAGTGGCAAGCACATGTTCAATGTTTCGCAATGGTTGGGAACGTTGACGGCCGTCGCTCTCAGCGACTCCTACCATCCGGGAAACGAACGCGGGCTTACTCCCACCCTGCGCGTCAGTGGCTATGCTCTCGCAACAGGCATGGGTTTCGATGTCCTCCGGGAATTTTGGCCGGATATCGCCCGCAAGCTCCGGATGCCCTTTCGCGACGCGAGTGAGCCGCCCCCGGCGACAGAAATCAGTCGCTCTCCTCGATATGGAGTGCGATGAACGGGTGAACCAAAGGCCCGCGCTTGTGCCGCTTTCACACCGCGCCTGGACTTTTCGAACGCCATCGGGAACCGCTGGCGATATCACGGCATAACGACCCGCGCTCACGTGCTGCCGTTACAGTCTGGTTTGCGCCGTCCGCTTTCTGCCAGAACCATTGCAGGAGGCTGCATGCCCGGGTTCTGCGCTCGCTGGCCCGACGTCGTCGGCTGACTCCGAGAGCCCGATCACGCGCGATTCATATGTAGTATGAAGGTTGGGGCAGAGGCGGCTTGGGAAGTTATCGCGGAACACAACCTGGCACCCGGGTTTGTTTGGGTTCCGTTTGCGAAGATAGCGCCACATGGTGCAAGCGAATCACTTGACGCCGCAGTCGGCGCTGCGGCGAATTGTCGAGATCGTGAGACAGGGCGGCCTTCGCGCGCTTTTCTGGAAGCTACTGGGAGAGACTGTCTTCCGGCGCGTGCGCTATTTCGAGCTCTCCTTGAGCGACCCGGTTCCTCCAGGCAGTCCGATACCTGGCATGACTGTCGGAGAGCTCCCTCCGGACCGATGGTCGGAATTGGCGCAGTTTCGCCCGGGCACGAACGTGGACGAGATTGCCGCTCGACTCGGCAAAGGCTACCGCTGCTTCATCGTCAGCGCTCAGGGCGGAATCGGCCATGCGGGCTGGATCGCGAGCGAAAGAGCCTGGTGCGAAGTACTCGGCGCGGAGATACCGCTTTCCAGGGACGCCGTTTACTTCTTCGACAGTTTCACCATACCGGAGATGCGCGGGCGCGGCCTGGCGCGGGAGGCCGCTAAATTCCATCAGCGGATGTTACGGCAAGCAGGCTTTCGAAAGGTGGTCGCGGTCGCGGATGACGACAACCGGAGCGGGCTCCGGGCGCTGGAAAAGAGCGGTTATCGTCCGGCGGGGTGGCTTGGCGTTCTCCGGCTTGGTCCCTGGAGCCGGTTGATCCGCTGGAATGGGTCGCAGGAGGCTTGCGACGGCGCCGATTCGGCCTATTGGAACAGTGTCGCCACTCGCATGGGGAGCGGCGGCCCTAACGCCGATCCCTTTATCGGCCGGCTCAAACGGAGGGCTCATCTCAGACTCATCGACGACTGGGCTCCCGGCCTTGCCGGGGGACGCGTTCTGAAGACCGATCTTTTTGAAGAAGCCGGTGGAACCGACGCCCTGATTCCCGGTCTCTTTCGAAGAAGCGGACGAGTGGCCGGAATGGATGTGTCGCCCGAGGTTGCCGCACGGGCCAGCGCCCGCTGCAGAGGCCAGGCCGGTTTGCTCGCCGCCGACGTACGCTCCCTTCCGTTCGCCGGCGGGAGCTTCGACCTGGTAGTCTCGTCTTCGACGCTCGACCATTTTCACGACCCTCCCGATCTCGGCCGAAGTCTCCGGGAAGTGCACCGTGTGCTTCGGCCGGGCGGACGCCTCATCGTGACGCTCGACAACCGCCAGAACGTATTGGACTGGCTGCTGCACGCAATGTCGACGCTGCGTCTGACGCCCTATTATCTCGGCCGCTCCTATACCGCGAGTGAACTGCGGAGGGAACTGGAAGCGGCTGACTTCGAGGTGCTGGATGTCACCGGCATTCTGCATTCGCCCCGGCTGACAGCCGTGGGGGCAACAGCCATCGCCTGGCGGCTGAACTCGCGGCGACTGACCCGCATGGTTCACCGCATTCTGCTCTCCGCCCAAGCCCTGGAGCACACCCGCTGGGCATATTTCACCGCCAGCTTTGTCTGCGCGTGCGCCCGGCGGCGGCCGCGTCCCGACGAAAAACAGACTGAAGGCGGGGAGGGAACGGAAAAGTAATTGGCCGGCACTTCGGCTGCGCTCCCCCGACGCCGTTGACTTGACGCACCCGGCGAACGTTCTGCAAGTTCCGGTTTGCCCGTCAGCTTCGAATGGCCTTCAAGGTGCTTGGTCCCTACTGCACTAATCGGCCCGAACCGTGACTTGCCGCCGCGGGCGGAGTTCTGGGAAAGGCAGCACATTTCGATGAGTCTCGATATTGCCCATAGAGAACGGGAAGGGATTATCCTGATCGATCTGAAGGGCCGTATTACCGCAGGCGACGAAGTGTGCGCGTTCCGCGCGGCCATCGAGAACGCGACCGCCAGTGCGGGCGCGAAGATGATCCTGAACATGCAGGGAATCGACTATGTCGACAGCACCGGCCTTGGCTCCATGGCGATGTGCGCCGCGAGCGTCAGAAAAGCGGACGGCACCGTGAAACTTCTGCACGTGAACCACCGGAACGTCGAGCTGATGATGATGACGAAGATGGATACGATTTTCGAGCTCTTCGACGACGAAACCGACGCGGTGAACAGCTTCTTCTCCGGCCGCGAAATCAAGCGCTTCGACATTCATGCTTTCGTGAAGCGGATGCGCGAAGAGTGACTAGCCGGCGGATCGAGCCGCGTGATGAGTGAACGCCGCAGACCACGCCGTTTTCTCCATGAGCCCTGCCGTGGTTTCAAAAAAACGACGGGCCAGATGACGATTAGTGGGTCTGATTTGCAGTGTCACGCCTGACCGGTTTCCCATAAACCTCGATCCAGGCGACATCGGAGTATCCGCCCGTGCCATGGCCGCTTCCGGGAGTCAGATCGGCAAAACCGATCGCGTCGACCGTGCTTAGATCCACTTTGTCCAGCAGGTTACCTTTGGTCTGCACTTTGGGCATATCGAGTCTGAGCCAGCGCACTTCGGACATATAGAATTCGCTTTCGTGGTAGTCGTACGTGTTCGCATCGACGTGGTCTCCAATGAGCCACGTTCCGTCGGCGAGTTTCAAAACGGGGCGAACTTCGTGAAACCCCGACGTCTTGGTGTACCAACGGATTTTTGCCTTGCCTGTCAGATCCACATAGCTGTCCTTGTGGCTAAGCGTGAGCGCACAGGATGAGGCGCAGAGTCCGGTCCAGATGTGAGGCACATTTCCCTCGTTCGTGACGCCGAAATCTTCCCTGCCGGCGCCGTACAGATTCAATTGCAGGTCCGGGTTCACGACAAAGTCCTGAGTCACCGGCACATTGCCGGAGAAGTCCTTCCACGTTTCCTTAAAGAACAGCGGCGCCGGTTGAGGCGCTTGCCCCCTGCCACCCCCGCGCGCGCCGGGTTGTTGGGCAAACCCGCTTGTCGCCGTGCCCAAGCTGGTCGCCGTGCCCAAATAAGATCAAAGTAAACATTTGTCGCTTCATAAAGGACCTCCTGCACAAAATATCGCGCGCCGGATTACGGCGGTCCGGAAGATTCAAATTCAAGTCGCTGCCTCTGTCCCGGCTATTTGAAGAGGTCCAGCACATCTTTCGGCACGGCGTCGTCGTCGGGCTTCTCCCATCCCTGTTCGAACCACTTCTCCCAGTTCTGCGCCCAGGGCCGGCCATAGTAGTCGATGAAATCCGGATCGCCCTTGGTGATCTGGACCGGGCGGCCCTTGACGTTCTTGATGTTCGACAGGCACTCGATGAACGTAAAGCGCGCGTCGGGGTCGCCCGCCTCGGCCCGTCGCACGAAGCGGTCGTGCACGCGCAGCGGCTGGACGAAGGCCTCGGGGTCGTACCACACCGCCTCGTGGTCGAGGCCGATGAAGCGATGGCCGGCGTCATAGAGAGGTTTGTAGGTCTCCACCGTCTCGATCTTGTTCGAGAACTCGAACATGGTGTGCTGGGTCCAGCCCTGGACGTTGGCGGTCCAGGCGATCAGGGTTTCGCCGTCCCAGAAGCCGACCATCTCGCCATACCACTGGGGTACCTTCTGCACATGCTGGCGTCCGATCAGTACCTCACGCAGGAAGTTGTCGGCGATGCCCGAAAGGAACTCGACCCGCGTGGGGGTGATGGTCAGCTCGAAGTTGGAGGCGTTCGAGGGCCCCGCCCACCAGCGGAGGAAGCCTTCCGGCAGGCAGAAGGAGGCGCTCCACTGCTTGGAGTTGTCCACCGTTTCGTGGTAGAGCATCTGGACATAGCGCCTCTGATACTCGGGAGTGAGGAGCGAGAGCACCGTCGGGGCCTGCTCGATCCCGCCCCATTGCCAGCGCTCGCCCCGGAGCGGCCCGCCAGCCCGGCGGTCGGGGCCGTTGAAGCCGGGCGTGTCCGTGCCATTCGGATCGCGACGATAGAAGCCGTCCCAATCGGGCGTAGTGGCCTTGGTGTAGACGGTCGGGCCGCCGTGGGCGTTGGCCTGAGCCAAAAGGGCCTCATAGTTTTCCCTGGCTGTCTTGTAGGGATAAGGGCTGACGATCCGGTCGCGCGGATAGTCGATCCTGCAGTCGCCCCAGGAGGCGGAGGCCGGTGGATTGGGGCCGATCCGTCCGCTCTCCCACATCGCCTCGATCATCTGTCGCGGCGTGTTGCAGCGGTAGTAGCGGGGGTCCATCCACAAGGCCTTGTCTTTGTACAGGTCCCTGGACGTGAAGAGATCGACTGGCAGGGGTGTGACGCCCGGCGGCGGCGGCTCCGACACGGGCTTGCGAGGCTGGAGCGCGGCGGGGCCCCCTACCCTGGGCTGCTGAACTGCCGGATTGCCGCCGGGCGCCGCCGGCCTGGGGACCGCCGGCGGCGGCTCCGGCTGGCCTGTCGGGACCGGGTTGGCCCCTTGCGCAGGAGCAGGGGCTGTCTGTGCCGCCAACTGCACCGTGCCGATTAGGATCAGCACACAGGCACCCAGTACTGATTGGGCTTCTCCGTGACTTTTCATCGTCGGTGGATCAACTCCAATCCAGTCGGTTCAACCCAGCCGGCTTCGCGCGTCCTGAACTGCATGTAGTGCAGAATCGTACGCCACTTTCATGCCGATGTCAATCGCAATCGACATCGCTGTCGACATCGCAATCGACGTGCAGTGTAATCGAAGTGTGTCGGCGACACTCTTGCCATGGCGCCGACTGCCTGCCGTTGACCGGATTGAATATTCTTCGGTTCCCCGACCTCGAACAGTCGAAAAATGCGGTTGTGAACCCCGAAATACTGTGTCTCGTGCACGACCTTACCGTTGCGGAACTCCATAATGCTCACTGTGTATGCTGGCCGCCCTTGGTAGGTGATTGTGTATTCCGTGATCCAGAGATCGCCTTTTCCCGGAATTCGCCTGACGGTGAAACCCGACGGCCTGCCTGGATGATGACTCCGCAAGGCCTGCAAATTGCTTCGTCCGAGGATTCGTTCACCTGACTGCGGATAATCGCAAATGGCATCGTCATCGTAAATGTCGTGTTCCGCGCTTGCGTCGCCGGCTGCCGACGCGTGCCAGTGCTTATTCAGGGCTTCACGTATTTGTTTCTCTCGCATGATCATCTGCCTTGCGGAATGAAACCCGGGCTGCCGGTCTTCACTACTTCATTGAACCTCTGTCTAGTCTGGATTCGATTGATTTCGTCCAGCCCGTCTTCCGGGCGGAGATTTAGTCCGAAAATCAGAAGATTCGATCATGATGACACCTCGGTAGTATCTCGCATCCAGCAGCATGCCCGGATATCCGGAGGTCGGCCTCGGGAGCTGCGCAGGTCCTGGCAAGGTTTCCGCCAAGCGGCCCCCAAGCCGGTTCCGGGAAGCGTCGCCGGATTACGCCTCAAGACTCTCAAACCGATCCGTTCGCAGAACGCGGCTGAAGCCGCGGGTACCCACGGGATTGGCTCCACGCCTCCCACGGTCGGCGCTGCGTTAAGGGGAAACCTCTTCGAGGACGCGCTCCCGGGTTTCGGTGGCAAACAAGCTCGCGGCCGCTCCGGCCAGCGAGACCAGGCCGAACATCAGAAATACGGCCCCCAGGTCGAAACGCATGAGCAGGAAGCCTACCAGCACGGGACCCACGGCGGAACCAGCGCGCAACCACGCGGTGGCGATACTGCAGCCCAGGGCACGCAATCGGGTGGGATAGATTTCCGGCGTGTAAAGATAGCAGACCACCGAATTGGACGCCACGAACACATAGCTGAGCGACGCGCAAACCATCACCCGCCGGGCACTCAGCGATCCGGCGGCATACAGCGCGAGGATCGGGAGCGCGCCCAGCAAGAATGCCAATCCGAACCATGCGCGACGCCCGAAACGGTCAATCGTCAGCGCGACCAGCAAATCTCCCAGTAATCCGGCCACATTGGTCGCCAGTCCGAAGCGCAGCGCCGTCGCGACATCGAGCTTGAACACGGTGCGATAAATCGTCGGCAGCCAGGTGGTCAGCCCGTAGCTGACGAAATAACAGCAGAACCAGAGCGCCCAAACCGTGAGCGTGCGGCGCAGCCAGGTGTGGCTGAAGAGTTCCCGCCAGTCTGTTTCCGTCGGGCTCGGCTGTGTCTCGGTCGGGACAACCGCATCTTCGATCTCGATTCCGCGCGCCTGTGCATAACCCTCCATTTCCAGCACCACGCTGTCGGCTTCGGCCAACCGCCCCCTGCTTACCAGCCAGCGCGGCGATTCCGGCAACAGCCGCCGCAAAAACAAAGCCAAAAACGCCGGCAGCGCCCCCAGGATGAACATGGATTGCCAACCCATACGCGGCACGGCCCAGTAGCCAACCAGTCCGGCCGAGGTGAGGCCCATACCGAACACGATCTCGTAGAGCAGAAAGAAGCGGCCACGGCCCCGCGCCCTGGACAGTTCGTTGATATAAGCGGCGGCAATCGGCACCTCGCCGCCAATCCCGATTCCCTGAATTGTCCGGCAGACGAAAAGCGAGGCATAGTTCCACGCGAACGCGCATGCCAGGCTCATGCAGGCGAATATCGCGATGCTGTATACCATCGCGCGCAGGCGGCCGAATTTTTCGGCAGCCCAGCCGAAAAGAAACGCCCCCGCGAGCTGGCCGGCAAATCCGGTGGAAATGAGCAATCCGACCCGGCCGGGATTGAGGTGCCATCGCCCGGCCAGCACGGGCAGAACCACGGATATGGTGAGCACATCGAAAGCGTCGAAGAAGGTCGCCGCGCCGACGATCATCCGCGCCCGGACGTGCCAGGAGGTGATCGGCAGCCGTTCCAGCCGGGCAATGATGCTTTGCGCAGTCAGACCGGCTTGTTCATGCTCAATCATGCTTCGAAGATCATATACTGAGGACGGCCCGACGATGAACCTGGCGCACCGGTATTACACCGCTCTGGTATTGCCGTTCGACTCCGGCGGACGCGTGGACGAAGGCGCCTATCGCCATCTGGTCCAGTACTTCCTGCAGGATCGCTTCCGGTCCGTTGGAGGGCTCATCGCCAATCCCGAAGCGGGCGAGATCTACTATCTGACCCGCGAGGAAAAACGCCGCATCGCGGAAATCACCGTCCGTGAAGCCGGCGGCCGCATGCCGGTCTTTGGCGGAGTCTTCGATCTGGCCACCGACGGCTGCGTCGCGTGCGCCGTGGATGCCAAAGAAGCCGGGGTCGACGGCCTGTTTCTTCTCCCGCCCGCCGGCTCCGTCGATCTGGTCGCCATGTGGAACGCCGAGCGGTACCCGGAATACTGGCTGGATCAGATCCTGGCGATCGACAAGGCCGCCAATCTGCCAATCATCACCCATCCGGCCGCGGCCCCGACACCGCAATGGGGATTGGGAGTGCCCGGCGAAGCCGCGCGCCTGATCTGCCGCCAGGTTCCCAACATCATCGGCTGGAAAATGATTTACAACTACGACGGGCAGCGAAAAATGTGGAAGATACTGCGTTCTCTGGATCGCCCTGTTTCCATCCTGGCCGCCGGCGGCGGACTGTTTCACGAATTCCTGGCCCACGATGTGTTGGACGGCACGGCCTCAGGTTCGTGGAATTACGCTTTGGAACCGATGCTCGATCACATTGAAGCGTGGCGCCGCGACGATGTACGGGAAGCCCGCCGGATCTGGGTCGAAGGCGGTTTACGCGACCTGCACGAATTCATCTACGCGGATTATTCGCGCCTGCACCTGCGCTACAAAATAGCCGCTTGGCTGCGGGGGCTCATTCCGAGCTGCCGGATGCGTCCGCCGATGCCGGTGGCGAAACCCGAAGAGATCAAAACGCTCGCGCGACTTCTCGAAGCGGCACAGATCCCGGTAGTTCAGGCGGGATAAACAAAGCGCCAGACCCTCCGGTCCACGCCAGATGAAGGTACGGGTGCGCCGAAAGGACGGGGAGTGCCGCTGGGTCGAGAGCACATTTCCAACCTCCTGAACGAACTCCGCATCGGAGCGATCGTCGGGCGATCACGGGTGTGTTGGGGCCGGGCTGCTTTCCGGGGAAAGGATGCCTCAGGGGACGGCCGCGCTGGTGTGCGCGCTTCTCCTGGTGGCCAACTTCGGACATGAAGGCAGACCGATGAGTGTTGTCCCGAAGATCAGTTATGCAGTCCTGGCGCAGACTGTGGGCACATCCGTTTCACGCATCAGCTTTTTCATCCGCCGCCGCACATGCCGTTTTCAGGATGTTTGACGAAACGGCCGTCGATCGCCGGGCGTCTCGATTAGTGCTGGATAAAGGCGGCCTTAAGTGAGTCACACAGAGTTTTTGGAACTGCATGCCACCTCGGAAGCGTTAATGCAATCGTACTTCGTCGAGGTCGAGAAATCGTCCACGATGCTTGCAGAATGTACCGCGGAGCCGCTGCCCCTGAAAGAGCGCCTGACGTTGATGTCCCAGGGCATTATCGAGCATGAAGCCCACTTGACGTACCTTGGCGCCAAGAGTGTGCTTCTCAATGCGGCGCTACTCGGCTACGGTATTACCAATTGACGTTGCCGGGTCAGCGGACAGGTCTGGCAAACCCCGCATAATTGGCTCCCTGGCAGGGCCCGGTACCCGCTGAGTTCGTGGTGTAGTTAATGATTTCGCTGGCGCTGGCGCTCGCAGCCATCATAAAGACTGCCATCCCTGCTGTCGAGACACCTTGAATAGGTAAGACATTTAATTATCATTCCGTTTTTCTCCTGTTATTACTGGTACCGCCCGCTCATTTGTCGATCCGCATAAGAGCCAAATAAGAGCCAAAACAGTCCGCCGTGCGCTGCCAGCGTTCCAACCGCTGCACTCCGAGGCCCATCGGGTATGCCGCCGTTTTTTGGCGGCTTCGCTGGAAGATGAAGGCTCAAAGTACCACTTATCCCCTGATCGTTCTGTTCAAAAGTGCTCGGTTCGTCAAGGATTGCGCGAAGTTTCTTACTTCGCAGCGCGGAAAATCTCGTTTCCCCCGATTTCGAGCCAAAACAGGCACTTTCGTGAGGCCGCGCGAAGAAATCCCGCGCGCGTGAGCACTATTGAGCAGACAACAGACGGACTTGGTGATAAGTTGAGGTTCCATAGCAAGAAGGCGCCAAACAAAAGTGGCGGGAATGGGTGCCCACCTGGCCGTTCTTCCGGGATTTTTCCTGGTGGAGATTTTTCCTGGGGGAGATTTTTCCTGGTGGAGGAGGCGCCCGGCGGCATTCAGGCGGAATCTCTCGGAGCAGGTGATCGAGGTTACGAAATGCAAGTGTTGAAGTCACGGGCCGAGAACAGTTCCGACGTAATTTCTCTCGTGACCGCGGCGGGAAAGATCCTTTACGCCTCTCCGTCCAGCGTCAACGTGTTCGGATACCTTCCGGAAGAAGTCGTCGGACGGAGCACGTTCGACCTGATCGATCCCGGGGATCGCGATCGCTTCCGCCGCGCTCTCGGCACAGTTCTTGCGAGGCCCCCGGGTCCGCGCCAAGTCAAGGTATGCGTGCGCCGAAAGGACGGGGAGCGCCGCTGGGTCGAGAGCACATTTTCCAACCTTCTGGACGAACCCCGCATCGGAGCGATTGTTGTAAATTGCCGGGCGATCGGCGCGTTGCCGGAGGCAGGCGAAATGGAACGACGGCAGGCTGAGGATCTGATCCGCTCCAATGCGCGTCTCGAGGATTTTGCTTACGCGGTAGCGCACGATCTGAGAGAACCTCTCAGAACCATTTCCATGTTCACGGACATCCTGATCCAGGAAGCGGAGATGGACGCGCATGGCGAGCTGATGGCTCAATTCATAATGAATGGCGTCGCGCGCATGTCCGCGCTGTTCGAGGGCCTGCATGCCTTTGCCGTTCACGGTTTCGACGATCCCGCGGAGCCTCTGGATCTGGCCATTGTAGTAACGGACGTTCTGCACGATCTGGGGCACGCGATCACGACCAGTAACGCCACCGTGACCGTCGATCCGCTGCCCTTTGTGCAGGGCAACG
>Ga0181521_10003390_pt1 | contig 18755 bp, 11 predicted proteins | sample PEATcosm2014_Bin_32_FD_119764 | JGI IMG/M metagenome (GOLD analysis project Ga0181521, IMG submission 119764) | Peatland microbial communities from MTU Mesocosm Facility, Houghton, MI, USA - PEATcosm2014_Bin02_60_metaG | ecosystem: Environmental > Terrestrial > Soil > Wetlands > Peat | place... | reverse complement strand
CTGCTGCGTAATTGTTGGTCGGATCAATGATGCACACGACGTGAACGGTGCGGCTGTCGAGCGTTCCCGCAATGTCCAACGTCGTCGTTTTGTTTGTGCTCATTTCCATCCGCTGCCCGCCCAGCGACGTGTGCGGGCTGTAAAAGAAATATTGAATTCCACTGCTGCCGGAAATGTTGCCGAAATCCGCCACGCGCGCCCAGTTGGCGTTCACGCCGAACGTGGCCCAACATTCCAGCGTCACCGCCGCCGAACCGGAGACGAGTCCGCCGGGCAGATTGACGTAGCTGCCGGCAGTGCCATTCAGAACGAGCGCGCCGTTGGTGACGACGGCGTTGCCCATGAGCGTGCCGTGCGCCATGCCGATGGAGTCCCACGCGGCGGTGGGGGAATTCGTGTTGAAACTGTAACGGTGCGCCAGCGCCGGATGCGCATAGGCGAGGTCCTGGATTTCCGCGCCGCTCAATGCGCGGCCAAAGATGCGGAACGAACTGATCTCACCGGCAAACAACGGATCGGCGGGCCACTGGCTTTTGCCGACGTAATTGCTCTTCGCCAGAATCTGCCACGGGCGGATGGTCAGGGCGCTGTTGGTGGCCACCGGCGTGCCGTCGAGATAAAGCAGCCCTTGCGTCCCGTCCAGCGTGACCGCGACGTGAACCCAGGAATTGGTCGGCAGCGCAGCGGTCGCGTTGATTTGCTGCTCCGCATTGTTGCTATTGGTCGTAATGGCAAAGCGCATCATGCCACCATAAGCCCGCGGCGTGAGGAAAAAGTAATTGGTCGTGTCGGTGCCGAAATCGAAAATGCGCTGCCAGTCCGCGCCGCCGCGCCATTTGACCCACGCGGCGAACGTGCTGGCGTTGGCCACGGAAAGCGGGAGCGAGACGAAGTTGGTCGCGCCGTCGAGGTTCAGCACGTTGCCGCGCGCGGCATCGTTGGTGATGCCCGCCCGGTTTTGCAGCGTGCCGTTGTAAAGGCCGAGGTGCTCGCGGGCATCGGTGTTGAATGTGTAGAACGCGCTCCAGTCATTCGTCAGCGCCGGCCAGCCGTCGGGGGTCCAGTAAATCCGGTTCAAGCCCAAGGTCGCCGTGCCGTTGTTATTCCCGTCGTAGTAATGATACGTGAACCAGTTGGTGCCGTTGTCGTTCATGATGGCCGCATGGCCGGGGCCGATGAAACGCGCGGTGCTTTCGAGCACCATCGTGCCGCCGCCATTGATCATGTTGGTGCCGCTCTTGTCGTAATACGGCCCGGTGACACTGGTGCTGCGACCCACGCGGATGTTGTAGGTGCTGTTCACGCCGGCGCAGCAGCCGCCGAAGTTGACGAACAAATAGTAATAACCGCCGCGCTGGTAAAGGCACGAGCCTTCCTCGGTGTTGCTGAAAAACACCGGGCCGTTGTTGGAAACCCGGTAGATCGGGGAATTAGCCGAGATGCGTTTGCCGGTGGACGGATCCAATTGCATGATGAGGATACCGTCCGAATACGAGCCGAAGGACAGCCACACCGTGCCGTTTGTGTCCACCATGACGCTCGGATCAATGCAGTTGTAGGCGGTGAGGTCGGTGGTGGCGTTCGTCGCAAAATCCGGGTTGGATTGGATGACTTTTCCCTGATCCGTCCAAACGGGCGAAGTCAGCGAAGGCGAAGTGACGAGGCCGATGGCGGAATTGATCGTGCCCCAATCTGAAGCGGCGTAATAGAGGTTATACCGGTCGTTGAAATAAGCGTTGTCCGGTGCCCAATAATAACCGCTGAAGCCGGGGACGGCATTCGTCGTCCACGCCGGGATGTTGGTGAAAACCGGACTGACGGCAGACCAGTTGCGCAAGTCACTGGAGGTCAGGCCACTGATGCCCTGACCATCACCATAAATGAAATAATTAGTGCCGTCCTTGATCATCGTGCCCGGGTCATGCAAATAGTAATCGCCGTAAAGGGGCATCTGGGCATTGGCCGTCCGCAGGCAAAACAACGCCAGCAGGCAGAATGCTGCCCGCCGCAATCCATGTCCTAAACAGTTCATTGGCATCCTATTATGTCATCCGTGTCGCAACACAATCACCACTCCAATATCCAACATTGCAGCGAAGAAACAAACGCCACTTTGCGGAAAAAGACCGCCAAAATGCGAACGCCCAAACCTCTTATTTTTGCGGAATCCGCAGCGTGGTCAATGAGTATGGCTCCATCGCACAGGTGAACACCGGCGCGACGCCGGGGAGTTCGCCTTTCCGCGGCACGACGGCGTCCGGTTGGTCGAGCGAATTTTCGGCATCCGGATCAGGGCTCGTCAAGGTGATGGTCCGGGCTTTGTCTCCAAGTTTGCCGGCGCCGTTCAGTTTCACCGTCACGGACATGGACTCGGCAAACGGATTGACCATTTGCAGGACCAGTTCACCGGCGCGCTGGTCGCGGCCGGCGGCGGCATAGAAGGTTGCGACCGGTTTGCGGTCAGACTCGTGGATCAGTTTTCCGTCGAGATACGCCTTCACGCTGCCATCCTGCAATTCAATGCGGATGTCATACCAACGATTGGTTTCGATTGAGCCGCGCACGTGGTCTTCCACCAAGCCTCCGCCTTGCAATGAATGTTCGGTGTTGACCCAGCCGCCGAGGTTCCACCAGACAGGGTGGGCGATGTCCGGCGTCTGGAACAGGACGAGGAACCCTTCGTTGCCACCCAGCTTGCGCGCCTTCAAGGTCAGGGTGTAATTCGTCCAAGTGGGGTCCCCCACAACCGCGCGAAGGTTCTCGCCGGCGGCATTCTGCCGCAAGGCCCCGTCCGCCACGGTCCAATCGCCGCCCGCCGTTTTCCAGCCCTCCAGACCTTTCGTGAAATCGCTTGCATACAGGACCCGGCCGGCCGGAGTGATAACGCGGATGTCCTTGTATTCCACCTGCGTGTTCCAAGCGCCCACCCCGATCATGCCGGCGTGAGATTCCGTGACGTTCGGAGCCTCAACGTTCACCGGCAAAACCACATCCGGCCGGTTTTGCGCGAATTGCGCCTGGGCATAATACGACGGAGTCAGCTCGATACGGGAGTTGTCGAACCAGATCAAATTCGGATGCCACTGGTCGTGGCCCACCTTGCCGAACAGCGGCGCGTAAGAGGCCAGCAGGACTTCATCCGCATTCTTCCACAGGCCGGTCATGTAAGCGGCTTCGGCGAGGGCGGCACGAAGATTGTTTCGCCGACCGGTGCCGTCGTGGGCCGCAAATTCGCCAACGAAAATTTTCGGGCCTTTGCGGTCATAGCTGTCGTAGCGGTTCACGTTTTCATACAGCCACCGGGGCGCCACGTAATAATGTTCGTCCACCACATCCGCCGGCGTGCCGGTGCGGAATTTGTTCCAGGCAAACTGCCAGAGTGAATCGTTGGGGAGCGGCCCGGCATCGCTGATGATTTTGATATCCGGATATTTTGCCTTGATGGCCCGATAGAACACATCGTAGCGGTCAAAATAAACCTGCTGCCACTGCTCGTTCCCGACGGCGATGAACTTCAGATTGAAGGGCGCGGGATGTCCCAGCGCGGCACGTTTGGCGCCCCAGATACTGTTGGTCGGACCATTGGCGAATTCAATCAAATCGAGGGCATCCTGCACGTAGGGGCCAAGCTGGTCGAGCGGCACAGGCGGGCCTTTGCGGGCCTGGCAACACATGCCGCAGTTGACCACGGGCACCGGTTCCGCGCCAATGTCTTCGCAAAACTGGAAATATTCAAGGAAACCGAGCCCATAGGTCTGGTTGTATTCCGGCGACCGGCTGTCCTGCCACACGTTCCAGTTTTGTTTGCGTTCGGACACGTCACCGATGGTGTCCTTCCACCGGTACATGTTGCCAAAGTCCTTGCCCTCGACGACGCAACCGCCGGGAAAACGCAGGAACCCGGGTTTCAGGTCCGCCAAGACCTGCGCGAGGTCGGCGCGCAGGCCATTACGCCGGCCTTTGAACGTCTTCTCCGGAAACAGCGAAACCATGTCCACGTCCACCACCCCCGGTTGAGTGGCCAGCACGACCAGCCGGGCATTCGTGACCGAAGCGGTGCTGGCCAGCTTCGCCTCGAATTTCTGCCAAGTGCCGCCAATGTCCGTAATGTCGGTGGCCGCCAAAGCCCGACCGCTAGCATCTTCGAGGGCGACGTGAAGTGCCGCCGAATCTCCCGCCCGCCGCCGTGCGTAAATCGAGAACAGATAATTGTCACCGGCATGCAACACGATGCCATCGAAACCCGCGTTGACCGCGCCGTACCCGGCATTGCCGGGAACGACGACATAGATGCGGAGAAAATGAAGATTGTTGGCGTTGAGCGGCGATTCGGATTCGACCGTGAGCCGGCCCCTGGCTCCGGCGTTCGCCACTTCACTCCAGGCGTAGAACGGTTCGCGATCTTCAAAGGAGCGGTTTTGCACCAGTTCGGCGTAAAGGCCGCCGTCAGCCCCATAATTGATGTCCTCGAAAAATAGCCCGTGCAACGTGGGCGGAACCGCCAGCCCGAGGTTGTTCGCGTCCACAGTGACTCGCGCCTGGGCGGCGCCGGTGTTGAACGGCACGGCGGACGCCGCGGCCAGCGAGAAAACAACCAGAAGAAGGATTGGATTCGTGGTTCGGGTTTTCATATGCCTTTTGATGCGACGAGAAAACAGGGACCCCATTTTGCAGGAAACCGGAACAACGGTGCGACCAACAACCTTCTAAAACCGCGCTTGAGAGAGTGGCCTTTCATAACACAGTTTTCGGCATAATGGTCATTCATTTCCGGACGGGCGGCCAAAGACGGGCATGTTCTGGTCGTCCCACTTCAAAGGTTTGACGTAGGTGTGCCGGTTGGGATCCCACAAGGGATCGCCCACAATCTCGGTATGGGTGCGGGCGTGGTAAACCAACAGATCGGTCGTGCCATCTTCGGCGACCGTGAAGCTGTTGTGGCCGGGTCCATAGACGCCATGCTCGTAGCAGGTCTTGAACACCGGTTGAGGCGATTTGTTCCAACTGCGCGGGTCCAGCAGGTTGGCATCTTCCCGGGCGTGCAACAAGCCCACGCAGTAGTTCTCGTCCGTGGCGCTGGCCGAGTAGCTGATGAAAACACGGCCGCGGCGGACCAGCACGGAAGGCCCCTCGTTGACGGAGAACCCCCGCGTTTCCCAATCGAACTCGGGTCGGGATAGGCGCACGGGCGGCGTCCCAAGGCGGGAGGGGGTCTCCAGGCGGGCGATGTAGAGGTTCGAGTTGCCGGGAATCGCGGGATCCTTCTGGGCCCACACATAGTAGCGGATGTTTCGGTGCATGAAGGTGGTCGCGTCCAGGCAGAAGCTGTCGATGCCGGTGTCGATCCGGCCCAGCAACGTCCACTTTCCTTCCAGCGGATTGTCCGCCCCGGTCATGATGACATACATGCGGTGCTGGAACAGCCCGTCCTTGATTGCGCGCGTCGGCGCGGCGGCGAAATAGATGTACCAGGCCCCGTTGATCCGGTGGATTTCCGGGGCCCAGATCAATTCACACAGCGGGCCTTCGTCGGGTTTGCGCCACACATCCACTGGCGTTGCCGTCGCGAGTCCGGCGATGGTTCGCGAGCGGCGCACCTCGATGCGATCATAGGTTGGAACCGAGGCCGTGAAATAATAGTAGCCGTCGGTGTGTTTGCCGATGAAGGGATCGGCGCGTTGTTGAATCAGAGGCTGCAATGTTTTCATGGTGGATTCCGGTGAGCCGTTTGGTGCAGGGCGAAGTTCAGGCAACGGGCACCTCTCTGACGGAGTCCTCGCTCAGGCCGGTCTTGGAGGCCTGACCGTGCATTATTTCGTTGTAGAACTTGTCGGTAATGCGGTATTTGAACATCAGGAGCCCCATGACCAGGTGGAAGAATCCCGGGATGATGGAAAGCATGAGCGCGATGCCGGTGAGCGTAAAGGCGCTCTGTATCTGGTCGGGCACGTAATGGTAATAATAGAGCAGCGCGGCGACGCCGCCGCCGCCCAGGCTCATGCCCAATTTTTGGCAGAAGGAAATGCCGCCGAACGACATTCCGGCCACACGCTTCCCGCTTTTGACATGACCGTAGTCCACGGCCTCGGCGATAGCGGACCAGAAGATGGGCGCTTGCAAGTCAACCACGAATGAAAGCAGAAAGTAAAGAATGAAGGCCGGCACGACGTCGCCGGGTTTGACCGCGAAATAGAGAATGACGCTAAGCACGCCGGTCGCGACCTGGCTCCAGCGAAAGAGCTGGACCTTGCAGAAGCGTTTCGTAATCCAGGTTGACGCCACCATCGCGAGGATGGAGGCAACCACGCCCGCGGTGAGGAAGTTCGACAGCAAGACCGCATCGCCACTTGTGGCGCCGCTCAATTTGCCGAAGAAGGAATGCGTGGTGAGGAATCTCGACAGCATGTTCTCTTCGCCGCGCAGGTTGCCGTACAAGTAGTACTTGGCGTAATAAGCCGCCACGCCACCACGGATCATGTACCCGATGGTGCCGATGACGCACACGGCGGCCAGGACCAGCCATTGGTCGTTCTTGAAGAGGAGCCGCAGTTGCAGCAGCAGCGGTTTGTCATCAACTTTGTGCTTCACACGCTCGGTCGTCGTGAAGAAGCAAAACAGGAACAGCAGCGTCGCCAGTCCGGCCATCAACGCCATCGCGACCTGATAGCCGCGGGCGAGATGTTGAATTCCCCAGCGGGCGGCGAGCAGCGGCACGACGATGGTTACCATGAACGCCGCGACTTTGGCAAAAAAGAGCCGGTAGCCGTTCGCAGACAACCGCTCCTGCGGGTCTTCGGTCAACACCCCGATGAGCGAGATGTACGGGATCGTCACCGAGGTGAAGATGAGCATCATCAGGATGTAGGTCGCGTAGGCCCAGAGTAGTTTGGCATTGTAGGCCAACGCCGGCGTTGTGAACACGAGCATCACCGAAAGGCCAAACGGAACCGCAAAGAAGAGCAGATACGGCCGGTAGCGGCCCCAGCGAGTGGTATACTTGTCGGTGATCATTCCCATCGCGACATCGGCAAATGCATCAATCAACCGCGGCAATAGCATCAGCCAAACGATATCGGAAGCTTTCAAGCCATATACATCGGTGTAGAAAAACGTCAGGATCAATGCCATCGAAGACCAAATGACGTTCACCGCCATGTCGCCGGCGCCAAATCCGATTTTTTCGAGGACGGAAAGTCTAGGGGGTTTCATTATTATATTTATCGATTGATCGGAGGCATTGCTCAGTTCCGGGGTTTCGGATCATACAAGAGGAGACGGGGCGATCCGGTTTGGAACCGGGTTACTTGACCAAAACGCTCTTGTACTCGTCGAGGACCTTTTCATCAATGACCGGCCACTGTTTTTCATCCCATTTGATTTCGGCAATCTTCAATTTTTGCAAACCGTTATCCGCTGTTTCATAAGCGTGAAAAACGAGATAATCTTTGCCGTCAAATACATAGGCGCTGCAGCCCCCCATCCCGGCCCAATCTTTGTTGCCGGCCAGCACCAGGCTCCCACCGCCTTGGGCCAGGCTCTTGCCGTCCTTGTCCAAATAAGGTCCTTTTACGTCTTTTGACCGTCCAATCATGATTTTGTAAGTACTGTCTTTACCGCGGCAGCACAAGCCCCAGGAGACAAATAAATAATAGTAATCACCCTTTTTGAAAATAAAGGGCCCTTCGATCTCGGCGGGGCCTGGTACTCGGTCATCAACGAATACCGAACGCTCTCTTTTGGCAAGGGAGTCCCATTCCTGCGGCTCCGCCAGTGCAGTCCAGCTTGAGTCTAATTTTACAAGCTTAATGCCTGACCAAAACGAACCAAAGCTCATCCAAGGCGTGCCGTTTTCATTCACGATGATGTTCGGATCAATCGCATTCCAAAGATCGCGGTTGGGTGTTGAGCGAAGCACCATGCCCTGGTCTTCCCACTGGTAGTCAGGAGAGCCAGGATCAAGCGTTTTATTGATGGTTACACCGATGGCCGAGCTGTTTTGACCTGGGGCGGACACGGCATAATACAAATAGTACTTGCCATCATGATGAGCAATATCGGGTGCCCATACATGGCCATTAAAACCGCTGGCCACTCCTTTCGCCCAGGACGGATCGCCCGGGAACACACGCCCCCGTAGCTTCCAATTTATCATGTCCTTGGAGCTGTAGAATGTGATTCCCGGCCCGGAACTGAAGAGGTAGTAGGTATCGCCCTCCTTGGCCATGGCAGGGTCGTGTACGTCCACCTGTCTTGCCTGGGCTGCCCACAGGCTGCCGGCGATGAGCAGGCCAAAAACCGACAGGAATTTGTTTTTTGACGCTACGCGGGCAAGGGAAAATGGGTTGATGGTTGCCGCGCTTAAAATTATCTGAGCGGCGATGGTGGCCAGTGCGAGGGCGGGGAATTTTGACTTTTTCATTTTGGGGATGAAAATACTTTAATATCGAACCAGTCTAAATCTTTTATTTTAATTTGTCCGCCCTTTGCAAAAAAACCGCGTGGGATTGGATTGTCATGCTCCCACGCGGCGGATGTGTTTTAATAAGGCGTATATCTAATTTGAACCGCGCCGCTCCAGTTTAACAGGGACGGAGACGCCCCCCAGCGCCTCCGCCGCCTGCCAGTAATTTCCCCATCATAGTTGCAACCGGAAAAACTGGGCGGAACTCGTAGCCGGAATGGTTATCTGGTAATTACCACCCACAACCACCAAGCTGCTGAGGTTCACCGGAGTCCAAACGGCCCCGGCCCCAAGCACCGGGCTGGACACCAAGTTGACAAGCTCGGAGGTCGTCAGCCAAGTGATAACCAAATTGCCACCCGAGAGGGTTGCCTGCAATGACACGCTCGTGGACGTGCCCCGGAGTTGGTTCGGTCCGAGGGCATTATCGGCCGCGATTTGAGCCGCCGTAAGCGGGCCATTGTAAATGCGGAACTCATCAATGTTGGCGAGAAGTCCCGGGTCCCCGGTATAAACCGATTGACCGATGTAGTTGGTCAGGCCGCCATGGAGCTGGTAGTTAATAATACTTCCATTATGTTGGTAAGCAACAGGATCAATCATGTCGTTGAACAATATGCCGCTCGCGACAAGCACCCCGTTTGTGTAGATCGCATCGGTGCCGGCTAGTGGGTGCCAGACAGCAACGACCTGCACATTAGTCGTGTAGTCCAGCACGCCGGTCATCGCGACATCATTAGGCCACTCACCATCGAAACCAGGATTGCCCTGCCCGAAGTTTGCTGCCACAGTGGCTGGACTTGCGCCGGTGTGGGGCGAACAAGTAATGTAATCGTATCCATCTCCATTATAGGGATCGAATGGAACAAGGTCCGTATTGCCAAAGGCAAAGAGATTGGCATAGGGGTTGATTGAACCCGGAAAAGTAGCCCATACTTCGATCGACACTTCGTCCAGGTTGCTGAGGATTCCGGAAGGCAGGCTCACAGAAGACCCGACGGTACCGTCCAACACAAGCTGTCCTGTTCCATTGAGGGTGGCAGTACCATTGAGCGTGCCAATCACGCCGGCTACCGAATCCGTAACAGTGAGGCTGCCCGATGGTTCGCTAAAGCTGAACCGGTTGACAAGGGTGGGGGTAACAGGCGCCACGTTGACCGTCAGAGCTGGGCTGTTCTTGCTCCCAAACGTAGCCGTCAGTTTCGCGCTGCCCGCGCTAACCGCCGTCACAATGCCGTTGGCGTCCACGGTAAGCACGCTGGGATCGCTCGATGAATAAGTCGGAGTCGTCCCGTTCAGATCCAAGCCCGGTTCCACCGAACTCAGGAGCACTCCGGTGACTGCCGAATATCCGGGGGCTGCCGAATAATCGCCCACGAGCTGCGCCTGCTGGATCGTACCCACGCTTAAGGTGTTAGCGGGGGAGCCGAACAATGGCTGGAAGTAAATCTGTGACAATGTGCCGAGGGGAACAGTGGTCACAGCAACGGTGTTGGTGCCAGTGTCGGTAATAATCAAGTCATTCGTGTCAAACCCTTTGCCATAGGCCCGGAGAACGCCTCTCGCAATCAAGTCATATATTGAATTCCCAGGAAAGGTGGTATTAGGTGTATTGGTGTAGGTGGAAGGCAGAACTATTGTGCCGCCACCGAGATTCAAGGAAGCTGTGAGGTCACTAGTTGCAATTGTACCTTGATTGCCCGTGCCCGTGATGCCAGTGATTGGGTTGCCCGAAATAAGGCCCGGCGTGCTGCCATTCAATGGGTTGCCCGTAAAAACATTAAGATACACCATCGCAACCGCGGTATCATAGATGTTCAAGTGGCCGCCCAAACCGATATTCTGAACAATGAGTTGAGCATTGCCATACATGTTCATTGTCACATACGGTGCGTCCGCAAACCACCACCAAGCGTAGCCGATCCCAATGCCGGAAGGTACCGGAGCGGTGGCGCCGTAGTTGCCGACACAATTAATAATGCCGCCGTTGTCTATATTAATAATGGTGCGGGGATTAAAGTAAGCATTTTGCACCGGAGCCAGCATCCAGTCATAGTCCAACTCGCCTTTGATGTTGAGCGTCTGTCCCCATTCCGGCCCGTAAATAGTCCCGTATGTACTACTATTATCGCTGAGAGTACCGATGCTACAAGCATATCCGGCAGGAAGCGTTGGGGCCGGACCGGGTTGGGGATCAATAATCGCGACAGCTCCCGCGGTATTGGTCGGCACTCCAGCGCTCCAGTTGCCCGGGTCATCCCATCGACCGTTAAGGTCGGTACCAAGCCAACTTGTAGTCTGCGCGGAAGCGTTGTGAAGAACCAAACCCGCTGCCATAACAGCGGCGGCTACATAACATATTTTTTTTAATATCATAAGCATTGCCTTTCTTGTTTAGAGTTGAAGTTTGAGATGTTAGTTTGTTTGAGATGTTGGTTTTGGAATTGGTCCTGTGGTTTCATGGCTGTTAAAAGATAAAGACTGGGTCTTGGCCAAAGTATTTTTCACCTGCAGCATTACCGTTGTTATACATCACCCTAAATGTCCGCCATTCGACGTGGCCGTCTTCAAATAGTTCATTGCCTCCGGCTGGCAGGCTGCCCTCCAAATGACTGGTGCGTTGGATAATGTTCTGCGGGAGCCCGCCAACTGAAATCTTAGTGTAACTTTTGGTCCCAGTGTCTTCGACAACCACGTCAACAACCACTTCGGCATCGGACGGAGAAAGTTGTCCTGGTATTCCAATCGTATTTGTTTTCCAATACGGTGATTCTGCCTTGCCTCCCGCGTTCATGCCCGCGCCCGGCAGCAGCCAAACATAACCGGTAATGCGAAAAACCGGACTAAAGTTCCATGTATTGGTACAATTGAAATCGGGGTTGGACGGGCAGTAAAATATGTCCTGGCTGCCTCCATCCCTTATGATCTCGTCGATTAAATTGGTGGAGATGTCCCACGCCCAGAGTCCCACCGCAGTAGGTGGAGTGGTCGTAAATGGCGAATATCTTAAATCCGGCAGCAGATTGTTATTATCCTGACTGTAAATTTGCAACGCCACGCCTATTTGACGCAAATTACTTTTGCAAGCAGCCCGACGACCGCTTTCCTTAGCCTTCGCCAATGCCGGCAAAAGCAGGGCGGCCAAAATGGCAATGATGGCAATGACCACCAAAAGTTCAATCAAGGTAAACCCCCCGAAGCGGCGCTTGCGAAGGACAGAAGGCTCAAACTGGCAGATGGGTTTGTTAGAAATCATTTCTTTGTATCTTTGTATGCAATGGATTCTCTTTACTTTATCCCGGCGTTGCCATTGGAACAACGCCACTTTGCGGAAAAGAATCACCATTTTGCGAACGCCACAGCGACGTGCCCGGCCGGACATGAACTTTGCGATAGGCAACCGGACTGATGTGTTTATCCGCCTGGAAATAGCGGGCGATATGCTGGGTATCGGGAAATTTAAGCAAATCAGCAATTTTTGCGACCGGCAGGTCCGTCTCCATCAACAGCCGCGCAATATGGTCGGTGCGTATCCGGCGGACTTCTTCCAGAATGGACCGTCCGAGTTGTTTTCGGAACCGCTTCTCCAAGGCGCGCCGTGACAATCCGGCGGACAAGGCGACTTCATCCACGGAAACGCCGCGGCGGGCATGGTCCCGAATGAACCGCAACGCCCTGGCCAGATACGGTTCATCGGCCGCCACGAAATCCGTCGAACGGCGTGTCACCACATGCGAAGCCGCCGCCGTGATCCGGTCAGGGACGACCGGAGCGCCCCGCATCAACCCGTCCAGCGCGGCGGCGGCCTCGTAGCCGGCACACTCGAAGTTGATGGCGATGCTCGACATCGGTGGATCGGTCAGCTCGCAAACGACTTCATCGTTGTCGGCGCCGATGATGCCAATCATGTCCGGCACGGTCAGCCCGGCCAGCTTGCAGACTTCCATCACGCGTTGCGCGCAGTCATCATTGCAGACCATCAAGCCCAATGGTTTGGGCAGCGCCCCCAGCCATCGGGCCAGCAAACGCCACTCCCTTGACCAGTTCTTCGCAAGCGTTGACAGGGCGTAATGCGGCGGATGGGGAAAGCCCGCCTCGCGAATCCGTTCACAGAAAAATTCCTTTCGAATCTCAGACCAGGTCGTGTTCTCCAAAGGGGTCTTTACGTAACCGCAAAAGGCAAAATGCTTGAAGCCGCAACCGAGCAGGTGTTCCGCCCCCATGCGCCCGATGGCCTCCGAATCGGTCACCACATTGACCAAGCCGGGAATTTCCGTTTTCCGATGCCCCACCACAACGGTTGGCAGCCCGTAGGCCATGATTTCCTCCGCCCCGGCCACATCCCGGAGGATGATTCCATCAGCTTCTCCCGTTTCCAGCAAAGGTTGAACCTTCTCCAACCCCGCGGGTTCCCAGGAAAACGACCACGGTCCATGGTGGTGGGAATAATCAGCCACTCCCCGCAAGAGTGCACGCCCTGAGGCACGCGAAGATTCAATCAAAAGAATGACTTTCGGGACTCGCAATATGTAATTCAGGCACAACAACAAAATACACGGCGTTGAGTTTTAACCCGCTGCCATCTCGGTTTTGTTTTTGGCTTATTACTTTATAATGCGCCATCCGCTCCCCAAACCCGACATGACCCGACAAGGATTTTGCGCCCCACTGTCTATGTTGCTGAAAATCAGGAATTACTGAGGATGGATGACTTGAGGTGTTCCTTCAATCAGGGCGGTGGCTTCGCCCAGAAGAATCCGGCCAAAGAGCCAGTCGAACCAGAAACCTTGCACGCCGGTCCCGCGGTTCAGACCGCTCTGGAACTTGTCTTCGATGATTTTGCGACCTTGAGCCAGTTCGGAGCGGGCTTCATCGGGTTGACCGAGTTGTTGGCAGGCCATGGCCAGGATGACACGGGCCGTCGCAGCCCGCGGTGCGTTGTATTCAGAATAATCCAAACACCGCCGGCACCAGGCCGCGGCTTTGGTGTAATCCCCCCGCCGATATTCCATCAATCCCAGGGAGACCGACCGCCAAGCGGCGAGAAAAACGTCACCATCGGCATTCACGTTGGTGGCGAACGATTTCCCCGCCTCCTCCGCCAAGGGCTCCAACGCCTTCAGCATCTTTTCGTCCGCCGGCCGGAGCAGGCTGATTTTGATGATGCGGTCGGTAAACGGATACACCGCGTCCGCAACATGGGCAATGATGGCCTGACGGAAACGTTCATAACCGGCCATGTCGCCCAGTTCGATCAGAATGGAACCGCATTCCAAATAATCCAAGGTGGAAATATCCCATCCGTCGAGTTGATCGATTTGCAGGAGCAGGGTGAAACGATCCGCCGCCGGCTGCCACTGGTTTTGAAGGGCATGCCACTCGCCGAGCGAGCGGACCACGGCGGCACCCTCCACGGTTGGCTGGGTGAGAGAAACCCCGCTGATCAACGCGTCGGCTTCATCAAATTTATCCTGGCTCACCAACACGGTGGCTTGAGTGATCTTTTCCCTGGTTTCAGCTTGGCGGCGCAATTCAGCCTCCCGGGCCTCGGCTTGTTCGGCTTCCTGACGCAAACGTGCCTGTTGCCGTTCGGCAGCGACAGCCCGCTGCCGGGCGGCTTTTTCCATGAAGAACAACCGGGTGGAAGTGCCAAGCCCAATGATCAGCGCGACCGCCACGGCCCCGGTCGCGGTAAAGATAACTTGGTTCCGGCGCACGAGCTTCTGGAACCGATAAAATCGGCTGGGGGGACGGGCAACAACGGGTTCATGGTTAAGGTAACGATTGATGTCCATCGCCAGGCCGTTGGCCGTTTCGTACCGGCGCCTTCGGTCCTTTTCCAGCGCCTTCATTACGATCCAATCCAAATCCCCCCGCAACAGCGAAATCAGTTTAGGCGGCTCCGCCTGACGATGTTCGGCCGTCTTTGTCAGTTCTTTGCCTTGCAGCGTGGTGAGCATGGTCGAAGGCCGTTGCGGCTCCTGTTCCCGCAACGTGCGCCGCATCTCATCCAAGCCATGTTGCAACAGTTTCTTGGGATCGAACGGCGTCCGTCCCGTGAGCAATTCGTAAAGCAGCACCCCCAGACTGTAGATGTCGCTGCGAGTGTCAATGTCCAGACCGCTCATCTCCGCCTGTTCGGGACTCATGTAGGCGGGGGTGCCGATGATCTGCTCGTAGGCCGTGAAAAAAGTTTTGTCCGTGAGCCGCATCTCGGTGGCCTTCGCAATGCCGAAGTCAATCACCTTGGGCACTGGCACTCCATCGTGCAACGTGACCAGGATATTCGACGGCTTGATGTCGCGGTGGATGATTCCCTTTTGATGGGCGTGCTGGATGGCCTGGCAAATTTGTATGAACAAATCCAGCCGCCGGCGGGTGTCGAGCTGGTTTTTGTCGCAGTAATCGGTGATCTTGACCCCCCGCACCAGTTCCATGACGAAATAGGGCCGCCCCGTGTCGGTGGCGCCCGCATCCAGCACCCGGGCAATGTTGGGATGATCCATCATGGCCAGCGCCTGCCGCTCGGCCTCGAAGCGGGCAATGACGCTCCGGGTGTCCATGCCCAGTTTGATGATCTTGAGCGCCACGCGGCGGCGGACCGGTTCTTCCTGCTCCGCCATATAGACCACGCCACCACTGCCCTCGCCAATGCGTTGAAGCAGTTTGTAACGGCCGATGCGCGTGCCGGAAACTTCGGTGATGCCATCCTCCGCCTCGGCCCCGGGCGGCCCGATTTTGACCGCTGCTTCCTGTGAACCACTGGCCGTGAGGACCACAGACAGGGCGGCATCGTTGAAAAACTTTTCCGCCTCGGCTTCCGCCGCCAGCAAAGCCTCCACCTTCGCCCGCAGGCCCGGATCGTCCGTGCAAGCCTGGTCAAGAAACGCCCGCCGGGCCGCCGGGCTGGCCAGGTTCCGCGCAGCGTCGAACAATGCCTCTTCTTGTGGCTTGGTTTTCGTCATGCAGCAGGAGACAACAGCCTTTCATTCCACATATGCTTGTGAAGTACAACCTTCGGTACTCCAAAATTTATCGCAGCGTTTCAGAATTGTGCCCGAATGCGTTGGAACAGCCAGGCTTTTGCGTAGGCCCACTGGCGCTCAACCGTGCGTTCGGTCACGCCCAGGCTTTCCGCCACTTCCTGATTGGTCAATCCGCCAAAAAATTTCAACACGACAATACGCGCTTTTTCCGCATCTTCCGCCTGCAATTGTTCCAAGGCCTCGTCCATCAGCAGGATTTTATCATCCGGAGTTGTCGCCACGAGGTCCAGTTCCTCAATGTCCAGCCGGATCTGGCCGCCACCGCGCTTCAGCCTGGACTTGCGTCGCGCGTTTTCGACCAAAATACGCCGCATGGCTTCGGCGGCCGCACCGAAAAAGTGAGCGCGGTTCTGCCACGTGCGATCGCCATCCCCGACCATGCGGAGCCACGCTTCATGCACCAGGGCTGTGGCCTGCAAAGTCTGGCCCGCAGCTTCCTCGGCCATTCGCGCCGCCGCCAGCCGGCGTAGTTCGTTGTAAACCAATGGCAACAACTCTTCCGAGGCCCGGCCGTCGCCACTGCTAATGGCTTGCAGCACTTGGGTGATCTCGCTCGTGATTTCGTGCGGCATAGGCAAGACTCCTGGCAAAATCAAATACACGATAATTCTACACCACAGGCCAGATAACCCGCAAGTTGCGAAAAAACTGCGGCCACCAGCAGAAAAATAAAAGAAAAACTCTTGCCCAAGTGCGCAATTCAGAAAGCCAGGTTCCTGATTTGCCGAATCCGTTGCCCGGCAAGCACGAGGGTTTGTGCCTGGCTGGCGCAACTGTGTCTTTGCGGATAAATTGTCTTGTTTTAATGCTTCCGGCTTCCAACAGTCGTGCGAACGCTGTTTTTACGTATGCGGCTGAGCGGCCCCGTCTAGTTTCTCGTACCAGGTCCGGGTGATGTTCACAAAGCGCAAACGCTGGACGAAGTGAGTTTGGTGCGCGAACCGGAACGGCGACTGTATCGCGAGCTGATCGCGGCTGGTCTGCGGATACAGCTCCGGGAAGACCGCCAATCGGGCCAACCGGCTTATGACATCGCGGATTTGCGTCTGCGGTTCGACGTGTTTGATGCGAATGAACAAAAAGTCCGGATCCGGTTTGATCCCGCGAAAGGAGCCTTTTTCGGCGAAAACCTGGAATGGTTCCGGTTTGAGGACCTCATGTTTGAGGCGGAGCGATGTATGCAACGCGTCCGAGATGGTTTTAAGGGCGTTAATGCTTGGTTAACACAATTCGTTCCCGATCTCATTTTCTTTGCGGCCCTTTGCCGATTGAGAGGCATTGAGCTGGAAAATCATAATAAAACTGCCGACAGGTAATTTTGCGGTGAATAAACATATTATTCACCGCATAAGATGCGGCGAATAGTTCTTGCAATCACCGCAAATTGAGCGGAGAATAAAACCATGAGCTACATTCACGAAAGTGCAGACTGGCCGAATTTAAGGTGGGATGATGCGAAGCTGTTGCCATTGCTGGCAGATGTCCGGCATCGGCAAGGGCGTTTGCTGGGACGGATGGAAGGCCTTGGCTTTCGGCTTCGCGCAGAAGCCAGTCTGACGACACTGACTGCCGATGTAATCAAGTCGAGCGCGATAGAGGGTGCGCTGCTGGATGCCGAGCAAGTGCGATCTTCAATTGCGCGGCGGCTGGGTCTTGATTTTGGAGACAAGGTGCAGTCCAGCCGTGATGTTGAAGGCGTGGTTGAGATGATGCTGGACGCCACCCAAAAATATGCCGAGCCGTTGACGGCTGAACGATTATTTGGCTGGCACGCCTCATTGTTTCCGACGGGACGAAGCGGTATGCGGCGAATCACGGTTGGCGCATGGCGTCCGGCTGACATCGGCCCGATGCAAGTCGTGTCCGGTGAAATTGTTCACGAGCGGGTTCATTTTGAAGCACCGTCGGCGGATCGGCTTCAGCATGAAGTTTCCGTTTTTCTTGACTGGTTTGGGGCGGCGAACAGAATTGATCCGGTGCTTAAGGCGGGCATTGCCCATTTCTGGTTCGTGACCATCCATCCGTTTGAAGACGGCAACGGTCGCATAAGCCGGGCGATAGCCGACATGGCACTGGCGCGGGCTGAAGGCACGATTGAACGGTTTTACAGTATGTCCACGCAGATCGAAGCTGAAAAAAAACAGTATTACTTGAACCTGGAGCAAAGCCAAAAGGGCGGAACGGATATTACTTCGTGGCTGGAATGGTTCTTGGGTTGTCTTGGACGTGCCGTTGCCGGGGCGGAAGATGGTCTGGCGAGCGTTCTGCGAAAAGCAAGAATCTGGGAACGAATCAACCACCAATCGCCAGTAAATGAAAGACAGCGCAAGGTGATCAACCGGCTGCTGGATGGTTTTGAAGGAAAACTCTCCACATCAAAATATGTCAAACTCGCCAAATGTTCCGCTGATACGGCATTGAGGGATATTAAAATTTTGCTCGACCGGGGCATTCTAATCCAGGACGCGGGCGGCGGTCGGAATACGAGTTACCGTTTGGTTGAGCCGGAAGATCAGCCCATCCCGCCCAGCCAAGATTAAATTGCTCTCGGTGATACGTGGGAATATTTCAGGGTGAAATACGCTGCACGTTAGCGCTGGCACCGGCATTAGATAGGATTGTCATAATTGGAAGCAACTTTCTCAGAGAGGGTAGGACAAAGTCTGTCCGAGTAAAATTATTTCCAAAATCATTTTTTGTGATGGAGATCCTGAACCAACTCCGTCTTGCATTGTAACAATTGATTCATCAACACTCTGGGGCATGCAGTTTAATGTAAATTTGTCCATAGCGGCGATTCTGTGTTTTCTGCCAGTCGCGTTTGTGCTGATGGTCATTATTAGGAAACGCAAAAAGCAACGAGAATTCAGTCGTGCGCCATTCAAGGAGTTGCAGCGTCGTCCAACCTTGCCTACAAGTAAGGGCGGCTTCAACATAGCCAAACCTCCAAACGCCGCCAAGCTGGGTAGATAACAGGCGGGCTATCGCCCGTTACACCGAATTCACGTTGGACACTGAATTTTGGTCCGTTTTGGTGTCCGTTGCGGACGCCATTTGGTCTAACTTCGTGCTGCACGCGCAGTTGGGAATGGAGCCAATGGCCGGGATTGGTCTGTCCAATACGAGCGCCCCAATCCTTAGCCAGCTGAACGATGGATGCACTGGAGGGTGAAGTTTTCCGGAGGGGATTTTGAACAAAAGTTGTGGCGGCAGGTCGGTAACACATGCCGGCGTTAACCAAACGTTCT
>Ga0181521_10003384_pt1 | contig 18767 bp, 14 predicted proteins | sample PEATcosm2014_Bin_32_FD_119764 | JGI IMG/M metagenome (GOLD analysis project Ga0181521, IMG submission 119764) | Peatland microbial communities from MTU Mesocosm Facility, Houghton, MI, USA - PEATcosm2014_Bin02_60_metaG | ecosystem: Environmental > Terrestrial > Soil > Wetlands > Peat | place... | reverse complement strand
TGGTGCAGCGCCTGCGGGATCTGTATTCGGACGACCCGATGTTGTCGGCGCGGCTCGACGAGGCGACCCGGATGGAAGCACTGGCCGACGATGAGCAGCCGCCAGCCGATGCCGCGATGTACAAGGCCAAGGGTGGCGGCATCGAGCGCCTCAAGGCCGTCGCCGAGACGGCGGGCCGCATGATGGCCGCGCCAAAAGGTCCGCGCGTCGCCGTGTTCGACGCCGGCGGGTGGGATACGCACGCCGGCGAAGGCGGGGCCGAGGGCCAGCTCGCCGGGCGGCTCGGCGGCCTCGACCAGGTGCTCGAGGCGCTGCGCGGCGGGCTCGGTCCGGAGTGGTCTCGCACGGCCGTGCTCGTCTGCACCGAGTTCGGGCGTACGGTGCAGGTGAACGGCACGCGCGGCACGGATCACGGCACCGGCGCCGCGGCGTTGCTGCTGGGGGGTGCGGTGCGCGGCGGGCGGGTGCTCGCCGACTGGCCGGGCCTCGGCGAGCGGCAGCGCTACGAGGGTCGCGACCTGAAGCCCACGACCGACCTGCGGGCCATCGCCAAGGGGCTGTTGCGCGACCATCTGGGAGTGGCGGAGCGCGCACTCGCTGACGTCTTTCCCGCCAGCGAGCGCGTGTTGCCCGTGCGCGATCTGGTGCGGGGCTGAACCGCCGTCCGGCTACAGCACGGGCCCGGTATCGTTCGGCAGCATCGCGCGTCTGACCAGCGGGATCGGCGGCCCGCCATAGGACAGGAACCGGTCGTGAAATGCCTTCCAACACGCCTCTCCGCCGCGGCTCGCGCAGTAGTCGCTGCGCAGCCGGCGGATCATCAGCTTGCCGAGCGTGTAATAGAGATACCCGGGGTCGAATGTGCCGCGGGCAGCCTGCTGGCGCGCGGTCCCGGCATCCTGTAATGCGGATTCGCGGAACAGCCTCTCCGATTCGGCGACCGTCATGCCTTTGGTGTGCAGACCGATCGCCGACAGGTACCGCACGTCCCGGAGTAGCGCCTCGGACAGCTGCCCGATATGCGTCTCGGCGTCGCCGCCGAGGCCTTTCTCCCACATCAGTTCCTCGCAATAGTGAGCCCAGCCCTCGGCATAGGCGTAGCCGACGAACAGGCTCGCGAGCCTCGACGGGGCGCGGTTGGCCCACATGAATTGCAGGAAGTGGCCCGGCCAGACCTCATGGGCCGAGGTGAACAGCAGCATGGCCCTGCCGGGCACGTAGGCGGACTGCTCGGCTTTCGACCAGGAGGGGTCGGGGGGCGCGATGTAGTACACCGACGGTAGGCTCTTCTCGTACGGCCCGGGCGTGTCGATGTAGGCAAAGTTCTGCCGATTGTAGGGCGGCGCCTCCTCGACCGTGGCTTCCTCCGGGCCCGGGATCGAGACGATGTCCCTGTCGATGACGAATTGCCTGAGGCCGGTCAGCTGCACGCGCGCAGCGGCGACCGCTCCGCCCTCCGGTTTATGAGCCCGGACGCGCGCGACGCATTGCATCAGGCTCGCTCGTGGCGCGAATTTCCCGCAGGCCTCGTTCAGCGCAGCAAGATTTCGGTCGAGATCCGCTCGGCCCGCCGCTTCGAGGTCAGCGACAGGCATCTCGACGCGTTCGGTCATGCGCAGCATCGCCGCAAAGCGCTCCGGCCCGAGCGGGTCCTGGGCTGTCGTGCTCGGAGCTGCGCCCTTCAGCCAGGTGGCGAGTCCGTCGAGCGCCTGCGCGGCCGGCTCGATCACCGCCTTCAGCTCCGCCTGCAGGGCGGCGTCGCGGACGCCGGAAAAGGCCTGCGGCACATCCTTGCGATAGAACTCGGCGAGCCCTGCGAAGCCGTCGACGCCGAGCTTGACGTAGGTGGCCGGCATCGGAGTCTGCAGATTCTTGCGGATCTCCGGCACCGCCTGCAGCACGGCCCGCGCGTATTTGATGAACGCCCTGAGCCGCACGTCGGGCGTGCCGTACGGGCGCACGACGTAGTTGCTCGGATCGAGCGAGTCGCCGCCGTCACTCATGCCGAGGTAGAACTCGGGGTTGCGGAACGGCGCCTCCGCGATGTCGCGCCAGAAGATCTCGCGGTCGATCCGCGTCAGCAGGTATTCGCGCTCGAAACGCTGTGCGTCATCGAGCTGCGCATCGGAGAAGGCCGTCACGCGCTCGCGAAACGCCTTGAGCCGTGCCACCTCGGCACGGATGCCGGCAGCTGACCAGTCCGGCAGCTGACCGTCGAATTCATGGCGGCCCTGCTGAGCCGCAAACGACGGATGCGCAACGAAGAACGCCTCGAGATATTCATCGACCAGCGCCGGCCACGCCGCCGATGGCGGCGCGCTGACCACCGGCGGAGCGGGCGACCGCTGGCAGCCTGCGACCAGCGCGAGGACGGAGGCGGCGACGACGACGGCGGCCGCGAGCGGACGCGAGCTGGCATGTGGCATGCGGGGAACCCCAGACGTGAAACATTAAGATTGCTTCCGCGACAGCGGTAAAGGCAAGCGCCCGGAGTCAAGTCCCGAGACGAACGCCGAAGCTGACCCGGCCATCGAGGGCCCGCAACAGGGGGGCGTCACGATGGTACAGATCCCGCTTGAACACGATCCGTCCGTCCGGGTCCTCGTCCGCCGTCCAATACATCAGCAGCACCGGCACCTTCCGGTTCAAGGTCACGGTGCGCGTCTCGGGCGCGTCAACCGCCGCACGGATCGCTGATGCGTTCCACTTGACCGGGTCGCCGAGCAGCAGCTCGACGAGCTCAAGCGGACGCTCGACCCGAATGCATCCGGAGCTGAAGGTACGGTCGTCCTTGTCGAACAACGAACGCGTCGGCGTATCGTGCAGGTAGACCAGGTACGGATTCGGGAAGTTGATCTTGACGCGGCCGAGAGCGTTGCCGTCGCCCGCAGCCTGGCGCAGCACGTACGGAAAGCTGGTTGCCGTGTACCGCGCCCACGCGACCGTGGCCGGATCAACGTGTCCGCCGTTGCGATCGTAGACCTCGAGTTTCTTGCGCGCGAGGACGTTCTCGCCCCGCTGCATCTGCGGCAGCACATCCTTGGCGAGAATGCCGGGTGGCACGGTCCAGGTCGGGTTGAACACGACGCTTTCGATCTGCGCCCGGAACACCGGAGTCTGGCGGAATTGCTGGCCCACGATCGCGCGCGCGCGCCAGATCGAGTGCTGGTGGCGCAGGTAGCGAACGCCGTAGCCGGCGATGTCGACCACCACCAGGTCCTCGTCGCCGATGTCGTGCAGCACCCACCGGCCGCGTTCGAGATTGATGCGCAGCTGGTCGACGCGCGCTCTGACCGGCACATTGAGCTCGCGCAGCGTGGCCGCGCCGACCACCCCATCCGGCGTCAGCAGGTGCCGTTGCTGGAATACTCGCAGGCCCGCGGCGAGCAGCGCATCGAATTGCGGCGAATCGGATGCGGGGCCCTGGTAGTCGCCGCTGACGCCGAGGCGACGCCGCAGTGCGGGCACGCGCGGGTCGGTTGCGCCGGGCTCGAGCTTCTTTCCCGCAGGCAGCGGCTGCCAGCCGCCCTGGGCCTCGAGTGCGCGGTAGCGGGCGAGTGCGGCGCGGCCGTGCGCGTAGAGCCAGTGCTTGGGTCTCAGGGCGGCCGCCGACTCGCGGATCGTTCCCGCGCTGAGCGCCTGCTCGACCAACCCGAGTGCGTCGCGCTGCCGCGCCGTGCGCTGCGGCAGGTTCCAGTTGGGCTCGATCGCGACCGGGTCCACCTTGCCGAAGTACAGATGATAAAGGACCATCACGTACGCATCGGTGGCGAGGAGGTCGAAGTCGGCCTGCGCCGCCGGCGTCTCCCGCGCGGCGCCACCCGCGGCGAGCCGCGCCAGCGCATCCAGATGGTAGTCCTCGGGCCGCAAGCCATCTTCGGCGACACCGCGCACCGTCTCGAGAAGCGCTGCGCGCCGTGCGGGGTCCTGCCACAGCAGGTGTCCGCCCGTCGCGCGGTAGATCAGCGGCAGCGCGACCTGCGACACGAGCGGCTCGCCGGCAATCGCCTTGGGATTCGCCTGGCCGAACGCAGTCAGGCGGTCCGCGAGCTCGCGGTCGGCGCCGGCGACCTGAGCTGAGCTGCCGGATCCCGCGACCACCGGGTCCGCAACGGCCGGCGGCACAGCGCCGAGCCATAGCAGCAACAGCCAGACCGGCGCCGGGTACCAGGATCGCATCGGACAGTGATTCTAGCGCGTCGCCGCACTGCGCCGGCCGCGCGCGGCGCGGTTTGTAGGGATGGCGCCGGCGCCGCGTACGGTGCATCCTGTCGCGCCCGATTTGCCGGAGGATGGAGGATGCCAAAGCCCGGAGCCCATGCAGCCGTGCGGGCAGTGCGTGCCGAAACGGGCGCGCGCATCGGCGCCGCGCGGCTCGCGCTCGCCGCGCCCATGTCGGATACGAGCGTGCATGCGGTCCGCCGCGAGCTCAAGCGCGCACGGGCGCTGCTCAGGATTCTGCGCCCCGCGGCCGCATCGAGCGCTGCGCGTCACGCCGATCGCGCATTGCGGGACATCGGCCGCGACTTCGGCAGCGCGCGCGACCCGGCCCAGCTCGCCGCGCAGCTGCGCGCAACGGCGGCCGCGGCGGGCGTCGATCACGCTGCGCTCCGCGTGGTGCTCGATCGGCTCGCGGCCGAGCGCCGCGCGGCCCTCAAGCCGGTGAATACCAAGCGCGTCTCGGCCAAACTTGCCCGAATCGCACGCTCGGTCGCGCGACTGCGGGCGTGCGGCGACGAGTCGGCGCTCGCCGCGGGCTTCGCGCGGATCTATAGGCAGGCGCGCGAGGGATACCTGCGCGCGCGCGATGCGCCAGTGGCCGAGGAGCTGCACGCATGGCGCCGGCACACCAAGCGCTACTGGCACGCGCTCGAACTGCTGCGCCCCGCGAAGCCGCGCGTAATCCACGCGCTGGCTCGCAAGGCACATCGTCTCGCCGATGCGCTCGGCACCGACCACGATCTGGCGCTGCTCGAGCTTCGTTTGGCGGGGGCTCCGCTGGCGACCGGCGTGCGCCGCCGGCTCGGTCCCGCGCTCGCGCGCGGCCGGCGGGATGCACAGGCCGAGGCGTTTGCGCTCGGTGCGGAGCTCTACGAGCAAGGGCCCCGCCGTCAGGCGGCGCGCGCGAGCCGTTACTGGAAACGCTGGGCCGAGGCATTCCCGGCGCGCGCGCCCGGTGCCGCAGGCCCGCGTGCGAAGACCGGTTGAGCACCGCCGCGCGGGGCGACCCGCCGCGGCTCCATTCGGGCGATCCACAGCGCCGGCGTTCCGGCCCGGCAGCCAGCGAATTAAGTGTGCTTCATACTTGCGGCGTTTCGCCGCGGCCGCCGCAACATTGCACTCCAGACGCCCGCCGGGGCGCGATGCTCTGAATTTAGGAACCTTGGAGGTCTCTGTATCATGTTCAAGAAACTCGCTCTGCTGATCGCTGCGCTGACTCTGACGCTGCCCGCCTTCGCGCAAACAAGCGCCGCGTCCTCGGAAAAGTCCTCGTCGACGACAACCACGACAACGACCGACACGAAGACGAAGACCAAGCACCACAAGAAGCACAAGAAGACGGGTCAGAAGGCGGGTCAGAAGAAGGATCAGACGAAGGATAGCGCTGCGTCCGCCCCTGCCCCCACCACGGCCACCGCGACCGCTACTGCTCCCGCCCCCGCCCCCACACCGCCCAAGTAAGCGGTCCGAGTCCGACCGTTAGGATCGACAGCCCCGGGCGGCGGCGCCACCCGGGGCTTTTTCATGCGCCAGTTCCGCGCCATTGGTCGGCCCGCGCGCAGTGAAGCGCTTCGCCGGCTGCGGGTGCGCGATTGCGCCCATCCGCGTTTCGCGCGACGTGTGTGAGGCGGCGTAATGACGCCCCCCGGGGACTGACCAGCCTCCGGTTGCGGAGCGGCCGGTCCTCGTGCGATCGCCGCCAGATCCGTTTCGGTGTAGCCGCACGTCGGGCCGCCGGTGCCAGCCTAGTGTGCCGATCTCGCCGTCCCAGATCCCGTCGGAGACTGGTAGCCCGCCGAGCTCAACGGCGGTGAGCGCGGCCGGCGGCCGCTGGCCCGCCTGCAGGACGAGCGACTCGAGTCTGCCTCGAGTGCTGCGCGAGATGCCAGGCGGAGCTCTCCAGCATGGCCGCAAGGGGCTGCCGGCCGTTAGTAGATCTCGACGGTCGTGGGCAATGTGTCACGGGCCGTGCGCCACGGGCTGGCATAGTCGGACGCCCTCGATTGCTGCAATGCAATAAGCTGTTCCCGGGCACGCCCAGCACCGGTCGGCACGCTCTCGCAACACTCGAGCGTCAGCGCACCGCTCACCGGCAGCCCGCGTTGCGCGCACATTGACCGACTCGAACACACTGCCGTGTTTCGCCAGGAGCCCGCGGGCCCGTCAGCAGCTCGTGCAGCCGGGCTGCCAGTAGAGCGTGTAACCGCTCGCTGCCATCGGGGACCCGTTCGGTCCCGAGTCGTCGGAGGGGTTCAGGCCTTCTTCGCCCAGACCTTGCACCAGCCGGCCGCCTCGACCTGCTTGCCCGCGAAAATCGTGCACGGAGCTTCGGCGTCGGTGGCCTTGCCCTGGTACTGCACGCAGTTCGCGCACTTCTGTTCGGGCTTGTGCGTCGGATTGGTCTTGGCATCGACCGTGTTCGTGTTCGTGACGTAGCCGAGCGCTTTCGCCTGGGGATCATTCGGGTCCAACTTTGCCGCCGCGGCCGCATTGGCGCGCGTCACGGCAGCGACCACCGGGATTGCGGCGAGCCCGGCGAGGGCACCCTTGAGAATGGCCCGGCGAGGCAGCTTCTGGTCAAACATCGTGTCACTCCTTGGAGCGGAATTCAGCGGAATGGTCAGTGCGGTGGGACCGCGCCGTCGGCGGGCGGGCAGCCCGCGGAACCATGATTCTAAGGCGCCGTCGGGGGGCTGTCCTCAACGGTGTGCGTCTGAGACGGCCACCGGCAGCGATTGCCCGGGGCCGCCGGGGCTTTCGGTGCTTCAAATGAGAACCATTCGCGACTGCGCTGGCCGGTGGCCAAGCCGTGCCATCGCGAAGCTGCAGCCGGCCTCTCACAATTCATTCAGGGGCCGTCTCAGCGCGCCTTGCCCGGATCGGCAGGCGCCACCGGCACGTCAATGATCGTCGCGTACTCCCCTGTCTCATCGACCACGGCATAGCCATGGCCGATCACCCGGCCCGGAATCGGCAGGGCGCTGATAATCGAGGCGATCACGGCCGACAGGTACGGGATCGACTGCACGACCATGACGAGCACCCAGGCGCGCAGATCAGGGCTGCCCATCCGCAAACGGTCGTCGCTGCCATTGCTAAGACCGGTCGTGACGGCCCACGCCGACAGCAGCAGGGCGCAGGCCATCAGCGCCTCCTCGCGGCAGGCCGCCAGCGTTCCGAGGAAGCTCTGCGTATCGGCATTCTTCGGTGTCCGGAAGAAAGGCTCGTTGTCCGTCAGCAGCCCCTTCAGTACCGCAAAGCCTATCGTGTGTGCGAGACCGAGCCCGGCGATCGAGGCGGCGACCGTCTGTCGGATACCTGCGCCGACGCGCACGCGGTAAAGGTGCATAAGCTTGGCGAGCTTGAACACGAACAGCGACAGCGGCAGCACCGAGAACATCGCGAGCGGCGCGTCGAATTTCTGCGGGAAATTCACCATCAGCAGCGACCACAGCAACGCGAAGAAGTTGAACAGCACGTTGAGGCCGTCCGCGATCCACGGCAACCAGCCGGCGAGGAAGTGGTAACGCTGACCCGCGGTCAGCTGCTTGGGGCGCCTGCCAAACAGCTCCGCAGCGTGGGCCCGCAAGATCTGCATTGCGCCGTAGGCCCACCGAAACCGCTGCTTCTTGAAGTCGATGAAGGTGTCCGGCATCAGCCCCTTGCCGTAGCTATGCGGGACGTAGGTCGCTTCGAAGCCGTGCTCGAACACTCGCAGTCCGAGTTCCGCGTCCTCCGTGATGCACCACTCGGCCCAGCCGCCCAGCTCGGCGAGCACGCGGCGGCGGACCATCGTCATCGTGCCATGCTGGATGATGGCGTTGCGCTCGTTGCGGGTGATCATGCCGATGTGAAAGAAGCCACGGTATTCCGCGTGGCACATCGCCTTGAATGCGCTCTGGCCGTCGTCGCGGTAGTCCTGCGGCGCCTGGACGATCGCAATTTTCTGGGCGCTGAATATCGGCACCAGATCCTTGAGCCAGTTACGGGCCACGACGTAGTCGCTGTCGATCACAGCAACAATCTCGGCGTCGGGCGCCGTGTGCCTGAGCGCGAAGTTGAGCGCCCCTGCCTTGAAACCTGCCAGCGGATCGACGTGGAAGAAGCGGAACCGCGGGCCTAGCAGCGCGCAGTGCGCCTCGACCGGCCGCCACACTGCCTCGTCCTTCGTGTTGTTGTCGATCACCAGCACCTGGAAGTCGCGGTAGTCGAGCGCCGCGAGCGCATCGAGGGTCTCGATCACCATCTCGGGCGGCTCGTTGTAGGCCGGCACGTGGATGGACACCGGCGGCCGGTATGCCCCGTCCGAGCCCTCGGCCGCCGGCCCGATCAGCAGACGGCGGCGCAGCCGCACCCAGTGTGCCTCGGCCCACTCATGCGCCTCGGCGAGCAGCACCGCGATCACGCCGATCATGCCGATGAACAGCAGCACGCCGACCGCGATGCTGGTCACCGTGAGGTACTGCTGCGAATAGTCGTAGATCACCCAGGTGGTGAGCGCGCTGGTCGCGTAGATGATGACGGCGAGGAAGCTGCGCCCGCGGTTCTTGAGCGTGCCGCTGTACATATAGAACCAAAACAGCATCGCGGCGGCGAGCACCACCGACACTGCAGCCAGCACCTGCCACTGCGGCGTGCGCACGATGGGCTTGGTGAACTCGAACTTCGGGTTGCGGTCCGCGTCGTAGACGCCCCAGTAGGCGCCGACCGCGCCCTCCATCTGCCGTTTCCACGGCTGATCGAAGGCCTCCATGATGTAGTAGGGGACGTGTTCCTTCTCGGCCCACGCGAGGAACCGACGCAGGAACAGCGCCTCGTCGGCCTCGGACGCGACCGCTTTCTCCCGGGTGCGGCCATTGGACGGCCAGCCGACCTCGCCGATGACCACCGGCTTCGTCGGGAAACGTGCCTGCAGCTCGTGGAATCTGTCGATCGAGTACCCGACCGCCTTGTCGGCCGCGATGCCTTCCCAGTACGGCAGCAGGTGAACCGTGATGTAGTCAACGTGGTCGACGAGCTCCGGGTTCTTGAGCCACACGTGCCACGGTTCGGCGGTACTGATCGGCTGCTCGATCGCGGCGCGGGCGCGATCCAGCAACTTCAGAAAGTCGGCGAGCGGCAGGTCGCCGCGGAGCACCGACTCGTTGCCGACGATCACCCTTACGATGTTGCGATGCTTGTTGGCAAGCTCGATCGCCTGTTTCAGCTCCTGCTCGTTGTGCTCCTGGCGCGCGTCGATCCATACCCCGAGCGCAACGTTCAGGCCGCGCTCGGCGGCGAGCTCAGGCACGAGGCCGATCGTGCCTTCGACCGTATAGGTCCGGACCGCCCGGGTTTTGCCCTTCAGCAGATCGAGGTCGGACGCTATCTGCTCGCGGGTCGGAAAGTCGCCGTTGGTCGCGTCCTGGTCGGCACGGTACGGCGACAGCGCGAAGCCCCAGACCTTGCGTGGCCACTCGGGCTCGGCCTCGGGGCGGTTGAGCCAGGCCCAGGTGCCGATCGTGACGAGCGCGAACGCGAACGCGATCAGAAGTGCCGGGAGTCGCAGGTTGCGCAGGGGCATGGGCCGCGCAGGATACCCCGGCGCGGCGGCCCGCGCTGCGCCTGCCCGGGACCGGGCCCGGTCGGGAGGCTGGACGCAGTCCGGCCCCCCGTCCTGTCCCGGCGTCGCCCCGTCGCGCTTTGCGGACCGGCCCGGTTCCGATACCGTGGCAATCCTCCCGCCATCTGGTCCGCCCATGCCGAGCCCGACTGACTTCCCGGCGCCCGCCGCGACGCTGCGCGCCTCCCGGCACGGGCGCCCGAAGCGGGTGTTGGCCTCGTCCCGGAGGGTCTGGCACGTCGCTGCCGCGGCCACCGACGCCGGCCGTCGCGTGGCTGCGAACGCCAGCGACGCCCGGGCAGGGGAGCGGATACGTCCATCCAGCGGTGCGGCGAGGCGCGGCAGCCGCGGCGGGGTGCCGGGTTGAGCCGGGAGACCATGGTGCGCATCGAGCACCTGCGCAAGGTCTACGACGGCCGCGAGGTCGTCCGCGACGTCGGCTTTGCGGTCACGCGCGGCGAGTGCTTTGGCATCCTCGGCCCAAACGGCGCCGGCAAGACCACCACGCTGCGTTGCTGCCTGGGCCTGATCCAGCCAGATGGCGGAACGCTCGAGCTCGGCGGCCGTCCGGTGCCGCGCGACGCGCGCCAGGCACGCTACCGCGTTGGCGTCGTGCCCCAGTTCGATAATCTCGATCCCGACTTCACGGTCACCGAGAACCTCGTGATGTTCGCGCGCTACTTCGACATCCCGGCGCGCACGGCCAGGGCACGGGTGCCGCGGTTGCTCGAGTTCGCCGGGCTCGGCGACCGGGGCAACGCGCGCCTCGACAGCCTGTCGGGCGGCATGAAGCGGCGCCTGACGCTGGCGCGCGCGCTCGTCAATGATCCCGACATCCTGTTTCTCGACGAGCCAACCACCGGGCTCGATCCGCAGGCGCGCCACCTGATCTGGGACGGGCTCAAACGGCTCGTCGCCGAAGGCAAGACGCTGATCCTGACGACGCACTTCATGGACGAGGCCGAGCGGCTCTGCAACCGGCTGTGCGTCATGGACAATGGCGCGATCATCGCGCTCGACACGCCGCGCGTCCTGATCGAGACGCTGATCGAGCCTGTTGTGATCGAGGTGTACGGCGACGGCGTCGCGGCGTGGGCCAAGGCCAGGGCGGAGGCGGTCATTGACCGGCTCGAAGTGACCGGCGAGACCGCGTTCTGCTACATGCACGATCCCGAGCCGCTGCTCAGGCTGCTGCGGCTCGAGCCGAACCTCAAGGTGCTGCGGCGAGCCGCGAACCTCGAGGACGTGTTCATCAAGCTGACCGGCCGCGACATCCGGGACTGACTGTGACTCCACGCTTCCTGCGCCTCGTGCAACGCAACTTCCTCGTGTGGCGCAAGCTCATGCTGCCGTCAATGATCGGCAACCTCGCGGACCCGCTGATCTACCTCATTGGCCTCGGCTTTGGGCTCGGCGCGCTCGTCGGAACGATCGACGGGCGCCCCTATGTCACATTTCTGGCCGGCGGCATGCTGTGCTATTCGACGCTCAACAGCGCCTCGGCCGAGGCGCTTTACTCGGCGTTTTCGCGACTCAAGGTGCAGCGCACCTGGGAAGGCATCCTGCACGCGCCGATGACGATCGCCGACGTCGTGGTCGGTGAGTGGTTGTGGGCGGGTCTGAAGGCGACGTTGTCCGGAAGCGCGATCCTGCTGGTCATGTACCTGCTGGGCATCGTGCACGGTGCGCGGCCGCTGCTGGTGCTACCCGTGCTGCTGCTCGTCGGTCTGGCGTTCTCCGGGATTGCTCTCATCGTCACTTCGCTCGCGAAGTCCTACGACCTGTTTACCTACTACTTCACCCTGCTCGTCACGCCAATGGCGTTCGTGTCGGGCGTTTTCTTCCCTCTCCACCAGCTGCCGCCGGTCGCGCAGACCGTCGCCTGGCTGCTGCCACTGGCCCATGCCGCCTCGCTCGCCCGCGGAATCACGCTCGGCGATCCGATGCCCCGGCCCGTGCTGAGCGCCTTGGTGCTGATGCTGTACGGGTCGGCGGGACTGACGCTCGCCACGTGGTTTGCACGCCGGCGCCTGACAAAGTAGCGCTCGGCGCGCCCGTCAGCGACCGGCGGGGAACTCGAACAGCGTCGTCAGATCGCTTATCGCCGGGCCATTCGCGGGCCGGTAAGGGTCCCGGCGGGACGGGCGGGGATTTGGCAGGCGGTCGCGGCTCCGGTCCGAGAGCGGTCTCAGACGCCAGTTGTACTCGATGAACTTCAGCACCGAGACGTGGTCGGCATAGGTGTGATCGATGTGTCCGGCCCGCGCGTACGGTGAGACCACCAGCAGCGGAATCCGCGGGCCGTCGCCAAAGAAGTCAAGTGGTTCGATGTGGCCTGAGTCGAAGTAGCCGCCGCCCTCGTCGGCGGTAATCAGGATTGCGACCGACTGCCACAAGCCGGGATCGGCCTGCACCTGCGCGACCAAGTTGCGGATGAACAGCTCGTAGCGCGCAGGCGCCGAGTACCCCGGATGACCGCTGTCGAGGTTCTTCGGCACGATGAAGGAAACGGCGGGCAGCGCGTGCGCCGCCAGCGCCGCGGCGAACGAGTCGAGGCCCTGGAGGTGCCCCGCGAGGTCGGTATGGACGACGGCCGGGAACGCGGTCAGCGGATCACCGATGTTGTTGTAGATGTACCGCCGCGCCGTCGCCACTGCGGCGGCATCGATCTCCCCAGCGCTCGCGGTCGCCGGCAGGGATGCGACGACACGGCGCCGCGCCTCGGCGTACAGCCGATCGCCCGTAACGTCCCCGGGACTGCGCCCGCCCGTGTACCAGCCCCAGCTGACGCCCGCCGTCGCCAGCGCCGTGCCGATGTTCGCCATGTATTGCGGCGGATACACGGACCGGTTGGGGCCGAGCTCGACGGCACGGCCGTCGGGTAGGAACGGCGGGTCGTAGTTGTTGACGAGGTAGTAGCTGTGCGGTGCACAGTTCGGGTCGCGGTGCCGGGCCGCGAGCAGCGAACGGATCGGCCCGACCCCCGGCTCGTTCGGATCCGCGCACTTGACCCAGCTCCCGCCGTCGTAGCCGTCGTGCACGTAGAAATTGGCCGTGCCCGGCGCGGGGGATGGGTCCTCGATCTGCCGCGCCGGCGGCACCGCTGGCGTGCCGCCTTCGGTATAGACCGCGACATCGCCGGTCGCGAGCGCGAAGAAGTTGGCGCCGGTCCCGCCCATGAGCGGCTGGTGGTAGTTGTCGCTGAGCGCGTAGCGGTCGGCGAGTTCCCGGAAATAGGGGGCGTCGCCCGAGAGCATGTTGAAGAACCCCATCAGCTCGGCGCCCTGGCCCGGCTTGTCCGGAGTCGTACCGCGGGTGTCGCCGCCGCGCCCGGTCGTGACCGCGACCCACGCATAGCGGCCGAGATCTTCGTTCGTGCCGCCGGTCTGTTGCCACATCTGGAAGAAACGGTGCACCGGGTCGCCGGTCTCGCGCCCGAAGTCATCGCCGTATTTCGCGTAGCGGGTGATTTGGAACGGCCCGTTCACGGCCAGCGCCGCGAAGCGCGGATCGGGAATCGCCCCGACCGCCTCGAGTGTGACCGGATCATAGACGCCCGCGAGGCTCGGCTGCGGCAGCTTTGCGTACGGGGCGATGCGCCGCGGGTTCAGCGTGTAGCGGCCGCCCGCGCCGGCGTACTCGAACTGGACGGCGCGCCGGTAGTTGGGGCCGGGACTGCCGTCGGCGGTAACGATCCCCTGCGAACGGAGATTGCGGATACGCACCTCTGGCCGCGGCGGGGAGTAGGTCCCGTAAAGAGCGTCGAAGGAGACGTTCTCGCCGACGACGACAATCAGATGCTTGATCGGCGTGCGGGTCTGATCGTCGGCCAGCGGCGGAACGGCGACCGCCGTCGCGCCGATGGCGATGGCGGCGGTCAGTGCGCCCAAGGCCCGGAGGCTCATGCAGATCCCCATCCGCACGCCCCGGCGAGGATGGCCGCCGGCGCCTCCCTGTCAGACCGCACGCGAGTCATGGCACCAGACTATGTTGCGTAGCGCGCCCCGTCAGTGGCGCTCCGCGTCGGATTCCGTGCCGGGAAGGCGCGGCACGGCGGCCGGCGCGCGCATCTCCTCGGCCTGAACTTCCCGCGGCAGCGCATCGACGGGTGCCGGCGCCTCGATGTCCTTCGCCTCGGTGCCGACGTTGAGGTCGCGGAAGCGGCGCGCGGCCGGCAGCACGCGCGACTCGAGCGAGCCGACCGCGTCATTATAGGCCACCAGCGCGCGCCTCAGTCCCTGCCCCATGGCGCTCCAGTGCCCGGCCATGACCTGGATGCGCTCATACAGCTCGTTGCCAAGCGCAGCGATGCCACGCGCGTTCTCGGCCAGCGCCTCCTGGCGCCAGCCGTAGGCGACGGTTCGCAGAAGCGCGATCAGCGTTGTCGGTGTCGCAAGGATGACCTTGCGGCTGATCCCGGCCTCGATGAGTCCCGGATCCTGCTCGAGCGCCGCGCTGTAGAAGACCTCGCCAGGAATGAACAGCACGACGAAGTCTGGCGTGTTGTCGAACTGGTCCCAGTACTGCTTGAGCGACAGCTTTGCGATATGGTCGCGGATCTGGCGCGCGTGATCGGCGAGCTTCTGGGTGCGCGCGGCCCCGTCGGTCATTTCCAGCGATTCGAGATAGGCCTCGAGCGGCGCCTTCGCGTCGACGACCAGGCTCTTGCCGCCAGGCAGCTTGACGACGAGGTCCGGTCGCAGATCGCCGTTCTCCGATGCGACCTGCTCCTGCTCCACGAAGTCCACCTGGTCGAGCATGCCGGCGAGCTCGACGACGCGTTTCAGCTGCACCTCGCCCCAGCGTCCGCGCACGCTCGGCCGGCGCAGTGCGCCGACGAGATTTCCGGTCTCGCGCTTGAGGTCCGCCTGCCCGGTTGCAAGCGCTTCAACCTGCTGCAGCAGCTGGCTGTATGCGCCGACCCGGTCCTTCTCGATCTCGCCGATCCGGGCCTGCACCTTCTCGAGCGACTCGCGGACGGGCTCGACCAGTTGCTGAAAACCGAGCTGGCGCCTCTCGAGGTCGCCGCGGGCTGCCTCCCGCAGTGTCTCGAACTGCGACTTCGCGAGGTCGATGAACTGCTGATTGTTGGCGCGCAGCGTTTCGGCGGCGAGCGAACGAAAGACGTCGGACAATTTCAGCTGTGCGGTGTCGAGCAGCGCACGCTGCTCCATGAGGGCGCGCTCGCGCGCCTCGAGTTCGGTCATCAGCTGCCGCTTGCCTTCGCCCAGCGTGCGCACTTCGGCCCGCAGGTTGGCGAGCTCGGCCTCGCGGATGGCGAGTTCGGATCGCAAGCCGTCCAGCTGCTGGGCAGTCGCCTCGGCCGCGGTTCGCAGGCCGGTCTCGGTCAGCAGCCGGTCCTCGAGCAGTACCGCACGCCGGCTTGCGCCGAGCAGGTAGCCGACGACACTGGCGCCGGTGGCGACCAGGAGCAGAACGACGGCCAGGATCAGGGGGCTCATGCGCCGAGTGTAAACGGCCAGCGCGGGTGGCGCGCGGTTCCCGCATGTCGGGTGCCACCGAGTCGCGGTGAAATCGCCCCGAACGGGCCAAGGCTGCACCCACCACCGCCGGCGGCTTGCTAGACTCCCGGACGGGCCTGTAGCTCAACGGTTAGAGCAGGGGACTCATCGACTCGAGATGTCGGGAAGGTGCCTTCGCGCCGTGAGGCGCGAAGTGGACGGGATGAATTCAGGGAACCCTGACCCTGCCGTGTGCAGGATGGCAACCCTGAGCCAAGCCGGCGGTGCACTGCCGGAAGGTGCAGAGACTACCTGGGGGCTGGGTCGACGCGACCCGAGGGCCCTTGATGACAGGCATGAGCGTCCCGCACCCGACCGAGCCGCGGGCCGTCCCGGCGCGCGGCCGAGGGTGAAGAGATAGTCCGCTCCCGCGGGAAACCGTGGGGTTAAGTGAATCCCTTGGTTCTGGGTTCGAATCCCAGCGGGCCCACTACATCCACAAGACGCGCCGAGCCGCTCGGCGGCTGGCGCTGTATCCCGCCGTCCCCCGTTCAGGAACGGGAGGCGGTACGTGAAGATCGCCATGCGCCCTGCAGTCCCTGCGCCGACGCGGAAGGCTCGGGGCCGCTCCCGGCCATGAAGCGACATTCGATAGCCGAAAATTCTTACCAGAAAGCAGAGGGTCGCAGCCGTCGGTACACTAATGACATCGATATCTGGAACTTCCGGGATGAGAACATGAAGACTCCGGGCGCGAGCCAAGGCCAATCGGCATCGGAGCTAATATCGAAAAGAATCGCCGAACTTGGGGACTGGCGCGGGCAGACGCTTAGCAGAATGCGCGAGTTCATCAAGGAAGCAGACCCGGACGTCGTCGAAGAGTGGAAGTGGATGGGCACTCCGGTTTGGTCGCATGACGGCATCATCTGCACCGGCGAATCCTATAAGAATGTCGTGAAGCTTACCTTCGCCAAGGGCGCGTCTCTAAAGGATCCGGCCCGTCTCTTCAACTCGAGTCTCGACGGAAACGTACGCCGCGCGATCGACATCCACGAAGGAGAGGAAGTTGACGAGTCCGCCTTCAAGGCGCTCATTCGCCAGGCGGCCGCCCTCAACAGTTCTGGCAAGCGGAAGCCGTCGAAGCAAGCGAAGTCCTAAGGGAATCCGGCCCGGAATAGCTCAACAACCCGGTTCATACCGTGGCGTTGCGCTGAGATAGGGCGCTAACACGCGATATGGCCCTGCCGCCACGCTGGAGCACCTGACATGAGCAAAATCGTTCCTGTCGATGTGCCCCGCTTTGCGCTGGACGTCCATCGGGGCCTGTCTGTGTTCCCCCGGGCGCGAACGCCAGGCCCGCCCGTACGCATGGATGGAATGACCATCGGCTTTGTATCAGTGACGGGAGACGCACCACACGATGGCGAAGTGCATCCTGATGGCGATGAAATACTGCACGTCATCTCATGCGAGTTGCGGGGCACTGGTGGGTCCGATCGGGAGGTTCCTGTCGATCTTGGGCCGGGCGATGCGTGCATCATTGGCTAGGGCGAGTGGCATCGAGTCACGATGCTCGAGCCTCCACAGCTTCTGCACATTGCACCCGGTCCTCGCGGGGATTTCCGTGCATTGTAGTCACTCGACTGCTCAGGGCGCGGTGAGGCGCCCGACACCAGCCATCCACAAATGGCAGCTGTCGGGGGTTCACTAGGCAACCCTTACCGAGGGCTCTGGCTCTCGCCGCCATCGTTGATCGCATAAGTGAGTTATCGCTAGTTCATGTACTGCAACCCGAATGATCGGTGAAGAGGCGGCGTCAATTTGGATCGCACTGACGTAAGAAATACCAAGTTGTCCGAGATCGGGCAGTTGGCAAGAATTTGGTACGACGGATGGCATGAAGCACACGCTCAAATCGTACCGGCGGAACTTGTAAGACTGCGTACGCTGCAGAGTTTCACTGAAAGGCTTCGAGCCGCCTTGACGAATGTGTGGGTCACGGGATCGGCTGATGCACCCGTTGGTTTTTACATCTTGAGAGGCGCTGAGCTGTATCAGCTGTTCGTGTCCATTCACGCGCGAAGCTCCGGAGCAGCCGCAAAGCTGATTGCCGATGCTGAAGCACGTCTCGGTAAAAGCGGCGTGCGAAGAGCTTGGCTTGCGTGCGCAATTGGAAACGACCGCGCCGCGAGATTCTACGAAAAGCACGGGTGGTTTCGCACAGGATCCGTGACCGATCACGTTGAAATACCGGCAGGGACGTTTGCGCTGCAGGTGTGGCGTTACGAGAAGTTGCTAGAGGATTGGGCAGATGCCCAAAAACACTGAGGTTGCCCGAAAGCCTACGCCCGCGAACGCGCGCAATGGGGTTCAACGGTCGTAGGCCGGTAGTCGGGGCCGTTGGGCCTCGACGGGCGGCTTCCGGCCAAAAGCCGTCTTGCCGAAGCTAGGAATTCCTGCTGCAAAGCAGGCGCTCGTTTGGCCGCCGATTGCGCTCGTGACCGCCGGCAATGTTGGAAGACCCACGCGACGCCGGCGAGGCGGCACCAAGGCGAGACCTGAGCGCGTCCCTTTATATGGACAACATCCGCATAACAGGGTCGACATGTGCGTGAATTTCAACGAATTCGGCGAAAGTCCGTTGCGGCCGTTGGCTTCCCGTTGTATGAGTCTCTAGTCTGTTCATAAGATGTCAGGCAGTCATTGAACGGCACGCGCAGTTCTTTCACGCTCGCTCGGAGGGAGCGATTGCACGATAGAGGCACATGCAATGGCGGATGGGTCCGATGGCGAAGCCCCGTCAGCGTGGATTCGCGTCGTCGGGATAATTGCGGCCGCGTACCTCGTTGTGTGCTGCGCGATAGGAGTGTGGCGCGACGATCTGCACGTTTCCTTATCGAAATCCAGCAGCGCTGGCGTGCACCTTCACGGGCCTCTCGCTTGGCTATGCTTCACTGGATCGGTGATGATGTCGGTCGGAATGGTTGGCTTTCTCGCCCCAGAGTTTGGTGGTGGCGAACTCGATTCTGCCGCGCGTCGGCGCCGATTTGGCCCGATGTTTGCGGTTGGGCTGGCGTTTTACGTTGCCTCGCAGTTAATTGCTGGCCTGCGGTCGTGAACGAGCGCCCAACACGTGATTGGAGCGGACCGCGATGGATAACGTAACTTGCATATGGCCGTGTGCCGCGGCCGCTCAATCAGTGCGTTAGGCGGCAGGTGGGGCGATGAAGCGCACGTGGACGATCATTGCAGTAGCCGACGTTGCGAGCAGCTTCAAATGGTACCAAGCGCTGTTCGGGCAGCCGGCTACGCTTCCAGCACATGATTACTTTGGGCAAGTTCTCGATTCGGACGGAACTGCCCCGGCGGCCAGGTCAAAGTCCTCCACCTGTGGCCGGGTCAAACTCCTCCACCTGATGTGACGGGCCGGATGGATGATTACGCGGCGGCTGCGTTCTTGGCAAGGCGCTCGGTGGCCTCTT
>Ga0181521_10003383_pt1 | contig 18767 bp, 15 predicted proteins | sample PEATcosm2014_Bin_32_FD_119764 | JGI IMG/M metagenome (GOLD analysis project Ga0181521, IMG submission 119764) | Peatland microbial communities from MTU Mesocosm Facility, Houghton, MI, USA - PEATcosm2014_Bin02_60_metaG | ecosystem: Environmental > Terrestrial > Soil > Wetlands > Peat | place... | reverse complement strand
TGGCTCATCAGACCTTCACCGACACCGATCATCTCGACCGTGCCGTTCATAACGCCGTCACTGAAATGAACATCGAGCGCCAACGGTTACCGTGTACCAACCTGAGAATCGCTGCTTAGCGATTGCGCGTTACCGCGCCGCGGTCGACATGAAGAACGAACTCGATCCGAACTTCGTGATCATGGCGCAATGCTATGCCCGCGACGCCGCGAACTGCGGGCTTGACGATGCTCTGCTGCGGCTTAAGGCGTATAGCGAGGATGCTGGGGTTGATTGGGTGCAGCTCGAGTCACCGCACTCGGTCGACGAGATCAGGGCGGCGCGCGCTGCCGTCGAGGGCCCGTTCTCTTTTATGAAGGGTAAGCTCGGGCGCTATCTTGGGCTTGACGAGCATCTTGCGCTCGGGGTGACGATTGCCTGGTATCCAGGCTTTACCCATCACGTGACCTGGGCGGCGCTGTGGGACTTCATGAGCGCGTTTCATACCAAGGGTGTCGAGGCCTGGGACGCTTTTGTCGAGAGTCGCAAGGATCGGCCATACCCGATCCCGGAAACGCCGGATGACGGCGAGGGCGAGGCCAAGCAGCGCGTGCTCGAAGAGCGCTATTTGTCCGCGGAAGCGCTGGCGAAATACCGGAGGGAATGATGGCGCGCGACGGCTACCGGATTTTCGACTCCGACACTCACGTCGGCCCCGATGCTGCGATCCTGTCTGGCTATCTGAGCGCAGGCGAGAAAGAGCGTCTCGCACGCTGGGACCAATACCGCTCGGAGGGCCGGTTCGGCCACGTCACCTACACCAAAGGCCAGCGCCAATACCGCCGCCGGCTCGGCGACGCGAAGCCTGATGAGGCACCGGCTGGCTACATGGCCGGATTTACCGGTGTCGCGCGCGAGCGCGAACCGTTGCCCAAGGTCGATGCCGACCCCGCCGCGCGCATCGCCGACATGGATTATGAAGGGGTCGACGTCAATCTGACCTTGCCCTCGGGCTGGTTCGGCACCTTTACGTCAGGCGATGACATCGCCCTCGAAAGCGCGATGTACCGCGCCTATCACCGCTGGATGAGCGATTATTGCGGCGCGTTCCCGCAACGGCTCGGCGGGATCGTCCTGGCCAGCGCCCGCGATATCAACGGGTCGCTCGCCGAAATGCGTCATTGGGGCAAGTCTCGTTGGGCCTGGGGGGTGATGGTCTACGCCCCGGTCGGGGTGCCGCTCGACCATCCGAGCCTCGAACCGTTCTATGCCGCGGCGGCCGAGTTCGACCTCGCAGTGGTGCTGCATACCTTCACGGTGATGCCGCCCTATGCGCCCGGCGGGCTGGATACCTGGGACAATCTCTGGCTGCAGCGCTCGGCGGCGCATCCGTGGTGCGGCATGCGCAACATGGCGGCGCTGATCGGCAGCGGCGTGATGGACCGCTACCCGAGCCTGCGCATCGGAACGCTCGAAGCCGGGCATGGCTGGCTGCCGTTCTGGATCAAGCGGCTCGACGAGCATGCCGAGACGATCAAGGCGGCCCTGCCCGAGCTGCGGCAGCGGCCGAGCGATTACGTCACCGGCGGGCGCTATTTCCAGAGCATCGAGATCCCCGAAGGCGCGGCGTTGACCAACGCGGTGGCCGATCTCGTCGGCGATGAGGTGCTGATGTACGCCTCCGATTATCCGCATGGCGAAAGCCATTTCCCCGAGTCGACACGCCTGGTGCTGGCCTGGGACATGGCCGAGACACGCAGGCACAAATTGCTGTGGGACAACGCCTGCCGGCTCTACACCCGCGCCGGACTCGATTAAGCCCGTCCATCCGGAGACAGCTTTTGGCTCCTCCGTTCCGACGCCCACCGGTTCTACACCTATACGTTCTGCGATCCGCCGTATCTGCCGCCGCGGAACATTATCGCCACGATAGGCATCGCGCCTCTTGTTGAGAGCGGGAAGGCCTTCGTCGAATGGTCGGCCAAGTTCGATTGTGCGGCTCAGGAATACGATCATTGGGACAACCGCTTGCGTCCAGCGAACCGGCGACGGGATTGATCGCGATCACCTGATAAGATCAATTACTTTGCGAAGCCGCGGGTCTTCGGCCGTCCCAAGCCATTCGAAGACGACCATCTCCGTGGTCACGACCTCTGCTCCGTTCCGCTCCATGCGCCGGATCGCCGTCTCCTTGCTCTCTGCGCGGCGCGAGCCCATTGCGTCGCGCACGACATAGACGTGGCGGCCTGCGCTGAGCAGACCCAGCACGGTCTGCAACACGCAGACATGGGTTTCGCATCCCGAAACGATGAAATCGGATCGGTCCGGAAGCGCTTGAAGAAACCCCGGCATGCGGCAGGCGTCGAACGTCATTTTATGGGGCTGTCGCAAGGCCTGATTTCCGCTCTGGTCGGGGACACCGCGCCCGTCGATCTGCGCGGGACAGCCTTCGGCATCTTCAATCTGCTGACCGGGATCGCGCTGCTGGGCGCCAGCACGCTCGCAGGACTTCTGTGGGACCACTTTGGAGTGACTGCAACGTTCGCGGTCGGAGCAGGAATTGCGCCATTCCGCAATTCCCGATCAGTCCCCCCGCTTCACAGAATCAACCAAACCCGACTTCGTCAACGGGCTGCTATAGGGTTAGACTGAATTCGCGCTCACATTCAGCCTCCTCCGGGCCAAGTGAAGATAATGAGACGCCGAGGAGTCGAACGCCTTTCGCGACCGGAAAAGAGGCTCGAGCAGTGTGTTGCTGACCTGTTCGAGCTCGCTTCGCGTCCTGATCTGCGTCTGCCCGGTGCGGCTTCGTGTGATCTGCTGGAAGTTAGCGAATTTGACTTTGAGTGTGACGGTGCGCCCACGAATACCGGAGCGCTCGCAGTACCCCCAGACCTTGTCGATGATCTCTCGGAGGGCATCCCGCCCGGCTTCGTAGGTGATGAGATCGACGGGAAACGTGTTCTCGGCTCCGGCGGATTTCCGTATCCGATTGGCGCGAACGGGCCGCTCGTCGACCCCGCGCGCAACCCAGTATTAGTATGAGCCCGCTTTCCCGAAATGTTGCTGCAACAAGGCGAGAGGCTGTGCCCTGAGGTCAAACCCGGTTTTGATCTCGAGACGCGCCATCTTCGCAGCCGTCGCGGGCCCGACGCCGTGAAATTTCCTGACCGGGAGGGTCTCGACGAATTCCCGCCCCATTTGGGGAGTGATCACGAATAGCCCGTCCGGCTTGCGGTGATCCGAGGCAAGTTTCGCGAGGAACTTGTTATAGGAGACGCCGGCCGAAGCCGTGAGCTCGGTTTCTGCGTAGATCCTTGCCCGAATTTCTTCCGCGATCTTTGTCGCTGAGCTGATGCCCTTGAGGTTTTCGGTGACATCGAGATACGCCTCGTCGAGCGACAACGGTTCGATGATCGGCGTGTATTCGGCAAAGACCTCCCGGATCTGGAGAGAGATCGCCTTGTAGGCATCGAACCGCGGGGCTACGAAGATCAAATCTGGACATTTTCGCTTGGCCGTGACCGACGGCATCGCGGAGTGCACACCGAACTTGCGTGCTTCGTAGCTCGCGGCCGCGACGACGCCGCGTTCCCGCGATCCGCCGACCGCGACGGGCTTCCCGCGCAGCTCTGGATTGTCGCGCTGTTCGACCGATGCGTAGAATGCATCCATGTCGACATGGATGATTTTTCGCGACCCGGCCGCTTCAGCCGAGGAACCTTCCGCGCGCTCTTCGGGCCCCATTTCAGCCTCTCTCCCGATTGTTGGCCAGGCGAGGATGCGCTTCGTGTGACGCCGCGTGTCGTGGCAGAGTAATCAATGGCATCGGCCGCCGCCACCGGCTAACGTCAGCCGCCAGACCAGAAGAAAGCAAACGGAGAATGGCATGCATTTTGGTGGCGCGATGTTCTTCACCGATTATTCGATGTCGGCGATGGAGCTTGCCCGCGCGCTCGAGGAGCGCGGTTTCGAGTCGGTTTGGGCACCTGAGCACTCGCATATCCCGCTGTCGCGGAAGACGCCATTTCCGGGAGGAGGCGATCTGCCCAAACAGTACTACGACGCAATGGACCCGTTCGTAGTGCTGGCGGCGGCCAGCCAGGTCACCAAGACCATCAAATTGGGCACCGGGGTGCTGCTGGTGCAGCAACGCGACGCCATCCAGACCGCCAAGCTGGTTGCCTCGATCGACCAGGTGAGCCAGGGACGGTTCCTGTTTGGCGTGGGTGGAGGCTGGAACCAGGACGAAATGGAAAACCACGGCACCGTCTACGCGAGCCGCTTCAAGCGGATGCGCGAATCCATTGAGGCGATGAAGGAAATCTGGACGAAATCTGAGGCCGAATATCACGGGGAGTTCGTCCATTTCGATCCAATGATCGCCAGGCCCAAGCCGGTACAGAAACCGCACCCGCCGATCCATGTCGGCGGCGCCTTCCCGCATGGCGCGCGACGTGCGATCCGCTATGGGGATGGTTGGATTCCAACGGCAGGGCGTGGCGATATCGCCGAGGTCCTGCAGAAATTCCGCGAGATGGTGCGGGAGGCCGGACGCGACCCAGTTTCCATTGAAATCAGCTTGTTCGGCCTCGGCGGGGATCTTGACCGGATAAAACGTTTCGCTGAGATGGGCGTCGCGCGCGTGGTCCCGATGTTCCCGCCGGAGAAGGCGGATACGGTGCTGCCGATCGTGGACCGGTGGACGAAAATTATGCAGCAGGTCAACGGATAAGCGCGGCGATCGTCGCCTCCAGAGTGGGTGGATCTCAAAGAGCGACGGTTGCTAGACAGACGCCCATGGGATCTTTGGAGAGCGATATCTGTTGCGCAACCCAGCGCCGTCTTCACGATGCTGGACATCGCCCTGCCGCCGGCGGACCGCAGCGCCAACCGCCGCCGCCGCGAACCCCGCGCAAACCCCAAGAACGGCGTCGGAAACTTCATCGGCGTAGGCCGTGCTTTCCTGGGTGATGCTCGCAGGCGGACGCCGCGGTTGATGAACTCAATTCCGGCAGCTTCAAATCGCGGTGAGGGCCGACCTGGCAGTCCAGTACCTCCTGCACGGCAGAGTTTGGGATTCGGGCGCTCGGCGCGGGTGGATACCCATCGGGACGTTCGCGATTGATCCGGTGCCATCGGCAATCTCGCGCTTGGCCCCTATCCGAGGGGTCGGGGTAGCCCGGTTCCGCGGACGGTGACCAGGTCTCGATGGCGACGGCATCGGTCTGGCGGACCGCCGCCTGTACCTGAGATCTGCAACGACCCCATTCTGGCGCGTTCGATGCCGCCGGGGGCCGCCCACACCAGCGGAGTTCCCCGTTACCGGGTCTTCCTGCCGACCGGTTTGGGCACGTCGGATCTGACAGGCCGCCGAGATGGAGATTGGCTGACTGGTACAGGGGCCTCAATCGCCGGAGCGCGGTCAGATCGGCGGCGGGCCGATACCGTAGTTTTGGCCTGCACCTTTCGTATTCCGTTGGAGGGCTTTGCTGTTGCTGGCTTGGCCGCGGATTCGGTTGGGGAGGCACTGGTCTTTTTCGGTGCCGGTCGGGTGGGCGCCATCGTGTTTTTCTGAGCCGCGTGGCCTGACATAACCTTGGTTGGAGTCTTCGCCGTCGGCCTGGGTCCCTGCTTATTGGAGCCTGCTTTCTTTTCCCGTGCGGACTTCGCCGCTTTGGTCTTGGCTTCAGCTGCGGGAGCGGCAGCGATGTTTGCAATCACGGTTTTGCGCGTTTTCTTTCGAGTCCCGGCCGACATGGCATCAGTCCGGCGTGATGGAGCCGGAACCTCACTCTCCTCCATTTCCAGACCGAACAGTGCTGCAAGATCATCACCCACCAGGGTCTGTGCCGTGTCGCGCCTCGTTCGCGTGTCTGGCAGAGCGCTTCCCAAATCGGATAGCAGTTCAGTCTCATCGACCGCCCGCAACCGAAACAACAATTCTGGGCTTTCATCGAGCCGCGCGCCGACACCATAGAGCACCGCTGCGATGTGCTTGCACATCGACGCATAGTCCGAGCAACTGCAAGTGAAGCGGATTTCCGATGGGCGCGGGAACAGGCCGGTATCCTGTCGGCAGAGCCGCTCCATCACCCCTTTGGAAAACCTCCCCTGCAACAGTTCCACCAGGGAGTCGATCCCGCCCGAACAGTCGGCGCAAAGCGTCTTCCAGCGGGCCTGGGCCACGTCTGCGATGCTGACCTTGACCTTGTAGATCTCGGATCCGCTGACCATCGCCGTTATTTCCCGCGGCGCGATCTTTAGATCGACCACCGAGCCGTTGCGCACGTAGGTGCGTCCGCGCGGTAACCGGCTCTCATAATCGCGATAACTCTCCAGGTTGTCACACCACGCCTTGCCCCAGAACGTCCTGGCAATCTGGCGCCCCTCGATCTTCACCGGCGAGATCACCGCGCCGTTCTTGCGGAGCTTTGCCAACTCGCGTTCGGCTTTGCGGCGGCGCGCCGCGACGGGCACATAGGGCGCCCACCCCCAAAAGGAGCGCGACATCGCCTTACTCCTTCATCGCTGCGTTCAGATCCAGGCTGACCATTCGCATGATGTTTTCATTGGTCATCTCGGTCAGGTTGATCTCGTCGCCGCCGGTCAAAAGCTCATCCGACAAGCCCTGCTTCGAGTCGATCAAGGCGTCGATCTTTTCCTCCACCGTGCCGCGGCAGATGAACTTGTGCACCAGGACGTTTTTCTTTTGGCCGATCCGGAACGCCCGGTCGGTGGCCTGGTTTTCGACCGCCGGATTCCACCACCGATCGAAATGCACCACATGGGATGCCGCGGTTAGGGTCAGACCGGTGCCGCCGGCCTTCAGTGACAGCACGTAGAATGGGATGGCCTCATCCTCCTGGAAACGCTGCACCAGGGCTTTCCGGTTCTTCACCGCGGTTTCACCGTGCAGCACCAAGCCGGTGCGGCCAAAAACCTGCCCCAGGAATGTGGCCAGCGGCCCGGTCATTTCGCGGAACTGCGTGAACACGAGCATCTTTTCCTGTCGCGCCGCGACGACCTCGGCGATTTCACGCAGGCGTGCCCATTTGCCGCTGTCTTCCTCTGCCCAGACATTGTCGTTCAGCCATTGCGAAGGATGGTTGCAGACCTGCTTGAGCCGCATCAGCATCGCCAGGACGATGCCCTTCCGCTGAATGCCTACCGATCCCTCAAGGCTCATCGCAAGATCTTCGACCGCCTGACCGTACAGTGCCGTTTGCCGTCGAGACAGCCCGCATAGAGCCTTGATCTCGGTCTTGTCGGGCAGGTCGGCGATGATCGACTTGTCGGTTTTCATCCGACGCAGGATGTAGGGCCGCACCAACTCACGCAGGGGGCCGTATGGATTATGGGCCCGTTCGGCCAAGCCTTTGGTATAGCGAGTGAATTCTTTGGCGTTGCCCAACAGGCCCGGGTTGATGAAATCGAAGATCGACCAGAGGTCGCCCAGGTGGTTCTCGACCGGTGTCCCGGTCAGCGCGATCCGCGCCCTTGCCTTCAGCGCCTTCGCCGCCTTGGTCTGACGGGCGTTGGGATTCTTTATCGCCTGCGCTTCGTCCAGAATGACAAATCGCCAATCTGCCTCCGCGAACACGGGGATACGCAGCAGAGAGCCATAGCTTGTGATTGCCAGATCATAGTCCGACGCCTGTTCGGCGGTGAAAGCCTTCACCTGATCCGCCGGCATTGTTGAAGGATGCACAATCACAGCCTCCAGGCTGGGAGCGAATTTTTCGATCTCCGCTGCCCAGTTGGCCAGCAGCGAGGCGGGCGCCACCAATAGGCTCGCCCGAGGCTTGGTGCCGCGCGCTTGTTCCCCCAACAGCAGGGATAGCACTTGAATTGTCTTTCCGAGACCCATGTCGTCGGCCAGGCAGGCGCCCAGACCAAGGCCTGCCAGCAGGTGCAGCCAACGGGTTCCCGCCTTCTGGTAGGGACGCAGCGTCCCCCGCAGCGCAAGGTCGGAATCGACATTCCCGACCGGCGTGCGTAATTCCTTCAGCGTCTGCTCGAGCCAGGGGCCGGCGTTTACACGCGCCCAGTCAGTGTCGGTCGCAGCCGGCTCATCCCGGGTAACGGCGACACCCGCTAGCATCCGCATCGCCTCCGCGAAGGTGAGGCCGTTGCGCGCAGCGAGTTCTTCGGCGGCGCGGAACTGTTCCATCGTTCGTTGAAGTCGCGCCCGATCGACCTCGACCCATTGGCCACGCAGCAGCACGAGGTTCTCGGTGCCGGCGAGCAGGGTTGCGACCTCGACTTCGGTGAGCGGCTCGCCATCGAGCATGATGCCCATTTGGAAATCCAGCAGCCCATCCAGTCCGACAGCCGATGGCGCCCGGCTCCCGACTGTTGCGGTTACTTGCGGTCGGGCGGGACGGCTGGCACGCCAGGATACGGGCATGCGCACAACCACCCCGGCGCTCTCAAGTTCGGGGACACTTTGGAGAAAACGCGACGCCTCCGTGGGTCCCCAGCGCAGCGGATGAAAGATGTCTCCGGCATCGATCATCGGCTTCAGCCAGACGCAACGTTCCGCGGCGCGTTGCACCGGCAGGAGCAGGGATAGCAACTTGTCCCGATTTGCCGCTCCGGCGTATTCGCGCAACGCTTGGCCGAGGGGGACATGCTGTGCCTTCGCCTGGGCGGACAGGCGGGTGGTGTAGGTCGCCATGAAGGCGAAGGGCTGGTCGGGATCGCGCCGGTTTTCCGCTAAATTGAAATGAACCCGGCCAACGAGGTTCCAGGCCCGGTTCAGGGTGGTCAGAAAGGCCTGCAATCCGACCTTTGCGGCGGCAAGGGACGCAGCGAAGGCTCGCTCCATCTCATCCCACAACGCCAGCAGGACATCTTCGGTCAGATACTCGGCCCCCGCCATAATCGGCGCGGACAACACCAGAGACGAGAGCTCCGCGGCGGTTGGCGCCGGTATGCTCGGCAGTCTTATGCGCTCTTCCGCTTCCGAGCCCGACGCGTGCAGACAAAGTGACCCGACGTACAGGGCTGCAAAATCACGCCACCAAACAAACAAAGGGGGTAATGCCTGCCCCACCTCGGCTGCGCCGAGCCACATCAGCCCATATCCTGTGCCCCGAGCAAACGCGTCGCTCAGACGGACCGACGCCGCGGCGTCGATGTCCGCCCCGTCATCCTGGTCCTCGACGGAAAGGCGTCCCTGAGGTGTTAACCGCAGTCCGAGTCGGGGCATGCGACTATTTTAAGTCGGTTTCTGATCCGGTGAAGCGTAAGCGACGGGCCGACCGCACGTTCCGCGGCGCTTTGAGGGGCGGGGATCGTCCAATTTTGGAGAATCGGTTTGCGTGGGATTTCTGCCCTGCATTCGCCTCCCTCCATGTTGCCGGCATCCGTCGTTCGGAGGTGATCAAGAGGGTGGGAGCGGCCTGCGGTCTTTGCCACAGCACATCGGTCAGGTCATCCAGGCGCCGAAGATCGTTGGGGCGGGCTATGGTTCGGCACGCACGTCTATGCGGAGGGTCCACATCATGGCCAAGGTCGAGGCCAGGCTGATCGTGCTCCGAGCGGCGCAGCCCCTCCTCACTGAAGACGACCGACTTGGCCTTGCCAACCGGGTCGGAAATCAGGCCCTTCTCATGAAGCCGATCCATCGCGCCCTAATCGGAAGACTTCGACGTCCGCCGCTCATCGTGTCGGCCCAAGTAAAGCAACGCCAGACCGGCGTCGTCGATACGATCCTCGCCAATGGACATGCCCAGCGCCAGTCTGCCAAACTCGCCGCAGGACGAGCGACGACATTGCCTAAGCGGCAATGCGGCAGGGGCATAAGTGCAAAGGAGTCGATCAACAGGCATATCACAGGCAGAAAAGACTGCCATCGCGGTCGCCTGTCAGCGGCTAATCGACCAGGTCCTAAAGCCGCGGGTCCTGCCCGTCATCCGTCTAACCGAATTCAACTACCCCATCGACATTCACGGCAAGTGGCATGGCACACGATATCGCTTCATCGAGCGCTACCGTTCCGGCTTTCCCGAGACGATGAATGAGGAATTTGACAGTCCCTTCGCCCGATTGGACTGGGTCAGCCGGGACCGCTTCGATATCCAGTGGCACCGGCACACGGGCGTTTGGCATTACCTCTATCGTGGCCTGTCCCTCACCGAGGCATTAAACGCCATTGAAACGGACGGGATCCTGCATCCCGTATGAGCCGTCGCGACGGTGAAACTGATGCTCGCGGCGGTCGCCGCCGGACGGATGCGCGTACGTGTCCGGCGTGGGCCATGAAGAACGGCCTCTATACGTCGCGCGATCGAGGGGCTCTTGTCTAGGATGCCGCTGTCGGCGCTGCCCGGGTTGATCGCCGGGACCCGTGCCCAGGGGCAAGGTGAGGTTGGACCGCGCGGTTCGACCGCCGCCGCGCAGACAGCCGCTCCGTGGGCGCGGGACGGGCAAGCCGGCTCGCATGTCTAGGGCGGGCGCGACGATGGACTTCAGTCGCCGCGATGGGCATTCGCCGGAGGGGGGCCGACCATGACCCCAGACGTTTACATGAGGCGCACCTGACTGATCGTTTCGTCATTGACAGAACGTACGACGAGACACGACTGGCGCCGGTGCTTTTCTCAGGTGCACTACAAGATGTTGATTATGAGGTCGGCTGGATCGGATACAAACCAGCGCGCACTGGCAATGGCGGCGACGGATGGCGGTCGCAAATCAGATTCCAGTATGCCCATGAGCGCGCGTCGAATATTCCGGGCGGAGCCTGCTCCAGAGCTTCGCGGTAATCATCTTTGTTGATCAGGCCGCGTAACGCCTGCAAATCCTCGACTGTACCGAACACCATCACCTGCGTGAGAAAGCGCACCGGATCGGCGAGCGCCGTTTCCGGTTGGTTGAACCAAACGACGCGGCGGGCAACCCGCAGCAGCTCGGGCGTGACGGGTAAGGCTTTCACAGCGTGTGCTCGGTCTCGTTCGGCCTGCGGAAATAGGGCGTCAACACCGGCAATCGCGTCGGATCGACGGCTTCGACGGCCACCTCCAGCCGTTCTTGCACCTCGGTCGGGAGTGTTGGCACGTCGTTGAAATAGCTGAGCGCTTTGAGCGTGATCAGCGGGTTGAAACTGCGTCCATAGACGACGACACCGGCCGCGAGCAGGTTGGGCAGGTCGATCCCGTGGCGGATCAGCGCGTCTATGTCGAGATAGTCCCGCGCTTCGGCGCGGCGCTGGACGACCGCCGCCTTCGTCCCAGCGATGTCGAGCAGCGAGGCAACCCGCACCTTCGATCCTTCTGCACGCTCAGGAGGCGCGACCTGGCCGAGCTGGAGATCGCCAAAAAACGACACCAGCACCGGTCCGCTACGCTCAACCCGGCAGGTGAGAGTATGAGAGGCGACCTGCACACGTTCAGCACCGTAGAGATAGGGTACCGCGCGCGCGAGCGCGTCGGGATCAAATGCCACATCCGAGAAGAAGTCGAAGTCGACCGAGGTGCGATGCCCGAGCCGCAGCGCCAGCGCGGTCCCGCCATACAACGTGAAATGCTCGGGTGTGGCGTCAAGTTCCGGCCATAACGCCAGCTGTGCCGGCGGCAAGATATCGAGCCTTGGCTGGAACTCTCCCGACATCAACGGCCTTGACGCGGCATTGCTTCGCAGATGACCTCGTGGCCGCGCCGGCGGGACTCGACCTTCGACTCCTCCGTCGGTGCACCCGGGGACCGGACACCAAACTCGCCAGGCGCGCTGAGCATCCGCGCGTCATCGTCCAAGTTCCGCGGGTACAAAGCATGCCAGGTGATTTCACTGGCTGTGGAGTGGGGGATCAGCTCTTCCCAGTTGGTTTCGGTTAAGGCCATGTGGACGCCTCTGTGGCTCAGGTGGGCGGCCACCTTGTCCATCCGCCTAAGGATAGTTGTCCAAGATCGCGGTAGCAATCGGGCGCCCACTCATCGTCCATGACCGCCATGTTACCGGCTCCAATCGTGCCGCCGCCCGTCACCCCGCCTTCCGCTGGGTGAACACCATGCTCGCCAACGTTAAGAACAGCCTCCTGGCCACGCACCGTGTGGTCGGCGCCAAACATCTGCCGCGCTACCGTGGCGCTTTCGCCTGGCGCTTCAACCGCCGTTTTGTCCTGAAAACGATCCACGAGCGCCTCGCTATCGCCGCGGCAACGACCCCGCCGATGCCCTACCGCCTCCTTAAACTGGCTGAGGCTCGATGGTAAGCGGGATCGGGGTTATTATTGCTTGTATCGGCGGATATGTCGTCGTTTCCGTCAGGCAAGGCAAACACCGTTCTCCTAGACGCCACATAGCCGAGATACTGGGCTACTTGCGCCAACACCCTTCAGCCCTTGTACGCCGTGCATATCGACCTTGAGCCAAAAAAGAACGGGCCAGTGGATGCCGGCCCGAGTTCAGGGAGGAAACGCCCCGGTAAGGACGTGCGGTAGGACCGTCAGACGACGATCGATACCGCTCTGCACATGCAGGAGCCCACCCCGGCCCCCTTGGGGCGCTACACTTCCGGCGCCAGCGCCCTTCGCGCGCAACATTTGGTTAATTTCTTGGGGATAGGTTGATTGGACTCCAGCGGCCCTGTCCTCCGCTGGGAAACCCGGTAGCCGGGTCGAATTGTGCGGTTCGGCTCGGCTACCAATTTCCACCGCGGCCGCGATGTAGCGACGCGTCGGCGCGGGAATTGCTCGGGCCCACTCTGTCGGGTAGGCGTCCAGAAGAAGTCAAGGCGGTCATCCTGTCGCGCGAGGAACGCATGACTTTGAGAACTGCATTCGCCGGTCTTCTCGCGGGAAGTCTGTTGGTGGGAGTAGCGGCGGCACAAATGGCGCAGCAACCTCCTAAACAAAAGCGAACCGCTGCATTGTTACGATTTCCGGCGCAATCCGGACGGATCGTGGTCGCCTCGGCATCAGGTAAGCCTGAATGGGGATACGATGGATTCCGGCGTAGCGGTCCGCGAAGGCGTGTCCTTCTGCGGAGTGGACTTGGCTGGAAACTTGAACCGGTATTGCTCATAAGCCGCCGTCCGCGTCCGGCGGCCGTCTGATGGGATAAACGCCCCTCGCCGCTGTCACACAGCACCCATAGCCGCTACGGCTTGGCGGGCGGGGCGGCAAGGCCCGCGCCGCGAAAATGACGGCAGAAACGTGATCGAATGTCACGGTATCGCCGCAAATTATCGCCATTGTCCCGGGCGTCGGACCCCTCAGATATCCCGTAACGGGAAGCATGAATTGACGAGCTCGGCTTCGCCGAGCGTTGGGGTATTGCCCCGGTGGCTTCGGTTTGCGGGTATGTGGCGAGAGCCCGATGTCGATTCAAAAAAAGGTGGGTAAGAAATGACATATCGGATTTCCTACGAGGACGGTTGGGCTGCGATAGCCGGCGGCGCCGAGGGAGGCGCGACACGGACAGAATATTTTCTCAGCGAGCACGAAGCTCTCCAGCGCGCCCGTGAGCTGATCGACAGCGGCGTGCATCACGGCGTCTCGGTGTGTGACGGCGACGGCAATGCCCTTCTGGGGGTTTGCTTACAGTTGAAACTGGGGGCGTCGGCGGCGGAATAAGCCATCTGCTCAGAGAAAGGCCGGGATCGAGTCTCGGCGCTAGGGCGGCCCGATCGGGCCGCCCTTTCCGCCCCGCACTCCCACGGATGGGGGCTTATCAGCCGCGCAAGATTGAACCGGAGCGCACGCTCGAAAAGATCTCACGAAATGCAGATCGTGAAACCTCGGCCGAGATGCCCCGTCGGCACCGGCACTTGGTGGAATATCGGTCATCTTGGCTTAATCCCCTTGAGGCTGATAAGGGCGGGAGCCGAGACCCTTAGAATGAGGATCGCGCCGGGAGCGCGGTGAATTAAGGCCGTAAATCGGCACGAATAAGCCCACCGGAAACCCTCCGGGGCGACCTCCCAGCGCACCAGCGCCCCTCGTGCCGGGCGCGCCACGCGATGCGATTTGAGACGCGACGACAGGCGCATCGCGCCGCAATCACGATCAAGCTATCGGGCGGCTGGTCGGTCGACCGGGACACGCTTCCTCCGCTACGAGAATAAGAGCCAGTTTCAGGTGTGACCGGCCGCCCCAGCATCGATTTGGAAGCCCGCCAGCGCGTGTTTCCTGCCGAGGGCGCTTTGACAGTCATTACCGGAAGGTTCAGATCCAACAGGATCAGATCCGGGCGTGGGGCAGCGGCAGTTGGCCCCTTCACGCTTGCGCCAGTCGGCTTCGAAGGCGTCGAGCGGCACGCCCTCGACCTCGGTGCGGATGCGCTCGATAGCCTCAACGATGTCGGTCAGACGCGGGGTGAGCGAGGCGGCTTTCACTTAGAACACTTGCAGCGCCGAGGCCTCGATCCGCGACCGCAGCACCGGATGCAGGCTCGCCCGCGTCATGATGTCGGTCTGCCGCCCGAGAATACGGCGCGCCAGTTCCTTAACGTCCATTAATCGGAACATGCCCAACTCACCGCGCGGGTGATCGAAGAACAGATCGACATCCGAATCCTGGCGCGCATCGCCGCGCGCAGTCGAGCCGAACAGATACAGGTGCTCGACGCCAAGCCCGCGCAGCTCGGCTTCGTGTTTCTTCAACCGGGCGATGGCCTCGTCGCGGTTCATGCGATCAATTTTCCGTGTAAAACGTGTAATTGTACCATGGAACCGGCGGGCGGCAGCAACCCGCTGGTCGCTTCAATCTCTCTGCCAGGTCCGGTCAACCGCCAACCGACCAAGCACCGCCATCGGGATTGGATCCGGCATGTTCCGGCGTACCCGCCCCGGCGCCTCATCGACCGCAATCGCGCCTGCCGCGAGCGTGTAATACCCGACGACATGATTTTCCCGGGTTAGCACGTAAGTGCGTGAGACCCCGCTGATTTGGTTCGGCACCGCCCGTTGACGCAGCCAGTCGTCAAGCGTCGGTTCGCCGTAGACAAAGGCAGACAAATCATGCCCGGGCTCCAGCGGCTCCGGCGCGGCAAACTTGTCGATCCCAGCTCCGGTCAATCTGGACGCGGGGAGGATCGGCCGCGCGCGACTCGCTCAGGCAGTCCTACCAGGTATCGATATAGGGATGCTTTTTCCCCGTTCGAGGTGGGGTTGGTGGAAGGCGGCGCAGGCTGTTGGCTATCCAGCTACGGGTCTCGGCCGGATCAATCACGTCGTCGATGCCGCCACCGGCGGCGGCGTTGACGGCCTTGGCGTTGTCGTAAGCGATCGCGGTGCGGCGCTCGAATTCGATCCGGCGCTCCTCGGGATCGTCGATCGCCGCAAGCTCCTTACGGTATCCGAGCTTGACCGCGCCCTCGATGTTCATGCCGGCGAACTCGGCGGTCGGCCAGGCGATCGAGAAGAACCCGACCAGCGTGCCGGCGCCGCACATTGCCTGGGCGCCGAGCCCATAGGCCTTGCGCACGATGACGCTGAACAGCGGCGTCGTCAGGTTGGCGCCGGCATTGAACAGGCGGACGCAGTGTCGGACTAGCGCGGTCCGCTCGACCTCCGGGCCGACCATGATCCCCGGGCAGTCGATCAGGCTGAGTACCGGGATGTCGAAGGCATCGCACAGCTGGAGGAAGCGGGCGCCCTTGTCGGCGCCGTTCGACTCGATAGCGCCAGCGAGGTGGTGCGGGTTATTGGCGATCACGCCAACCGGCCTACCCTCGACCCGGATCAAAGCGGTAATGATGCCGATGCCGAATTTCTCACGGATTTCGAGGACCGATCCTTCGTCCGCAAGCGTCGCGATGATCTCGCGCATGCTGTAGAGGCGCAACCGGTTCTCGGGCACGACCTGGCGCAGGCGCCGCTGGTCCGGCGCCTGCCATTCCGCAATCGGACCCTGAAAATAGGACAGGTACTTCCTAGCAACCTCGACCGCTTCCGCCTCGTCCTTTACCAGGATGTCGACGACGCCGTTCGGCACCTGGACCGACATTGGCCCGACTTCCTCGGGCGTATAGATGCCGAGGCCGCCGCCCTCGATCATTGCCGGACCGCCCATGCCGAGGGTTGAGCCCTCGGTGGCGATGATCACATCGCAGCATGCGACCAGCGCGGTGTTACCCGCGAATGTCCGGCCGTTGACGACGGCCACCAGCGGGACCAGGCCACTGAGCTTGGAGAAGGTGGTGAATGTATGGGTGTCAACCGAGACACGCGGTCCGATATAGTCGTCCCCCGGGCGGCCGCCGCCGCCCTCGCCGAACAGCACAAGGGGCAGCCGGAAGCGGTCGGCCAATTCGAACATCCGATCCTGCTTGTAATGGTTGCGGTGACCCTGGGTTCCCGCCAGTACGGTGTAGTCATAGTGGACGACGATCGCCCGCGAGCGAGCTTCGTCGAAGAGGTCGCCATTGATCGAACAGGTGCCCGCGACAACGCCATCGGCCGGGGTGTTCCGGCGTAATGCGTCCGGGTCGTTGCGGTGATGCTGGCGAGCGACGATTAGCGGCCAATATTCCTTGAATGAGCCAGGATCGACCAGTTGGTCGATGTTCTCGCGGGGCATGCGATGCCCGGTGGCGCGGCGGCGAGCCACCGCCTGCGGGCGGTTTGCGTCGAGCGTGTAGGCATGACGGTCAATGGTTTCCCGCAGGTCAGGACGGATGCGGTCGAAATCGCGGCTGTCCTCGACTGCCGAGATTGCACCGGCGCCCGCGATCTCGGCTTCCTCGATGAAGACGATCGGGTACCCTTCGCGTACGACATCGCCCGTGGCCATCGTCACGCCGCGGACAATACCGCTGCGATCGGCAGCGATCGCGTGCTCCATCTTCATCGCTTCGATGACGGCGATCTCCTGGCCCTGACGGACCGCGTCGCCGACCGCGACGTCGATCGAAACGATGAGACCCTGTATCGGCGCGACAAGACCGACCGAACCCTCCGGACCCTCGATCCGGGCGTCGGTTTCGTGCTCGGCGATCGCGCTCTGCTCGGCCTTTACCTCCGCGTCGTAGGCAAAGAGAGCCAACGGATCGCGGCTCTTGATGCGGGCTCCGGCGTAGCCGTCATCGCCAGCAGCGGTCGCGGAATGCGCCGGTTGGACAAATCGACGGGGCGGATCGGAGGCGACAACCAACTCCGCCAGATGCTCGTCGACCCAGCGCGTATGCACGCGGCCGGCCGCGAAGTCGTCATGCGTGAGGATATTGCGAAGGAACGCAATGTTGGTCGCGACGCCATCGAGGCGGAACTCGCTGAGCGCGCGGGTGGTCCTGGCGATTGCGTCGGCGATGTTCGATGAAGGCGAATGGCCGATCACCTTTGCGAGCAGCGAGTCGAAGGCCGTGCTGGTGCGGTATCCGGTGTAACCAAAGCCGTCGGTGCGCACGCCGGGACCGCTCGGCGCCTCGTAGGCGGTCAGGATGCCGCCGCTGCCCGGCTGGACCGAACCATCGGCGGCGAGCGTCTCCATATTGATGCGCACCTGGATCGCGACACCTCGGGGCTTCGCGATCTCTGGGGCATCAAGACCGAGTTCTGCCAAGCTCGCGCCGGCGGCAAGGCGAATTTGCGTCTGCACGAGATCGATGCCCGTCACCTGTTCGGTCACCGTGTGCTCGACCTGGAGCCGCGCGTTCGCCTCGATGAAGAAGAAGGGGGACGTCTCCGCCCGGCCGGAGACATCGACGAGAAACTCAAACGTCCCGAGATTGTTGTAGCCGACCCGCCGGGCGAAAAGGACTGCCGTGTCGATAATCCGGTCGCGAAGGGCGGGTACCAGGTTGGCCGCCGGCGCGACCTCGATGATCTTCTGGAAGCGGCGCTGGATGCTGCATTCGCGCTCGCCGAGATGGGCGATGGCGCCGCCGACATCGCCCAGGATTTGGACTTCGATATGGCGCGCCCGCTGCAGAAATTCCTCGACATAGACGTCTTCCCGGCCGAACGCGGCCTTCGCTTCCGATTGGCAGCGGCGGTAGGCCGGCTCAATATCGCCGGCAGTGGTAACAGCGCGGGTACCGCGACCGCCCCCGCCGCCGACCGCCTTGATAATCAGCGCGCCGCCCTCTCCGAGCGATGCGAAAAAAGCCTGCGCCTCGTCCACGGTGACGGGGTGGTCGAGCCCGCGGATCACCGGCACGTTGGCCTTGGCTGCCACGGTGCGGGCGCGCGCTTTGTCGCCAAACAATTCGAGATGTTCGACGGCAGGTCCGACAAAGGTGAGCCCGGCCGCGGCACATTCCCGGGCAAAGTCCGCACGTTCGGCCAGGAAGCCGCAGCCAGGATGTACCGCGTCGCACCCGGTTTCTCTTGCCGCGGCGATCAGCGCGTGGACATTGAGATAGGCGCGTGCGCCGGCACCGGGCAGGGCTCGCACGGTATCGACCATGCGCGTGTGCAGGCTCTGTGCATCGTCCTCGGAATAGACCGCGACGGTACCCATCCCCAGATCGGTGGCGGCGCGGGCAATCCGGATGGCGATCTCGGCGCGGTTGGCGATCAGCAGTTTCCGCAGTCGCATGGCTGTTCTTTCCCTGGAATGCGCTGTCCGCTCGGTTTAGAGGGGTCGGGTCGCTCCCTCGCTGACCGGGAACCAGTATGAAGGAGAAATCGCAATGGCGAACCAGGCAGTGGCGGCGCTCGGCGGCATCCGCGTCGCCGAACTCGGGAGCGGCGGAGCATTGGCCTATTGCGGCAAGCTCTTCGCGGATTTCGGCGCAGACGTCGTCAAAATCGAGCCGCCCGGCGGCGATCTCGGCCGGCGGGCTCCGCCCGTGGTCGATTGCGGCGAAGGTATTGTCGAGAGCGGCGTCTTCGCCTGGCTG
>Ga0181521_10003381_pt1 | contig 18769 bp, 18 predicted proteins | sample PEATcosm2014_Bin_32_FD_119764 | JGI IMG/M metagenome (GOLD analysis project Ga0181521, IMG submission 119764) | Peatland microbial communities from MTU Mesocosm Facility, Houghton, MI, USA - PEATcosm2014_Bin02_60_metaG | ecosystem: Environmental > Terrestrial > Soil > Wetlands > Peat | place... | reverse complement strand
GTCCAGTCATCGGAGGAGACCCACTATATGTCGGAACCTAAACCGAATCAGACCACAAGATATTGTGTCCGAGAATGCTACAACCGACTTCGTCAACGGGCTGTTAGGCTGTTTCACGGAGATCGTGCCGATTGCGAACAATCTGCGCCTCACTCTCAGGGTCGTGGGGTATGTCATCATTCACCGGTGTTCCCAACCGCTTGCCAGCAGGAAAGAAATCGTTCCAGATCGAGCCGATTGACGCGTCGTCGCCATTTTCTTTCGCCCGCGCCGCGCCGCGCGCCACGTCATCCACTGCAGCTTGATCATATGGCGCGGGGCGAAGGGCCTCCGATGATAGGTCGCCGCTGAACTTAAGAAATGTCGGAAAATCGACAAAGCGGGCGAACACCGCAACATTCAACTTCTGCGCTATCTCAAGCATCGTTCGGAGCTGCCACGCTCCGTAGTTGGGATTTTCTAGGCGCGAAATCACAGTCTGTTTCTTACCCAAAAGCTCGGCAAACTGGTTTTGAGATAGCTCGCCTCTGAAGTTTCGCATCTGCTGGGCAAGTAGGCGGCGTAGGTGAGATGCGACATACCGATCACGATAGCGTTCATCGCGCATCTTCTCCGCGAGGCTATCTAGCCTATGGGAATCGACAGGGCTGCGCTCGCTGTCCATCGCGCTCTACTCCTCGCATTCGTCCAAATGCCGATCGGCATGCCGGCCCATACTCAGGGCCACCGAATTTTCGAAATGGAAAGAGAAGAACAAACTCTCCATTCCTCGTCTGATAACCAAGAATTCGGAAGTGTATTTTTGTGTCGCTCTCATCATCATCGAAATCTATCTTAATTTCAGTCAACCCCTTGCATTTGCCGCGTAGCGGTTTAACCCATTCTATCCATCTCAAATTTGTCGTCGCTTGCAGGAGCTCAAGCACCGAATCTATTTCGGCACGATACACCGGTGGCTGGATATTCAGCCACCGGTGTATCCCTGCGGTCTTAGACTCGTAGCAGCGAAGCGCCACCATGTCAACACATTTTTGTTATTGACCGTCTAGAACAAAATTGTTATAATTCGCGCATCGTACAGAGAAAAGGCCCATTTCAGAAGCGGTTAGCTCCGACATGGGCCTTTTCAAAGTGGCGATGCGGGGGTAGCAGGTTTGCCGGGGAACCCCTTACAAGCGCGCCCCGGTCGGTTCAATCCCGACTACCTCCACCTGAAGCGGGGACAGGCCGCCGCGCCAACGGCGACCAGCCCCTAGACCACAACCCAGGGATTGCCCCCTGAAGCAATGATCCTAGACGCCAATATAGGCTCACTACGCTTCAGGGACAATTCCGCAATCGTGGATTGCCCCATGAACATACTCACTCGCGAAAAACAAATCGCCGTTATCTCCGCGCTCACCGAAGGCTGTTCGATCCGTTCCACCGAGCGGCTGACTGGCGTTCACCGAGACACGATCATGCGCCTTGGTGTTTCCGTCGGCATAGGCTGCGCAAAGCTCCACAACGCACTTGTGCGGGATATCCGCGTCAATCGGATCGAGCTTGACGAGATATGGAGCTACGTCGGCAAGAAGCGCAACCAGGTTCAGCCCGGCGACCCCAACACGGTCGGCGATCAGTACACGTTCATTGCCCTTGGCGGCGTCTCAAAGGCGATTATCGCCTATCGCACCGGAAAGCGGACTGCGGTCAATACGAGGTTCTTTCTGCAAGACCTGCGGGAGCGGGTTGACGGCGCGCCGGAAATTTCAGCGGACGCCTTCCGGGCTTATCCCATCGCGGTCGAGCGAGTGTTCGGCGCGGAATGCAGCTTCGGCACAATCGACAAGACCTTTTCCGTAGAGGCCGTACCGGAAGCGGCTCGCCGTTACTCGCCGGGCCGCGTAGTAGCTGTAGAGCGGAAGGTTGTACTTGGCGAGCCGGAGTACATTTCGACCAGCCTCGTCGAGCGGCAAAACCTGACGCTGAGGATGTCCCAGCGGCGGTTCACGAGGTTGACGAACGCTTTCAGCAAGAAGCTCGAAAACCACATGGCCGCCGTCGCCCTTTATGCCGCGCACTACAATTTCTGCCGCGTTCACGGAGCCCTACGCGTTACGCCGGCGATGCACCTCGGGATTGCCGATCATGTTTGGACAATCGGCGAGCTGGTCGATGCAGCACAGAGCGAGAACTACCCGGAGCCTCCACGGCGGAGCGGCCCATTCCGGGTTATTCAGGGAGGGCGCGCGTAGCGCCCTTACCCCTGAGAGTCCGAATTTCGGAAAGCGAGTGTCCTAAAACGGACAGTACCATCCGGATCGGTCAACCCTCTCCCGCAAACTTTTTTCGAGAGAGATTAGAGATGCGGAATTGCGGATTGACCGAAGCTCAGCAACGGTATCCCATCTTCGGACCGCCTGGGAGGATCGCATCGCGATGAGCATCAAGGGGAAGTCCTACATCATCGGCGTCTACGAGCATCCGACACGGCTCGCCACCGACAAGACCGTGCCGCAGCTCCACGCCGAAAGCGCCAAGGGCGCGATTGAGGATGCCGGGATCACCAAGGACGACATCGACGGCTATTTCTGCGCCGCCGGCGACACGCCAGGTCTCGGCGCGCTGTCGATGATCGACTACATGGGATTGAAGCTGAAGCACTGGGATTCGACCGATACCGGCGGCTCGTCGTACCTGCTGCAGGTCGGCCACGCGGCCGAGGCGATCGCCGCTGGCAAGTGCAATATCGCGCTGATCACCTTGGCCGGGCGGCCGCGCGCCGAGGGCATGGCGACCGGCACCGCGCCGCGCCAGCCGGCCGTGCCGATGCCGGAATCGGCGTTCGAGATCCCCTACGGGCCGGCGACCGCGAACATGTACGCGATGTGCGCGATGCGTCACATGCACCAATACGGCACGACCAGCGAGCAGCTCGCCTGGGTCAAGGTCGCCGCCTCGCATCACGCGCAATACAACGAGCACGCGATGCTGCGCGATGTCGTGACGGTCGAGGACGTGGTCAACTCGCCGATGATCGCCGACCCGCTGCACCGCTTGGATTGCTGCGTGATCAGCGACGGCGGCGGAGCGATCATCGTCGCGCGGCCCGAGATCGCGAAGAACCTGAAGCGGCCGAAAATCGCGGTGATCGGCTGCGGCGAGGCGCCGAAGAACCAGTATGGCGGCAAAAATCTCGACCTGACCCATTCGGGCGCGGTGGTGTCGGGCCCGCTCGCCTTCGCCGAGGCGGGGGTCAAACCCGGCGACATCAAATACGCCTCGATCTACGACAGCTTTACGATCACCGTGGTGATGCAGATCGAAGACCTTGGGTTCTGCGCCAAGGGCGAGGGCGGAAAGTTCGTGTCGGACGGCAACCTGATATCCGGGGTCGGCAAGCTGCCGTTCAATACCGATGGCGGGGGCCTGTGCAACAACCACCCGTCGAACCGCGGCGGCCTCACCAAGGTCGTCGAGGCTGTCCGCCAGCTGCGTGGTGAGGCGCATCCGGCGGTGCAGGTGAGGAATTGCGACATCGCGCTGGCGCACGGCACCGGCGGCTCGCTCGGCACCCGCCACGGCGCCGCCACCGTGATCATGGAACGGGAGTAGGGGTCATGGCCGACCGCAAGATCACCGCGCCGCAGCCCAATTCCGAAACCCAGGCGTTCTGGGACGCCGCGGGCGAAGGCAAGCTGCTGATCAAGAAATGCAACGCCTGCGGCGAGGTGCATTTCTACCCGCGCGCCAACTGCCCGTTCTGCTTCAGCGGCGACACCGTGTGGCAGCAGGCCTCGGGCCAGGGGACGATCTATACCTACAGCGTGATGCGCCGCGCGCCGGTGCCCTACGCGATCGCCTATGTAACCCTGGCCGAGGGTCCGACGATGATGACCAACATCGTCGATTGCGACCTCGACGGGATTAAGATCGGCCAGCAGGTCAAGCTGGTGTTCAAGCCGAGCGAGGGTGGCCCGCCGGTGCCGTGCTTCGCGCCGGTTTGATTGGCATTGTCATTGCGAGAAGCGGAGCGACGAAGCAATCTCCGTCGGTAGAGAGCCAAGGCGGACGGAGATTGCTTCGCTGCGCTCGCAATGACGCATGAATAGGAGACAACCACCGATGGACTCGCTCAACATCCAGGCATCGCGGCCGCTCGATATCAGCCCTGAGGAGTGGGCAGTACGGGTCGATCTCGCGGCCTGCTATCGCCTGGTCGCGCATTTCGGCTGGGACGATCTGATCCTGACCCATAATTCGGCGCGGGTGCCGGGCGAACCGGACCACATGCTGATCAACCCGATGGGGCTGATGTTCAACGAGGTGACCGCCTCGAACATCCTCAAGGTCGATTTCGAGGGCAATCTCGTCGCGCCCTCCGAGTACGAGCCGATCTACGCCGGCATCGTCATCCACGGCGCGATCTATCTTGGCCGGGCCGATGTCGAATGCGTCGTCCACACCCATACCGAGGCCGACATTGCCGTCGGCGTGCAGGAAGAGGGATTGCTGCCGCTGTCGCAATGGTCGATGCGCTTCCACAACCGGCTCGGCTATCACGATTACGAGGGCGTCTCGCTCGACATGGATGAGCGCACGCGGCTGCAGCACAGCATCGGCAACCACCCGGTGCTGGTGTTGCGCAATCACGGCCTGCTGGCGACCGGGCGCAATGTCGCCGAGGCCTTCTCGCACACTTATCATTTCGAGCGCGCGGCGGACGCGCAATTGAGGGCGCAGGCGGCCTGCGCCGCGGGCGGCAAGCTGGTGTTCCCGCCGGAGGAAACTTGCGAGAAGCAGGCGGCGCAGTTCGCCAATGCCGGCAACACGCCGCGTCTCGGCGGCCAGCGCGAATGGCCGGCGCTGCTGCGGCTCTGCGACAGGCTCGACCCGAGCTTCCGCACCTGAGGGAGCGCAACCCCCTCGAATTCCGCCGCCGCCGCTGTTATATCTCGGCGATGGCGATGAGTTGCGGATGGATGCAGCGAATTAGGCACCCGGTCCTCTTCTGAGGGTCGGGCCGCATTCGTTTTCGCCGCATCTCGTCCAGGAACTCACCATGCCCACGGATTACCGTCCGACCGTCTTTCTGCCCAAGACCGACTTCCCGATGCGCGGGGATCTGCCAAACCGCGAGCCGGTGATCCTCGCCCGCTGGGAAGCAATGGGGCTTTATAAAAAGCTGCGCGAGGCCTCGAAGGGCCGCGAGAAATTCGTGCTGCATGACGGCCCGCCCTACGCCAACGGCGAGCCGCATCTCGGCACCGCGCTCAACAAGATCCTCAAGGATATCGTCAATCGCGGCCAGCAGATGCTCGGCAAGGACGCGCCCTATGTCCCGGGCTGGGATTGCCACGGCCTGCCGATCGAATGGATCGTCGAGGAAAAATACCGCGCCAAGGGCGCGTCGAAGGACAGCGTGCCGATCGCGCAGTTCCGCAAGGAATGCCGCGACTTCGCGGCGCACTGGATCGAGGTCCAGAAGCGCGACTTCAAGCGCCTCGGCGTGGTCGGCGACTGGGACAATCCCTATCTGACGATGAGCTTCGACGCCGAGGCGCAGATCGTCCGCGAGATCGGCAAGTTCCTGATGAACGGCGGGCTCTACAAGGGGTCGAAGCCGGTCCTTTGGTCGGTGGTGGAGCAAACCGCACTCGCCGAAGCCGAGGTCGAATACGCCGATCACCGCTCGACGACGGTCTGGGTGCGCTTTCCGGTGGCGCATGCGAGCCGGCCGTCGCTGCGCGGCGCGGCGGCGGTGATCTGGACCACGACGCCGTGGACCTTGCCCGGCAACCGCGCGATCGCTTACAGCCCCGAGCTCGAATACGCGGTGATCCAAGTCGACGAGGTCGGGGAGAACAGCCGGGCGGTCGGGCCCGAGGACGGCGCGCTCGGCGAAAAGCTGCTGGTCGCGATGCCGCTGATCGAGGATTTCTGTCAGCGCGCCCGCATCGTGCGGCACACGATCGTCGACCTATTCCCGGGCGCCGCGCTGGCTGGCACGATTGCCAAGCACCCGCTCGCCGGCCAGGGCTATGAGTTTGACGTGAGGCTGTTGCCGGCCGGGTTCGTCTTGGCCGACCAGGGCACCGGGCTTGTCCACATCGCGCCTAACGCCGGCCAGGATGACTGGGAGCTGGGCCGCGAGCACGGCATCCCGGTGATCGACACGGTCGGACCGGATGGCGTCTACCTGCCGAACGTGCCGATGTTCGCCGGCCGCTCGGTCTACACCAGCGAGGGCAAGGAAGGCGACGCCAACGGCGCGGTGATCGCCGCGCTCGAGGCGGCGGGCGGTCTCGTCGCGCGCGGCACGCTGGTCCATTCCTATCCGCATTCGTGGCGGTCGAAGGCGCCGCTCATCTTCCGCAACACGCCGCAATGGTTCATCAGCATGGAGACCAACGGTCTCCGCGATAAGGCGCTCAAGGCGATCGCCGACACGCGCTGGGTCCCGGCGCAGGGCCGCAACCGCATCTCGGCGATGGTCGAGGGGCGACCCGATTGGTGCGTTTCGCGCCAGCGCGCGTGGGGCGTGCCGATCCCGGTCTTCACCAATAAGCAGACCGGTGAGCCGCTGCGCGACCAGGCGGTGATCGACCGCATCGCCGCCGCGGTCGAGCGCGAGGGCGCCGATGCGTGGTTCTCCGCCGATCCGGCCGAGTTCCTTGGCAATGCCTATGATGCGGCCGAGTGGGACAAGGTCACCGACATCGTCGAGGTGTGGTTCGACTCGGGTTCGACACATGCTTTTGTGCTAGAGAAGCGGCCCGAGCTGAAATGGCCGGCCTCGCTCTATCTCGAAGGCTCCGACCAGCACCGCGGCTGGTTTCATTCCTCGCTGCTCGAATCGTGCGGCACACGCGGCCGCGCGCCCTACGACGCGGTGCTGACCCATGGCTTCGTGCTCGACGAGAGCGGCCGCAAAATGTCGAAATCGCTCGGCAATGTAATCGCGCCGCAAGACGTCATGCGGCAGTCGGGCGCCGACATTCTGCGGCTCTGGGTCGCCGGCTCGGACTATTCCGAGGACATCCGCATCGGCCCCGAAATCCTCAGGCGCTTCGGCGACACGTACCGCCGCCTGCGCAACACTCTGCGTTATCTCCTGGGCGCGCTCGAAGGCTATTCCGCCCGGGAAGAGGTGGCGCCCGATGCAATGCCCGAGCTCGATCGCTGGGTGTTGCACCGCCTCGCCGAGCTCGACACGCTGGTGCGCCAGGCGGTCGAGGATTTCGATTATCACGCGATGTTCACCGCGCTGCATAATTTCTGCGCGGTCGACCTCTCGGCGTTCTATTTCGACATCCGCAAGGACCGGCTCTATTGCGACGCCGCCGGTGACCCGCTGCGCCGCGCCACCCGCACGGTGCTGGACCGCACCTTCGACTGCCTCGTGCGCTGGCTCGCGCCGATCCTCTGCTACACCGCCGACGAGGCGTGGCTGACCCGCTACGGCGATGCGCCGGGGCGCAGCATCCATCTCGAAATCTTCGCCGAGGTGCCGCGGTCCTGGCTCGACCCGGCGTTGGGCGAGCGTTGGGCCGAGCTGCGGGATTTGCGGCGGGTCGCGACCGGCGCGCTCGAATTGGAGCGCGGCGCCAAGCGCATCGGTTCGAGCCTGCAGGCCGCGATCGAGCTCTACGTTCCGGCGGAGATTGCCGCGCTGCTGCGCGACATCGATCTCGCCGAATTGTGCATCACCTCTTCTGGCATGGTGACGGTCGGTGCGCCGCCGGCCGACGCCTTCACCCTCCCTGACCTTCCGGGAATCGGGGCCGTCGTGCGCGACGCGCCAGGCGGCAAGTGCGAGCGCTGCTGGCGCGTGCTGTCCGAAGTCGGCCACGTCGCCGGGCATGACGATCTGTGCCGGCGTTGCGCCGGCGTGGTCGGCGAGCTGGCGGGTGTTGCTTGACGATCGGGCGCGGCGTCGGCACGGCAATCGCGGTCGTCGTCGTCGATCAGCTGAGCAAGCACGTGCTGCTCGAACATTTCGGCGAGGTCGCGTGCGTCGACCGCCACGAGCGGGTGACCGCGTTCTTTGACCTTGTGCTGACCTGCAATCGCGGCATGAGCTTTGGCTTGTTTAATACCGGCGACGGGCTGAGCGTGCCGCTGTTCTCGATCGCCGCGGTGGCGATCGTCGCGATCCTCGTGTTCTGGCTGTCGCGGGTGCGCAGCGATATTCTCGCCAACGCGATCGGCCTGATCATCGGTGGCGCGATCGGCAACGTGATCGACCGGTTGCGCTTTGGCGGGGTCATCGACTTTCTTTATTTTCATCTTGGCTCATGGTATTGGCCGGCGTTCAATTGTGCCGATTCCGCGATCTGCCTCGGCGTTCTGATAATGCTCTTCGAGGGGTTGCTCTCCCGCCGTTCGGAATCAACCAGGGACGATCCACTGTCATGACCGGGTTTTGGCGGATAGTTGCGGCAATTCGTCAATTTGTTTTGCCGGCGGCCGCGTTTGTCTTAGTCGGGATGGTGCTGTCGGGGTGCGATGCTTTTAAAAGAGCGGTCGGTATGGAAAGGACCTCGCCCGACGAGTTCGCCGTCGAGTCGCGCGCGCCACTGACCGTTCCGCCCGATTTCGACCTCCGTCCGCCGCAACCGGGCACGGCCCGGCCGCAGGAGGTCAGCTCGGCCAACAAGGCGCAGACCGTGATCGACAATGCCGGGCCGGGCGAGCCCGGCAAGCAGTCGCCGGGGACGCTGCATTTCCCCTCTGCCAGTCAGATCGATCCGAATTCCCAGATCGCCGATCAAAGCCTCTCGGCAAAGCTGCTCCAGACCAACGACACCGGCGACAACATCGTGGTCGAGAAGCGCGAGACCACGGTGCTGGAAGGGGTCCACTAGACTTCCGGGAGCGAGCGATGCGCAGCCTGTGGTCGGACCGCGACGGGGAGGCGATGGTGACCCGCTACGCGGCGACGGGGGTCAGCCGCGATATCGCGCTGCGCGTCTACACCTCGCGGCTCCTGGGCGGCGATCCGAGCCTCGTGCTGCACGGTGGCGGCAACACCTCGGTCAAGACGGTTGCGCGCGACCTCCTCGGCGACGAAGCCGAGGTGCTGTGCATAAAGGGCAGTGGCTGGGACATGGCGGCGATCGAGCCGGCCGGGCTGCCGGCGGTGCGGCTTCGGCCGCTGCGCACGCTGCGTGAGCGCGCGGCGCTCAGCGACGAGGACATGGTGCGCATCCAGCGCGCCAATCTGCTCGATCCCGGCGCGCCGAACCCATCGGTCGAGACCCTGCTGCACGCCTTCCTGCCGCACAAGTTCATCGACCATACCCACGCGACGGCGGTGCTGAGCCTCGCCGACCAGCCCGATGCGGCCGAGCGCTGCGCCGATCTCTATGGCGGGCGGCTCGGCATTGTTCCCTTCATCATGCCGGGTTTCCTCTTGGCCAAGAAGGCGGTGGAAATCTTCGAGGAAGACGAGGCGGTCGAAGGTCTGGTGCTGCTGAAGCACGGCATCTTCACCTTTGGCGACACCGCCGAGGCGGCCTACGAGCGGATGATCGCCGCGGTGACGCTGGCCGAGGAGCGGCTGAAACGCGGCCGGCGCAATGTGTTCGCCCCGGCCGTGCTGCCGCCGCGGATCGCCGATGCGGTCGCCGTCGCGCCGATCCTGCGCGGCGCCTGCGCGCTGCCGGACCCCTCGATCCCGGGCGATCACAGGCGTTTCGTCCTCGATTTTCGCGGCGGCCCGGCGGTGCTGAACCTGGTCAACGGCGCCGAGATCGAGCGCTATGGCCGCGCCGGCGTCGCCACCCCCGATCACACGATCCGCACCAAAAACTACCCGCTGATCGTTCCCGCGCCTGGTAGCGAGGAACTTGAGGATTTTGCCGCCGCCTCGCGCGCCGCGGTCGAGCGCTTCGTCGCCGATTACCACGCCTATTTTGCGCGAAACAATGCCGCGGTCGGCGGCATTAAGCGCGAGCTCGACCCCGCCCCGCGGGTGATCCTGGTGCCGGGGCTCGGGCTGTTCGGGCTCGGACGCAGCGCCAAGGATGCGGCGGTCGCCGCCGACCTCGCCGAATCCTGGGTCGCGACCGTGACCGACGCCGAGGCAGTGGGTACGTTCGAGTCGCTGCCCGAGGCCGAATTGTTCGAGATGGAATACTGGTCGCTGGAGCAGGCTAAGCTCGGCGGCGCGGTCGAGAAACCGCTCGCCGGCCAGGTCGCGGTGGTGACCGGTGGCGCCGGCACGATCGGCCTCGCGACTGCACGGGCGCTGCGTGGCGCCGGCGCCGAGATCGCGCTGCTCGACCGCGAGGCCGCCGAACCCGAGACCGCGGCGAAGAAACTCGCCGGGCTCGGCGTGGCCTGTGACGTGACTGACAGCGCGGCGGTCGCCGCCGCGTTCGCGCGGGTCGTCGCCGGTTTCGGCGGGGTCGATATCGTCGTCTCGAATGCCGGCGCCGCCTGGCAGGGCCGCATCGGCGAGGTCTCCGACGAGGTGCTACGCGAAAGCTTCGAGCTCAATTTCTTTTCGCATCAGTCGGTCGCGCAGCAGGCGGTCAGGATCATGTTGGCCCAGCAGAGCGGCGGCTGCTTGTTGTTCAACGTTTCGAAGCAGGCGCTGAACCCAGGCGCCGATTTCGGCCCTTACGGGCTGCCCAAGGCGGCGACCCTTGCGCTGATGCGGCAATACGCGCTCGACTACGGCACTCAGGGCATCCGCGCCAACGCGGTCAACGCCGACCGCATCCGCGGCGGCTTGCTGACCTCGCAGATGATTTCCCAGCGCGCGAAGGCGCGTGGGCTGAGCGAGGCCGATTACATGGGCGGCAATTTGCTGCACCGCGAGGTCGGGGCCGAGGACGTGGCCGAAGCCTTCCTGTCGTTGGCGCTGGCGCGCAGCACGACCGGTTCGTTCGTCACGGTCGACGGCGGCAACATCGCCGCCGCGCCGCGCTAGACAAATCGCTCCATCCCGTCGCCCGTTTGGCGCGATCAGGATTCGTCACGCGCCGCGGCGGCCGGTACAATTCCGTCCATGCGAGTCCTCTACCACTCCCTCTTGTCGGCGTATTCGCGCAAGGTGCGCATCGTGCTCGCCGAGAAGAACCTCGACTTCACGATGAAGGCGGAAAAAGCGTGGGAGCGGCGGCCGGAATTCCTCGCCTTGAACCCGGCCGGCGAGGTGCCGGTGTTGATCGAGCCGGACAGCACGGTGCTCGCCGGCTGCGACGCGATCGTCGAATATCTCGACGAGGTCTATCGCGAAAAGATGCTGATCGGGATCAACGCGATCGACCGCGCCGAGGTGCGCCGGCTGGTCGCCTGGTTCGACCTGAAGATGCACCGCGAGGTGACCGAGAACCTCGTCGGCGAGAAGATGATGAAGCGCTTTATCGGCGAAGGTCAGCCCAACTCGCAGGCGATTCGCGCCGGCCACGCCAACCTGCCGCATCACCTCGACTATATCGGCTATCTCGTCGACCGGAGGCGCTGGCTCGCCGGCGACCATTTCTCGGTCGCCGACATCACTGCGGCGGCGCAGCTATCGACGCTCGACTATCTGGGCGACGTGCCGTGGGAGCAACATGAGCTGGCCCGCGAATGGTACGCGCGGATCAAGTCGCGCCCGAGCTTCCGCGCGATCCTCGCCGACCACGTCCCCGGCCTGCCCCCGCCGCCGCACTACACGGATTTGGATTTCTGAGGGGGCCCGAAGCGCGCCCAAACAATGCACCACAGAGCGACAGAGGGCACGGAGGACGTCGAGCCTCGGAACCCTCTGTGCCCTCCGTGTCTTCGTGGCGATTAAATGCCGCTATTCGGCGGCAGACTTGGACTAAAGCCCCAGCAGCGCGCGCTTCGCGGTGAATTCGTCTTCGGTCAGGATTCCGGAGTCGCGCAACTCCTCCAGCATGCGAAGGTGTGCCGGCCGGCGCGGCGCGCCGACCGCGATCATGCTGCCGACCCGCAATTCCATCGGCGCCGCGCCCTGCTGCAGCAGGGCGAAGACAAAGCCGAGGACCAGCGCGCCGATCAAGAACAACAGCCCATGATAAGGATTTCCGGCCGCGAACTCGGTCAGCGTGCAGAGAAATAGCGCAATCGCGCTCGCCGCCGCGGCACCGCCCGCGCTGACCACCGCGACGAGCTGCCGGCAGATGAACCAGTAGCCGATCCCGATAATCGCCAGCAACAGGATGACCCCGAGCCAATCGCCGCGCACGGCGAGCAACAGCGCGATGATCAGATCGAGGCCGAGCGAGGCCAGAACCGAATAGGTCAGCGTCTCCGGCATGTTCGGAATGGTGACGTGCAGCATCGGCTTCCCCTTGGCCTGGCGCCGCGCGGCCTAGCGGTTATTGGCCGGCGCGGCCGTGTTCTCCTTCAATTCGAGCCGCTCGATATTGGTCTTGGCCTCCGCGTCGGCGTCGCTGCCGGGCGCGAGCTGGGTGACCCGCACCCAATCCTGACGCGCGCCGTTGAGGTCGCCCTTGAGGCGGCGGATGTTGCCGCGCTCGAGCAGCGTCGTGGGCGAACCGGGCGACAAATTGACCGCGCGATCGATATCGCCGAGCGCGGCATCGAGCTGGCCCAGTTGGCGATAGGCGGTCGCGCGATAGATCAGCGCCTCGACCCGACCCGGATCGGTCTTCAGCACGCGGTCGAGATCGCCGACCGCCTTGTCGTACGAGCCGCCGCTGCCCGCGGCCTCGGCGCGATCAAGCAGGATGTCCGTATCGTTGGGCGCAAGGTTGAGCGCGGCGCTGTCGGCGGCATAGGCGCGCGACGGGTCGCCGGCAAGGAGCCAGGCTTGCGCCGCCTGGTCGAGCACCTCGGCGCGCAGCGAATCGGGCGCGTGACCCATCGCCTTGGCCAGGCTTTCGAGCCGCGTCGCGCCTTCCTTGTATTGCTTCAGCTCGACCAGCGCGATCGCATAACAATGGTCGGCCGGATGCTCGCCGCCGCGGCCTTGCCAGCGCTCGGCGTAGTCGCGCGCCGCGGCGGGGTCGGTCTTGATCAGGCCCATGCACTGGTCGTACATCGCCGCGTCGCCCGCCGCCGGCCGCAGCGGCCCACCTCGCTGCGGCGGTACATAGGGCAGCACCGGTGGCGCCGGCGGCGGTGCCGCCGAGGCCGGCGGGCCGGTCTGCTCGGGGCCCGCGGCAAACGACGCCTCTCCCGGCTCGAGCGCGACGCTCAGCGCCAGCACAACGACAATCAAGATCGTCCGCCGCATCGCCGCATCGATAGCACACTCCCGATCAGCATCGAATGAGGAAGCAGTGCCGGCATTGCGGTCGAAAACCGCGCCACGCTACGATGGGATGCGAGGGAGCGCCGTAACCGATCGTGAATTCCATTGGCATTTGAGCGTCTGCGCCATGCGGCCGGCAGTTTCGGCAACATTGCCCTCGCGCTCAGCCACCGCAATTACCGCGTCTATATCAGCGGCAACGCAATCCAGCTGATGGGCACCTGGATGCAGCGGGTGTCGGTCGGCTGGCTGACCTGGACTCTGACCCATTCGGGCGCGTGGCTCGGCATTCTCTCGATGGCCGAGTTCCTGCCGGTATTGTTCCTGTCGCCGTTCGCCGGCGTCCTCGCCGACCGCCTCGATCGGGTCGCGATCATCCGCATTACCCAGCTGATCGGCTGCGCCCAGGCGATCCTGTTGGCGATCCTCGTCGCGACCGGGCTGGTCTCGATCCACATCCTGTTTGCGTTGGTGACGCTGTTGGGGATCAACCAGAGCATGGCCCAGCCGGCGCGGCTGGCCCTGATCCCGACCCTGGTCGACCGTGAAGGGCTGCCGTCGGCGCTGGCGATCAACTCGATCGTGTTCAACGCGGCGCGGTTCGTCGGCCCGGCGATCGCCGGCGTGCTGATCGCGCGCTTCGACATTGCCGCTGCGTTTGCCGCCAATGCGGTCACCTACATCGCGTTCCAGATTTCGCTCGCCAATCTGCGCGACATCCCGCCCTTGCCGGTGCGCGTCGCGCAGAATGCGCTCAGGGCCTCGCTCGAGGCCTATAGCTATGCCAGCCGGCATCCGGGGATCGCGCCGATGCTGCTGCTGTTCGCGGTCACGACGATCGGTACGCGGGGCTTTATCGAGCTGTTCCCCGGCTTTGCCGACAGCGTGTTTCATCGCGGCCCGCAAGGCCTGGCGATGCTGACCTCGACCGTCGGCCTGGGCGCGATCTTCGGCGGGATATGGATGCTGTTCCGCTCGCAGATCGGCGGCCTCACGACGATCGTCATTGCCAATACGCTGGTGATGTCGCTGGCGACCATCGCCTTCACCGCGACCGACAGCTTTGTGATGGCGCTGCCCTGCGTGTTCATTTCCGGTGCGGCGATGGTGATCACCGGGATCGGCGCGCAGACGCTGATCCAGGCCTCGACCGACCGCAGCATGGGCGGCCGGGTCATGGCGCTTTACGGCATGATCTTTCGCGCCGGGCCGGCGCTCGGCGCGGTGATCATGGGCTCGGCGAGCGAGCGGTTCGGGCTGCGCCTGCCGCTGGCGATCGGCGCGTTGGTATCGATCGCGTTCTGGGCGCTGACCCTGCACCGCAAGAAGGCGATCGTGACGTCGCTCGAAGACCCGCCAGCGGGGGAAGACGGCGTGATCGCGCCGACCCCAGCCAAGAGCGGCGCGTGACGGCTAAACGGCGTCTGCTGTGCTTTGGGATGGGTTACACCGCACGCGCTCTCGCGCAGTGCCTCACCGACGATTGGATGGTCACCGGCACGAAGCGCAACGGCTCCGACGCTCTGCGCTTCGGGCGCGACCACAAGTTGTCGCCTTCGGCCTTTGACGGCGTTACCCATATCCTCATCTCGATCCCGCCGGACGAGCTTGGCGACCCGGTGCTCGATCTGCATGGCGGCGAAATCACCGCGCTCCCCGGCCTGCAATGGCTCGGCTATCTGTCGACCACCGGGGTCTACGGCACGCGCGACGGCGGCTGGGTCGACGAAACCTCCGAGCTGCGCCCGTCCAGCGTCCGCGGCCAGCGCCGCGTCGACGCCGAAGCCGGCTGGCTGGAGCTGCGCCGATCTCGCGGCGTGCCGGTGTATATTTTCCGCCTCGCCGGCATCTACGGTCCCGGCCGCAGCGCCTTCGATGCGCTTCGCGCCGGCGCCGCGAGGCGCATCGACAGCCCCGGCCAGCTCTTCTCGCGCGTCCATGTCGACGACATCGCGAGCGTGCTGCTCGCCTCGATCGCCCGGCCGCACCCCGACGCCATCTACAATGTCTGCGACGACGAGCCGGCCGCCCAGGCCGATGTCGTCGCCTATGCCGCCAGCCTTCTCGGCATCGAGCCGCCGCCGCTCGTGCCGCTCGTCGAGGCCAGCCTGTCGCCAATGGCGCGGAGCTTTTACGCCGACAACAAACGCGTCTCGAACGCGTTGATCAAAAGCGAGCTCGGCGTCACGCTGGCCTTTCCGAACTACCGTGCCGGACTGGCGGCAATCCTGACCGCGGGCGGCTAATGCTTGCCGAAAGCGCCGCCGTCCGGCATCGTCGCGGCCCACGGGTAAGTGTGAGGGCGAGGGAGGATTCGATGGCCTACAATGTGCTGATGATGGGGGCCTCCTACGGCTCGCTTCTGGCGATCAAGCTGTTGTTCGGCGGGCACAAGATCACGATGGTCTGCCTGCCGAACGAGGTCGAGGCGTTCAACAGCGACGGCGCGCATGTGCGTATGCCGGTGCGCGGCCGTGCGACCCCGGTTGACCTCGACTCGCGCAAATTGCCGGGGAGTCTCCGGGCCGCCGCCACCGGCGACGTCAACCCGAAGGATTACGACCTCGTCGTGCTGGCGATGCAGGAGCCGCAATACCGCTCGCCGGGGGTGCGCGAGCTGACCGACGCGATCGCGCGCGCCAGGGTGCCGGCGATGTCGATCATGAACATGCCACCGTTGCCCTATATGCGGCGCATCCCCGGCCTCGATGCTGACGCGCTCAAGCCCTGCTACACCGACGCCAGCGTCTGGGACAATTTCGAGCCCGGCAAGCTGACCCTGTGCAGCCCCGACCCGCAGGCGATCCGCCCGCCCGGCGAGAAGATCAATTTCCTCTTGGTCACTTTGCCGACCAATTTCAAATCGGCGCGGTTCGAAAGCGACGCCGACACCAAGATCCTCGAGACGATGCAGCATGAGATCGAAGGGATCCGCTACGACCCGGGCGACGGCGACCCGATCGACCTGCCGGTCAAATTGAAGGTCCACGAGTCGATTTTCGTGCCGCTCGCCAAATGGGCGATGCTGCTGACCGGCAATTACCGCTGCATCACGGCCGACGGCGCGATCGACATCAAGGACGCGGTGCACGCCGACCCGGAGAAGTCGCGCTCGGTCTACAACTGGGTCATGGGGGTGTGCACCAAGCTCGGCGCCGACCCCGCCGATCTGGTTCCGTTCGAGAAATACGCCAGCGCGGCGCATGGGCTGGTGCGGCCGTCCTCGGCGGCGCGTGCTGTCAACAACGGCGCGACGAACATCGAGCGCACCGACCGGCTGGTGCAGTTGCTTGGCGCGCAGCTCGGCATGCAAAACCCGATCGTCGACGCGACGGTCAAACAGGTCGATGCCCGGCTTGAAGCCAATCGGAAAAAGGCGGCTTGAATACTTGCGGTGTCATTGCGAGGAGCGCGCAGCGCGACGCGGCAATCTCTCTCCGATGAGGGCCAAGGCGGAAGGAGATTGCTTCGCTGCGCTCGCAATGACGGTTAAAAGATGAAAGGCAACGTCCTCGGCTTCGATCCGGACAGCAATACCGGGGCGATCAGCGGACATGACGGCCGGCGCTACGAGTTCGTGACGCTGGATTGGCGCGGGCTGGGCCGGCCGGGGCGGGGCGAGACCGTCGACTTCGTCGCCGACGGCACGCGGGCAACGCAGATCTACCCGCTCGGCGCCAGCTTCAACCCCGACGAAGCCGCGACCGCCAACACCGTCTACATCCTCTACCTTGTGAGCCTCTTGGTCGGCCTCACCAGCATCGTCGGCGTGATCATGGCCTATGTGAACCACGCCGATGCGCCCGAATGGGTGCAGACCCATTACCGCTTCCAGATTCGGACATTTTGGATCGGACTGCTGTACGGGGTTATCGGCCTGGTCACCTGCATCATCGTGATCGGCGTGTTCTGGCTGATCTTCGTGCTGATCTGGTGGATCGTGCGCTGCGTCAAGGGAATGCAGGCGATCTCGCGCGGTCTCCCCTACGAACGCCCCGCCAGCTGGTTGTGGTGACGCCGAGCCTTACCTCTGCGTCGAGGTAACCCGCGGCCTTGGCAACTTTCGCTTGGGAGCGACATTTTGTACTATCCCCGGGCAACCTCCGGGGGATGGGCATGAAGGGCAACGTCATCGGTTTCGACCCCGATACCAATACCGGCGCGATCAGCGGCCATGACGGCAAGCGCTACGATTTCGTGACCGCGGACTGGCACGGTCATTCCCAGCCGCACCATGGCGATATCGTCGATTTCCAGCCTGATGGCGACCGGGCGACCCAAATGTATCTTGTGGAGGCTGAATACGCGCAACCGACGCTCGGTCAATTTCTCTTCTCGCCGCATGGGCGAATCTCACGCTCGCAATACTGGCTCAAATGGGTTGTCCCGTTCTTGGTGATCTATGTGATCCTGCTTGGCCTGACGCTGGCAACGCAAGGCAGCGTCGCCGGGGGAATATTCGGTTTCATCCTGGTTATCTTTGCGTTGGTGATGCTCTGGCCGAGTATCGCCACGCTTGTGAAGCGTGTGCACGACCGCGATTGGCCCTGGCCGTTCATTCTTTTGCTGCTGGTCCCGATCGTCAGCCTCTGGCCGGCGATCGAGATCATGTTTCTGCGCGGCACGATCGGCGGCAATCGCTTTGGCCCCGATCCCGTTCCGCGTCAGTGAGGCGCCGCGATGGCCGACCGGTAGGTAGCAGGATCGGCGAAAGCAAGGCGCCGCAGGCATGAAGGGCAACGTCATCGGCTTCGATCCGGACACCAATACCGGTGCGATCATCGGCCATGACGGCAACCGCTACGACTTTGTCAGGCAGGACTGGCGTGGGCCGGCACCGCCGCGGCGCGGCGATCTGGTCGATTTTCAGGCCGTGGATCAGCGGGCGAACGAGATCTACCTGGTCGAACCGGCTTATGTCGCGCCGAGCTTCGCCGATTTTTACTTCTCGGCATCGGGCCGGATTTCACGATCGCAGTATTGGCTCAGATTTATCCTGCCGTACGTCGTGATCGTGTTCGTTCTCCAAGCAATAACCGCAGCGAGTGGCACCGGGTCAGCGTTGAACGTGACCCTGACGATAGTATCGGGCCTGTTTGGTTTGGTCGTGGTGTGGCCGTCGATCGCGATCATGATCAAACGTATCCACGATCGGAACAAATCGGGGTGGTATCTTCTCTATTTGTTGGTGCCGTCGTGCTTGTTTGTCGGTTTGGCGTGCGCTTGGCTGGGCGCCGCGATATTCGCGGGTGAGGTGGACCCGGATGCGGTCGCCGTCCCTCCGATTGGCGTCCTGGGTGCCCTGACCATCATTGCCGGTCTCGTCCTGTTCGGCATCGAGATCTGGTTTTTCGTCGAATTCGGCTGCCTGCGCGGGACGATCGGCGCCAATCGGTTCGGGCCGGACCCGGTACGATAAGATCAAAGTTCGGCTTACGCGGAAACGCGCCAACCTGTCCGCCGCAAATCAAAAGGGCCGGGAAACCCCGGCCCTTTTTTAATGCACGGGCTGCTGCTCAGCAGGACGACGAGCCACCCCCATCGCCGCCT
>Ga0181521_10003380_pt1 | contig 18773 bp, 14 predicted proteins | sample PEATcosm2014_Bin_32_FD_119764 | JGI IMG/M metagenome (GOLD analysis project Ga0181521, IMG submission 119764) | Peatland microbial communities from MTU Mesocosm Facility, Houghton, MI, USA - PEATcosm2014_Bin02_60_metaG | ecosystem: Environmental > Terrestrial > Soil > Wetlands > Peat | place... | reverse complement strand
CCTGTGGTGCGATGTTAAACAGTTCGCCCGGGGCACGGCCGACGTCGAGCGCATCCACGATGAGCAGGTGCCGGGGGCGCGCGGGGCTCAAGCAGAGGGTAAAAAGGAGTTTGCGAACGCCCGTACCGACATCCAGAAGGCAGACCTCCTCGGGCAGCGCGTAGTGGGCTTCCAGGTACTCCACCGTCGCGCAACCAAATCCGTCGTCTCCGAAAAGAGTATTGCCGCAACCGAGAATCAGGGTCGGCTTACGGCAATAGTCGGGGAGTCCATCTTGATCCAGATCCAGCACCGTCGCGTTCCTCCCGGCAGTGGCTAGTTTGACGTTGTAGGGGCGAGTTTATCTCGCCATTTGGCTCTGCCGCCTTGGTTGTAGGGGTACGGCTTGCCGTACCCTCTTCATTTTCTTCGCGCGACAGAACCCAGAGGTTACGGCAAGCCGTACCCCTACAAGCGGGCAGCGCCGCGTGACCATTGTCACGAATTGGATGTTACAACACGCTAGTTCGCGAACGAGTCGAGAATCTTGCCATTCGCTCCCTTGATGTCCACCTTCACCCAGAGTTTCCCATCCAGCCGATGGGTCGCGCAGGAGAAGCAGGGATCGTAGGCGCGGATGGACATCTCCACGGTGTTCAAGATGCCCTGGTCGTAGTTGCCGCCGCGGATCAATCCCTTGGCCGCCTGGGTGACCGACATGTTGATGGGAGCATTGTTGTGGGTGGTGCCCACAATGAGATTGACGTTGGTCAACATGCCGTCGGCGTCCGTCTCGTAGTCGTGGATGAGCGTGCCGCGCGGGGCTTCCACGCACCCCACGCCACGCGCCGCCCGGGGTGTCACCTTGACGCGGGTCTCGGGGCTGGTGATCTCGGGGTCGGCGAGCAGGCGTACGGCGTTCTCCGCGTTGTAGAGCAGTTCGATCAGGCGTGCCCAGTGGTAGAGCAAGGTGAGCTGGGCGGGTCGGCCGAACTTCTGGCGGAACTCCTCCAGCTCCGCCTGGGCCAGCGGGGTGTCAATGCGATCGCACACGTTGAGGCGAGCCAGGGTGTTGACACGATAGATGCCCGCGGTCTTGCCCTCGTCCATCGAGAAGCTGCCCCACTTCTTGGCATAGGGGAACTTCAAGTAGCTCCAGGGCTCGATGTGCTCCGCGATGAAATCCGTGTAGCGGTCGTAGGGGAACTCCTCGAAAGAGCCGTCGGCTTTCATAAGGCGGAGCTTGCCGTCGTAGAGGTTGAGCGCGCCACTGTCGCTGACGGTGCCCAGGAAGCCGGTGGTGATGACTCCCAGGGACTTCACGACGTCCAGGTACTTGGGGAAGACGTTCTCTTTGGCGAAGGCGATGGAGAACTTCGCCAGCTCCAGCCCCTCTTCCGCCATCTTCGCCAGATCGTCCCGCTCGCTGGCGGCGAGGGGTTTGGAGAAGCCGCCGGGCACGGCCGCTTGGGGATGGATGGGCTTGCCGGCGAGAATCTCCAGCATGTGGGCGCACATGTGGCGCACCCGCACCACACGGCGCGCGACGTCCGGCGCGGCCTGGAGAATCCCGATGACGTTGCGCACGGAATAGTCCGCGCTGGGGCCGAGGAGGAAGTCGGCGCCGGCCAGGAAGTAGAAGTGCAGGATGTGCTCCTCCATGTAGGCGAGGCTGTTGCAGAGCTCGCGCAGTTTGCGGCCCGCGGGCGGCGGCACGACTCCGAAGACCGCGTCACAGGCCTTGGCCGACGCCAAGTGGTGCGACCAGGGGCAGACTCCGCAGATGCGCGGCGTGATGCGCGGCATATCCTCCACGGGCCGGCCGATGCAGAAGCGTTCGAAGCCGCGCAACTCGATCACGTTCACGCGCGCGGTATCCACGTTGCCGCCATCGTCGAGCTGGATGGTCACCTTGGCGTGACCCTCAACGCGCGTGACGGGCTGAATTACCAGTGTTTTTGCCATAGCTCACCTCCGGGGCGCGGGCCGTAGGCGGCCGGCGCCAGCAAAGCGGTTGAAAGTTGCGGAGCGATCGGGAATCTGCTTGGGGTCGAGGCCGATACTGGACAGCGCTCCCATCATGTCCACCATCGGGTTGGCCGTATCGGAGAGGGGGCCGAAGCAACCCTCGCAAGGCATGTAGGCGCGGATGCAGCGCGGCGTGCCGACGCTGCCCCCGCAACCCGAGCGGGTGGCCGGTCCGTGGCAGAGGATGCCCTGCTCCATTAAGCAGCGCATCTCCTTCAGGGGCCGGCCGGGGGTGAACTCCGCCGCCTCCAGGCGGCGCTTCAGCGTGCTCGTCGCCTTCTTTTCCCGGATCGTCGGGCACTCGTCGCAGACGCTCTTGGAAGGAAGCGGGAAGGGCTTGCCCTCCAGCAGCGCCGTGAGCGCTCCCGCGACCATCTCCGGGGTGGTGGGACAGCCCGGAAGCTTCATGTCCACGGGAACGACTTCGCTGACCGCGTACACCCGGTCGGTGAGAGGGGGAATTTGCAGATTCGGCATACCGTTCGTGTCGGTGCTCTTGCTGCCCCGGTAAACTTTCTCGAGCACCTCCTGGGTGGTATAAAGGTTGGCTAGCGCGGGGACGCCGCCGGAGCAGGCGCAGGAGCCGAGCGCGATCAGAATTTTGCACTTCTTGCGCATTTCCTTGGCGAGCGTGCGGTTCTCCTCGTTACGGATGCCGCCGGCGATGAGGCCGACATCCGCCTCCGGGACTTCCATCTCGGTTTTTTCACCTGTTTGACCGAAGAGCTTATGGTCCATGAGAACAGGCATATGCATAATGTTGACTTTTGCCAGGATATCGAGGAGAGGTTCGCCGATGTCGAGGATCGTGACTTCGCAGCCTCCGCATATGGCGAACCATTCCTCGTTCAGTCGTACCGCCATGTTTCACCTCCTTGAGAATATTCGGTAATCGGTCAGTTTCAATTTCCGGAAGTTGCTTTGGCATGGCTTCCGGTGAGTGCGTCGCAGAATCTTCGCACTGCGTTTCTTTCATCTGCTTCATTCGAAGCCCGCCTAGGCGGGCGACATCCGATGGCCCACGGCGCCAGCCGTGGGATTAAGCAGCTCAGAGTACAGGGTGAGCCACGGTAGTGGCGACATCAGAAATCCGCCCGGTCCGCCGTGATGATGTCGCCCCTGGCGGGGCTCAAAACTCCTTTCTGTCGCGTTCTTTCCCACGGCTGGCGCCGTGGGCTAAATGATGACGCCCGTCAGCTGACGGGCTTTCGGGCGCGCCTCCCGCTTCCTGCCTACTGCCTACTGCTTACTGCCTTCTGCCTACCGCTTCCTGCCCACTGCCTTCTGCCTACTGCCTTCTGCCTACTGCCTTCTGCGCTACGAACTCCGGTAGGGGCTGGCCCCCAGCTTCTGTACTTGCTCGGTAAACTCTCGCACCACCTGCGCGAACTTCGCCCCTTCCGCCGCCGAAACCCATTCCAGGCGAAAGCGCTCCTCTTCGATTCCAAAGTCCGGCAGCATCAAGCGAATGGCCTCGGCCCGCTTTTCAGCCTTCAGGTTGCCTTCCTGATAGTGGCAATCTCCCGGGTGGCAGCCGCACATGAGCACGCCATCCGCCCCCTGCGTGAAGGCCTCGATGACCAGGTTGGGGTGGACCATGCCCGAGCACATCACCCGGATGATCCGGATGCTCGGGGGATACTGGATTCTGGAGACGCCCGCCAGGTCAGCGCCTGCAAACGAGCACCAGTTGCAGCACAGCGCGATAATCAAAGGTTCGAAGGTCTCGTTCATGACGCGGCCCCCAGGGCGGCATGGATCTGGGCCTTGATCTGGTCCAGCGTAAATCCCTTGATGAGGATGCCGCACTTCGGACACGTGGCCTGGCAACACCCGCAGCCCTTGCAGATGGTCTCGTTGGCCTCCACGAGTTTCTTCACCGACCCCTGCCACAGGTACTCGAACAGGGTGATTGCCTTGAAGGGACACGTGTCCACACAGTAGGCGCACCCGTCGCACTTCTCATCGATGACCTGCGAAATGTTGGCGCCCAGCTCGAGGCTGTCTTGGGAAAGGATAGTTGCCGCCCGGGCCGCCGCGGCTTGCGCCTGGAGAATGGATTCCTCGATCGCTTTCGCGGAATGGGCCAAGCCACAGAGAAAGACGCCGTCTGTCATGAACTCCACGGGGCGAAGCTTCATATGGGCTTCCAGGAAGAACCCCTCGCTGTTCAACGGGACCTTCAGGAACTGTGCGATCTGCCGGTTGCCTTCGTCCGGACAAATGCCTGCCGACAGGACCACCAGGTCAGCGGAGATCGCGAGCGGCATCCCTAGGGTCTGGTCGAATACGGACACCTCCAGCCCATGGCCGTTTCGGGACACCTCAGGTTTGCGGTCTTCCTCGTAGCGGACAAAGATGACGCCTTGCTGTCGCGCCTGCGTGTAGTAGCTCTCCTTGAACCCATAAGTCCTGATGTCCCGGTAGAGGACGTACACCGGCGTGTGCGGCGAGAGGGCCTTTATCCTCAGGGCATTCTTGATGGCCTCCGCGCAGCACACCCGCGAGCAGTAGGGCCGCTCGTTGTCTCGCGACCCCACGCACTGGATCATGACCACGCTTTTCGGGTTCCCATCCGCCGCTAAGAAGCCATTTCCTGAAGCCAGGCGTTCCTCGAGTTGTCGCTGCGTCACGACCCTCTCGTCCTGCCCGTACAGGTACTCTTTGGGCTGATACTCTCGCGCGCCGGTGGCGACGATAACCACCCCGTGCGCCACCTCGTTGGTTTCGCCGTGGGCTGAGATCCTTGTCTTGAAATCGCCGATGGTGCCTTCAATGCTCTCGATGGTCGCCCCCGTGAACAGGCGGATCCTATCGTTCAGCCGGACCAGGTCTTGCAAGCGCTTCAATTCCTCCTGAGGTTTCTCTCCGTTGAGCAGGTAGTGGATGTGCCGCAGGTTGCCGCCCAGCTCTTCCGTTTTTTCCACCAGGCAGGCATCAAAACCCTGAGCGGCCAGCTCCAAGGCGGCGGTCATGCCGGACAGCCCTCCCCCGATGACGAGGGCGGATTTCTGTATCTTGATCGAGCGCCTTTGGAGCGGTTCGAGGAGCCGCGACTTGGCCACTGCCATCCTCACCAGGTCTTTAGATTTCTCGGTGGCGCGGTCGGGCTCGTGCATGTGGACCCAGGAGCACTGGTCCCGGATGTTCGCCATCTCGAAAAGGTAGGGGTTGAGCCCCGCCTCCCGCAGGGTGTTCTTGAACAGGGGCTCGTGAGTTCTGGGCGTGCAGGAGGCCACCACCACACGATTCAGCTTGTGTTCGGTTATCTTCTCCTTGATCCGTTCCTGGGTGTCATTGGAGCAGGTATAGAGATTGTTCTCCGCGTACACGACGTTGGGCAGTGTCTGCGCATACTCCACCACGGCGGGGACATTAACCACTCCGGCGATGTTCGTTCCGCAGTGGCAGACAAAGATTCCGATGCGGGGCTCCTCTCCCCCCACCTCGCGCTCGGGCGGGTAGGCCTTAGGCGTGATCAGAGCGCCCCGGGCGTCCTTCAGAAGGGAAAGCACCTGGGCCGCGGCCGCCGAGGCCTGCATGACGGTTTCCGGGATGTCCTTGGGCTCCGCGAATGGCCCCGCCACGTAGATCCCTTCCCGCGAAGATTCAGCGGGTCTAAACAGAGATGTCCTGCAGAAGTTGAACGGGTTGAGTACGACGCCAAATCGTTCGGCGAGCGCGGCAACTTCCTTGGGCGGCTGCATCCCGACGGAGAGCACGACCAAGTCGTACTCCTGCGAGACCTTCCTGTCGTTTTCGGCCAGATACTTGATAAGGGGGTTCCTGGTCCCGGGGATCTCCTCGACCACTGGCACGCGGCAGCGGATGTACCTGACCCCGAGCTCCTTGGCCCTGCGGTAGTACTGCTCGAAGCCCTTGCTGAAGGCGCGCAGGTCCATGAAGAAGATGTCGCAGGCGAGGTCCTCGCCCAGATGCTCCTTGGCGATGATGGCTTCTTTGGTGGCGTACATGCAGCAAACGGAGGAGCAGTAATCCCGCTCGAAATCCCGCGAACCGACGCACTGGATGAAGGCGATGCGCTTCGGCTCTTGCTGGTCGTAGGGGCGCAGCACGCGGCCTGAGTACGGTCCCGATGCCGACAAGATCCGTTCGAATTCCAGGGCAGTGATCACATTCGGAAAACGACCGTATCCCAGCTCCTTCTTGATGCGAGCATCGAAGATCTCATATCCCGGCGAGAGGACAATGGCGCCCACCTTCAGCTCGTGTGTCTCCTCTTTCTGTTCGTAATCGATGGCCTTGGCCTCGCACACTTCCTGGCAGATTCCGCAATCGTCGTAGTTCAGATGCACGCAGTAGTTCTTGTCGATCACGGCCTTGTTGGGAACGACCTGCGGGTAGAGGATGGAGACTGCCGGTCTGTGGTCAAGCCCCATGTTGTGGAGGTTGGGAATGGGCAAGAAAGGAGCGGCGCTGGTCAGGGATGAAACCTTTTTCCCGGTTGGGCAAATGAAATTGCAGGCCCCGCACGTCCAGCAGATGGGATTGTGCTTGCCGAAGGGCGCCTCGAGTTTCTTCCTCGGTCCCCTCCCGGAGAAACCGATGGCGGCCCTTCCCATCCTCTCTTGGCACATGCGGACGCACAGGCCGCAGTAAATGCAGTCATCGTGCTTCTTTCGTATCCGCGTGTCTCGCACACCTAGCTCGGCGGCGATTCTTTTGACGGCCTCAGCCTCGGGGCAGCGCGCCAGGAGCAGCTCGGCCACAATGCGCCGCGCGCGTGTCACTCGATCGCTGTGGGTGAAGACGCTGATCCCGTCCAGGGCGGGATAAGAGCAGGAGGCCTGAATGGCAGGCGGCCTGCCGGGAGCATGAACCTCCACAACGCAGAGCCGGCAGGCGCCATAAGGAGTCAGCGCCTTATGGTGGCAGAGGGTCGGAACCTTGACCCCGGCCTTTTCGATGGCCGGGAGGAGCTTCGTCCCCTCCTCCACTTCCACGGGCGTATTGTTAATGGTAAGGCTCGGCATTTTCGTTCTCGGTCACCGACTACGGGGTCCGCCGCACCCCGGTTCCTGTCTCCGCGGCTCGGCGCGCGCGCCACTCGCGCACGGGGATCGGGGAAGGAAGCGACTGGAGTTCCTGGGCTTCCTTTCCCGAGAGTTTGACCACTGCTGAAACTTTGGGCGGGCAGATCTCGAGGCACTCCCCGCACTTTGTGCAGACGGCTTGGTCAATTACATGGACGTGCTTGGTCTCTCCCTTTACAGCCCCGGCCGGGCAATTCTTAAGACATAAGGTGCAGCCAGGGCATTTGTCAGGATCGATGTAGTACTTGACCAGGGGCTTGCAGACTTTGGCGGGGCAGTTTCTGTCTTTGATGTGAGCAATGTATTCGTCCCGGAAGTGTCTAAGTGTGGATAAGACGGGGTTGGCGAGCGTCTGGCCAAGCCCGCACATGGAGGCATCCTTGATGGCCGACCCCAACTCTTCCAGGAACTCGATGTCCCCTTCCCGCCCGTCTCCATTTGAGATCCTACTCAATACCTCAAGGAGCGCGTCGCTGCCCTCCCGGCAGGCGCTGCACTTTCCGCAGGACTCATCATTGGTGAACTGGATGAAGAACTTGGACACATCGACCATGCAGGTGTCTTCATCCATGACGATCATGCCCCCCGACCCCATCATGGAGCCTGCCTCCTTCAGGTTTTCGTAGTCGATGGGGAGATCGATGAGGCTGCTCGGGATGCAGCCGCCCGAAGGCCCGCCCGTCTGCACGGCCTTGAATCGCTTGTTGCCAGGAATCCCGCCGCCGATCTCGTAGATGATCTCCCACAGGGTGATCCCCATGCGGACCTCGATGAGGCCCGTGTTGTTGATCTTCCCCACCAGGGAGAAAATCTTGGTTCCCTTGCTGGCTCCGGTTCCGAGGCGGAAAAACCACTCCGCGCCCCGGTTGATGATTACGGGGATGTTGGCAAGTGTTTCAACGTTGTTGATGACCGTGGGGCAACCCCAGAGACCGACCTGGGCGGGAAACGGCGGCCGCTGCCTGGGCTCGGGAATTTCCCCCTCGATGGAATGGATCAGCGAGGTCTCCTCGCCGCACACGAAGGCGCCCGATCCTTCCCGAATCTCGATGTCAAAGTCGAAGCTCGATCCGAGGACCTTCCCTCCCAGAAGGCCATAGTCGCGTGCCTGAATAAGGGCCCCCTGCAGCCGCTGGATCGCCAATGGATACTCGCTCCGCACGTACACATACCCGCGGGAGGCCCCGATGGCATAGGCGGCGATGGTCATTCCTTCGATGACCGAGTGCGGATCGGACTCCAGGAGGCTCCGGTCCATGTAGGCTCCCGGGTCTCCTTCGTCGCAATTGCCGATGATGTACTTGGGCGTCCTCTTCTCTCCGCGGCATGCTCGCCACTTAATGCCGGTAGGGAATCCAGCCCCGCCTCGGCCCCGCAGCCCGGAGCGTGCGATCTCTTCGATCACCGTATCCGGGGTCAGCGCGGTCAGAACCTTCTCCAGCGCCGCATAGCCGTCCCTCGCGATATAGTCCTCAATCTTCTCCGGATCGATGATGGCCTTGTTCCTGAGGACGACGAGCGCCTGCTTGCTGAAGAACGGAAGATCATAGACCCAGGGAACCTGTGGTGCAGTCGGCGATGGCGCGAAGGTCAAACTCTCGGCCGCGCTTGCTTCCAGAGCCTGCTCCGAACCGACACAGATCGCAAATTCGGCGACCATGTGACCACCCGCAACGTGTTCGGCCACGATCCTGCGGACCTTTTCGGGGCTAAGATCACCGTATTTCACGGGTGGTAAATGCCGCATTTCAACTGTCAGCATCGGTTCGCGCGAGCAGAAGCCTGCACACCCGGTGGTCACAACCTGAATGTTTGTGATACCCCTTTTCTGCAGTTCATCCCGAACCGCTGCCAGGACGTTTTGCGCCCCGGCGGCGACGCCGCACGTGCCCATGTGGACCAAGATCCTGCCCCTGAAAGCACCCTCTTGGAGGCGGTGTGCTGTCCGCGCAGCCTCCCTCTTCTCCCGCAGCTCTTCGATCGTGAGCCTCGGCATGCTAGGCCGCCTCTCGGTATTTCTGCAGGATGCCCGGCAGGTCCTTGCGCGTCAATTTCCCGTAGAACTCACCCCCCACCATGATCGCCGGGGCAAGCCCGCAGCACCCGATACATCGCACGCTCTTGAGAGTGAACTTCATGTCGGGGGTCGTCTGGTCCGGCTGGATGGCGAGCAGGTCGCTGACTTTCTCCATCAGCCTCTCCCCTCCTCGCACATAGCAGGTCGTCCCCATACAGACGTTGATGACATGGCGTCCTCTGGGCACAACGCTGAAAGCGCCATAGAACGTCGCGATTCTGTAAAGGTGAGACAGAGGGTATCCCGTTTCTTGGGAGATGTACCTCAACACGCTTTCGGGGAAGTAGTTGAAGGCCGCGTTGACTTCCTGAAGAATGGGCATGAGCGGCCCGTCTCTGGTCCTGTGCCGCGCCACAATATCCGCGACCTTCTCCCTGTACGGGAGATCGATTTCGACCCTTGGACTCTCGAGGGGTTGCACCATGTTCTCTACGGGACAACTCGTCACGCAAGTCCCGCAGCCGGTGCATTTCGCCTCGTCCACAAAGCGTGGTCGCCGCTTGACGGTGACCGTGAAATCACCCGGCTGGCCCTGGACACGTTCCACTTCGCTCATGGTGAGGATTTCAATGTCCCGGTGCCGGCCGATCTCGACCAGCCGCGGGGCCATGGTGCACATGGCGCAATCGTTGGTGGGGAAGGTCTTGTCAAGCTGGGACATGACCCCGCCGATGCCGGGCTTGCTCTCGGCCAAGTAAACCTTGATGCCGGCGGCCGCGAGGTCGAGGGCCGCCTGCATGCCGCCGATTCCGCCGCCAACCACCAGGGCAGCACCGATCGGATGGGCCTGGGGCGCCTCAGACGGCATCGGGAACAACCTCCTGGGCGGGCGCCTGCTGCCCGGCTTTCTCCTTGACCGCCTGAAAGTACAGCGCCAGCGGGCGATAGATCATGTGGGACCACTTTCCGAACGACATCTCGACGGCGAGCATGGGCGTGGCGATGACGATGTGCAGCGCGTAGACGAAATGGCAAGCGAGCGCGAAACCTGCGTATCTGAGGATGTGAACGGAGATTCCACTCAGCGCCGTCAGCAGGAGCAGGATCGGAAACATCAAATCCTCAAGCCCTGCGGTCTTGCAAATCTCCTTCTGCCCCCTGATGTGACAGATGAGGATCGTCCCGATGCCGTACAGGATGAACACGGTTGCCAAATACCCCAACCATCTCTGGGGATGGTAGAGGGGATAGAGATTGTCGGTTTGGAACCAGCGCAGCCCGAACACTTTGATGGCGAGAATCATGACGACGCCCAAGGCGAGGAGCCAGTGTCCCGCCCACCGCCCCCTCTCCGGACACTTCCGCATGAGCGTGTGGGTCACCGAGTGCCGCACGTAGGTCCCTGCCTCTGAGCCGTAAGCCCACAAGGGGATTCTCTCCCCACGCATGGTGAGCCGCCAGATGCGGACGACACGGGAGAGCATGAGGAACAGCGGCAGGAGTATCACCGTGAGTGTGAAGTACGTCATGGTGGGGAACATGTGCTCCAGCCCGAGGGGGGTCGTCACCAAGTCGTGAAACGGTAGACCTACGTGGAACAAGTGATAGAGCAGGATAAGGAGCAGGACCAAGACCGACACAAGGCATAAGGAACCGACGTGCCAGGCCCTTGAGGCGAGGATCTTTGAGGAGAATCCCGTCCAGTCGTACTGCGCGGTCAGGAACCGCCGCACCGTCATCATCGATATCCGCGGCTCCGCCTGACGCGGGCAGATAAGGGAACAGTCGCCGCAGTCGTGGCAGACCCATGGCTCCAGGCTTCCCACGAGCGGCCCTCTCAATCCCAGGAGGGCATACCGGATGATCTTGCGCGGAAAGCTCACGGAGTCCGTTACCAGCTCGCAGGAGATCGTGCAGCTTCCACACTGGTAGCAGCCTGTGGTGTCAAACTTGCCGTAACGCCGAATTTCGGCTAGCAGCGTCGGATCGCTATGAATGCGGACGTTGCCGATGTTGTTCATGGCTAGTCACCCGCAAGCTCTTTTTGCCTCAGTGCCCTGGCCGGGACCGCCTGCTAGGGGGCGGTGGCCGCAACCCCCTTCACAGCCCTTCGCGTGTAAACGAGGAACTTCCCGCCTTCCTCCACCACCCGGACTTCAAAGCCGTCGTTCTGACATGCTTCCCGCACTGTCGAGGCCTCTTCTCCTGTCGTGTAAAGCCGCCCGTCCCACATGAACTTCTTCCCATCGCTAACTAGGGAAAGATCCGGGCTCATGCGGACTCCCCTTCTTCATGCCGCCGGGGACGAATCACTTGGGAGGGGATGAGGTTTATAACAGGGAGCAAAGCACAGGCTGCCTTGGGTCTACCGCAGAGAAAGCATGCGTCAGGCGAGAGACTACACGGATGCGCAAGGATCGTGGAATTGCTCAGCATCCCAACGATGCGAAAGTCCACAGTGCACGTCCTTCGGTAAAAAACAACCCCACTTCTGGAAAACTTGCAAATTAATTAAACAGGTAAAACATAAACTTGGTAAACATTTTGTGTCAAGAGACATTATGTCCCTCTAGAAAATTTAATTCTTCGTTGTGGGGATGAAATAGTCGGCCGGCCTGGGCATCTCCCTCAGCTTCACAAAACACAGACGCTTCCGCGTCTCGCGACCCGGAATTCCAAGATGGAAATCTTAGGTTAAAGCTGGACAACGATTACGTTGATCGCACGACGGCAGTTTGATTCATTGCGCCTTCACACCGGGAGTGGCGTTGTCTTTCATGGAACCAAAAGAGTTTCAGACGTCGCACGCGCTTCGAGTACAATAGGCGTTCGCAAAAATGGGCTGGGCCTTCTACGGAGGTCCTTCTGCTACAAGAGCCCGTGGGAGCCTTTCATGTCTTCAGCGATGAAAACACTTTTCCTTAACCCTCCAAGCTTCGAGAATTTCGACGGTGGCGCTGGCGCACGCTGGCCCGCCACGCGCGAGACCGAGTCCTTCTGGTATCCGGCGTGGCTCACCTACCCGGCAGGGATGCTCTCGGACAGCAGGCTGCTGGACGCCCCTCCGCACCACGTGACGCCCAGCCAAACCGTCGAAATCGCGTGCGGCTACGATTTCGTTGTGGTCTTCACCTCCACCGTGGGTTTCCAAAGCGATGTCCGCCTGGCGCGGCGCCTCAAGGATGTCAAACCGGAAATTAGGATCGCCTTCGTGGGTCCGCACGTTCAAGTCCAGCCCGCTGAAAGCCTGATGGCCAGTCGCGACCTTGATTTCATCGTGCGCGGCGAGTTCGACCATGCGGTGGTGGAGTTTGCCCAGGGCAAGCCGCTGAGCGAGATTGCCGGGGTCAGCTATCGCAAGAGCGGCCAGGTTGTTCACAACCCTGTGCGTCCGCCCCTCGAGACCGCAGAACTCGACGCGCTCCCGTTCGCCACTGAAGTTTACAAGCGGGATCTGGTCATGGAGAAGTACAACCTACCGTTCCTCCTCTACCCCTACGTTTCGTTCTACACCAGCCGCGGCTGTCCGGCGCAGTGTAGCTTCTGCCTGTGGCCGCAGACGATTTCCGGACATGCCTGGCGGGTGCGTTCCGCGGACAACGTGGTGGAGGAGGTCCGTCAAGCGCTACAACTGTTTCCTCAGGCCAAGGAGTTTTTTTTCGACGACGATACGTTCAATATCCGTAAGGACCGGGTGCTGGAACTCTGCCAAAAGTTCAAACCGCTCGGCTTCCGCTGGTCCTGCAACGCGCGCGTGCACGGCGACTACGAAACGCTCAAAGCCATGGCAGACGCCGGGGCCCGGTTGTTGGTGGTAGGATTCGAGTCCGGGGACCCGCAGATCCTCAAGAACATCAAGAAGGGCGCCACCGTCGAGATGGCTCGCGCTTTCGCAAAGAACTGCAAGAAGGTGGGCATCGTCATCCATGGTGACTTCGTCATCGGCTTGCCCGGTGAGACCAGGGAATCCATCGAACGCACCATCGAATTCGCCAAGGAACTCGACACGCAAACCATCCAGGTTTCGGTGGCCCATGCTTTCCCCGGAACGGAGCTTTACGAGTATGCGGCGCGGAATAACTTCCTGGCCTCCGAGGCGGCTACGGATGCCGGCGGTTATCAGCTCCCCCACCTCGAGTACCCTGGTCTGGGACGGACCGAGATGATGGCGGCCATGAACCGCTTCTACGACTCCTATTACTTCCGCCCGCGCGTGGTGTGGCGTATCGTCCGCGAGGCGCTGTGGGATGGGGATGAACGCCGCCGCCTTTACCACGAAGCGGTCGAGTACCTTCGGGTACGGGCTGAGCGCCGGAAGTACGTGCGAGGCAGCTCTCCCAAGCCCAGCATGGTCGCGGTCTCCGGCGCCGACTCCGGCTCGAAACCTGCCGCACGAGCCCATTCATGAGTTTCCCCGTCGCCCTGCGGGCAAAAACCATCATCATGGTACCCCTGATCGTGCTCTTTGGCTCGACGGGAAACATCCTGCTGAGCCGGGGCATGAAGCAGCTCGGCGCCGTGCGGTTCGCGTCGGCTATGGATCTAGTCAGACTCTTCATGAGGATCTTCAGCAGTGGCTGGATCTGGATGGGGATCGGTGGGCTTCTGCTTTTCCTCGGCTGCTTCATGGTGGTACTGTCCTGGGCTGACTACAGTTATGTCGCGCCTGCCGCAGCCACCGTCTACGCCGTGGTCCCGCTGGTGGGCCATTTCCTGCTTGGTGAGAAGGTGGCGCCCCTGCATTGGGTTGGAATATTGATCATTTGCGTGGGTGTGGGCTTGGTGGGCCACACCACGCCGAGTACCACGAGGCAACAATGACTATACGTACCGCGATATTCCTGGCCATCACGGTTCTCGCCAACACCGGAGGGGAAATCGCCGTGACGCGCGCCATGAAGGACATCGGGGAGGTGAAGAACTTTGAGCTGGCAGCGTTGTTCGCCGTCCTCGGGCGGGCCTTCCGGTCGCGCTGGATGTGGCTGGCAATTGGGCTATTAGCGGTGGGCTTTTTCTCTCTTCTCACCCTGCTGTCCTGGGCGGATGTCAGCTTTGTCATTCCCGCTACCGCGTTCAGTTACGTAGTCGGGGGGCTGGGCGCGAAGTTTCTGCTGGGGGAACGCCTGTCACCGGCCCGCTGGGCAGGGATCGTGCTGGTCTCCGTAGGAGTGGCGCTCGTGTGCGCGGGCTAGGCGTTGAACTGGTCCGTGTTTGGCCGAAGAACCCCCTCACCCGGCCCGCTCCGGCTGGAGAAAACGCCGGGGGCGGTCCACCTTCTCCCCCAAGGGGGAGAGGGGAGGCACATTATTGCTCGACTCCAGGCCGATACCAGCGGTTTAGAAACAGAAGGGACGAATGCACGTGCCACTTCTCAGGTGGGCGATACTTGCGATAGCGGTTTTGCCATTTGTCTACTACTTGGCGGCCACCTTCTGCGCCTGGGAGTTTTTCCGGCGGCATGGCGAGGTAACGGCGGACTTCTCACCTCCCGTCAGCGTCCTGAAGCCCCTGCAGGGTTTGGAGCATGAAGCTTACGAAAACCTGGCGAGTTTCTGCCAGCAGGATTACCCGGAATACGAAATCCTCTTCGCAGTTGACGACGGGCGCGACCCTGCCATCCCCGTCATTGAGAAGCTCATCAGCGATTTTCGGAGCTTGCCGATCCGCCTGTTGGTAGGCTCGGGAACCCCTGGCTCGAACAGCAAAGTGGCCAAGCTTTGCCGCCTGGGGCGCGAGGCGCGGCACGAATTGCTGGTCGTGAGCGACAGCGACGTCCGGGTGAAGCCTGACTACTTGCGGCGCGTCGTCTCACCCTTTCGCGACCCCTCCGTGGGAGCCGTGACGTGTTTGTACGTGGGAATGACGGAACCCAACCTCTGGTCCGAACTCGAGGACCTGAACTTGACCTCAGATTTGCTGGCCAGCGTGCTCGTGGCGCGGAAGCTCGAAGGGGTGAACTTTGCCCTGGGCGCGACGATGGCGGTCCCCCGATCCCGTCTGGCCGAGATTGGCGGTTTCGGAGCCTTGGCCGACTGCGCTGCCGACGACCACGAACTGGGCAGGCGCATCGCCGCTCGTGGTTACCGTGTGGAACTGGCGCCCTGCACGGTTCAGACGCTGTGCGCTTCAAGCACGGCACGGGAGTTTTTCCAGCATCACTGGCGGTGGGGTGTGGTCATACGCCAGTGCCGGCCCTGGGGGTATGCAGGACTTCTATTTACACAGGGCTTGCCCTGGTCGCTCGCGGCAGCCGCGGTGGCGCCTTCGCGTGTCGCAGTTATAGGCTACCTGGGCACTTACCTGTTAACTCGCCTCGCCATGGCTTTCACCGTCGGCGCGTACGGACTGAAAGACCCGCTCCTGCGCAGAAGATGGTGGCTCATCCCCTTGCGCGACGCCGTGGGGTTCTTCATCTGGGCGGCCACACTCTTTTCGAATCGTGTTTCGTGGCGGAAATCGAAGTTCTATGTCCGACGGGGTCGCCTAATCCCCGTAACCCCACCAGCGGTTGCACGTCATTCCCGCGCAAGCGGGAATCCAGGACGGGGCAATGGACCCCCGCTTTCGCGGGGGTGACACGGGCGGAGAGAGCGCGCGTCCACCGCAGCAAATCCGTCTGAATTGGAGGAATGTGCCATGACATACTCCATCGCTAAGCTCATTGAAAAACGGCAGGGCGAACAGTACCTCTTGCACCGGCAGTACATCAACACCAGCCTGGCTCGCGTTCAGGCGATCATTGGCTTCGACAAGATATACACCCGTGGGGAAGGCTCCTATTTGTGGGATGCCGACGGCAACCGCTACCTGGATTTGCTGTCCGGCCACAGCGTGTTCAACTTGGGACGGGGCCACCCGGTTGTCAAGCAGGCGATGCAAGAGGTGCTCGCTTCGGACCGTGCCAACTTGGTCAAGATGGATTGCCCCCTGCTGGCAGGCCTGCTGGCGGAGGAGTTGGTCAAGCGCATGCCCGCCGGGCTGGACGCGGTCTTTTTCGCCAACTCTGGCGCCGACGCCGTAGACACCGCACTCAAGTTCGCTCGTGCGGCGACCAAACGTTCCCGCATGCTCTATCTGGACCACGCGTTTCATGGGTTAACCCTGAGCACCCTCGCACTCAATGGTGGAAGCCAGTTCCGCCAGGGGTTCGAACCGCTGATGCCCGGGTTCGATGCGGTGGCGATGAACGATCTTGCGGCGCTGGAGAGGCAACTTCGCCACGGAGATGTGGCCGCATTCATCGTCGAACCAATCCAGGGCAAGGGAGTATACATCCCCGCCGACAACTACCTGCCGGAGGCTCAGCGCCTGTGCCGGAAGCACGGCACACTTTTTATCTGCGACGAAGTTCAGGTGGGGATGGGACGTACCGGACGCTTTCTCTGCGGCGAGCACTGGAGTCTCGAGCCTGACATCGTCACGCTCTCCAAGTCACTGGGCGGCGGCTACATCCCCGTCAGCGCCACCATCACGCGTCGCAGCATCCATGACGCGACCTTCAGCCGCTTGGAGCGCTGCCAGGTGCATTCGACGACCTTCGGGCAGAATGAGCTGGCCATGGCGGCCGGTCTAGCCACTCTTTATGTCCTGGATGAAGAACGGCTTATCGAGCGCTCCGCAACCATAGGAGCCAAGCTTCTAGAAAGGCTGACGGCCTTGCAGGAACGCTACGAGATGATCGCGGACGTGCGCGGCAAGGGTCTGATGATCGGGATTGAGTTCAAAGCGCCGCGATCGCTGGGGCTGCGTGCCGCCTGGACGGCCGCCGAGACTGCTCAGAAGGGCTTGTTCGCCCAGTTGGTAGTGATGGCCCTGATGCGCGATCACCGGATTCTGACCCAGGTGGGTGGTCCTGACATCAACATCATCAAACTGCTCCCGCCGCTCATCATCGGTGACGAGGAAGTGGAGATGATTGCCTCAGCATTTGATGCTGTAATGGCAGAGGCGGCGGACATTAGGGGGCGCGTGTGGGCCCAGAGCGTGCAACTGATCAAGCATGCCGTGGCTGGCTAAGCCTGCCGGCTGTCATTCCGAGCGTAGCGAGGAATCTCGCTCTGCCTGTGGTGGATCCGAGCTCAAGATGGTCTAGTGGATAGGTGGAAGAAAGAACAGAGCAAGATTCCTCGCTACGCTCGGAATGACACCGGGCGAGATACTCGTTAGATTTGGTGAGACCATGCGTACATTTGTTACCGGAGGCACAGGGTTTGTCGGCAGCGCGGTGGTGAGGCGACTGCTTGAGGCCGGGCACGAGGTAAGAGCCCTGGTGCGTCCTAGGGCGGACACGCGGCAACTGGACGGCCTGCCCGTGGAGCGAGTGGAGGGTGACTTGCGGGACGGCGAGAGCCTGCGCCGCGGGATGGCAGGCTGTGGCTGGGTCTTCCACGTCGCAGCCCTCTATAGCTACTGGGGGTACCATTGGAACGACTTCTACCAAGCCAATGTGGAAGGCACGCGTCAGGTGCTGGAAGTTGCCCGCCAGGAAGGCATCGAGCGCATCGTTTACACTAGTTCGGTCGCCGCTCTGGGCGTCCACGAGGACGGCTCTCCTGCTACCGAGGATACACCCAGTACACTAGCCGATCGGATCGGTCCTTATCAACGCTCCAAGTTCCTCGCCGAGGAGGTGGCTCGAAACTTCGCGCGCCAAGGCCTGCCGGTGGTCATCGTCAATCCCAGCTCACCGGTAGGGATCGGCGATCACAAACCCACGCCCACCGGCCAGATCATCGTGGACTTCCTGAATGGGCGCATTTTCGGTTATGTGGATACTGGCCTGAACATCATCGATGTCGAAGATGTGGCGGCAGGTCACCTGCTGGCCGCAGAACGGGGGCAGGTAGGCGAGCGATACATCCTGGGTGGAGAAAACCTCACACTCAAGCAAATCCTCGACCTGCTCGCCGAAGTCTCCGGAAGGCCCCAGGTGCGCCTCCGCATTCCACAGTGGGTAGCGCAGTGCTGGGCTTACGTAGACGTGACGATGGCCAGGTTGAACCCGCACCGCATACCTGCCGCCACTCCGGATAAGGTGCGCCTGGCGCGCCGGCACGAGTTCTTTGATCCGGGGAAGGCAGTACGAGAACTTGGACTCCCACAGACCCCAGCCCGCGTGGCACTGCGCAAAGCAGTCGAGTGGTACCGGGCCCACGCCTATGCGCCATAGGCATTAACAGCGCCTCGACCGCCAAAACACGCTGGCTTTGGTTGGGCGAAACCCTTGTGGCAAAGCCCGCTAGTACTCCTACGGTTAGGCGGATGCGCCTCTCGCGGACAGCAAGGGACTCGAATCAGAAGAGTGGCGGAGGGAGAGGGATTCGAACCCTCGAGCCCCTTTCGAGGCTAACGGTTTTCAAGACCGCCGGTTTCAACCACTCACCCATCCCTCCGGTTGGGGACTGCGTACCAGGGGCTAGGGACTGGGTTCCGCTTGCCCAGCCCTGGTCCCTAGCCCGCCAGCTTGACTCCTGACCTCTTCGCTCAGAATGACAGCCAATACTTTACCTCAGCATCCTGCAAAGCCGGAGCACAATGTTGCCCCGGTTCCGTCCAGATTACCACAATTCTAGCTCCCAGCGAACGATCACGCACTTAGCTCAGATGCAGCGCAGGAGGAAATGGTCATCGTCAGGGTCGCGTCAAAGTCGCGGAAAAAGCGGCTCTGCCGCCTGCTATGCGGAAAGCCTCTGGCT
>Ga0181521_10003371_pt1 | contig 18828 bp, 17 predicted proteins | sample PEATcosm2014_Bin_32_FD_119764 | JGI IMG/M metagenome (GOLD analysis project Ga0181521, IMG submission 119764) | Peatland microbial communities from MTU Mesocosm Facility, Houghton, MI, USA - PEATcosm2014_Bin02_60_metaG | ecosystem: Environmental > Terrestrial > Soil > Wetlands > Peat | place... | reverse complement strand
TCCGCCGCCGGCGAAGCCGCGCTTGATGGTCAGGGCTGATTCAGAAGTTGGAACGCTGACGAACTACCCCGCCAACCGCAACGAGATCGATACCGGCATCACGCCCTGGCCAAAAGACCTCTCCCGCCCCGCGAAGCTGATGTGAGCGGCCTTCATCTGTACGTTGACGAGGACCCTATGTATGGCGAATCCTGCAGCGATTCTAGTCCCGTAGAATCGGTGCTGTAGTTACCGGCCGGACAACCGGGCTTCAGCTTGCCCGGCGCTTTTCCTCCCTTTCGAGCGCCCGGTGCAGCAGAGATTTCATGTATGTCTGATACGGCAAGCCATTTTGCGCGGCCAGCCGGCGCAGTCTCGCAAGGTCATCTTCGGGCAATCGGATGGAAATAACACGCGAAGCGGACAGGCGCTTTAGCAATCCCTCGCGCGTCAACTTCTTTAGCGTCCCCGCCTTCGCGGCTTTTTCAAAATCGCGGTCCAGCACCTCGCGATGTTCATACCACCATTGCGCCTCCGCGGACTCCGAGCGAAAGGCGGGAATCTGTGCTTTCTTCATTGCATCCCTCTGGATTTCAAAAACATTATTCGATACTTTTGGATGCCGTGTACGCCGTAATGGGCCGGATACGTGCACTCCTCACCGTCCAGACCACAATCAGAACGCGCCCTCGGGACGTCGCGCCGAGAGATTTGTAACGCTCTTCGCCAGCTTCGAGGTCATACTCAAGGTCCAGCGGTTCGTTCCGGAAAATCTCTTCTATTTCCGGCGGGCTCACCCGGTGCAGCCTGAGATGGGCAATATTGTCGGCGTCCCCACTCAAATGCAATTTCAGGCTTCACCGCTCAGACTAGCAGGATATATATACGCTGTCAATACGTGAGGCCCAGTAGCCCAGCGGCTACTGACGACAACCACAGTATGGACTATCGTGTCCGCTTCGAAATCCAGGCGGACGGATCGCTTCGCATGTTGCAGGTCAGGCATCGGCGGGAAGCCTATCGCTAGCCTATCGCAGCGTATCTTCCGTCTCCCGCAGCCAATCCGGCCGCTTCAGCACTTCCCGCGGCTTACTCCCATCCGGTGGCCCGATAATCCCGTCCCGCTGCATCATATCCAGAATCCGCGCCGCGCGCCCATACCCCAGCCGCAGCCTCCGCTGCAAAGTGGATGTCGACGCCTTGCCCATCTCCAACACAATCCGCACGGCCTCTTCGTACAACGGATCCTGCGCGCCCGCCGGAACGTCCTCGCTTTCCGGCTCCTCTGCGTCAGGCGGCGCCACCAGGAACGATTGGTCGTACTCCGGCGTGGCCTGTTCCTTCCAGAAATCCACCACGCGGTTAATCTCCGTCTCCGTCACGAACGCGCCGTGCACCCGGATCAGCCGCGACGACCCCGGCGGCAGGAACAGCATATCGCCCTTGCCCAGCAGGTGCTCCGCGCCCATCACATCCAGCACCGTGCGCGAATCCACGCGGGTGGCCACGCGGAAGCTGATGCGAGAGGGAAAATTAGCCTTGATCAGTCCGGTGATCACATCCACGCTGGGCCGCTGCGTAGCCAGCACCAGGTGCATGCCCACCGCGCGCGCCATCTGCGCCAGCCGCGTGACGGACTCCTCCACGTTGCGGCCTTCCAGCATCATCAGGTCGGCCAACTCGTCGATCAGAATCAGGATGTAAGGCAGCGGCCGTAGGTCTTCCGCCGTAGCCTCGTCCTCCTCGAAGAGGCTGCGCGGTTCCTCCCGCTTCTTGCGGATCTTCTTGTTGAACTGGTCGATGTTGCGCACGCCGAATTCGGCCAGCAGCCGCAGCCGGCGATCCATCTCCAGCACCGCGTTGCGCAGCGCGTTGGTGGCCTTCTTGGGATCGGTGATCACCGGCGTCAGCAGGTGCGGAATGCCCTCGTACATGCCCAGTTCCACGCGCTTGGGGTCCACCATGATCATGCGCACTTCATCCGGCGTGGATTTGTACAGGATCGACATCACCATCGAGTTGATCATGACGCTCTTTCCCGATCCGGTCGAGCCCGCGATCAGCAGGTGCGGCATGGATTCCAGCGCCGCCACTTTGATGCGGCCGTTGATGTCCTTGCCCATCGAAATCGTCAGCCGCGATTGCGCCTGCGCGAATTCGTCGGACTCCAGCATCTGGCGCAGGGCGATCACTTCCCGCTTGCTGTTCGGCACCTCGATGCCCACGGTGGGCTTGCCGGGGATGCGCTCGATCAGGATGGATTCGGCCTGCAAGCCCAGGCAGAGATCCTCGGTGAGGGTGGTGATGCGGCTGTATTTGATGCCGGCTTCCGGCTTGAATTCGAAAGTCGTCACCACCGGGCCCGGGTTGATCTGCACCACCGAGCCGAGGACATTGAATTCTTCGAATTTCGACTTGATGCGTACCGCGATGTCTTTCAGCTCCTGTTCATCGTACGGGCTGCGTCCCTGACCCTCATTGAGTAGATCGGTGCTGGGGAGCCTGTATGGCGTGGGCGCCGACGGGCGCGCGTTCTGCACCAGGACCGGGCCCGCAACAGGCAGGGGGACCGGCTCGTACGCCGCCGGCGGCGTGGGACCCGCTTCCTCGAGCGGGCAAATGGGGATATCTTCACGCGCGGCAGGCGTCTCCTCAACGATATCGAATGGCGGCGCATTGTCCTCCGTAGGGGCGGAAGCCAATTCAGGTGTGGGCGCCGCCCGCCTGCGCTTCTCCGCCTTCTGTGCCGCGCGAATTCGCGCCTTCTCCTCGCTCCATTTGCGACGCTGCCGCCGCCACCCCTGCCAGGCTTCTCTCACGGCCCTGAGATAGCTCAAAGGCCCCGCGAACCAGACGCCCAGCTTCGACATCGTGAAAGTGGAGACCAGGTAGACCGAGACGATTAGCGTCGTGATCGTGAGTAGAATCGCGCCGGTGGGGTTCAGCGCGTGCATCAGGTAATGCGCCAGCACCAGGCCCAGTACACCGCCGAGGGGAATCGCGCTGGCGAACAGCGTGAGCCGCGGCGCAAAAGAAACCACCGCGGTAAGGCTCAGCAGCAGCAACACCATCCCGCAGAGCTTGATCGCGCCTGCTTCCACTTCCTCCGAGCGCACCCATTTCCAGGCCAGCCCGAACAGGAATGCGGGAAACAGGAACGCGGCGATGCCGAAGCCCTGCAGCAGCAGGTCGGAGAGCCAGGCCCCCGGGTAGCCGATCAGGTTGGCCGGCCGCGCGGCGGCGACCGTATTCCCGGATGGATCCTGGAAGTGATAGGAAGCCAGGCTGAGCAGGACCACCAGGCCCAGCGACAGCAGCAGCAGACCGAACAGTTCGTTGAACCGCTTTTGTGGAGTCGGAGATAAGAGCTTCATCCCGCTGGCCGGCGGAAGAAAGCCAGAGCAAGCACTATTATGCCAAAAACGATTCGATAAAGCACGAAGACCCAGAGGCTGCGCTGGCGCAAGAAACGCAGAAACCAGGCGATCACGATAATCCCCGTAATGGCGCTGACCGCGATGCCCACCGCCAGGCCGGTGTGACTCAATGCCACCGCGCCAGGCGCATCCAGGGCTTTGTGCTTGATCATGTCGTAGACCGCCTTGGCCGCCGCCGCACCGATCGCCGGCGTCGAAAGCAGGAACGAGTAACGCGCCGCGGTTTCCCGATTTAAATTGCGGAACAATCCGGCGGTGATGGTGATGCCGCTGCGGGAGACTCCCGGCACCACCGCCAGCGCCTGTGCGACGCCGATCGCCGACGCGTCCACGAAGTTGACCCCGGCGATGTCGCGCGTCTTACGCCCGGCCCATTCGGCGATTCCCATCAACACTCCGATACCGACCAGCATGCTGCCGATAACCAGCGGATTGCGCCAGGCGCCTTCCGCCTGTTTGTTGAACAGCAGCCCGGCGATGCCCACCGGAACAGAGCCGATCGCCAGCAGCCAGAGCAACCCGGTGTTCAGTTCCAGCTCTTGGTCCCGCCCGTAGCGTATGCCGAAACCGTGCGCAATAATCTGCACCCAATCGCGAAAGAAATAGATCAACACGGCCAGCAGCGTGCCGATGTGCAAGGCGATATCGAATGTCAGGCTTTCCGTTTGCCAGCCCAACAACCAGGAGGTGAGATATAAATGGGCCGTGCTGCTGACCGGTAAGAACTCGGTCAAGCCTTGCACGATGGCCAGCACGATCACTTGGTAGATGGGCATATTAGGGCAAAATGGAATGGTACATCGATTCAGGGGTCAATACCAAGATTCGTGGCGCAAGCTTCAGCTTGCCGTCGCGGGCTTCAGCCCGCGATCTGTGCATCGTAATGTGGTGCCATACTCGGAGCGACGTTCGTGCGATTCCACGTCATCGCCGGCATTCCCGCACTTGCGCTCGACCGCGCCCTGCTGACCCATAAGCCGATTCTGCTTGCTTGCCTGGCCGTCTGGGCGCTATTCAGCCTCTACTGGGAGAGGGCCGCCAAGACTGCATCGGCAGCCAAAAGTTCGGAATCCCAAGCGTCGCGGGGCCTTCACGTATTTCTGGTAAACGTGGCCTTGCTGCTGGAAATCGTTCCAATCCGCGGATTGGGCCGATTCCTGCCGGCGTCTTCGATCATCATGGCGGCAGGTCTTGCCGTGGAGGCGCTGGGGTTGATCCTGGCGGTTTGGGCACGGCGCCACCTAGGCAGGAACTGGAGCGGTGAAATCACGATCAAGGTGGAGCACCAATTGATCCGGTCCGGGCCATACCGGCTTCTGCGGCATCCCATCTACGCGGGCCTTCTGGCGATGTATGCCGGCGTGGCGCTGGTCACCGGCGAGTGGCTGGCCCTGATCGGCCTGGCTATGTGTGCGTTCGCTTATTGGCGCAAGGTCCGGCTGGAAGAGGCGAACTTGGGCGTGGCATTCGGCACGGATTATGACGCTTATCGCCGCACTACGTGGGCGCTGGTGCCTGGCCTTTTCTGACTATTACAAAAGTGGGCGAAGCCAATCCTGGCTGCCGCCGGTTTTTCGGAGGGTGGGGCGTGCGAGATAGCCGCCTGAAACGCGGCTTAGGGCAAGGTTGCCCGCCCCACGGAGCGCCATTACCTAGTGCTTAGAAGCGCGAGGTGAAATGGGTCATTTTCCGTCTCGGCATCCATCAACCGCCGGGCCCGGATTTGAGAAGCGTGGACAAGTTGCACTCCAATTGCGCAAAATGTTTGGACGGTGGGCTGAAGCCCACGGCGGCACGCCGAAGCGTGCGCTACGAACACGCGGCGATCTGCCCATACGTGGGCTTCAACGCCGGATACAGCCCCTGATACACCTTGTGCCCCCTCGCATGGAAGCCGGCTTCCGCCAGGGGCGGCTCGATCGAATCCACTTCCCGGAATCGCAGCTCGGCAAACTTCCGGAACCGACCCGTGCTCGCCGGTGCCGGCTAGCGCTAGCAGCGCCGCTCCATACGCCGATACTGGCGATTCGCCTTGATTATTCATTATCGCGCTTGGCCACGCTGCCAGGCCCGTGCGGGTGCGGCGCCCTATTTCAGTTGACGACGCTGCGCTCGCACTGTCGGGCATGAGCTTGGCGACTTGGCGGGACCTGGGATGACGGATCCCCCACGCGCGCCCGATTCGTCGAATGTTGTAGTTCGTTTTGCGATTCGGCCCGCCTCACTGAACAACAATTTGCGCACTCACCGTCGCGCCGCTTCTTTGCCCTGTCGCACTCAGTGTCTTCGTACCAGCCGCCGCTCCGGACGGCACGGCGAACAATAGCGTAAATCCCCCGTTGGCCTCTGTAAAAATTGCCTTGGACTTTTGGGGATTCGTCCAACTAACGATGACCTCTTCGTCCGCCATGAAGCTGAAGCCCTCGACCAGGATAACCGCTCCAGGCATCACCGTCGTCGGCGTAACGAACAACCGCGGTTTCACGACAACAACCCCGGATGCAACTACTGCGCTTTGTGCGCCAATCAACTGAAGCCCGCAACTCCCGAGCGGCGCCGGCGGGAGGTGGCCCTTCACCGTTGCGGTGCCGCTGCTATCGGCTGTCGCTGTGCCGATGGTCACCGGAGTGTCCGCATATGCCACCAGATTGACGGTTTCGTTCGGTATGAATCCCGCTGATGACGCTACCACAGGGCTGCCGGCATAACCCAAGGGTGGGTAAACAACCAGCGGTGACGGCGTTCCCAGACTCACCCCCGAGAAAAACGCTGTGTGATCGCCGCTGGCCAGACCTGCAAAAGCCAGTGTGTGGGAGCCTCCCTCAGCTACCGTGAAAGAGACCGTCTCCAGGGTAAACGGCGTAAAGCTTGTCAGATTCCATGTGCCGATGACCTGGTTGTCAATCGTCGCCTGCACGCTTTGATTACCATCGCAACAGCCATTGGCATACCGCGACCCGAGATAAAAACTCAGCGTGTACTTTCCGCCTGGGACGAACCCCGCAATGGTTTGCGAAATGGGACCGGTTAGGTTATTTTGCAGCAAAGCGGCCTGGCTAAACGGCAGCCCCGTCAAGGAAGGTGGATCGAACACGGTATTCGGGCCGGTCAGTCCGGCTCCAGTGCTATCGGTGCCCGATTCATAGCTTGAGAATATCCAGCCAATGCCGGCCTCGCCATTAAAGTCTTGCTCGGGGGACGGACTAGAGCAGTTCCCTCCGCTGGATTGATAAGCAAAATCGCCGCTGCACTGCACTACAACGGCCGAGAAATTTGGATTGACAATTACAAGTGAACCCGCGGATGCAATCGAAGCTACCAGCGCACCTAATAAGAAAAGGCTGACGGCCCTAGACATAGCTCGCACCTCCATTTGGTTCCGTTCCAAGATTCGAAGACATTGTCTTAACTCCAGCTAATGGCAAGTTCAGATACGAATCGGAAAGCTATGATAGAAACCGGTACCGATCTGACCTCCGTGCCAAGATTGGCTCAGCATCGATTGTACCCCCCCATGGGCACCGCTACGCTGCCGCCACGCACCGGCGGAACAAGCCATTCAGAAATCAAGACGGTATAGTATTCTCAGTTTTTCGAGGCGCCAGTTGGCCCAGTCCGATCCTCCGATGCGAAACGAGGCTACCAAGCACCTCGCTATCGCGCCTGTGGACCATATCGGTAGGCAAACCGCGCCCTACATCCCGCGCGGCGCCCCTCGCCTGAACGGGCCCAGATAACATGGATCGCGAGGAAGTGGCGCGGAGCAGCCTCGACCAGGCTCGGCCCGTCAGCGCGTATCCCCTATTGAGCAGTCGGCGTGGAGGTCAGCGCTACATTCGAGATGGCGGTCGTTCCAGTCCCCGTGCTCTTTATGAGAATTTGTAAAGGCTGGCCCAATTGAGCCGGGGTGGCCCCAGATTGGTAGTCGATCGCCTCGGTTACGAACGTGCCGCCCACCGGAGTCGCATGGTGGCCGGAATTCAGCGTCACGTTTCCGGCCATGAGCTTAACGTCGTAACCCGTAAATACTACGTCGGCGCGCGCCCCAACTTCCACACTCAGAATGTATGTCGTATTGGCCTGAACAGTAGCGCCAACCGTTTGCAAGATAGAGCCGGTTGAAGTTCCAGTGCCGATGTTCGCGATATACAGTCCTGAAGCGGCCGTGCCCGGAAATTGCGACGCGGATGCCTTTAGCACATAGGTCTGCGGTCCGGTTATCCAGCCCGTAATTCCATACGAGTTGCAGTTTCCACCCGGCGAACACGGCAACGTGTCTTCGTTGAACTGTGGATTCAGGACGGGGATTGAGGTTGGCTGTGCCTTTGCGGGTGTGGCCAACCAAAGGGTGGCCGTTAGGAACGCCAGTACTGCTACTGCGCGCGCCAAGGAACGTCTCATGAAAGGTTTGCTTGTCATCGAAGGTCACTCCATCTGAGCCAGAGTTCCGGCTTGTTTTAGCTCCACAATACTCTATCACATCATGCTTTGGATTTGATCGTATACGGGCTTCAGCGCCGGATACATTGCCTGATACACTTTGTGCCCCCTCGCATAGAACGCGGCTTCCCGCGGGGGCGGCTCAATAGAATCCACCTCCCGTATCGCAGCGCGGCAAACTTCCGGAACCGATCCGTACTCGCCGGTGCCGGCGAGGGCCAGCAGCGCGGCTCCATACGCCGAGCCTTCCTGCGTTTCCAGCGTGACCACCCGCTTGTTCAAGATGCCGGCCAGCAAACCGCGCCAAAATGCGCTGCGGGCGCCGCCTCCCGAAGCGCGCACCGAGCGCACCGCGACGCCGAGATCTTCGATGATATCGAGGCAGTCGCGCTGGCTGTAGGAGACGCCCTCGATAACGGCGCGGATCAGGTCGGCGCGCCGGTGCCGTGCAGTGAGGCCGATCCAGCCGCCGCGCGCGGTGGCATCCAGGTGCGGCGTGCGCTCGCCCATCAAATACGGCAACCAAAAGAGCCCTTGCGCGCCCATGGGAGCGGCGGCGGCTTCCTCCGTCAGCGCATCGTACTCCGTGCCCGGCGCGAGTTGATTGCGGAACCATTGCAAGCTCAAGCCCGCGCCCTGCGTCACCCCCATCACGTGCCACTTATCGCGCACCGCGTGACAGAACGTATGGACGCGGCCGGCCGGATCGTAAGCCACCTTCTCCATCTGCGCGAAGACCACGCCCGAGGTGCCCAGCGTACACGAGACGATGCCGGCTTCCACAATGCCATTGCCCACCGCGCTGGATGCCTGGTCGCCGCCGCCACCCGCCACCGGCGTCCCCACAGCGAGCCCGGTGGCCGCGGCTGCGGCGGGCGCGATGCGGCCGGTGATGTCGCTCGATTCGTGGCAGACCGGCAGTATCGCGCGGTCCAGCCCGAGCCGGTCCATCATATCGAACGACCAGCGGCGGTGCACTACGTCGAACAGCGACGTTCCCGAAGCGTCCGATACTTCCGTGGCGTACTCGCCGGTGAGTTGGAAGCGCAGGTAATCCTTGGGCAGCAGCAAGTGGCGTACGCGCTCGAAGGCGCGCGCCTCATGGTCGCGCACCCAGAGCAGCTTGGGCAGGGTGAAGCCCGTGAGCACCGGATTGGCGGTGTACTCCAGAACGCGCTCGCGGCCCACCGTCTGATTGATGGCGTCCACCTGCGGCTGGCTGCGCTGATCGCACCAGATGAGCGCCGGCCGTATCACTTGGCTCGCATCGTCCAGGATCACCAAGCCGTGCATCTGTCCGGATAAGCCGATGCCGCGCACCTGGGCGCCGGAGATCCCGGCCTCCGCCAACACGCCGCGAATGGCTTGCTGGGCGGCGTCCCACCAGTTCTCGGGACGCTGCTCGGCCCACAACGGCCGCTCCATGTGGATGTCTTCATGCGGCGCTGTGAACCCGGCCGCGACCCGGCCTTGCGCATCTACCAGTAGCGCCCGCGTACCGCCCGTGCCTACATCGATCCCCATCCACATATTCGGCTAGTCCTTTGTGGCGCAAGCTTTTGCGTGCAGCCGTGGGCTTCAACGGTGGGGCAGGCGCTTTCGCCTGCCAACGGCGAGCTTCAGCTCGCCTGCTTCGACCGCCCGCGCCCTAGATCACCTCCACCCAAGGCAAACACGCCGCGCCGAACAGCCCCGCTTCGTTCCCCAGCGTCGCCTTCTCTATCCGCGTATCGCTGCTGCGGAAGGTGAACGAACGCCGCCGCACCTCTTCCAACATGGGTGGCGCGAAGAACTCCCAGGCCGCCAGCACGCCGCCGCTTAACAGATAAAGCGGAAAGTTGAAAGTGTTCACCAGCATGGCCAGCGTTACGCCGAGCGACTGTCCCATCACCTGGAAGATCCAACGCGCCTTCTCGTTGCCCGCCTCCGCCAGGTCGTATACGTCCCGGGAAGTGGGATTCTCGCCCAGGTGCAGCATCTCCGCCATGGCCGTGATGGCGGTGGCGGAAGCGTGTTTCTCCAGACAGCCCTGGTTGCCGCAGCCGCATGGATTCCCGCCGGGGACCACCGTGATGTGCCCGAATTCTCCGGCCATCCCCAGGTAGCCGTGCAGGATGCGTCCGCCCGAAATAATGCCGCCGCCTACGCCGGTGCCCAGCGTGATCATCACCAGGTCGTCCACGCCGCGGCCCGCGCCCATCCATTGCTCGCCGAGAGCGGCGGCGTTCGCGTCGTTTTCCAGAATGACCCGCGCCTGCAGGCGATGTTCGACCTCGTCGCGAATCGGAAACCCTTCCAGGCAGTCCAGGTTGTTCGAGTTGCGTATGACCCCTTCCTTTAGAAGGATGAAGCCCGGCACGCCGATGCCGATGCCCGCCAGGCCATCGGCGCCGCAATCGCTGCGCAGCGCCGAAATGGCGTTGACCATGTGGCCCAGCATCGCCTCGCGTCCCGCCGCCGGATTCGTGGCCGTCGCCTTCCTTCCCAGAACGTTGCCCTCCCGATCAATGGCCGCGGCCCGCAGGTTCGTGCCGCCCAGATCGAGTCCGATCGAATATTCAGCCATGTAGGCGCAATAATACCACCGTGCCGCGGCCCCCCGCTCCGCCCTTAACAACCGCCGGACAGGGCCGCCTGCCACGGTCATCTCCGAAACAATAACAGTTGTTAATGTACTGTATCGAAAATTCCTTGGCGCATTTTGGACCATGATGTGCTACAAAATGAAACAGAGTCGCGCGTTATGCGTCGATAAGTATGGCGGGGGGATCCGAACATGGGGAGCGCCAGACAGTACGTCAACATACCGGGTAACAAGTTGCACGAGTTACCGCCTCTGTTGGTGCGCACCGGTTCCCAGCCGCCGCAGGTGGATATGGCTTCGGCCATCGTGGAAGCCGAAGAGATGCTCCCGGAAGTCGACGTCGAGGAGGGCCTGCTCGAACGCCGCAAGTTCGACCTGGCGCTGACCCTCGCTGAGCAGTACCGCGGATTGCTCGCCCACTGGCAATGGGGCGAGTCCATCGTGGAGTGGATACGGCAGTGCGAGATCACCTTCCAGTCCGAAGCCGTACTGCGCGGCTTGCTGCACCCGGATGTGTGGCCCCACGCCGGCCGCAGCAGCTTTGTCAAGCTGCTGGCCGATAAGCGCGTCTCCACGCCCGGCGTGGCGCTCGAGAAGGCGGTGGGCTTGCGCCTGACCTTCCGCCAGCCTCCCCCTATCGACTGCTGCTCCGGCGAATTCCTGTTCTGCCTGAATGCCTCGATCGCCGGCTCGGCTTACCAAGCCTGGGCGCGCATGGGCGCCGGTGTGCCCGCGCTGCTGCCTCCCCACCGTTTCCATTTCGACGTGCTCGATCTGGACTGACCCGCCGCGCCGCCGCCATCTTGCACCATGTTACTTTGAGCGTTGGCCGGCGGCTACTCCCACTATCTGTTTGACTGCTTATCGATCATCGTCATCGATCTGCTGCTGGCCGGAGACAACGCCCTGGTCATCGCCATGGCCGTGCGGGCGCTGCCCAAAACCCAACGGCGCGCGGCCCTGCTTTCCGGCGCCGGACTGGCAGTCCTGATCCGCGTGGCCGTCACCTTCGTGGCCGCCAAACTCCTGCGAGTGGAGTTCATTCAATTCGCCGGCGGAGCGTTTGTCGTCTGGATCGCCGTCAAAGTCCTCGTCGACGCCAGTTCTCCCGAGCGTGCGGGCGCTTCCCCAAGGGATTTGTGGCGCGCCATCGGCTCCATCATGCTGGCCGATCTGACCATGTCGATCGATAACATCCTGGCGGTGGCCGGCGCATCCAGGGGCAATGTTTGGTTGATCCTGTTCGGCCTGGCCCTGAGCATCCCACTGGTGGTTTCCTCCAGCACGCTGCTGGCGACCATCATGGATAAATATCCGCTGACGATGTACCTGGGCGCGGCGATCCTGGGCAAGGTCGGCGGCGATATGATGCTCACCGACGCCTTCGTCCGAAAGCTGCTCCACCCTTCCGATGCACTGCGCTATGGCGTTGACGCGCTCCTGATTGTGGCTATCGTCGCGGCGGGCCGCCTGTGGAGCCGGTCGCGCTCTTGACATACATTTACAAGCTTCCTTCCCCTCCGCGCGTCCAACGAATTGGAGGGTTACGAAGATGTTGAAAAAAATTGGACTTCCCATGATGGCGTTGGCGGGGTTGCTGATGTTTGCCCCGAACCAAGCCAAGGCTGGTGTGCGTGTCGGAGTTGTCGTTGGAGCGCCGGCGTACCGTTATCCGGTGTACCCGCGGGTTTATGCGCCAGTGTACCCAGCGCCTGCGTACGTAGCGCCGGCGTACGCCTACCCGTACGCGACCTGGGGTTGGGATAGTGGAGTGCGCCGCGAGCGTGAGTGGCGCGGGCACGACGGATTCCGCCGCGACCGGCGGTAATTGACGACACTCAAGTGGGGCGGGCGCCCTCGCCCGCGCCGAGCCCCCGGGGTCCGACGGCCGACCCAGGGGCTCAGCGCGGGTCGGGGTATAGGCGTTAAAACAGGCTGTCGCGTCGGTCTCGCGGTATTACTGCGACACAAACGGGCGTTATGTTGTACTGCCTGGAGGAGTCTGGTAGGCTGGCTTTTCATGGGCGCTCACTTTCTGGACCTGATGAGCCACGCCGCTGATGTTGTCACGCTCGTTGGTGTGCCGACGCTCGCGTGGAGTACGTGGAAGCTCTGGCAAGATCGAAAAAAGGACCGGGCCGAGGAAGCTGAGCGTAGGATAGAGGCCACGCATAGAGAAATCGTGAGTCAGGGATGCGTTGATTTTGAGGACACGCGCAGAGGTGTGGGAATCAACCTGGTCCCATTTGAGAAGCTTGCGGCTGTGCCACGGCCCGGCGACTTCGTCGTTCTCCCAGGAGAAACTCGCGACGGCAGGAATTTTGGCGGCGGTGAATATGAAGTTGAAAGAGTCAGCTTCAGCTTCCAAGAAGCACCGGAAATAGCTGACCAGCCATGCCCCGCGGTCCCATCGAAGATCATCGTGGACGTGCACAGGAGGGAGCGCAGATGAGTGCCCCGGCTACGATCGAGCGCTCGCGCGCATGGCCGGACCTCGAAAGCTGGAACCGCGGAGCACTACGACCGGGTGCAACGACAACGTGAGCGCGGGGGCCGAGAAGCTCGGGATGGGAGCCGAGACTCTCAAAGTACACTAATGCAATGGCATACGTTTCGCACGATCTGACCCACTTCGTTGGGCGTTCGCTGGCCTCTCATCAGCTGCGATACGAACTTCTCTCCACGATCATTCGCAATGGCAGACTGCTGGACCCCTCGCACTTAGCCCGCCGGGACGCGATTTTTCGGGCCATATTCCCGGGCGAACCTGCGGATGAGCTGGAGTATTCTGCGTATCCAAATGTTCGGCACGACCTCGGGTCGAAGCTGAGCGACAACGCGCTAGTTCAGTTCGAGATCGTGTGCTTCTGCGATATCCCTCTGGAAGAAATCGCGATCCACTGCTCCAAGTACGGTCACTTCGGTCTGGCGTTCTCAAAGTCGTTTCTTATTGCACAAGGAGCGTCTCCCGTTATGTACATACCGAAACCCGGTTCCTTTGAAATGGTTATTCGAGAGCACCACTCGGCGTCTGGCGAATTATCTTACGAAGAGAGGAAGAATGGAGATCGGGCGAACCTGATCGACACGGTATTCGCTTTCCACAACCATAAGGTCTTATACCACTGGTTTTTAGAACTTCAGAACGCTGTCCCGGAAGCCGATTCGCTAGACGGCGTCATGAAGATCGTCAAGAACCTCAGGACAACGCTGTTCTATCAAACTGCAATCGAGGCGTTCATCTTTGGCCATCTGAAGTTCTTTGATCCTACCTTGCCGCCCGATCACGCCGATAACTACTATATGGAGCGGGAATGGCGGGTGGCTGGGAAGGTACGTTTCCAGCAAGCAGATGTCGAGCACCTGTATGTTTCTGCGGATTTCGTCGATCGGGCTCGCCGCGATTTTCCAGACTTGGCTGATCGGGTTAGGGCGCTAACCACCTAAACGGAGAGATAGCGGCCACCCCGTTCTTGAATCAGATGGCACACACCAACCCCGCTACTTGCGGGACTTCCGGCCATGGTCAAATCTTACCCTTCCAGAAACTACGGGCTACCGGCTCGAGCAGTCCGGGGCGGTCAGCGCAGCCGGACGGAGCACGCCCGCTTCGAAGAACTGCCCCGCACAGTACCGTCGCGCTTATCTTAACGCCCATGGCGGGCAGGGGACCCGCCCCACTTTCGAACGGCCGTTCCCCGGCTGCCCTCCCCCAAACTTTTGTTTCTGCAACTTGCTTATTCACCCCCTCCAGGACTAGACTGGAAGAGCTTTTTCATCTGGGACCAGGTGCGGCAGCTCACTCCATAAGCTCTGGCTGCCGCGGGCATCATAACCCCGCTACGTCGCGGGATGCATGGAGGGGACTGGGATGAAGCAGAGTTTTGCGGTTTCCATTGGCGGCGCCGCAGGGCAAGGTGTAGCAACTCCAGGCAATATTTTTGCCCGGATTTTTGCCCGGCGCGGCTTGCATCTTAACGCCTATAACGCTTATCAATCCATTATCCGGGGCGGTCACACTTTTCTGACCATTCGCACCGGCCCGGACAAGATCGCGAGCTTCGGCGACCACATCGACCTGATGATTCCTCTGAATCAGGACACCATGGACCGGCACCTGCACCTGCTGGGGCCGGGCGCCGCCGTGGTCTATAACGGAGACACCATCAAGCCCGGGGCCGCGCCGGATGGGGTCCGGCTGTGTCCCCTTCCGGTTTCCGAGCTGAGCCACAACAGCCGCAACAAGGTCGAACAAAATACCCTCGCGGTCGCCGCCGCGCTCAGCATGATGGGCATCGGCTTTCAGCCGCTCGAGGAAGTGCTGGCGCAGCAGTTCAAGAAAAAAGGCGACGCCGTGGTGACCGAGAACGTGGCCATCGCACGCAACGCTTATCTATACGCCTCCCAGAATTTCAAACCCTTCGAGCGGCCGCTGCCCATGACCGGGCATCCCAAAGCCGTGCTCACCGGCAACATGGCACTGGCCATGGGCGGCGCGGCGGCCGGCGTGAAATTCTATTGCGCCTATCCCATGAGTCCCTCCACCGGGGTGCTCCACTGGATGGCTGCGCATGCCCGCAAAGCCGGGATCATGGTGCGGCAGGTTGAAGACGAAATCGGCGTCGTCAACATGGCCATCGGCGCCGCGCACGCCGGCGTGCGGGCGATGTGCGCGACTTCGGGCGGCGGCTTCGCCCTGATGACCGAAGGTCTGGGCCTGGCTGCCATGATCGAGACGCCAGTTGTGGTGATCGACGTACAGCGCGCGGGGCCCTCCACCGGTGTACCCACCAAGACCGAGCAGGGCGACTTGTGGCAGATGCTGGGCGCCGGCCACGGCGATTATCCGCGCCTCATCGCCGTCCCTACCGACATCCTGGATTGCTTCAAAATCATTCCGGAAATCTTCAACCTGGTGGACAAGTTCCAGTGCCCCGGCATCGTGCTCGGCGATCTGCTGTTATCCGAAGGCACCGGCAGCGTCGAGCCCGGCGATCTGGATTTCGATGTGGAAATCGATCGCGGCGAACTGATCACCGCCGACGGCAATGGAGCCAACGGCAACGCGGCCAATGGGAACGGCGCCCCTGGCAATGGCAACGCTTACAAGCGATACCTGTTCACCGAAAGCGGCATCTCGCCGCGGGCCATCCCCGGCGTGCCGCATCACACCCACACCGTCGCCAGTGACGAGCACATGGAGGATGGCATACTCATCAGCGACGAATTTACCAATCCCATCAAGCGCCGACAGATGATGGAGAAGCGCCAGCGGAAAGTGGCCGGCATCGAAGAAGCAGTCCCGCCGCCCGAGCTGATGGGCCCGCCTGCCGCGGACGTGACGCTGATCGGCTGGGGATCCACCAAGGGCGTCATTGAGGAAGCCGTCGAAATGCTGAACGCAGAGGGCATCTCTGCCAACCAGCTTCAGATCCGCTGGATGGTGCCGCTGCATGGCGAGCGCATCGTGGAGATCCTGCGCGATTGCCGCCACACCATCATCGTCGAGAACAACTATAGCGGGCAGTTCGCGCGCTATCTACGCAGCGAGACGAGCTTCGTCCCGCACGGGCACATCCGCAAATACGACGGGGAGCCCTTCATGCCGCATCACATCGTGGAGGCGGTCAAAGAGCAACTGGCCGGCAGAACCAAACTGTCGGTGCCCATGCACGAAATCATGGTTTAAAGCGGGGTCTAGGAGACGAACATGGCGACGACAGTAGAAGCTTTGAAACAAGTGACGCTGACCGAACTGAAAGGCAAAGTCGATCCCGACTGGTGCCCTGGCTGCGGCGATTTCGGCGTGCTGGCGGCCTTTCAGAAAGCGCTGGTGGAGCTGCAGATTCAGCCGTACAACGTCGTGACCATCAGCGGCATCGGCTGCTCCTCCAACCTGCCCGGCTACATCGAGACCTACGGCATGCACACCCTGCATGGCCGAGCGCTGGCGGTAGCCACCGGCGTGAAGATGGCCAACCACGATCTGACCGTGGTCGTCACCGGCGGCGATGGCGATGGCTTCGGCATCGGCGGCAACCATTTCATGCACACCATACGGCGCAACGTGGACCTGCTCTACCTGGCCATGGACAACCAGATCTATGGCCTGACCACCGGCCAGGTTTCGCCCACTAGCCGCATCGGCATGAAGACCAAGAGCACGCCGTTCGGCAGCGTCGAGGGACCTATCAATCCCATCGCGCTGGCCCTGGCGGCCGGCGGTACATTCGTGGCCCGCGCCTTCAGCGGCGATCAGAAGCATCTGACCGACTTGATCAAGCAAGGGCTGCAACACAAAGGTTTCTCCTTCATCGACATATTCAGCCCTTGTGTGACTTACAATCACGACAACACATATCCATGGTTCAAAGCGCGCGTGAAGCGCCTTGAAGACGATCCGGCGTACGATCCCAAGAACTGGGTGATGGCAATGGAGAAGTCCCAAATCTGGGGAGAAGAAATCCCCATCGGCAAATTCTACGAGGATGCCGACAGGCCCGCCCTGCACGCCCTGGAGCCGGTGCTGGACGAAGGCGGTCCGCTGGCCCACCGCGACCCGCGCATCGCTGCGGAGGTGGTGCGGGAGTTTGTGGCGGAGTTGATGTAAGGGGGCCGTCTGCCAGCCCAGACAAGCCGGCGCGGCGCAAGCTTCAGCTTGCCGATCCTCGCCCCCGCGTCACTTCATCACAGGCACTCCAGGCTGAACCAATTTATAGAGTAGGCTGCCAATATCGGGAAACTGATAAGCCAGCCAGGTAAGTACGGGGACCGCTCCAAACGAGATAACGCGGATATAGAAATCCCAGCCTAGCTCATTCTCTTTGGTACGAGTTATCCGGCTCAGGATGGGATTGCGGTGCATTTGTGCGAACACCCAGACAACCGCCAATCCAAGAACAGCCAGAAGGCCCGTAAACACCCAATCGACCAGTTGACGCGGCTGGAAAGGATAAGAGTTCCATGCCAACATCGCTAGGACAAACGCAGCACTGACAAACATCATGAGGTAGCGGATATTCTCCAGCACGGCGCGGACGACCGAGATATAACGGATAGCCAGAAACTCCTCGGCCACCAGAACCCGCGGCGGCCCCGCCGCGGCCTGTCCGGAGCCCGGCCCTTCCTCGCTCTCGACTAGACCCGTACGCTCATTCTTCCAGTACGGAATTAGCACCACCGAAAGGAGCTTTTGGCTGAACTTCGCAAACTCGGATTCGATCTCTCTCATGAGCTTGCAGTAAGCCTTTTGGGGCGGTGCCTCGCCGCCCGCGGCCTGAGCGGCATACAGGTCTTGGAGTTGGTTCACCGTCCCGAGAAGTTTTGTATTCTCTGCATCCAGGCCGTCGCGATCCGCCTGAGACACGCGGCACTTAAAATCAGCTTGGTGCAACAATTGCCGCATCGACTCCATACAGCGCGCCATGCCTCTCCGCTGTTCGCGTAGCCCCTCATGCCGGAGCATCGTCATCCAACCCAGGCCCTTTAACCTGCTAAACGCATACCGTATAGGCATACTTTCCAGACGGTCGAGCAGTCCCCTCCGGAGGGCACTCCAGATCAGAATCATGCGCAGGCATCCCGCCAGGGACAGGACGATCAGCGGAACCGAGAGGGTTCCAACCAGGAATTCGTAAGGGCTCGCCCGGTGCGGCCCCGTGTCAAACAGAAAGTGATCCAGGCTCCGTATGGGCGTCAAAAAGTAGGGCCAAGCCAGTAAGCCCGCATAGACAATTGCAACCATGATATTGATTGCAACGCAATCCCGGGTGCGGAATCTCCTCCATCGGCGCAGAGACTCTCCTATAATCTGGCGGCACGTGATGTTATGGTATAGGCAGCTACCTCCCGCACTCCCGGTGGAAGCCAGTGCATTGTCGGAGACAAAATAGCGATCGTCTTCGCGATCAAGACTTTCTGGCAGCAATGGTCTCCCCGCATCGGAAAACCTCAGGCGCCATGTCTGAAACAAGGCCCAGAGGTACCAACTGAAGAGCACCAGCAGCACCGGCAAAAGCGGCGAGACACCACTGCCTGGGTTGATCGAGCGATAGCAGAAGGATAAGCCCACCAAGCTCGGCTGTGCGTTAGGGGACTGGCCAACCGAGGGCCCCGCACAGCAGAGGCTCCACCAACAGACAGGCACAACGATCAAAGTCGCCGCTGCCCCCAGGTTCAGGGATCCATACACGGCGGGGGACTCGGAAGAGTCCCGCTCCGCCCAGTTCGTCCTTGTTTTCACAAGCGCCGTAATCACGGCCGAGACTCCCGCCACCACGGTCAGGATGCTCCCGAACTCACTCCAGGAGCCTACCTCAAACGTTGCATTCAGGCGGGGGAGTACGGGCCACAGACACAGCACCGGCATCGAAACAACGAAAGCCATTG
>Ga0181521_10003367_pt1 | contig 18836 bp, 18 predicted proteins | sample PEATcosm2014_Bin_32_FD_119764 | JGI IMG/M metagenome (GOLD analysis project Ga0181521, IMG submission 119764) | Peatland microbial communities from MTU Mesocosm Facility, Houghton, MI, USA - PEATcosm2014_Bin02_60_metaG | ecosystem: Environmental > Terrestrial > Soil > Wetlands > Peat | place... | reverse complement strand
CGAAATCGCGCTGATGGATCCGGGCCAGGGCTTGCTGAAGATTTCAAGCCTGGGCGTGCCCACCTCTCCGGCGATGCTGGCTGGCAGCACGATGGTCTACTCACCCAACTCCGCGATGGCCGCGATCGAGCTGTACGCTCCGGGTGGCGTGGCGCCGATGCGGCATATCGTCGCCTTCTCGGCCAGAACCCAGCGCGAGACTCTACTGGCCAGCGGGGCCGCGACCGGCCTGGTGCTGATGGCGTGGTCGCCCGACGGCGAGACGCTCGCGCTCTTCCACGGTAACGCCAGCGTCAGCGAGTTGACGCTGGTCGTTCCCGGCGGCGCTACGCAGACCGCTCAACCACCATCGTTCCCCGCCGGAGCTTCCTGAGGCCGTCATCGAGCGTTCCTGATCGATGCGGCGCGCGAGTATTCGGCCGCGACCTTGAGCGCGGCGGCGGCACGCTCGAAGCTCTCGAACGCCACCAGGCCGCGCTCCCGCGCGAGCATCCTGGCTCGCGCGACCGTCGCCTCGACGTGCGCCGGATGAAGTATCACGGCGAAGCACTTCGCCGAGCGGCGATTGAATGCGGCCAGGTTGTCCAGCAGAGCGACTAGCTCGGGCTCGTGCGTAGCCCATCGCGAGGCGCGCAGGCCCGTGCCGACGTCCAGCACGATCGCGTCGATAAGCGGGTCGCGCTCCAGGATGTCGAGGATCCGATCCAGGTTGGCGGGATTGTGGCCCATCCCGATCGTTCCGCCGGCGTCGAGCGGATTGCGGTAGCTTCCGCCGACCACATTGAAGAAGCCCTTCAGCTCTTCGTAAGAGACCGGCGATAGCGCCGGCACTTCGAGGCCGGCGGCGGCGAACGTATCGGTGATCACCACCGATTGCCCGCCGGTCATCGCGACCAGCCCCACGCGCACCCCGCGTGGCGGCCGTCCGCGCGCGAGCAACTCGACCGCGTCGAGCAGCGCGTCAAAGCCGCCGACTTCGACCGCTCCGCAATGCCGAATCACGGCGTGCCAGACGGCTCCGGCGGTCGCGAGCGAGCCGGTATGCGAAAACGTCGCGCGCGCGCCCGACTCGGTCGTGCCACCACGCCAAACCAGCACGGGATACCTGTGTGCGGCGGCCTTCAGGCTGTGAATGAAGCGCACGCCGTCGCGCACGCCCTCGATATACATCGCGATCACGCGCGTGGCGGGATCGTCCGCCATCAGATCGAGGTAGTCGGCGGCCTCGAGCACGGTCGCGTTGCCGATCGAGGCGGCCTTGTTGAGCTTGATTCCACGCGCCGCAGCCTGCGCGGAAAAATTATTCGTGTGTGTGCCGCTCTGCGAGATGAAGCATACGTCGCCGGCCGCGCCGGTTTTCTGATCGGGGAAATTGCAGAGCCCGACCGCCGGATTGTAAAGCCCCATGCAGTTGGGTCCGACCAGCGCGAGATCGGAATTTTCGGCGACGGCTTTGAGCTCGGCCTCGAGTTTCACCCCCAGCTCCTCGCCGGTCTCGCTGAATCCGGACGTGAACAGGCTGATCGCGCCAACTTTCGCCGCGACGCAGTCCCGGACGATTCGCGGCGCCACCTGGCGGGGAACCGCGCTGACCGCGTAATCGATCGGCTCGGGAATCTCGGCGAGGCTTTTGAAGTTCTTGACGCCCATCGCCTCGATTCCCGCAATCTCGTTCGGATCGATCTGGACCGAGTAGAGCCGGCCGGTAAAATGCGCCATCGCGCGAAGCCACAGATAGCCGCCCATCAGCTTGTCGCCGATCACGGCCACCGCGCGCGGGTTGAAAGCACGCTTCAAGTTTTCCAGCCGCCGGGTTCGATTCGGATCGGACCGCGGCGGCTCGGCTTTTGCGCCGAGCCGAATCCGCGCATCGACGACGCAAAGTCCGTGCGGGTAGGCGACAATCGGGTTCAGGTCCATCTCGGCGATCTCGCCGTGATCGATCGCAAGCCCGGACAGCCGCGCGACCAGCGCCGCGAGCGCGTCGATATCGACCGGCTGCGAACCGCGAAATCCACGCAACAGCGGAGCGCCGCGCAGGCCTGCGAGCATCGCCCGCGCCTCGGCCTCAGCGACCGGCGCCAGGCGCATCGTGGTGTCGTTGAAGACTTCAACGAAAACGCCGCCCAGACCGGCCATCACGAGCGGCCCGAAGCACGGGTCGCGAATTATGCCCGCGAGAAGTTCGACCCCGCGCGGCGCCATCGGCTGCACCGTGACGCCCTCGAATCGGGCGTGCGGCATCCGCTCGGCGAGATTACTCCGAATCCGCTCGAAGGCACCCTGCACTTCCGCTTCCGAGGTGAGGTTCAGCTCCACGCCGCCGGCGTCGCTCTTGTGCTCGACATCCGGCGAGAGGACTTTCAGAACCACCGGGAAGCCGCACGCCGACGCGAGCCTCGCCGCCTCGCCGGCGTTCCCGGCCGGGCGAGCGAGCGCAGTCGGAATTCCAGCCGCCTCGAGAATCTGCTTGGATTCGACCTCGGAGAGCGAATCGCGCCCGGCCGCGGCCGCGTTAGCAATCGTTTGTCCGATACTTCGCTGTTCGATACTTGTGTCGTCCACGCTCAGGCGTATACCAAAGATCGAGGCGCGTGCGACACCCGTCAAACCGCAGCGATGGTCGCCAGGAAAATTTTCGTTACGTTGCGAATCGCGGCGCCGGCGTTGGCGCGGCTTGCGGCTGTGGCTCGAGTCGATCTGTGGAGCGGCGACACGTCGCCGCCTCATGACGAGTTGTTGCGCCGCATCACCGATGCCGACGGCATCCTGAGCATGCTCGCCGACCGGCTCGACGCGGCGACGATCGCCGCCGCACCGCGTCTCAGCGTAATCAGCAACTACGCGGTCGGATTCGACAATATCGATCTTCGCGCGGCGACCGAGCGCGGAATCGCAGTCGGCCACACGCCGGGCGTTTTGACCGAGACCACCGCCGACCTCGCGTTCGCGCTGCTGATGGCGGCGGCGCGCCGCGTCGCCGAGGGCGATCGCTACGTGCGGGAAGGCCGCTGGCGAACCTGGGGGCCCGAGATTCTGCTCGGCCGCGACCTGTTCGGCGCGACCCTGGGAATCATCGGCTTCGGAGCAATCGGACAGGCGATGGCGCGGCGCGGAACGGGCTTCAAGATGCGCGTGCTATATACGGCCCGATCGCTTAAGGAAGGCGTCGCGGCACAGCGGGTCGGTCTCGAAGAGCTGCTACGCGAATCGGACTTCGTATCGATTCACGTGCCGTTGACCGCGGAGACCCGCCACATGCTCGGCGCGCGCGAGTTCGCGATCATGAAACCGGGCGCGATCGTGATCAACACCTCGCGCGGCGCGGTGATCGATCAGAAGGCGCTGGCAGCGTCGATCCGCTCGGGCTATCTCGGCGGCGCGGGCCTCGACGTGACCGACCCGGAGCCGATCGAACCCGGCGATCTGCTGCTCGAGCTGCCCAACGTGGTGATCACGCCGCATATCGGAAGCGCGAGTCACGCGACGCGTCTCAAGATGGCGGAAATGGCGGTGGACAATATACTCGACGTATTCGCCGGGCGCCTGCCGCGCTTTTGCGCGAATCCCAAGGTCGAACCGCGGCGGATTTCGGAATAAGAGAAGCCTATGGAGTTCGATGTCGATATCGATGCGCTGAAGGCGGCGGCTTTCGCCGTGGCGCCGGAACAGAAGCTCTCGGAGGATTGCGAAGCCGGTGGAGTTGGAGCTGCCCTGTTATGTGACTCCGGAGACATCTACACCGGGATCTGTATCGATGCTTCCTGCGGCATCGGTTTTTGCGCGGAGCACGCCGCGATCGCCGAGATGCTCAAGGACCGCCGAACCCGCATCATCGCGGTTATAGCGGTAAATGACCGCGGCGAAATTCTGGCGCCGTGCGGCCGATGCCGCGAGCTGATCTATCAAATCGACAAGCGCAACGGCGAGACTCAGGTAATCCTGCCCGATAAGCGCGTGCTGCCGCTGCGCGACCTGCTGCCGTGGCATTGGTCGGCAAGCAAGAAGCGCAATCGCGAGGCTGGGCAAGGCTAGCGCGCGGCGGCGATCGCCTCGGCGAGGCTGAAACGGCCTTCGTAGAGGGCGCGGCCCACGATCACGCCCACCACGCCGCGCGCGAAAGACGAACGCAACGCCTTGAGATCCGCCAGCGTGGCGACGCCGCCTGACGCGATCAGCGGCATCGACAGCGCGCGTGCGAGCGCTGCCCATCGCGGCGCGTCGACTCCCATCTCGGTCCCGTCGCGGCTGATATCCGTCACGATCAGCGCCGCGACGCCGGCGTCGCGAAAACGCCCGGCAACCGTCGTGATATCCAGATCGCCCGCCTCGACCCAGCCCTTTATCTGTGGCTTGCCGTCGCGCACGTCGATCGAACCGAAGACGCGGCCCTTCATCTCGAGCGAGGCGTCCGCAATCAATTCCGGATTCAGCAGCGCCGCGGAGCCGATCGAGATCCAGTTCGCGCCGGCCTCGACCGCGCGCCGGATCGCATCGATCGTCCGCAACCCGCCGCTCACATCGAGATCGCATCGCACGCCCGTGCGGATCGCGCGGATCGAATCGAGATTGCGCGGCTCGCCGGCCACCGCGCCGTCGAGGTCGACGATATGGATTAACCTTGCGCCCTGCTCCTCATAGCCGCGCGCCACGCCGGCCGGGTCATCGCCGTAGACGGTCACGCGCGTCAAATCGCCACGCAACAGGCGGACGACTTTGCCGTCTTTGAGATCGATCGATGGAATGACGGTGAAGGTTTCGAACAAGCGGAGTGTCTCAAGGTCGGCGAACGTTTGCGTGCAGCTTTAAGGCGGTCTTGCGACGCCCTCACCCGCGCGTCACGGCGTTTGCCAAAAAAAGCAAACGCCGCGCCGCTTGCCCTCTCCCGGGGGGAGAGGGAATATCCGGAGCCTCTCCAGGCAGAAGAGGACAAGTGTCAGCTTCCCTCTCCCTCCGGGAGAGGGTTAGGGTGAGGGCGTCTTCACTTGCCGCTTTCGAATCGCGCATTTCCTCAGCCTCACGACAGCGTGCCCTTGGTGGACAGCACTCCAGTCAGACGCGCGTCTAGCGTGGTCGCCTCGTCCATCGCGCGCGCCAGCGCCTTGAAGGCCGTTTCGATCACATGATGGGGATTCCGTCCGCTCAGCAAATTGAGATGGAGATTCATCCCGGTCTCGTCGGCCAGCGCTTTCATGAAATCGTGTACCAGCACGGTCTGAAAGCTGCCCACCCGTTCCTGCTCGATCGGGACGTTGTAAGCCAGATACGAGCGTCCGCTGATATCGACCACCGCGGAGCACAACGCTTCGTCGAGCGGCACCGTCGCGCTGCCGAATCGCCTGATTCCCGAGCGATCGCCCAACGCCTGGCGGAACGCGCGCCCGAGCACGATACCGACGTCCTCGACCGTATGATGGTCGTCGACCTTGAGGTCGCCGTTGGCGGCAACCTTGAGATCGAAGAATCCGTGGCGTGCGAAACTGTCGAGCATGTGATCGAGGAACGGCACGCCGGTTGAGACTTCGGCGCGGCCGTGTCCGTCAAGCTTGAGCGAGACGGAAACCGAGGTTTCGCGGGTCTTGCGCTCGACCGTTGCGCTACGCGGGGCTGGACTCGTCGTCGGCGCGGTCTCGACCGCTTTCTGCCCAGCGTGCCGATGCGCTTCCGGCTTCGATTTACGACTACTTGCCATCGCTCCTTCTCGCCTTTACCCTCACCCGGCGCGAGGTTCGCTGACGCGAACTCGCGCCGGCCTCTCCCTGGTCAGGGAGAGGCGGGAAGGAAGGTTTGCCTGCTTCCCTGAAACCGCGCGACTCGATCGCGCGGGCGTGGCCTTCGAAACCTTCCATTCGCGCCAATCTCGCCACCGTCGGCCCGAGCCGGCGCAACGCGCCCGCCGAGGCCTCAATTATACTGGTTCGCTTGAGGAAATCGTAAGCGCCCAGCGGCGAGGCGAAACGGGCGGCTCCGCCGGTCGGCAGAACGTGATTGGGGCCGGCCAGGTAGTCGCCGAGCGGGGCCGGCGAGAGACTGCCGATGAACAGCGCACCCGCGTTCCTGACCTTGGGGATCCATCGCGAGGCGTGCCGGATATCGAGCTCGAGATGCTCGGGCGCGATTCGATTCGCCAGCTCGAACGCCTCGATCAAATTGGCGACCACGACGATCGCGCCGCGTTTCTTAAGCGCGCGCCTTACGATCTCCGCGCGCGGGAGATCGCTTAGCGCGCGTTCGAGCGCCGCCGACACGCGACCCGCGATCGAGCCGGACGGCGTAAGCAAAATCGCCGATTCATCGCCCGAACCGTGCTCGGCCTGCGCGATCAGATCGGCCGCCACCCATTCGGGCCGCGCGGACGAATCGGCGATCACCAGGACCTCGCTCGGACCCGCCATCTTGTCGATATCGGCGACGCCGTAGACCATCCGCTTGGCCGCCTGCACGAAGGCGTTGCCCGGTCCGACGATCTTGTCCACCGCGCGGATACTTTCCGTGCCGTATGCGAGCGCGGCGACCGCCTGCGCGCCGCCTACGCGGTAGAACTCGTGCACGCCGGCGATCGTCGCGGCAGCCATCACCGCGCGATTGTCGCCGATCCAACTCGGCGGCGAGACCATCACGATTTCGGGCACGCCTGCCACGCGCGCCGGGATCGCGTTCATCAGCACCGACGACGGATAGGCGCCCAGGCCGCCGGGGACATAAATTCCGACCCGTTCGAGCGGTCGGACAATTTGGCCGAGCCGCATCCCGCTCGCGTCGCGATAGCTGAAAGATTTGTCGAGCGTCCGGCGATGGAAAGCGGTGATCCTACGCGCGGCAAGTTCGAGCGCGCGCCGCTCGCCGCGATCGAGATCGGCCAGCGCCGCGCGCATCTCGGCGGGCTTGACGCGCAGTTTGCCGACAGTGAGCCTGACGCCGTCGAACCGCGCAGTAAGCTCGATCAACGCGCGATCGCCGCGCCTGCGAACCTTGCCGATAATCGCGGCAACTGCGGCGTCGGTCCCGCCGCCGCTGGAATGCCGCCGCTCGAGGAGCGTTCCGAGAAAGCGCTCGAACTCGCGCGTGCCGGAACGCAGCAGCCTCACACGGCAGCCTGATCGGTCACCCGCTCGATTCGCGCTCCGAGCGAGTTGAGCTTCAAATCCAGAGCCTCGTAGCCGCGATCGAGATGGTACACGCGGCTGACCTCGGTGGTGTTTTCGGCGACCAGCCCGCCCAGCACGAGGCTCACGCTGGCCCGCAAATCGGTCGCCATCACCGGCGCGCCGCTCAGCCGCGCGGGCCCGCGCACTACCGCGGTCGGTCCCTTCATCACGATATCGGCGCCCATCCTGAGCAGCTCGAGCGCGTGCATGAAGCGATTCTCGAAGATGGTCTCGGCGATCACCGAAGTGCCGTCGGCCTGCGTCAGCAGCGCCATCATCTGCGCCTGCAAATCGGTGGGAAACCCCGGATGCGGCAGCGTGCGAAGCTCGACGGGCTTGAGCGTTCCGGAGCGCGAGACGCGGATCCCGTCGTCCGGCTCCGAGGTGACCGTGGCGCCGGCCTCACGGAGCTTGGCGATCACCGCCTCCAGATGCGCGATCGGCGCGCCGCGAACCAGCACGTCGCCGCCGGTGATCGCCGCCGCGACCATCAACGAGCCCGCCTCGATCCGATCGGGAATTACGCGATGCTCTGCGCCGTGCAGGCGCTCGACGCCTTCGATCTCGATCACGTGCGAACCGGCTCCCGAGATGCGGGCACCCATCGCGATCAGCATCCGCGCAAGGTCCTGGATCTCCGGCTCGCGCGCCGCGTTCTCGATCACGGTGCGGCCGCGTGCGCGCGTCGCCGCCATCAGGATATTTTCGGTCGCCCCGACCGAGGGCGTGTCGAGCCAGATTCGCGCGCCGGTCAGACGGTCGGCATGGGCCTCGACGTAGCCGCCGCGAAGCTGGATTCGCGCGCCGAGCGCCCGCAGCCCCGTGATATGGAGATTAACCGGCCGGGCGCCGATCGCGCATCCGCCGGGCGTCGAGACTCGGGCCCGTCCGGTGCGGGCGAGCAGCGGCCCCAACACCAGGAACGACGCGCGCATGGTCTTGACCAGATCGTACGGCGCTTCGTGATGGTCGATCTTCGCGGCATGAACCTCGACGGCGTGCGGGTCGAGCCAGCGGCTCTTCACTCCCAGCCGCGAGAGCAGTTCGAGCGCGGTGCGGACGTCGCGCAAGCGCGGCACGTTGTGAATCATCACCGGCTCATCGGTAAGCGCCGCCGCCATCAGTATCGGCAACGCGGCATTCTTGCTGCCGCTCACATCGACCGCGCCCCGTAGCGGCACGCCGCCATGTATGATCATTTTGTCCATCTTCCGCCCTACCCCATCGACACCATTAGATCACGGCGCGAACCACCCGCTCGATACCGGCCAGGTCGCGGATCGCGACGGCCCCGGTGCATCCGGCCTCACGACACATATCGATCACGCTCGCGGCCTGCCCGGCGCCAACCTCGACCATAAGTTCGCCACCCGGCCTGATGAACTTGGCGGCGCTGCCGAGGATCCTGCGGTAAAAGTCGAGCCCGTCCGGACCACCGGTCAGCGCGAGCCGCGGCTCGTGCTCTCTGATCTCGGGCGCGAGTGCGTCCAGCCTGGCGTCTTCGACATAGGGCGGATTCGATACCATCAGGTCGAACCGCATCGGAGCGCCGCCATCGAGAGCGGCCCAGCAATCGCCGTGGCGAAATTCGATCCGGCTTGCGACTCCCAGCCGTTCTGCGTTCCTGTACGCAACTTCAAGTGATTCTTTAGATATGTCGGTCGCCACGATTCGCACGCCCGGCGCATTAGCCGCGATCGCAATTGCGATCGCCCCGGAGCCGGTTCCGATATCGAGAACCCGAGCTTCGGGCTGGCCGGAGATAAACTCCAAAGCGGCGGCGACCAAGATTTCGGTCTCGGGCCTCGGAATGAGCACGCTACGCGTGACTTCGAAATCGAGCGAGAAAAATTCCTTGCGCCCGACGATATAGGCGAGCGGCTCGCGCGCCGCGCGCCGCGCGACGTACTCGCCGAATCGCGCGACGACGCGCGGGCTCAGAGCGGCGGAATCCGACCGCGTCTCCGCCAGCACTCGCGCGCGCGACACACCCGCCGCCTCCGCCATCAGGATTTCCGCGTCCAGCATCGCGCTCTTGACGCCACGCGCTTCAAGCATCTGCGCGGCAGCGCGAATCAGCGATCGTACCGACGCGGACGGCTCGGTTGCTTCCATCTTCATCGCGCTCACGCGCTCAGCGCTTGCGCCTGCTCTCTGGTCGTGAGTGCGTCGATTATTTCCTCGAGGCCGCCGTCGAGCACCTGGTCGAGCTGATGAAGGGTCAGGTTGATGCGATGGTCGGTGACCCGAGACTGCGGGAAGTTGTAGGTGCGGATTCGCTCCGAGCGATCGCCCGTCCCGACCATCGAGCGCCGACTCTGCGCGATTTTGGCGTCCTGCTCGGCGTGCGCGCGTTCGAGCAGGCGGGCGCGCAAAATCTTCAGCGCGCGCGCCTTGTTCTTGTGCTGGGATTTCTCGTCGCGGCAGATGATTACCATCCCGCTCGGCAGATGGGTGATCCGGACCGCGGAGTCGGTCGTGTTGACGCTCTGGCCGCCGGGCCCCGACGCGCGCATCACGTCGATGCGCAGGTCCTTCTCCTCGTTGATATTGACCTCGACCTCATCGGCCTCGGGCAGCACCGCGACCGTAACCGCCGAAGTATGAATCCGGCCCGACGCTTCGGTGGCGGGCACCCGCTGCACGCGATGCACTCCGCCTTCGTACTTGAGCCGGCTGTAGGCGCCCCGCCCGCTGATCGCCGCGATAACTTCCTTGATACCGCCGAGTCCGGTGGTGCTGACGCTCAGCGTCTCGATCTTCCATCGGTGATGCTCGGCGTAGCGCGAATACATCCTGAAAAGTTCGCTCGCGAACAGCGAGGCTTCCTCGCCGCCGGTGCCGGCCCGAATCTCCAGGATGACGTTTTTTTCGTCATTGGGATCGCGCGGCGCGATCAACTGCCGCAGGCGCTCTTCGAGCGGGGCCTGATTCTTCTGGAGCTCCGGCAACTCTGATTTGGCAATCTCGCGCAGCTCCTCGTCGGTATCTTCAAGGATCGCTTTGTGCTGGGCGATCTCGTCGAGCAGGCGGCGGTAGTCGCGGATGCAGCCGACGACCTGCTGGAGCTGCGCGCGCTCCTTGGCAAGCTGCGCATACTCGCGGTTGTTCGCGATCACCGCCGGATCGCCGAGCTTGCGCTCCAGCTCCGCGAAGCGATCCTCGATTCCCTTAAGCTTGTCGAGCATGAGATTTATCGAGCATATTCAAGGCGCAGCGGACAGACGATCTCCTGCGCAGCAGCGAGGGCGATTAGGCCGCGCATCGTGATGACCATGCACCCGCGCGCCCGGAGCCGAAATCGGCCTCGCGGGCGGCGGGAGCCAGAATGCTACTTCATTCCGTACTTGCGCTTGAAGCGCTCGACCCGGCCTGCGGTGTCCACCAGGCGGTGCTGGCCGGTATAGAACGGATGGCACTGGGAGCACACTTCGACGTGTATCTCCGGCAGCGTCGAGCGGGTCTCGAAGGTGTGCCCGCAAGCGCAGGTGACTACGCAGCGGCGGTATTCGGGATGGATTCCAGGTCTCATGATTGCAACCGACCCCATTCAACTTTCCTCCAAAGGATACCATCGGCGCCGGATTCGCACAATTGACGGCGCTTCGGCGGCCTTCACGGTCGTCTGGATCATAACCATCGTGTCAACCCCGCCGGATGTGCTCAAGTTCAGCGTGGGTTTTCGAGCTAAGAGTCAGAGGGCGCAAGCGGCTCGAACTTCCGAGGCGAATGGCAAGAGATTCTTCGCTGCGCTCAGAATGACGTTGCGCGGATCCCGCCTGGGTCCTGGAAACAAAGCCCAGCTGAGGTCATTCTGAGCGCAGCGAAGAATCTCACACCACGCTCGTCGCACTCCACGCTCAGAAGTCCCCAGGATGGCAACCGCACCAAAATTCACCAACGCGGCCTGACCCGATGCTGCCGGCGTTTCTAAATCGCCGTGCGCTGCGATATTACAGCGCTGAGGGGTAATGCCGATGGTCAAATTCGATCATATGAATCTGCCGGTAGCCAAGAGTCAGGCTTCTCGCGACTGGTACGTGAGGAACTTCGGCTTCAAGATCGAGTTCGAGGTTCCCGAGCGCCAGACCGTCGCGATTCAGGATGACGCCGGGTTCACGATTTTTCTCTACCCAGCAATCGGACCGCTCTCCGGCACAAAGTGCTCGCTGACGCTCCAGGTCAGCGACGTCGATTCGAAATACGCTGAGCTGAAAGATAAAGGCATCGCGTTCACAAACCCTCCCGGCAAATATTTCTGGGGTTACGGCGCCGAGCTCCGTGACCCGGACGGGTACCAGATTCTCCTGTGGGACGAAGTCTCGATGCGCGAGAAGGGCGGGAGCGCTTGAAGGATTTTCGCGCGATGAGATCGACTCGATCACATGGTCGTCTGCGCGCCGCGCGATTCTTTTGCCTGGCGCTGGTGGCCGGATGCGCTTCCAGCACGCCCCAGCCGCTGCCCGCTCCAGTGCCGGAGAACGTGACACGGCCGCATGTGCTGACGGACCTGTCCTCGCTCTCCGCCGCTCCTACAACCACGTTGACGAATCTCCCTTCGGGTCCTGCGCCCGCGCCCAGCGCCGCGACGGAAGCGCCCAACCCGCAACGATTTTTCATGGAGCAACCCGGACACGAGCGAATCGTGGGAAAAGCTTCGGCGCCGGCCGACGAGCGGCTGCTCAACGCCAAAGCCGCCAAGTTCGGCGAGTTCTCGACCGCGTTGCTGCATCAGGTGCTGGTCGCGGCGATCGGTCTCGAGCATGGCGAGATGGAGACCAAAGTCGTTCCGGACAATGTCAATCCGGTGATCATCACCGCGATCATGAACAAGGACGGCAAGCTCAAGGAACTGATCGTCGAGCAGCACTCGGGGTCGGGCGCGCTCGACCGTCTGATGGTCGAAGCCTGCAAGCAGGGTTTGTGGGCCGGCAATCCTCCGCCCGAGGCGATGACCGGCGGCGAATACCGGATTCGGATCGAGGGGCGGCTGAAGAACTTCAGCACCTCCGACCAGAAGCACTGGGAGTTCGAAACCCACGTCGGCCTCGCGCTGCTATGATCGGCGCCGCCGGAGGGGGCCTCGCGCCGCATCGGCCGCCGGCTCAACATCGGTAATCCCCATCTGATACGATTGCCACCGGTGCAGCCGCTCGAGCGATATACGCCCTGCGCGGGGCTTTCCGTGCCGCTGATTACGGTGCTCGATCGCAAGGGGCGGGTGCTCGAAGACCAGCAGCGCGAGGTGGTCCGCTTCGCGATCCAGAACGGCGCCGGCGCGGATATCATCTTCGCCGCGGGCACCACCGGCGAATGGGACCGCCTGGATAATCCGCGCCGCCAACTGGTTTCGCGAATCGCGGTCGAAGAATGCCGCCGCGCGGCGCGTCCCGATCGCAAGGTCGAAGCCTGGATGGGCATCACGGCGCCCACCCGCGCGGAGACGCTCGCGAATCTCGCCTGCGCTATCGAGCTTAACGCCGACGCCGCGGTGGTGGCGCCGCTGTCGATCGTCGACGTGAACGATCCGGTCGCCTTCGTCGCGCGCGAGATCGAAGCGGTGTTCGACAAACGCGGCCGTAAGCTTCCGGTCTTCCTCTACGACAACGCCGAGATCGCCGCGCCCGGCAAGGCGCCCCATCTCCGCACCCGCGACGTCAAGCAGATGGCCAGGCTCGAATACGTACGCGGGATGAAGGTCACGGCGGGCAAGTCGGTGCTCGGCAATTACATGCGCGCCGCGTCGCATTTCAAGCTCGGCGGCGAGTTCGCGATCTATGCGGGCAACCCGTACCTGATTTTCGAGCTCTTCGCACCGCACGCCGGGTTTGCCGGGACGGTGCGTCATTACTGGAACCGTTACTGGACGCAACGCGCCCTGCCCTACGGCGCGGTCGCCGGGCCTGCCAACGCGATGCCGCGCGAATGGAAGCGCGCGTGGCTCGTATGCCGGGCGCAGGATCATCCGCTGATGATTCGCTACCGCGAAATCCTGGAGGGCTTTCGCGCGGCCTGCGTCTTCGATCGAAACGGTGCCAAGGTCCGCCCGACGATCGCATGCCTCAAGGCCGCACTGGCAGAGCATGGCGCATGCGAGAGCGACATCGTGGCGGCCGGAACGCCCGCGCTCGAAGAGGGTGAGCGGCGCGAGTTCGGCCGCCGCTTCGCCGAGCTCAGGCGGCGCGCCGCTGAGACCCTCGAGGCCGGATGGGTCAGTCAAGTCGAGGCAGCCCCCGGCCTGGTTCATCGGCACGGCTGAGCGGCATGGCTGAGGCGAAGCTCGATGTGGCCGGATGCGGCAGCATGGTCGCCGACCTTTTCTACCGCACGCCGCGAATCATAAAAGCGAACGAGAAGATCCTGCTCGACCCGCATCGCGGCGGCGGCGAAATCCAGCGCGCTGAGGTCGGCGGCGTAACGCTCAACCATCTCGGATGGGCACGCGTGCTCGGGCTCGAGGCCGGCATCTTCGGCAAGATCGCCGACGACGCCAACGGCGCTTTTCTCCGCGAGGGGATAGATCGCCTCGGCATCCGCAATCATCTGACGCTTGACGGCAGCGCGAGCGCTTTCGCCGCAATCTTCGTCGACCCGTCGGGCAATCGGGCGATATACATGGCGCGCGGCGCGACCGGAGAGCTCAAGCCCGACGAGATTCGCCGCCGCCACGGCGCGTTCATCCGGCGCGCGCATCTGGTGTCGACCGAAATTTCCCAGCTTCCCCTACCAACCGTGCTCGCGATTCTGCGCTACGCGCGCGAGCATTCGATACCAACCGTGCTCGACGTGGACATCGCACCCTCCGACGCGTGCGCGATACTGGGCACGCGCCGCGAACTGGAGCGGGCGCTGAAACTGGCGACGATTCTCAAGCCCGCGAAGGCAGCCGCAGCCGAGCTCGCCGGCGCAGGCGTAAAGGACGCGCTCAAGATGGCCGAGGCGATTCGCGCGCGCTTCGGTAATCGCGCGGTCGTCATCACCGACGGCGAGCGCGGATGCGCGATCGCGGCGGAGCGCACGGCGCTCAAGGTTCCCGCCTTCCGCATCAACCCGGTCGATACGACCGGCGCCGGTGATGCGTTCCTTGGCGCGATGCTCGCCGGACTGCGCTGGGATTTGCCCTGGGCCTCGATTGGGCGGCTCGCCAACGCGGCGGGCGCGGTGTGCGCCGGCCACCTCGGCGCGTTCCCGGCCGGCTTCGAGATGCGCGGCGCGATCGCAAAACTGTACGGCGATACGCTGCCGTCGGGTCCGTCGGCAGCCTCAGCCGGGGGCGCCGGCGTTATCGAGAGCTCGCAAGGCGACCTCCGTGGCGAGATCGACCGCTTTTTCACGCTCTGCCTGGGCGAGATGGCCGGGCTGAAGCGCTCGCTCAGTCTCGACGCGCTACAGAAAGCGGTCGCGATGATGCGCGCGACCGGCGCTCGCGGCGGCCGCATCCATGTCACCGGCGTCGGAAAGCCGGAACACGTCGCGCGATACGCTGCCAGCTTGTTCTGCTCGATCGGGACGCCGGCGACTTTCCTCCACGCCACCGAGGCGCTTCACGGCAGCCTCGGCCAGGTCCATCCGAGCGACTTGGTGATCGCGATCTCGAACAGCGGGAGCACGGTCGAGATCTGCGCGACCGCGGCTGCGATCAAGGATCATGGTGCGCAACTGATTGCGATCACCAGCAACCCGGAATCGCCGCTCGCGGAGCTGGCCGACTTTGTGCTCACCTGCCGTGTCGCGCACGAGGGCGGCCTGCTCGGCCTCGCCCCGCGTATCAGCGTGCTCGGCGAGATTTATCTGATCGCGGCGCTGTCGGTCGGGCTGGAAGCGGCCCGCGGCCTGACGATCGAAGAGTACGGCCGCTGGCATCGCGCGGGAGCGCTGGGCGAAGCAGCGCGCCGGCTGGCGAGGAAACGATCATGACGCAGAAATCGAAAGCGCAGTTGCTGCGCAGGCTGCATCACGGTCCGCGCATCCTGGTTCTGCCCAACGCGTGGGACGCCGCCAGCGCCCGGATTTTCGAGACCGCCGGATTTCGCGCGATAGCCACCACCAGCGGCGGCGTCGCCGTGTCGCTCGGCTTTCCCGACGGCGAGAATGCGCCGCGCGCCGAAATGCTCGCCGCGATCCATCGAATCGCCCGGAGCGTCGCCGTGCCAGTCACCGCCGATATCGAGGCTGGGTACGGCGCGAAGCCCAGGGACGTGGCCGCGACCGTCAAGGGCGTGATTGCCGCGGGCGCGGTCGGTATCAATCTGGAGGATGGAAGAGGAGCGGGCAAACCGCTGCGCGACATCGGTGAACAGGCCGAGCGGATTCGCGCCGCTCGCGAGGCCGGCTCAAAGGCGGGCGTGCCGCTTGTGATCAACGGCCGGTGCGACGTGTACTTGCGCAGGGTCGGCGACGAATCCGAGCGGCTCGAACATACGGTGCGGCGTGCGCGAGCTTATTTCGAGGCCGGGGCGGATTGTATCTTTCCGATCCTGGCGCCGGCCGGCGCAATCGCGGCGCTCGCCCGCGAGATCGAAGGACCGATCAACGTGATGGTCGGCGCCGGCACCGCGCCGATTGCGGAACTGGAGCGCCTGGGCGTAGCGCGAGTCAGCTTCGGCTCGGGGCCGATGAGAGCGGCGATGGCGACGGCACGCAAGATCGCGCAAGAGATTGCGCAGCGCGGCACTTACGAGACGCTGCTCCGCGATCCGATCCCGAGCGCGGAGATGAATCAGATGATGCAGACGATCGCGCGGCGGAGATGACGCGCACCCTGCCAATGAAATCATCTGTGATAACCGGTAGGGAACTGTTCCGGGAAGAAATCGAGCGAGTCTGGAATATCGACCGAAGTGAAGTCATAGACAATATCTATCACTTAGAGAACGGAACTTTGGTGCTCAGACCAGAACATCACGATGTCCCCGGCTGGCCACCTGGCGAAGCAGAGAAATACACGCCGATCCTGCTTGACTGCTTCGACCGCGGGGGATGGTTCTATGCTGCATTCGAGCACTCAGAACTCATTGGAGCGGTCGTCCTGGAAAGCAAGCGGATCGGCAAGCACAAAGATCAACTCCAAGTCAAGTTCCTTCACGTGAGCAGCTCATATCGAAATAGAGGCTTGGGCACGCAGCTATTTGAACTAGCCAAGGCTACCGCACGCGAAAGGGGAGCCAGGCGGCTGTACATATCGGCGACGCCTTCCGAGAACACCATTAACTTCTACCTGCGCTCAGGTTGTGCAGTTACTGAAGAGCCTGACCCGGAGCTAATCGAGCTCGAGCCCGAAGATATTCACCTTGAATGTGATCTGTAAGGCAGGATGTGGCGCTGGCGGTACCGCCCGAATTGGAGAGCTTTGCATAACCGGCGAAAGGCGCGAGTTGGTGGGCGCGCTGCACGCGATAGATTCCTCGCTCACGCTCGGAATGACAACTATTTGGCCGATTTTTCGCGACGTCATTCCGAGCGGAGTCTGCGTAGCGAGGAATCTCATTCCACTGATCTGCGCAACCCCTAGTTATGCAACGCTTCTGAATTGGGACAATCGGGGCGGGAAATCAGGACAGTAGCATTCAGCGCACGCCTATTGATTCAGCGTTTGGATAATCTGAAGGACCGCCGGGCCGACGATCACGATCAACATCGCGGGCAGCACGAACAGGACCAGCGGGAACAGAATTTTGATCGTGGCCTTCTGCGCGTCCTCTTCGGCCCGCAGCCGCCGCGCCGCCCGCATGGCGTCGGAGCTCGCTTTGAGCGTCGGTCCGATCTGGGAGCCCATCTGCTCGCTCTGGATCATCGTCGAGGCCAGCGGCTTCAGCTCCGCGACTGCGGTGCGATCGGCGAACGCGCGTAGCGCCTCGCCCAGCGACCTTCCCGACGCCATCTCAGCCGATACCATCGCCAGCTCGCGTCCGATTATCTGACCCTGTTGCTCGACCTCGTTGCCGACCACCTTGATCGCCTCGTGCAGACCCAAGCCCGCCTCCACGCACACCACCAGCAGGTCCAGCACGTCCGAAAGCTCGCGTGCGATCGCCTCCTGGCGCTTGCGGGCGCGACGACCGATGTAATAGCTAGGAGCGAACGCTCCCAGCGCCGCGCCCCCAATTATCCAGATCACCGGAGCGACGCCCAACGAGTTGATGAATGCGGAGACGATCAGCGCTATCAGCGCGCATCCTACCGACGATCCCAGGCGAACCAACTGAAAGACGCGCGGCGCGGACGAATTGCGATAGCCGGCCTGTTGCAGGGTCTGGAGCAATTTGCCGGCGCGCGGAGTGTCGAGCTTGGGGCTCGGGATGCGTCTGGCCGCCCACAGCAAGAGGCTTCGCCCCAGCCGCGCCGATTCCTGCGGACGGATGTCAAAGATTCCTCCCGCGACACGCGCCTCGAGCGCGAGATCCTCGATCTTGTCCTTGAGCGCGCGGTTTTTCCCCGAGAAGGCGAAGTAGAGCGCCAGCGCCGCAGTCCCGGCCAGAAAGTAGATACTCAGTATTACGACAAGCATGTCGATACCTCATCCGGACATCTCAGTACCTGACCCGGACCAGCCGGCGAATAGTCACCAGTGCCAGCAGATCGAGGACCACCGCGGCTTCGAGCATCCTGATTCCGGTGGGATCGGTGAACAGCGCGCGCGCATAGCCGGGCTGCACGATACTGAACGCCAGCAGCACGAACGCCGGCAACAGACCTACGATGACTCCGCTCATGCGCGACTGCGCGGTCAGCGCCTTGATCTGGGCCCGCAGCCGCTGCCGCGTGCGCATGATTTCGGAGAGCCGGCCGATGATCTGGGCGAGGCTGCTCCCCACTTCGGACTGGACCTTGACCGCGACCACCAGCAGGCGGAGATCCTCCTGCGGCACCCGCGCGGCCATCTCCTGAAGCGCGCGCGACAGCGGCAGTCCCAGCGTGGTCTGCTCGAGCACGGTCGCGAACTCAGCGCCGATTGGCGGTTCGAATTCCTTGACCACGACCTGCAGGCCGCGCAGCAGCGAATGGCCGGCTTCGAGCAGCGACTTGAGAAGATCGAGCACGAAGGGCAGTTGATCGGTGAATTGTTTCAGCCGGCGTTTCCGGCGGAAACGGATATAGAGCATCGGCAGGGCGCCCAGAGCGACACCGAGGGCGATCGAAAGCAGCAGCGAGTCGATGAACGTGCCTGCGATCACCTCGCCGGTGCCGAACAGGAGCACCATCAGGAGCACCATGTCCGACACGCGCGTGTAGATTCCGGCCTCCCACATGCTTCGCTCCAGCCATCGCGTCGCGTCAATCTTGTGGAACAACTGCTGCAGGCCGGCCTCATCGGGCCGGCGTTTGCGAGCCAGGACTTCGGGGATCGGCGCCGACTGATTGAGCTTCAACCGCTCCAGCGCGGCGCCGACGTGGTCGCCGCGCGAGAGCACCGCCGCAATCGCGCATCCGAGCACCACCAGCACCAGCCCGAAGATTTCGGCTGCGGCCAGCGAGTCCATCGAGCCGGTGATTTGCGGGCTGGTCATTGGCAGGCTACTTATGGGCAGGCTATTCAGCGGCGGCGCTCCGGGGCTGTCGCAAGTCGAGCCTGCCGCCGACGGCTTCGATCTTCGCCGCATAGGACGAGCGAATCCCGGTCGCGCGGAAGGAACCCTGCACCTTGCCGGTGGCACTGACGCCGGACTGCACGAAGTCGAACAGGTCCTG
>Ga0181521_10003359_pt1 | contig 18858 bp, 15 predicted proteins | sample PEATcosm2014_Bin_32_FD_119764 | JGI IMG/M metagenome (GOLD analysis project Ga0181521, IMG submission 119764) | Peatland microbial communities from MTU Mesocosm Facility, Houghton, MI, USA - PEATcosm2014_Bin02_60_metaG | ecosystem: Environmental > Terrestrial > Soil > Wetlands > Peat | place... | reverse complement strand
CGGTCGCATTCTCGACGCGGGCGTACAGTTCGAGACGATCGCGAAGCGCATACGACATCCGCAAATCGACGAGCACATAGCCGCCGAGCGCGATCTCGTTGGCCGCGTCGTTGAAGCTGCGGCCGGCATAGCGCGCCGCGACGCTCGCGCTCAGCCGCGAGGGCCAATGATAGGTCACCGACGCGTTCGCCGTATTCTTGGGCCGCAGCGGCAACTCGTTCCCGAAGGTCGGCGAACCCGGGGACTGATCCTCCGTGTCGGTCAACGTGTAGTTGGCCGCAAGAGTGAGCTGTGAGTTGGGATTGACCGTCCCCTGCAGTTCCACGCCGTGCGCGGCGGCGCGCTCAATGTTCGCGTAATAGCCGCCAAACAGATAATACTTCTGACAAAGCGCCGTGGCGTCGGGCGTAGGGCAGAAGAAAAAGTTGATCAAATCGCGACTGTCGTGTTGAAAATAGGTCGCTGACAGCAGCACGCGCCCGTCCCAGCTGCGCTGCTCGATGCCCGCATCCCAGCTGTCTGCCGTTTCGGGCCGCAACGCGAGATTGCCGTATTGGCTGTAGAGCTGGTACAGCGATGGCGCCTTGAATCCCTGACCGACGCTTGCGCGTAGTATAGTCTGGTTGTCATTCAGTGCCCAGGCGGCGGCGAACTGACCGGTCGTGTGACCGCCGTACACATCGTGCCGGTCATAGCGCTCGCCGGCCGTCAGCGTGAGCCCCGTGACGACTTCGCCTTGCAGTTGCGCATAACCACTGTCGATCGTCGCGTAATTCTCGAGCGGCATCGGCGATACGTCGAATGCCGGCGTGTCGGTATCGATCGTCGAGCGCTCGTGCTGAGCGCCGAACACCAATTGATAGCGCGGCGCAATTTCCCAAGTTCCCTGGTACTCCTCTCGTTCATTGCGCCCGATGCCGTAAAAAGTCTCGGGGCTCGAACTGACTCCGAAGCCATCGGTCGGCGCGTTCGGATCGTAATTCCTGGTTTCCGAGTCCGTGTACTGGAATGCGACGCGGTTGGTGAACGTGCGATCCGCTGACCGCAGCGTGACGCCCGCGTACCCCAGGAGCTGATTGCTTTCGCCGTACTCATTGTCGTCACCGAAGACCAGGAAGTCGGTTTTCGGGTTGTCGTAGCCGTCGAAGTCGGTTCGCGCCTGCGTATAGTAGCCGCGCAGATCGAACTGCAGTTCCGGGGTAAAGTCGTAGCGCAGTTGCCCGCTGCCCCCACCGATCTGACTGGCGCACAATCTCGTACCGCCCAGCTTCTCATCGAAGGCGGGAATGCCGCTGGTACCGTACCAATTGCCCGACAATCGCCACAGCAGCGCGTCATCCTTGCCGCCCACATTACCCGTGACATAGCCGGTGTTGTGAGACCCGCCCTCGGCGGTGATACCTCCGCCGATGGGACTCGTCGGCTCGCCGGTGATGATGTTGATGACACCGCCCATCGCCTGGCTGCCGTAAAGGGTCGACTGCGCGCCGCGCAGAATCTCGATCCGCGAGACGTCGCTGGTCAACAAGTTGGCGAAATTGAAATCACCCGCGGGCGCCGACGGATCATTCAGCGGCACCCCGTCGATCACCACGAGAGTCTGGTCGCTTTCGGCGCCGCGAATGAAGACGGCGCTTATCTGGCCGACGCCGCCGTCGCGCACCACCGTCAAACCCGGTGTTTGGGCGAGCAGATCGGAGACCACTGTCTCCTGACTTTCTTTGATCGCAACGTCGGTCAGCACCGTGACCGAGTTGCCGATTTTAGACAGCGGTTCCGGCGCCCGATTGGCCACCACCACGATTTCGTCCAAGGATTCAGCGCTCGGCGCGGTCTGCGCGATGGCGAAATTGAAACTCATGGGCGCGCACAACGCAATGGCGTACGCGTACCGCAAACAATGGTGTTTCACGACAGCTCCCCTGATGACGACGATCCCATGACCGCGTCGCAAGCAGGCACGCATTGCTTTGCCCAAAGGGTGGGTTAAGCAGCGCAGGCCGGCGCACAGGCGCAGTCCTCCTCCGTCGCCACTCGGGAAACTCCGCTCGCTCAGCACACCCCGGCTGGTCGATGGGCGACTGCGACAAGCAGGTCTCCTGGCTTGCGGTTTGGAGTCCCTGCATCACCTTCCCGGACCTCGTCGATCCAGTGGCCTTCGATGCAGGGCGCACCGCCTACAGTTGCGGGGGCAGCCCGGGTGTTTAACCCGAGTTCCCTTTCAATCCCGTGAGGGGAACTTGTCGCGTATTCTTAACTTGCCGCAAAACGTTGTTCAGGTCAACGGGCGGCGCTCTCCGCGGCGCTGTCGTCGTCCGACCAGTAGTTCGTGTGCACCAGCGTGGCAATGCTGCAGCGTTGAGCCCAATTCACCATCTCGAGCATCGGCCGGGGATAGAACTCACGAACATAGCCGAGGCACAGTACCGCCACCGGTCGGCTGCCCACCGGCATGCGCAGCAGCACACGCAGGCTCTCGGGCTCAAACAGCGACACCCAGCCCATGCCAATGCCTTCGGCTCGCGCCGCCAACCACAGATTCTGGATGGCGCAAGCGACCGAGGCCAGATCCATCTCAGGCATGGTGCGGCGTCCGAACACGTGCTTGTGGCGGTCGGGACCCAGTGCGGCGACCAGCAATTCGCCGCACTCCAGGATTCCTTCGACTTTAAGGCGCATGAACTCGTCGTCGCGTTCGCCCAGGGCGTGTGCAGTCGCCACCCGTTCCGTCTCCACCAGGGCGTGAATGCGTTCGCGCAAGAGTCGATCGCGCACGCGAATGAATCGCCACGGCTGCATCAATCCGACGCTGGGGGCGAGATGCGCTGCCGCCAGCAAGCGATCAAGCAGTGCCGCGTCGAGTGGATCGCTCAAGAAATGACGCATATCGCGCCGTGCCGTCATCACCCGGTAGACGGCATCGATCTCTTCGCGAGTGAAGTCCGCCATGAATATGCCTTTCCCGTTCCGCGCCGACGATGAGCGCGAGCGGCCGCATCATTACACGGTTTTGCGCTCTCCTCATAGCCCGGCGTTGACCGAGACGCCGATCGCGGGCAGACTTGGGGAGCGTTCAGGAGTCCGTCGGCCATGCGGCCGGCGGGTGAAACGGGAAGCCGGTGAAAACCCCAAGGGTAAGTCCGGCGCTGCCCCCGCAACGGTAAGTGAATAAGACGAGTCTTCGTGCCACTGCGCGTAGGCGTGGGAAGGCGACTCGGCCGGGTTGACCCGCTCACGAGCCCGTATACCGACCTGCGACGCGGCGGCACGTGTTGCGGCGGGCAACGTCGGTGCGGAATGATCGGCGCGCTCCATCGCCGCTATCTCCTGCATCGCTCTGTCCTCCTCGACGCTGCTCACGATTCCAGCAAGTGCACGGCGGGTGCGCGGAGGTTAGAACAGTGTTTGAGGCAATTCCAGCGGCGGATGAGGCATTCCGTGCCGCAGCCAACCGGCGGCTCGACTCGTTGACCAAACCGCTGGGGGCTCTCGGCCGACTCGAACCGCTTGCGGCACAGGTGTGCGCCGTGCAAAGAACGCTCGCGCCTGTGATCGCTCATCCGGTCGCGATCGTGTTCGCCGCCGATCACGGCGTGGCAGACCGCGGCGTCAGTGCGTATCCACGCGCCGTCACCGAACAGATGGTCAAGAACTTTTTGAATGGGGGCGCCGCGATCAGCGTGTTGGCGCGCCTCCAGGAGATGGAACTTTGGATCGTCGATGCCGGCGTCGACGCCGATTGCGGCAGTCACCCGCGCCTGATCGGCGCCAAGGTTCGCCGCGGCACCCGCGACCTCACGGAACAAGCCGCGATGTCCGCCGAGGAATGTCGGGAGGCGCTGCAGCGCGGTCGGGCCGTTGTGCAGCAGGTGATTCCGAGCGGCGGCAACACATTGCTGCTGGGGGAGATGGGCATCGGGAATACCGCAGCGGCGGCGCTGTTGATGCATGGTCTGACAGGTCTTGCGCTTGCCGATTGCGTAGGCCGGGGTACGGGGCTGGACGATGCGGGTTTGGAGCGCAAGCGGGTGATTTTGGCCGCCGCGTTCAAGCGGCGCTCGCCGCCGCAAGAACCGATCGAACTGCTCGCGGAATTTGGCGGTTTTGAAATCGCGATGCTCACCGGCGCTCTGATGGGCGCCGCTGCGCGCCGGCATTTGATTGTGGTCGATGGATTCACGGTAACTGTCGCCGCGGCGCTGGCCGCGCACATCGATCCGAGGGTCCTCGATTACTGTGTCTTTGGGCATTGCTCGGCGGAGCACGCGCATCGCGCCTTGCTAGCGCACCTTGGGGTACAGCCCCTGCTCGATCTCGGCATGCGTCTTGGGGAAGGGAGCGGTGCCGCGGTGGCGCTATCGGCAGTGAGAGCCGCAGTGGCCTTGTTCACGCAAATGGCGACCTTCGAAGGTGCGGGTGTCAGCGAGAAGACTGCGTGAGTCCGAGGAGTGTTCCGTGCTTCTGAGCGTACAGCGGCAGCTCGTTCTGTTCTTCGTGGCTACGCAGTTCCTGACGCGGTTGCCCACGCCTGCGCTGCGGGAGTTTCAGCCGCTTTGGTTATCGCAGTCGGCACGTTATTTTCCCTTGGTCGGCGTGCTGATCGGACTCAGCAACGTCGGCATCTGGTGGCTATTCGGGCATTGGTTGCCGGCCACCGTCTCGGTCGGCCTCATGCTGGCGGCGTCGCTGCTCACCACCGGGGCTTTCCACGAGGATGGATTCGCGGATACCTGCGACGCTCTCGGCGGAGGCACGACAACCGACCGCGTACTCGCGATCATGAAGGACTCGCGCATCGGCGCATACGGCGCGATCGGCATTTTCATCATGCTCTCGCTGAAGTGGGTGACGCTCGTCGCGATTCCGGCTGCCGAGCTCCCCTTGCTCGTGATCGGCGCACACATGTTCAGTCGCTGGTGCGCGAGCGGATTGATCTGGGCACTGCCCTATGTGCGAATCGACGGCGATGCAAAAGCCAGGCCGTTCGCCGGTCGTCTCAGGGGAGGCGAATGGGTCTTGAGCGGAGCCATTGGGATCTTGGGCATAGTTCCCGCCTTTGCTTGCGTACACCTGTCCGGCGACTTCGAGGCCAGGGCCGTTGGCTGCGCCGTGGGCGCGGCTGCGAGCACGGCCGTGATTGTTGCTGCCTATTTCCGACGGCGAATCGGAGGCTATACGGGAGACTGTCTCGGAGCGGTTCAACAACTCACCGAACTGGCCTTTCTGCTGGGGGGGCTCGCGGTGCTCAATCCGGCACGACGGTTCGGTTAAGGCACACTCGAGTCACGCATGCAGCTCTACCTCATCCGCCATCCCCGACCCACCCACTCACGTGGCAGGTGCTACGGGCGAGAGGATCTTCGCGTCGGCACCCCATCCTTGGAAAGTGCAACCCTGGCGGTCCGCGCGCAGATCCCGCAACGAGTGCTCCAAGGCGCCGAGATTTTCAGCAGCCCCACGTCGCGATGCCTCGTTCTCGCACGTGAACTCGCTGCACCGCGCTCACCCGTGATCGCCCACGCCCTTCTGGAGATGAACTTCGGTTCGTGGGAAGGAAAGCTATGGGAAGCGATACCGCGCGACCAATTGGATGCTTGGGCGAGCGATGTGTGGCGCTACAGACCCGGCGGAGCCGAATCCGCGGCCATGGTTGCCGAACGTTGGAACCGGTGGTCGAGGGAAGTTCAACGTTCCGTTGCTGAGATTGCGGTCGCGGTGACGCATGCAGGGGTGATCCGCGTAGCGCTCGCGTGCTGCGGCCGTTTGAATGCCGCCCAATTCGCGCATGAACCCATTGCGTTTGGCTCGGTTCACGCAATTGATATCGACGCGCATCCGGTGCGCGCGTGCGCGGTTCCGTGAAGACGCTGGTTCTCGGCGGCGTACGTTGCGGGAAGAGTCGCTACGCGGGCGAGCTTGCCCGCGAACAGGCTTGTCCCGTCACGCTGATCGCCACGGGGTTGGCGCTTGACGAGGAAATGGCGGCGCGCATCGCGGCGCATCGCGCGAATCGACCGTCGGACTGGACCGTCGTCGAGGAACCCACGCATCTCGCGGCCGCGCTGCGCGCGGCCGCAGCTCCGACTCGAGTGGTCATCGTCGATTGTCTCACTTTATGGCTCACTAACCTACTTTGCAGCGACGACACCGACGCGCTGCGACGCGAATCGGTCAGTCTTCTCGAAGCGCTGCCGGCGCTGCCCGGACATTGCGTCATGGTCTCCAATGAGGTGGGGTTCGGCATCATTCCCGTCAACGCGTTGGCCCGGCGCTTTGCCGACGAGGCGGGCACTCTGCACCAGCGGCTCGCGGCGCTGTGCGATCGTGTGGTGTTGATGGTGGCGGGAATGCCTCTGCCCGTCAAGACAGCCGGCGCGTTGAGCTCGAGCCGAAATTCGGGCGCGCCGTGATCCGCCGTAGCACCCGCCTCGTGCACCGAACGCTCGCCGGAGCGGCCGCCCTCTCTCTCGCCCTCGCACTTGCGCTTGCGCTCAATTGCGGCGGTCAGGCGGCGCAAGCAGCCGGCTTCGTGCTGCGCGATGATCTGCAACGCGAGGTGAGGTTTGCGCGCAATCCGCAACGAATCATCAGCTTGCTGCCGTCCCTCACCGAAACTGTGTGCGCGCTTGGCGCGTGCGATCGGTTGGTGGCGACCGACCGCTACTCGGACTGGCCGGCGCAGGTGCGAGCGCTGCCGAAGGCAGGTGGACTCGAGGACGCGCAAGTCGAAGCGATCGTCGGTTTGAAGCCCGATCTGGTCCTCATCAGTTATTCGCTGCGCATCACCGATCGGCTGGGCGAGCTCGGGGTGGCATCGTTTGCCCTGCACACGGAGAGCTACGCCGATATCGGCCGCACCGTGACGGTCATCGGCGAGATCCTCGGATTATCCGACCGCGCGGCGTCGCTCAATGACAAAATCAACGGCGCCGTGCACGCGCTCAGCGCGCAGGCGTTGGCACGGCGTCGCGGCACGGCACCGACGGTGTACTTCGAGGTGGACCGGGCGCCCTATGCCGCCGGACGCGCGTCTTTCATCGGCGAGCTGTTGGCGCTGCTGGGTGCGCGCAACATCGTCACAGCGGATTTGGGTCCGTTCCCGGCGCTCAATCCCGAATATGTCGTGCGCCGCAACCCGGATGTCATCTTTGTAGCCACCGTGGAGGCGACGCGTTTGGCCGAGCGTCCTGGATGGGATCAGATTCGCGCCGTGAAGGAACAGCGACTCTGTTATTTTGCGCCGGCGGTACGCGACACCATCGTGCGGGCGGGTCCGCGGGTAGCAGACGGCATGCGCGCGATCGCTGAATGTCTCGAACGGGTCGCCCCGTGAGTGCGCTGCGCCCCGCGGTCGTGGCGCTCGGCACCGGGCGCAACGAATCCGGCGCATCGACTCGCCTCGGCACGTGGCTGTTCTGCTGTCTCGCCATCACAATGCTCCTGACCTTTGGCAGCCTGATCATCGGTACCTCGAGCATCGAGACCTCTCTCGGCTGGCTGCTGTCGCCCGACGCACAGTCCTCGGTGATCCTCTGGCAAATTCGCCTGCCGCGAACCGTGGGGGCCTGGTTCGCCGGGGCTTTGCTAGGCCTTGCGGGTGCGATCGCACAGGGCGTGTTTCGCAACCCCCTGGCCGAGCCGTACTTGCTGGGCACCGCCTCGGGCGCCGCGCTCGGCGTCACGCTCAGCCTGATCGCGGCGGATATGTCCGTGGATGGGCTTGCGTGGGCCAGCAGACTCGGCGTGACGGGCGCGGCGTGCATCGGCGCGTGCGGCGCCACTTTGTTGACGATCAGCCTCTCACGCGGCGTTTTGCAGACCGCCAGTCTGCTGCTCGCGGGCGTGGTGGTCGCGTTCTTGTTGGGCGCAATGACTCAGCTTCTGTTGCTCACCAGGCCGGAGATCTGGCGCACGATGCAATCCTTTCTATTCGGCAGCACCGGCTTCATCAGCTGGTCGTCTGCGAGCTTGCTCGGCGCTGTCTTCTGCCTCTGCATCGTGCCCGCAACGCTGCTGTCCCGCGGGCTCGACGCACTGACCCTTGGCGAGGACACGGCGCAGTCCCTCGGCCTGTCGCTGCCGATGCTGCGGCTGACTCTGCTCGGCGTGGTCGCGCTCGCGACCGCGACCGCGGTGGGTCAAGTCGGTGTCGTCGGCTTTGTCGGCCTCGTCGCGCCGCATCTGGTGCGCGAGACGCTCTCGGTGAACCACCGGCAGCTCCTGATCGGGGCGCCGCTTTGTGGTGGTGCGCTGCTGCAGGCGGCCGATCTCGCCAGCCGCTGGGTGATCCGCCCTGCAGAGCTTCCGGTCGGTGCCGTCACGGCCTGCGTCGGCGGCTCCTACCTGGTTTTTCTATTGTGGCGTAGGAGTCGCAATGGTTGAAGCGCAACCGAACCGTGAGCCCCTGGCGGCCCTCTCGTGCCGGGACCTGTCCGTCGGCTACGGCTCGCGCATCGTGCTGCAGGGGGTATCCCTCGACATCTTGCCGGGGCGCTGGACTGCCGTCGTCGGCCCCAACGGTTGCGGCAAGTCGACACTGCTGCGCGCGCTCGCGGGCCTGGCGCCACCCCGCTCGGGAACGATTTCCTTGCAGGGGCGCCGTCTCTCGGCCTGGTCACGGCGCGAGCGTGCACGGCGCCTCGCATGGCTCGCGCAGACCTCTGCGGCAACGGACCTGACGGCGGCAGAGGTAGTCGCCCTCGGTCGCTTCGCGCACAGCGGGTGGCTCGCACACCGCCAGGCAGTGGATGACGCGGCGATGCACCGTGCCATGCTGGCGACGGGTTCGCTCGCGTGGGCGCAGCGACGTCTGTCGACTTTATCGGGCGGCGAACGGCAGCGCGTGCATCTCGCCCGAGTGTTGGCGGTCGAGGCGCCGGTGCTGTTACTCGATGAGCCGACCACGCACCTCGACCCGCCGCATCAAGAGGATGTTGCGCGCCTGTTGCGCGAACAGGCGCATCGCTTCGGCGTCTCTGTGGTGAGCGCAATCCACGACCTGTCGTTGGCGCTCACCGCTGACCGTGTCATTGTGCTCGCGCACCGAGGCATCATTGGCCATGGCACCATTCGCGACGCGTTGGCCGGCGACTGGCTGTCCGCGGCTTTCGAAACGCACGTGAACGTCGTCGATCATCAGGGCGTACACCTGTGGCGGCCGGCGCTCGAGGCGCTCGGCCATGACTGAAGTCCCGCCGCAGGCGCAACGCGACGCATGACGGCGCGTGCGCTGCTCGTGTCGGCAATCGCCTCCGGTCAGGGCAAGACCACCGTGACGGCGGCGCTTGCGCGTCAGTTCATGCGCGCGGGACAGCGCGTGCGCGTGTTCAAGACCGGCGCCGATTTCTTGGACGCCTTGATTCTGGAGCGCGCCTGCGGGCGCTCCGTGCACGTTCTCGATCTGTGGATGGTGGGGGAGGACGAGTGTCGGCGCCTCATCGACGAAGCGGCCCGCGAGGCCGACGTGGTTCTCATCGAGGGCATGATGGGACTATACGACGGCACGCCCTCATCGGCGGACCTTGCACGCGAGTTCGACCTGGCGGTATTGGCGGTGATCGACGTGCGCGCGATGGCGCAGACCGTGGGCGCGGTGGCCGCGGGCCTGCGCGACTTCGGCGCAATCCGCTTGGCCGGAGTCGTCGCCAACGGCGTGGCGAGCGCCGGACATGCCGCGATGGTGGCGTCGGCCCTGCGGGGCATTCCGTTGGTGGCGACCCTGCCGCGGCAGGCCGCGCCGCTCCCGGAGCGCCACCTCGGGCTGGTCCTGCCCGGCGAGACCGGCGCTATCGACACACAGCTCGAGGCGCTCGGCGAGACCCTGGCGCTCGATGCGCGCGTCTGGGACGGTATCGCTGCGGATCGAGCGGTGAGTGCCGCGCGCGTCGAGCCGCGCGTAGCGATGCACGGGCTCGCCGGCAAGCGCGTGGCGATCGCGCGCGACGCCGCCTTCGCATTCCTGTACCCGGCGAACGTCGAATGTCTCGAGCGTCTCGGCGCCGCCGTCTCGTTCTTCTCACCGCTCGCCGGCGAGCCGGTGCCCGCCGACGCGACCGCGGTGTTCCTCCCGGGAGGCTACCCGGAGCTGCATGCCGAGGCCTTGGCGCGCGCGGTACGATTCCATGAATCGATTCGCGCCGCTCATGCCGCGGGTGTGCCGATTCTTGCCGAATGCGGCGGCATGATGGCGCTCGCCGAATCGCTCGGCGATATCGACGGGCGGCAGTGGCCGATGGCGGGAATCCTTGCCGGCAGCACCCACATGCAACCGCGACTTGCCGGCATCGGACTGCAAGTGTGGAAAACGAACCTAGGCGATATCCGCGGGCACACCTTTCATCATTCGACCTTCAAGACCCCGCTGACGGGAACGGCCCAAACGGTGACCCACCCTTGCGGCACTGCCGGTGAGACCATCTACCGCTTGGGCACGCTGTGGGCATCGTACTTCCACGCCTATTTTGGCTCGTGCCCGCTAGCGGTTGCTGCGCTGCTCGGAGGTTGCCATCCATGACGGCTCGCGCGGTCATGGTGTGCGGCACGACCAGCGGCGCCGGTAAGAGCTTCCTTGCGACGGCATTGGCGCGCTGGTATTCGCGACAGGGATTCAAGGTTGCGCCATTCAAAGCGCAGAACATGAGCAACAATGCCCGCGTCGCGGCCGACGGCGAAATGGGCAGTGCCCAGTATTTTCAGGCGCTCGCGGCCCGCTGCATTCCCGACGTGCGCATGAACCCGGTTCTGCTCAAGCCCGAGAGAGACACTCAATCCCAAGTGATCCTGCTGGGGCAACGGCGCGACGACCTATCGCGCATGGAATGGCGGGCGCGGTCGGAACACCTCTGGCCGACGATTCGCTCCTGCCTCGATGATCTTCTTGCAAGTTACGACGTGGTGGTCATCGAAGGCGCTGGCTCGCCCGCGGAAATCAACCTGCAGCCAGCCGACATCGTCAATATGCGCGTCGCCGAAGCGGCGGCAGCCGCCACGCTGATCATCAGCGACATCGATCGCGGCGGCGCCTTTGCGCACCTCTTTGGCACTTTTCAGTTGCTGCTCGAGCAGCACCGCGCCTTGGTGCGCGGCTTCGTGCTCAACAAGTTTCGTGGCGACGCCGCGCTGCTGGCGCCGGGTCCACAGATGCTGCAAACGCTCACCGGAGTTGCGACGCTGGCCGTTTTGCCCCTGTGGCGCGAGCACGGACTGCCGGAAGAGGATGGGGTTTTCGACGCCCGCCCCTCTGGATCCGGCTTGTCGGTCGCCGTCGTCGCGTACCCCTATATCAGTAATCTCGATGAGTTCGCCGCCCTGACGAGAGTCCCGGGCCTGTCGCTCACGTGGGCCAGAGAACCGGCGACGATTGCCGCAGCCGACCTGCTGATACTCCCGGGCTCGAAGCATGTGGCCGCCGACCTTCAGTGGCTGCGCCGGCGCGGGCTCGATACCGCGATCGCCGCGCATCGGGCCGCCGACAAGCCGATGCTTGCGATCTGCGGCGGACTGCAAATCCTCGGCGGCGAGATCAAGGATCCGCATGGCGTTGAGGGCGAAGCGCTCGGGCTTGGGTTGATGCCGGTCACGACGCAGTTTCAGCGGCTGAAGCGCTATCGGCACGGGACGCATACGCTGGCGCCGCTGTCGGGTTTCTGGGCACCCTTGAGCGGAGTGACTTTCGACGGTTATGAGATTCGTCATGGGAAATCGGTTCCGACTGCGCTCGAATCCACGGCCGGCCTTCGGCCCGCGCTCGCCGAGGATTGCGGCTGGCAGCATGGCCAGACACTGGCGCTGTATCCGCATGGCTTGCTCGAGAGCCCGATGGTGATGCGCGCGCTGTTTGGTCAGCAGACGCCGACGTTGGACGACACCTTGAACGGTCTTGCCGACTTCGTCGACGCGCACTTTGCACCCGGCGTCCTGAGGTCGTTCGTCGCGTCATGACAAGTCCATGACGCAAATTGATCAGCCATGCGCACCGACAGTGACCATACTTCGACGTCTGATCCCACGGAGAGCGACCATGGACGAACAACAGACGCAAACCAGCCACGCGCGCCGACCCAGCGGTCGCGATGCGAAGCGGGCTTCGCGGGCCGCTCGCGCCGCGTCGTCGATCCCCTACATCACGCGCAAGATTCCCTATTACGAGGTCCTGAGCGAGGAAGGCCTCGAGCTGCTCGAGCACAACGCCGATACCATTCTCGAGGAGATCGGTATCGATTTTCGCGACGACCCCGAGGCACTTCAGATCTGGAAGGCGGCCGGGGCCGACGTCAAGGGCGAGCGCGTGCATTTCGCCCGGGGCATGTGCCGTTTGCTCGTGCAACGCACTGCGCCGCGCGAGTTCATTCAGCATGCCCGCAACCCGGCGCGTAACGTGCTCATCGGCGGCAAGAACACCGTATTCGCTCCGGCGTACGGCTCGCCGTTCATACGCAGCCTCGATGAAGGTCGCCGCTACGCGCGCATCGAGGACTTCCGTAATTTCGTCAAGCTCGCCTACCTAGCCAATTCCCTGCACCATTCGGGCGGAACCATTTGCGAACCCGTCGACCTGCCGGTCAACAAGCGACACCTCGAGATGGTGTACAGCCACCTGAAATACAGCGACAAGGCGTTCATGGGATCCGTAACCGCACCCGAGCGCGCCGCCGATTCGGTCGCGATGGCGAACATCGTGTTTGGCGCGGAGCTGAACGACCCCGCGACCGGCCGGCCGAAGACGACGATCATCAACCTGATCAACGTCAATTCGCCGATGACCTACGATGCGACGATGCTCGGCGCCGCCAAGGTCTACGCGCGCGCCAATCAGGCGCTGATCATCACTCCCTTCATTCTCGCCGGCGCGATGTCGCCGGTCACGGTGGCGGGCACTGTCGCGCAGACCCTGGCCGAAGCATTGGCCGGGCTTGCGTTCGTGCAATTGGTCAATCCCGGCGCGCCGGTCGTGCTCGGCAGTTTTGCCTCGTCGATCTCGATGCAATCGGGTGCGCCGACGTTCGGCACGCCGGAACCGGCGCTGGTGCTGTACTGCATGGCCGCGCTCGCGCGGCGCCTCGGCATACCGTTTCGCTCCGGCGGCAGCCTCTGCGCATCGAAGATTCCGGATGCGCAGGCGGCCTTCGAATCGGCGAATACCTTGCTGCCGACCTGCCTGGCGGGGGTGAATTTCGTGCTGCACACGGCCGGCTGGCTCGAGGGCGGCCTCGCCATGGGCTACGAAAAATTCGTCATGGACGCGGACCAAGCCGGCATGATGCACACGCTGCTCGCGGGGGTGGATTTGTCGCCGAACGGTCAAGCGCTCGATGCGATGCACGAAGTCGGACCCGGCAAACATTTCTTGGGCTGCGCCCACACGCAGGCCAATTTCGAAAATGCGTTCTATCGCTCGCCGCTCGCCGACAACAACAGCTACGAGCAATGGGAGGCCGAAGGCGCACCCGACATGGCGAAGCGCGCGAATGCGCTATGGAAGAAACAGCTCGCGGAGTATGTTGCGCCGCCGATGGATCCCGCAATCGACGAGGCGCTGCTCGACTACGTGGCGAGGCGCAAGTCGGCATTTCCCGACTCGAACGTCTAGACGCAGCGCTGGCGAATCGCTTCATCGCCCCGGCCAACGCGTGCCCGACCCGCGCCAGCACCAAATGGGGGGCACTCCTATTCGGACGATTCAGCGTCCGGCCGGCAGTCGCGCGCGCTGCCGGCTTGCCCCCCGATGGGTGCGCGCAGTTCGATTTGCAAACGGACGTTGTCGGAACGAATGCCGACGGCGCCGTCCAATTGACCGGCCACAGGCGCCACGGACCCTCGCCACGCGAGCGTGTTGTCCACGAATATCGTCAACTGCGCGTCGATGAGTTCTGCCCGCAGCGTATGTGCATCTCCGGGGCGCAGCGTGGGAATTGGTGCACTGAAGCGAGGCGAGATGTTGCGGTAACCACGATTCCCACACTGGGCACTGGTGTGCTGGCCGGGATTTCTCTTCAGCGACACGACGAGCATCGATTTCGGCTCGAAGCGCCACATCGCATAAACCAGATTACACGCGTCCTGAGCGCGCAACTTGAGACCAAACTGGCGACGGATCTGTCCGGACCCGAGGGGTGCGTCGCTTGCCGTAGGACCCACATAGGTGAAGCGCGCCTCGACGGATTGTGCCGCAGTGGCGTTCACATACGCGCGCATCTTGGATGTGTCGACGGACAGCCGCGACGAGGGCAATTCCTCGATGACTCCCTCCGTAACGCATAGATTCGCTCGGGAGACGGCCGTCAGTTTCGTCGCCGCCGACCCTGCTGCTGCACTGACCGCCAACGCACCCATGAGGAGGAAGACCCGGCCACAATACCCACTCAACTCACGCCCTCCCAAAATCTGCGGCAAACTGCCGGCGGTGACGACGCCCCTGCCGGGTGCCTTACAGCATTTCCTCCCACGATCGGCTCAGCCGAATGGCACAGGTAATGATGCCGACCATGCTGTAGGTCTGCGGGAAATTACCCCATTGCTCGCCGCTCACGGGATCGATGTCCTCGGACAGCAGCCCGGCGCTATTGCGGCGTAGCAGGAGTTTTTCGAATATGTTGCGCGCTTCATCGACGCGCCCCACTGCGGCAAGCGCGTTGACGTACCAGAACGAACACATCGTAAAGGTGTTTTGCGGGATACCGAAGTCGTCCGCATGCCGATAGCGATATACCAGGTCGCCGCGCACGAGTTCGCGCTTGATGGCATCGAGCGTGGAAACGAAGCGTGAATCGCTCGCTTCGATCAAACCCAGATCGGGCAGCAGGAGTGCGGTGGCATCGAGGTCTTCGCCGTCGAAAGCGCTGGTGAACGTCTGCTTGAGTTGGTTGAACGCGCGCGCCAGGATTTGCGCGCGCATGGTATCGGCACTGGTGCGCCAATATGCGGCCCGATCGGGGATTCCCAGCTGCACGGCGATTCGCGCCAAACGGTCGCTCGCGGCCCAGCACATGACGGCTGAAAAGGTGTGAACGCGTTCCATTCCGCGAAACTCCCACGGACCCGCATCGGGTACGGCAAACATCGTTCTTGCGCGTTCGCCCAGCACTTCGGCCCGCGCAAATATCGCGCCATCGCCGAGATTCGTCAGGCGTTGATCGAAAAACAATTGCCGCGCGGCGAGCACCACTGCACCGTAGACATCGTGCTGCATTTGCTCGTACGCCAAATTGCCGACGCGCACCGGACCCATGCCGCGGTAGCCGTCCAGCGTTTCAATGATGCGTTCCTCGATATGCGCTTCGCCGCCAATGCCGTAGAGCGGCTGCAGATCCCCGCCGGGATTGCGCGCAACGATGTTGTCGAGATAACGCAAGTAACCCTCCATGGTGTTCGTGGCGCCCAGATGATTGAGCGCGAGGATCACGAAAAAGCTGTCGCGCAGCCAACAGTAGCGGTAATCCCAATTGCGCACGCTGTTGGCCATTTCCGGTATCGACGTGGTCAGAGCGGCGAGCACCGCGCCCGTATCTTCGTAGGTGCACAATTTCAAGGTAATCGCGGAGCGAATCACCGCCTCCTGCCAATCGAACGGCACGGCCAGGCCGCGAATCCATTCGAGCCAGTAGCCGCGCGTCTCCTCGAGCCAGGATCTTGCCAGGGTCAGCGGCGTCTCCTCGATGGTTTCATCCGGTGCGAGGATGAATGCGAGCGGCGAGTGGAGCACGAAAGCGGTCTCGTCCAAGAGGGGTGACAGCGAGCTATTGGTGGTCACGCGGTAATTGAGCGCCGCGGACGAGAAACGAATGTGATGGCTGCCGGCGAAGCGCTGGGGATCATCGGCGCCGTTGTCGCATCGTGGCCTCAGCCGAACCTTGACGATGGGCCGACCCTTCACTGACTCGATCAGCCGCACGAAGGCCATGGGTCTGAAATTGCGGCCGCGCGAGCGAAACCGTGGGCAAAAATCCGTGATTCTCACGGAGTTGCCGTGCGCGTCGGTGAGCGTGGTCTCGACGATGGCGGTGTTGCGCACGTAGCGGCGTTTCGCCTCCAGCAGGTCTTGCAAATCGACCGCGAACACGCCGCTGACCGAGTCGCCTCCCTCGCGCCGCAGCAAAGCGCAAAAGACCGGATCCGCATCCGGTCTCGGTAGGCACATCCACACGATGCGGCCGTGCCGATCGATCAACGCAGCAACTTGGCAATTGCCGATGACCGCGAGATCCAAGTCGGAGGAAGTGCTCATTCGTGTCGTGAACCATGCAATGCGGCGATGCCGCGCAGCCAACTTCGCACGGCGGCGGGATCGTCGATGCCAAATTGACCGCGCACGCGATCGCCGACCGCGACGGAGATGCCGCCCTGTTCTTCGACTACCCGAAAGCCGCCTTGATCGGTGAGGTCGTCGCCGACGAAGACCGGCCGTCGGCCCGAGAACGGCGGCTCCTGCATGAACGTCTTGATGGCTGCGCCCTTGCTGAATCCGCGCGGCTTGATCTCGAGCACCATGTTTCCTTCCTGAATATGATAATTGACGCGCAGCGGATTGGTGATGGCGACCAGCGACTCACGGACGCTTGACTCGTGCTGCGGCGCCATTCGAAAGTGCACCGCGATGGTTCGGCCTTTGTCCTCGACGGAAGTCCCCGGGTGAGCCTCGACGAACGCATTCACCGCCGTGCGCGCGCGGTCGAGTTGGGTGTCGACGAAACTCGTTCCCTGCATGACGCCCGACGCCTTGCGCCGCTCGACGCCGTGCAGTCCCGCTGCAGGCAGGCTCAGAGGTTTGAACAGCGCGTCGAGGTATTGAATGCTTCGGCCGCTCACCAATGCAAGGGCGCCGCCCAGTCGTTCCGCCACGGTACCCAGCAAGGCCTTGAGTTCCTGATCCGCGAAGGTCTCGAGAGGAGAGTCGGTCAGCTCGACCAGAGTTCCGTCGACATCCAAAAACACACACCATGCAAGCGATGGCGAAGGCGGCGGTATTTGCGTCATATGACAACGTAGCTTACAGGTGCGCCGGACGAAAGCCGAGACTGGGTGGCGAATTTTCTGTATTTTGTCCGCTCGACTCGACAGGTCATCAACTCACACGGAGTCGCGATGTTTCGCTCGGTCATGTTGCGCTTCGTGCTGCCGATTGCGTTTGCCGCGTGCGTCGTGGCGTATTTCGGCCTGCCGTATATCGAACGGCTGCTGGCGGAGTGGTTTCGCTCGGACGTCGAATTGCGCGCGCAGTTGGTGATGCATTCGATGGAGGAGCCGCTCACGGACTTGGTCGAAAACGGCAACGAGCCGCGGCTGCGCAGCTATCTCGTGAAGGTTACCGCCGAGCAGCGCCTGCTCGCCATCCTGGTGTGCCGCCCCGACGGCTCGACGATCTACAAGACCGAGCGCACGCCCACGGCGATTTCTTGCGCCTCCGGCGGCGAGGCGAAGCCCGCCGCGGCGCGCATCCTGCAATTGCCGTCCGGCTCCGTGCAGGTATCGCGCTTCGACTTCGATACCGCCGCGCCGACGCCGTTTCGCGTGCTGATGCTGCACGACTTGAGCTTTGTCGACCGCCGGCAAAGAACCGCCCGGGATTTCGTGCTGGTGTTCGTCGGCATCTCGATGCTGCTCTTGGCGCTGCTGATCGTGCTCGTGGCTTGGCTGCAGTTGCGCCGCTGGGTCAAGATCCTGATCGGCGACATTCGCGGCAAGCGGTTTCTCGACGATGCCGAATCGCCGCGCTCGTCGTTGCCGATATTGTCGCAAGTGCGTCAGGTGTTGGCCGAGGTCGAGGAAAAGCAGCGGCTGGAGATCGATTTTCACGAGAATTGGACGCCCCAGGCATTGCGGCAGGTGGTGCGCGATTATCTGCATTCTTCGCAGGTCATCATCGTGTCGAATCGCGAACCCTACATCCACAATTTCGACGCGCAACACCGTCCGGTGGTGCAGGTCCCCGCGAGCGGCATGGTGACGGCGCTCGAGCCGATCATGCGTGCGTGCTCGGGGGTCTGGGTGGCGCACGGCGCCGGCTCCGCGGATCGCGAGACCGTGGATCGATACGATCAAATCCGGGTGCCGCCCGACGATCCCTCCTATACGTTGCGCCGCGTGTGGCTGACCACCGAGCAGGAGCAGGGGTACTACTACGGCTTTTCCAACGAAGGCCTGTGGCCGCTATGCCATTTGGCCTATGTACGCCCGGCGTTTCGCGCCGGCGATTGGCGTGCCTACGAAGAGGTAAATGCCAAGTTCGCCGAGGTGGTCGCCGCGGAATCGACCACCGACAGCCCGGTGGTGCTGATTCAGGATTTCCACTTCGCTCTGTTGCCGCGTCTGATTCGCAGCAAGATCCCCAAGGCCACGATCGCGCTGTTTTGGCACATCCCGTGGCCGAATGCCGAGACCTTCGGCGTGTGCCCGTGGAAGCGCGAGATGCTGCTGCACATGCTGTCGGCCGACATCCTCGGCTTTCATACGCGCTACCACTGTCAGAATTTTCTGGACACCGTGGATCGATTCGTGGAGTGCCAGATCGATCGTGAGCACATGACCGTCACCCTGCAGGGCCACGTGTGCCGCGTCGCACCGTATCCGATATCGATCGAGTGGCCGCCGCGCTGGCTGCAGCAGCTGCCGGATATCGCCGCCTGCCGCACGGCGGTGCGCGAACGGCACCACATCGGCGCCGGGGTCGTCCTCGGCCTCGGCGTCGAGCGCTGGGACTTCACCAAGGGCATCCTCGAGCGGTTCCAAGCCCTGGAGATATTGCTGGACAAAAACCCTCGGCATCGCGGGCACATCAGCTTGCTGCAGATCGCGGCGCCGTCGCGCAGTCAGTTGCCGGCCTACCAGGCGCTGCAGAAGCAGACCTACAGCGAAGTGGAGCGG